>Ga0302226_10001270_pt1 | contig 19328 bp, 15 predicted proteins | sample II_Palsa_E3_3_FD_193524 | JGI IMG/M metagenome (GOLD analysis project Ga0302226, IMG submission 193524) | Peat permafrost microbial communities from Stordalen Mire near Abisko, Sweden - II_Palsa_E3_3 | ecosystem: Environmental > Terrestrial > Soil > Palsa > Peat permafrost | place: Sweden...
CTGGGCCTGGGGGGGCGGCTGGGCCTGAGGGGGCGGCTGGGCCTGAGGGGGCGGCTGGGCCTGAGGGGGCGGCTGGGCCTGAGGGGGCGGCTGAGCCTGAGGCCCAGCTGGCGCAGCAGCTCCGCGTTGCTGCGCACCGCGGCGACCTTCGGCACCACGAGCCCCAGAACCAGCAGCGTCATCGCGAACGCGAAAACGCTGTCGCTGAACGATTCCACCCGGGCCAGTGACAGCTCACCGCGCCGCGGCCGGCGCGGGACCGGCGGGGAACCGGGAGCGAGCCGTCGGGGCATCATCCGCGCTGCTCGCGCGGGAGAGCCGGCCGGCTGGCGGGCGGGCCGGGGGGAAGGCCCCCAGGCGGGGCAGCGGCTGGCTGGCCGGCAGGCGGGCGGTCCGGCAGCACGGCGTCCGCGGGGCTACCTGGGTCGGCGCTCACGGTGCGGAACGCCGCCGCGATCTCGGCCCGTCCGGCCCCGGCGGCGAGCAGGACGTGCAGCAGAATCCGCGCCTTGAGCGGGTCGAGGAACCCGGCCCCGATCAGGCCGCGCCCGCGCAGGTCACGTTCGGAGCCCGGGTAGGCGTAGGTGTGCGCCAGCACCATCCCGGCCCCGGCCCGGGACGCGAGCACCACCGGAATCCGCGCGGCGAGCGCGCCCAGATCCGCCGCCACGGCGGCCGGCGCGTGACCGGCGCCGAACCCGGCCACAACCAGGCCCTCGAACCGGCCGGCCGCGGCGCGGAGCAGCTCGCCGTCGTCACCGAGGACCATGGTGACCAGGGCCGTCCGCACGTCACTGGCTGCCGCCGGAGCGGGGATGTTCAGCCGGGCAGGACCGGGTGCGAGCATCACGACGCGCCCTTCGGCGACCAGGCCGAGCGGGCCGGCCAGCGGGGAGGTGAACGCGGCGACGCTGGTGGTGTGAGACTTCCGCACGTAGCGCGCGGCGTGGATCTCGTCCGCGAGCACCACCAGGCAGCCCCGGCCCCGCGCGGCAGGGCTGGCCGCCACGTGGGCGGCGGCCAGGACGTTGGCCGGGCCGTCCGGGCCGGCCAGCGCCGGGTTCCGCATGGCGCCGGTCACCACGACCGGGGCGTCGCCGTCCCAGAGCAGGTCGAGCAGGAAGGCCGTCTCCTCCATGGTGTCGGTGCCCTGGGTGACGACCACCCCGGTAGCGCCCGCGGCGACCTGCTGCCGGATGGCGGCCGCCAGCGCGATGACGTCGCGGATGGCCAGCGATGAACTCGGTATCTGCCGGAAGTCGTGGACGTCGAGCTCGGCGCCCACGGCGTCCAGCCCGGGCACCGCAGCCAGCAGGTCGGCTCCGGTCAGGCGGGGCGTCACTCCGCCGTCGGCTGCGGCGAAGCTTTCCGCCGGCCGCGCCGGGCCCGGCGCGGAGGTGCTCGCGATCGTCCCGCCCAGCGTGAACAGCGCCAGCCTCATGATCACCATTGTCTCCGGGGCGGGGCCCCGCCGCTGTCTCCGGGGCGGGCCCCGCCGCCCGTGGAGGGGACACGAGCGGCGGGGTGCCCACTGGTTCTGGCGGTGTAGCGGGCCACGCGCGTGAACCTGGTTACGCCCCCGGCCAGTCTGGCGCTCACCCCATGATGACGCGATGCCCGGCCCGGCGTGCTTCAACCCCGGGAAAGGCCCGTTCAATTGCCCCTCTTTGGCAGCCTTCACCCGGCTATGACCCCCGGCGAATATGGGTTGCTCTAGCTTTTGACAGCAGCTATCATTTGACACGAGCTACCGAAAGGATGCGGCTATCATGATGACAACGGGGGCCCGCCGGTGGCTGGCGCTGCTCGCGGTGGCCATGAGCTTGCTGGTCGTCGGGCTGGACCTGACAGTCCTGAACCTGGCGCTGCCCAGCATCGCCAACGCGCTGCACGCGTCGACGAGCGACCTGCAGTGGTTCAGCGACGCGTACAGCCTGGTGCTGGCGGCCGCGGTGCTGCCCGCCGGAATGCTCGGTGACCGTTACGGCCGCAAGCGGGTGCTGATGACCTCGCTGGCCATCTTCGGCGTGAGCTCGGCCGCCTGCGCATACGCGGCGACCTCGGGCGAGCTGATTGCCGCGCGGGCTGTGCTCGGCCTCGGCGCCGCCGCGATCATGCCGCTGGCGCTGGCCATCATCCCGGTGCTGTTCGCCCCGGAGGAGCGGCAGAAGGCGACCGCGGTGATGGCCTCCACGATCTTCCTGAGCTTCCCGATCGGGCCGCTGGTCGGCGGTGTGCTGCTGGACCACTTCTGGTGGGGATCGGTTTTCCTGATCAACGTGCCGGTCGTCGTGGTCGCCCTTATCGCGGTGGCTATCCTGATGCCCGAATCACGCAGCGCGGAGCGGCCCCGGGCGGACTTCGCGGGCGTCGCGATCTCCAGCGCCGGGCTGATCACGTTGACGTACGGCTGCATCAAGGCCGGCCAGGACGGCTGGGGCGGCGCAGCCGCCCCCGCGACCATGATCGCGGGGGCGGCCCTGCTGGCCGGCTTCGCCGCCTGGGAGCGCGTGCTGACCAGCCGCCGGCAGGGCGTCCGGCCGCTGGTCGAGCTGCCGCTGTTCCGCTCGGCCGGGTTCAGCTGGGGCACGATACTGGCCACGCTGGTGTCGTTCGCGATGTTCGGCATCATGTTCGCCATGCCGCAGTACTTCCAGGAGGTCCGGGGGACCGACGCGCTGGGCAGCGGCCTGCGGATGCTGCCCATGATCGGCGGGATGCTGGCCGGCATGATCGGCGGGACCCGGCTGCAGAGCCCGCGCCGGCCCGCGGCCGGCCCGGCGGGACAGCACCCCGGCACTCGCCCTGGCACTCGCGTCGGTCCTCCCCGGCCGCCGCTGGCCGGGGCCCGGTCCATGGTCGCGGCCGGTTTCGCGGTGATGGCGGCCGGGCTCGCGATGGGTGCCTTCACCACCGTCAGCAGCGGCACCGGGTTCGCCGCCGCGTGGTTCGCGGTGAGCGGCCTCGGGCTGGGCGTGGCCATGCCGTCCGCGATGAACGCGGCGCTCGGGGCGCTGTCCGCCGACCGCAGCGGCGCGGGGTCCGCGCTGATCACCGCGATGCGCCAGGTCGGCGCGACGATCGGGGTCGCGATCCTGGGTGCCGTGCTCAGCAGCATCTACCAGGCGCGGCTCGCCTCCGCGGCCGTGCCCGCGCCGGTGGCCAGTGTGGCCCGGAGCAGCGTCGCGGCGGGCGTGACCGTGGCGCACCGGATCGGCTCGGCCGCACTGCTGGCGTCGGTACGATCCGCGTTCGTGGACGGCCTGGACGTCATGCTGTGGACCTGCGGCGGCATCGCGCTGGCCAGCGCGCTGCTGGCGCTTGCCTTCCTGCCCCGGCGGGCCCGGGACGGCGCCGCGGGGCAGCAGGAACCGGTCCCGGCCGGGAGCGGCGAAACGAGCTCTGAGCGGGCAGAATTGAGAATATGACAGAGACGCCCGGACCAGCACCCGGCCTGCGGGAACGGAAGAAGGCCCGGACCCGGGCCACCATCCGTGAGCACGCGCTGCGACTGTTCCGCGAGCAGGGCTATCACACTACCACCGTGGAGCAGATCGCCGCGGCGGCGGAGGTCTCGCCGAGCACGTTCTTCCGGTACTTCCCCACCAAGGAAGACGTCGTCTTGCAGGACGACTTGGAGCAGCTCATGCTGGAAGCGTTCGACCGCCAGCCACCCGAGCTGGGCCCGGTCGCCGCGGTCCGGGCGGCGGTGCGCGAAATGCAGACAGGCATGGACCAGGACCAGTGGGAGAAGATGCGCCAGTCCTCCGAGCTGGCCATGACGATCCCGGGGGTACGGGCCCGGGCCCTGGACGACTTCTCCCGCACTATCGCGATGATGGCCGAGGCGATGGCCAAGCGCGCCGGCCGGAGCCCCGACGACGTGGCCGTCCGGGCCGTCGCGGGCGCGATCTTCGGCGTGATCATCTCGGTCACCATGCCGTGGGAGGACTACACCGGCGAGCGCCTGAACGCGGACCTGTTCCGGCTGATGGACGGGGGCCTGGCCGAGCTGGAGAACGGCCTGCGGCTGTGAACGGCCAGGTCCCGAGAGGAGTGGGCGGCTGATAGGCGAAGGCCCGATCCGGCGGAGAACGTACTGCGGCTGGAGGCACAGCTCACGGCGTCCGGTCGGCGACACAGGTAGAGCTCCCGGGCCAGCAGGGGCCCAGGGCTGCACAAGCTCCCTGGCGGGAATGTTGAGATTTCAAGTATTGTTGTGAGGGCCATCGGAGCCCGACGCACCGGGGCGGGCCAGCCGCCCGCGGCGGGCCGCTGAGGAGGACACATGCCAGCCGTCACCGTCGAGGACACCCTCGTCCTGCCACGCGTCGCGGAGCCCGACCCGGGGACCTCCGCCGACCGCCCGGTCCGCACGATCACGACCGCGCCGAAGGGCTACGAGGGCGAAGGCTTCCCGGTCCGCCGGGCCTTCGCCGGGGTGGACCTGAAGCAGCTCGACCCGTTCATCCACATGGACCAGATGGGCGAGGTCGACTACGCCCCGGGCGAGCCGAAGGGCACGCCGTGGCACCCGCACCGCGGGTTCGAGACCGTCACCTACATGATCGACGGGATCTTCCGCCACCAGGACTCCAACGGCGGCGGGGGCCTGATCACCAACGGCGACACCCAGTGGATGACGGCCGGTGGCGGGATCCTGCACATCGAGGAGCCGCCCGAGGAGGTCGTGCTGAAGGGCGGCCTCTTCCACGGGTTCCAGCTCTGGGTCAACCTGCCCGCGAAGCTGAAGATGACCCAGCCGCGGTACCAGGACATCCGCGCGGGCCAGGTGAAGCTGCTCAGCTCACCGGACGGCGGCGCACTGCTGCGGGTCATCGCGGGCGAGGTCGGCGGGTACGAAGGCCCAGGCGTGACCCACACACCGATCACGATCGTGCACGCCACCCTGTCCCCCGGCGCTCAGCTGCGGCTCCCGTGGCGAGCCGGCTTCAACGCCCTCGCCTACGTGCTGGCCGGGTCCGGCACCGTAGGGGCCGACCACCGGCCGGTCCAGGCCGGCCAGCTCGCGGCCTTCGGCCCGGGCGACGCGATCACCGTCTCGGCGGCCAGCCGGGCGGACGGCCCCAGTGCCCGGCTGGACATCCTGCTGCTGGGCGGCCAGCCGATCCGGGAGCCGGTCGCGGCGTACGGCCCGTTCGTCATGAACACCCGCGAGGAGCTGGTGCAGGCGTTCGAGGACTTCCAGGCCGGCCGGCTCGGCAGTATCCCGGCGGAGCCCGCCACGGTGCCTGCGGAGCCGCACCCCGGTCACGACGTCCTCTGACATTCCGTACCGGAACACCCCACCGCGCCGCCTGTCCTGGCGGGTCAGGGCAGGCGGTTCAGGTGAAGCGCGAGAACGGGGCAGTTGCTCACCGCGCGGCGCGCCTGGCGCTCCAGCGCGGGCGGCACCGGCCGCGGGTCGATCAGCGGGTATCCCCACTCATCCAGGCTGATCATCTCGGGCAGCAGCTCGGCGCAGGCGCCGTGGCCCGAGCACTCGATGGGATTGACGCGCAGCTGCTTTTCCATCTCAGCTCCAGTCCTCATCGCGGGCTGGCTCGCCCGCCGGCAGCGGCAGGAACGGCTGCCGGGAACTGGCCGAGCAGACCCCCCGCTCGTGCAGGCGGAGCTCGGCCGCGAACACGGTCAGCGCGCTTCGCACGAAGCGGACCGAGCCGTCGGGATGGTGGCACGCGCCCCGGCCGCTGACCAGTCTGGCCCAGCGCTCGATGTCCGTCCGCACCCGTGCGTCCGGGCGCGGTGCCGCCAGCGCGGCCAGGCCGTCCGCGATCCGGGGCAGCCCGTTCAGGCACGGGCCGCACTGGCCGGCCGACTCCAGCGCGAGATAACGGACAACGCGCGCCGTCTCGGCGAGGCCGCAGCTGCTGGCGGGCAGCGCGACCAGCACGCCCGCGCCGACGCTGGCCCCGGCGGCCTGCAGTCCCGCGTTGTCGAGGGTCAGCCCGGCGGCGGCCGGCGCCGGAAGCCAGGTCCCGTGGTAGCCGCCGACCAGGATGGCCTGCGCCGTGCCGTGCGTCCCATCGGTGCCGAAATCGGCCTTCAGGAGATCGCGCAGCGGCGTCCCGACGGCCGCCTCGACGATGCGGACCATCCCGTCCGCGTGCCGGATCGTGGCCAGCATGCTGCCCGGCTCGGCTTGAGTGCCGACCTGCCGGAACCAGCCCGGGCCGTACCGGGCGATGAGGGCCATGTGCGCGAGCGTCTCCACGTTCTGAACGAGCGTCGGTGCTCCGCCCACCCCCCGCTCGAAGACCCGGGGCGGCGTGAAGGCCGGCAGGGCCAAACCGCCGTTGAGCACGTTGACCAGGGCGGTCTCCTGACCCGCCAGGAAACGCGGGGGCGCCCCGGCCAGCCGGACCGGCACCCGGTCGATGCGCGCCAGCCAGCGCTCGGTCAGCGCCTGCCGCAGCGACGCCGCGATCTGGTCACCCTGGCCGTCGTGCAGGTAAAGGCACGCCTCCTGGGCGCCGACCGCCTCGGCGGCGAGCTGGATCCCGTCCAGCACCAGGTGCGGCGCCAGCCAGAGCAGCGACGCGTCCTTGCTGGACGCCGGCTCACCCTCCGCGCCGTTGGCGACGACGAACGGCCGCCCGCGCGCCCCGGCGACCGCCTCCAGCTTCCGGTACGCCGGGAAGGAGGCCCCGCCACGGCCGGTCAGCCCGGCGGCCCGCAGGTCCGCGGCCAGCTGAAGGCGAGCATCCCGGTAGGGGACGAACCCGTGCCGGGCCAGGTGCTCCTGGAGCCCCTGCGGCGCGCGGGTACCGGCGGGCAGCAGCCGCGGGAGACCGTCGGGGGCGAGCCCGAACGGAGTAGGGGGGGTGAAGGCGGGTTCGCTGCGCCGCATGGGCATGGTCGGCACGCTCATTCGGGGTCTGCTCTCCTGAGTCGGCGCATGGAGGTCACGGGACGACGGTCGGGTTGCGCGGGCGAGTGGCGCTGGCCGCTGGCTGCTGTGCACCGCGGGGGCCGGTGACCAGCGAGCGGCCCATCAGCGCGCTGACCCGCCTGGCCCGCGGGACCTCCCGGGCCACGGCGATCACCCGCCAGGCCAGCGCGGCCGCGATGAGCGCGGCGCAGGCGATGGCGAGGACGAGCAGCGGGCCGTGCTGGAGGTCGGTGCTGGAGCCGATGCCGTGCGCGAAGGCGATCGGCCAGCTGGCGTAGGCCAGCCAGTGCACGGCCCGCCACACCTTCCGGTTGAGGCGGCCGCGGACCAGGCTGGTGACGATCAGCGCCAGCATGATGTCCAGGGAGATCGCGCCCAGGCCCAGCCAGAAGCGCTCGTAGCCGGAGGCGAACGGTATAACCGCGGACACCAGCGGGATGCTCACGAACGTGTCGAGGACCGCCGTCACGACGTGGATGACGACGAAGATCACCGCCAGCAGCGACAGGTTCCGGTGCAGGCCGGTGACGCCGAACCGGGGCAGCCCGGGCAGCCGGCCCTGCCGGTTGATGATGATGCCCAGCACCATCACCGCCGTCAGCAGCAGCAGGGCCACCACACCGGTCGCGCGGCTCGCGTACCAGGGCAGGGTGCTTGCGGTGAGTCCGTTCACAGCATCCACCATCGCCGGCTCGCCGTCACTGAAACTGGATAATTCTTCTGCGCTGGCTCTGAATGCGCTGGCTCTGAATGCGCTGGCTCTGAATACGCTGGCTCTGAATTGGCCCGCTCCGCACCAGGGCGGCGGATCAGAGCCTCCGGGGCCATCACGAGCCGCCCGAGGTCACTTGGCTGCTACCCGAGCTCGACGACGGCGCGGATGATCCGCTGCTGAACCCGGAGCCCGAGGAGCTGGAACTGGACGACCCGGAGCTGGAACCGGACCCGGAGCTGGACGACCCCGAGCCGGTACCCGACGAGCCGGTGCCGGACGACCCGGAACCCACCTTGGTCGATCCTGAGCTCGCGGTGCCCGAGGACGATCCGGCCGACGACGAGCCCGACGAGGTGGAGCCAGTCGAGGACGTCGTGCTGTGCGAACCCGGCAGGGCCAGGGCGATGGCCCCGGCCGTCACCACGCTGGCCAGCCCGACCGTAGCGGTCGCGGTCTGGACCCGGCTGTGCCCGCGAGCCCGGGATGCGATGGCACGCAAGACGCTGTCTCGCTTCGGGGTGTTCATACCTGGCAGTCTGCTACCTGCCTCTGGAAACGGTCTCTGCACTGGTTCTCAGCCACCTATGAGTCTGGACGCGACGGACCCGGGGGCGGGCCAAAGCCCCTCACCAGCTCTAACGCACAATGTGGTCAATGGGTTACCCGCCATCACTTGGCCGCGGCCACAGGGGTTATACGCGCGCACAGTCCGCCGGGATTGGCCCGGGCGGGGCCGCTGGCCGCGACCTGGTCGGCCAGCAGTCCGGACGACCAATACGTCAAAGATCAGGCTGGTCAAGGGGTTACGGATGCGGGATTTACTGCCACCATGGCTGGCATGACTGACAGCCGCAGCGGCGCGGCCAGCTTCCGGGCTGCGCGCGATTTCCTGCTCCGCGAACGCGATGATTACGACGCCGCCAGGGCCGGGTTCTGCTGGCCCGAGCTGCACGACTTCAACTGGGCGCTCGACTGGTTCGACGTGATCGCCACCGAGCACCCGGACCGGACGGCCCTGCGCATCGTCACCCCGCCCGGTCCCGAGGCGGGCGAGGCGGGCCGGAGCGGCGGCGCGGAGCGCGGCACTCGGATCAGCTACGCCGACATGTCGGCCCGGTCCAGCCAGGTGGCCAGCTGGCTGCGGGACGTGGGCGTCCAGCGTGGCGACCGGCTCCTGCTCATGCTGGGCAACATAGCCCCGCTCTGGGAGACCATTCTGGCCGCGATGAAGCTCGGCGCGGTGATCATCCCGACCTCGACGCTGCTCGGCCCGCCGGACCTGGCCGACCGGATCAGCCGTGCGCAGGTCCGGCACGTGATCACCGAATCGGTGCACGTGCCGAAGTTCCGCGAGGTGCCCGGGGACTGGACCCGGATCGCGGTCGCGCCCACGACCGGGGGCGGGACGGCACCCGCTTCGGCCGCCCCGGCGCAGGCGGCCGGGCCGCCCTCGCGAGGGGCGTGGCTGGCGTACGAGGAGTCCTGGAACGCGAGCCCGCACTTCACCCCGAACGGCCCCACCCAGGCCAGCGACCCGTTGCTGCTGTACTTCACGTCCGGCACGACCGCCCAGCCCAAGCTGGTCCAGCACACGCACGCGTCGTACCCCGCCGGGCATCTGTCCACGATGTACTGGATCGGCCTGCAGCCGGGCGACGTGCACCTGAACATCTCCTCCCCCGGCTGGGCCAAGCACGCCTGGAGCAACGTCTACGCGCCGTGGAACGCGGGGGCGACGGCGATGATCTTCGGCTACGACCGGTTCTCCCCGGACACCCTGCTCCAGGTCCTCGCCGAGGAGCGGGTCAGCACGTTCTGCGCGCCGCCGACGGTCTGGCGGATGCTGATCCAGGCCGACCTGTCCTGCTGTGACGTCAGCGCGCTGCGCGAATGCCTGGGCGCCGGTGAGCCGCTCAACCCGGAGGTCATCCAGCAGGTACGCACTGCCTGGGGTATCACCGTCCGGGACGGCTACGGGCAGACGGAGACGACCGCGCAGATCGGCAACACCCCGGGCCAGGCCGTCCAGCTCGGGTCGATGGGCCGCCCGCTGCCCGGGTACGACGCCACCCTGATCGACCCGGTGAGCGGGAACGCCGGGGACGAGGGCGAGATCTGCCTCGACCTGAGCCAGCGCCCGCTCGGCCTGATGACCGGCTACCTCGGCGATGCTGCCCAGGAGGCCGAGGCGATGCGGGACGGGTTTTACCACACCGGCGACGTCGCGAGCCGGGACGCCGACGGCTACATCACCTACATCGGGCGAACCGACGACGTGTTCAAGGCGTCGGACTACCGGATCTCACCGTTCGAGCTGGAAAGCGTGCTGATCGAGCACGAGGCGGTCGCCGAGGCCGCCGTGGTGCCGTCACCGGACGCGGTGCGGCTGTCGGTGCCCAAGGCTTACGTCAGCCTCGCGCCGGGCCTCGCGCCGTCGGCCGAGGTCGCCCGCTCCATCCTGGCGTTCGGCCGGTCCAGGCTCGCGCCGTACAAGCGGATCCGCCGGATCGAGTTCGCCGACCTGCCCAAGACGATCTCAGGCAAGATCCGCCGCGTCGAGCTGCGGGGCCAGGAGGACCAGCGGGCCGGGAACGGGGACGCTCCCGCTCGCGACCCGGACGGTATCGGCGGGCCGTTCCGGCCGCAACCGTTCCCGCGCGGGACGGCGGAGTTCTGGGAGGAAGACTTCAGCTGGTGACGTCGGCGGTAGTGAGCCGGGCCCACGCGAACGAGCCGAAGATCAGCAGGTAGACGGCGAACGACAGCAGGCCCTTGAGCAGGGTGCTGGAGTCGATCGGCACCCGCAGCAGGGCGTCGAACGAGTTCCACCAGTGCGTGGGCAGGTACGGCTGGATGACCGCGAACTGCGGCACCTGGTCGGCGATCTCGCTGGCGACGACGAAGATCGCCAGCCCGGCGATGGCACCGATCGCGTGCTCGGTGAGGGTGGAGACGGCCAGGCCGATCGCACCGAGGGCGGCCATCGCCGCCGACACGTAGAGGCTGACGAGCACCAGCCGCAGGATGCCCTCGGCCAGCGACACGGTGGTGCCGGACAGCAGTGTCACGGGCCCGATGGGGAACAGGACGGCGCCGGTGGCCAGCGCCACGGCGGACACCTCGAACGTGACCGCGACCGCGAACACGACGATCACGGCGTACTTGACGGCGAGCAGCCGGGTGCGCCCGGCCGGCACGGCGAGCAGGTAGCGCAGCGTCCCGTAGCCGGCCTCGCCGGCGATCGAGTCCCCGGCGACCACCGCTACGACCACCGGCATCACCAGGGTGAGCAGCAGGCTGAGCGCGATGAAGGTGAGGAAGATGCCGTTGCCGGTCAGCTGGGTGACAAAGGACAGGCCGCCACCGCCGCCGCCCCCATGCGGGTGCGACGCGAGCCGCAGCCCGATGCCGATGATGATCGGGAACAGCGCCACCACCGCCAGCAGCAGCAGGTTGCGCCGGCGCAGGAAGACCTGGCGCAGCTCGGACAAAAAGAAGCGCAGCCAGGCCCGGGCGGGCCCCACCGCGGGCCGGCCTTCGGTGCGGCCCAGGGCCGCCGATCCCGGCCCGGCCAGCGGGGATTCGGCAGACTGGCCGGATTCGATGGGGGGTGCCTCAGCCATCGACGTCGTACCCCTCTCCGGTGAGCCCGACGAACAGCTCCTCCAGGCTGGGTGAGACGACTCCCAGACCGCGGACCCCGATCCCGGCGTGAACCAGATCCGCACAGATTTGTTCGGCAGCAAAATCACCGAGCGGTGCCGTCACCTCGTCACGGGCGACCAGCGGCTCCGGCAGCCCGAGCTTCTGCAGCACGGCGGCGGCGGCCACCGGGTCGGCGGTCTCGACCCGGATGCGCGCGGCACCGGTCCGGCGCAGCTCAGCCAGCGAGCCCTGGAAAACCAGCCGTCCGGTGCGCATCACGCCCACGTGTGAGCAGACCTGCTCGACCTCGGCCAGCAGGTGGGAGGAGACGAACACGGTGATGCCGTCGGCGGCGATCTCCCGGATGAGGCTCCGTACTTCGCGGGTGCCCTGCGGGTCCAGCCCGTTGGTGGGCTCGTCAAGGATGATCAGCTGCCGCGGGGTGAGCAGGCTGGCCGCGATGGCCAGCCGCTGCTTCATGCCAAGGGAGTAGTTGCGGTACCGCTTCCCGGCCGCGGCCAGCAGTCCCACCCGGTCCAGGGCGCCGTTGATCCGGTCCGCGGCGGTGCGCGGGTCGGCGGTGCGGTCGGCCGCATCTGAGCGAGCCAGGTTGTCGCGGCCGTTCAGGAACGGGTAGAACGCCGGTCCCTCGATCAGGGAGCCGACGTGCGGCAGCACCCGCACCGTGCCTTCCGGCATGCGAACCCCGAGCAGCTCGGCGCGGCCACTGGTGGGGAAGGCCAGGCCGAGCAGCATGCGGATGGTGGTGGTCTTACCGGAGCCGTTCGGGCCGAGGAAGCCGTACACCGAGCCGCGCGAGACGGCCAGGTCGATGTGGTCCACGGCGACCTGGCCACCGCGGAACCGCTTGGTCAGCCCGGTGGTGGACACGGCCAGCGCGGTGTCCGTTCCCGCCCGGCGCACAGCGTCCCGGCGGGGGGCGGCGGGGTCGGCCGTTGCGCCGGGCGCCCCCGCGGGGCCCGGCGAGCCGGCGTCGACGTCGGTCACTTGGCCTTCGGCTGGGAGGTGTGGGCCGGGGCCGGCTGGGCCGCCGCGGCGTACAGGACCTGCGGGGTCACCGCCCCGACCAGGACCCGGCCGTTGCTGGTCATCAGCATCGAGATCAGGCTGGTCTCCAGCAGGCGGCCGTGACCCCACGAGCCGCTGACCGGGGTGGCGGACTTGAGCAGCGCGCCGACGACCGGGCCGGTGTCCCCGCTCAGACCGCTGCCTGCGCTCCCGGTGGCCTGGCTGGCCGTCACGGACGACAGCACCGAACTGGGCAGGTCGGCGACGGCCAGCCAGCCCTTGCCGACCTCGTAAGCGCCACTCACCTGCTGGCCGCCGGCGTGCCTGGCCCCGTCGCTGCCGGTCGTCGCCTGCTTCACGGTCGCGCCAGCGGGCGGGCTGAACGCGAAGTTGGCCGCGGCCGGCTTGACGAACGAGAGGGAGGTGAAGCCGATCTGAACCGCCGCGGTCTGGCTGCCCTTGGCGAAGACCTGCAGCCGCAGCGGGACGTCGTTGGCCCCGTCGACGGCGATGCGGATCTGGCCGATCAGGGAGCTGGCGCTCTTCGGCGCGAGCACGAGCTGGTAGGCGGCCTGACCGGCCACGGTCACGTTGGTGTCGGAGCTGACCGTCGTGGTCGCGCCGACCTTGGCCAGGATCTCGTCGGCGGCCTGCTGCGGGGTCATCGGCGGCGCGGCAGACGGCTGGTGGACTTGCTTCTTCGCGTGCTGGACCTGGGCGGGGATGGCCAGGTGGGTCACCGTGTTGTCGGTGCTCTCCCAGAGCCAGGCGTTACTGCCGTTCCTGATGAGGTCGCTCTCGCTCATGCTCTGCGGCACCGAGACCCGGAAGTGGGTCGGATCGGAGTACCAGATCCGGATCGTGTGCGAGCCGGTGAGCAGCGAGGACAAGGAGGTCGGGTTGTTCGTACCGGGAAGGGACGGGAGCCCGAGCGACGAAGTCTCCACCACCGTGCCGGTCAGCGACGGCGCGGACGTCTGCCCGGCCACCGAGGCCAGAAGCTGCGCCGGTGTGCGGGCGGGCAGCGACGGCGCGGCCGAGGCGACCGAGATCATCGACCCGCCCAGGGCACCCCCGACCACGACCACGACCCCGGCGGGCACCACCCAGCGCGCGCCTCGGGACAGATTGACCAGCTGCTTCATTGCGACCTGTCGCCCTCTTCCTGCTGCCTGCGCCTATCCGCGTCCAGCTTGCCCCTGTTCGGGTCCCTGCATAACGCCTATACCACCCAAGTTGCCTCAGCCGGGCTGTGATGACCCTGAGAGGTGGCCGGTGATCAGTGCGGCAGTGGGCCCGGTCACCGGTCCCCATGAGCCAGACTAGGACCGTGCGGGTGCTGGTAGTGGAAGACGAACGGCGGCTCGCGGGCGCGGTCCAGCGCGGGCTGCAGGCCGAGGGCTTCGCCGTCGACCTCGCCTTCGACGGCGACGACGGGCTGCACCTCGCCCGGGAAGGCGCATACGACGCGGTCGTCCTGGACCTGATGCTGCCGGGGCTGTCCGGTTACCAGGTCTGCGAGCGGCTCCGGGCCGAGGAGAACTGGGTCCCGGTGCTGATCCTGTCGGCCAAGGACGGCGAGTACGACCTGGCCGACGGTCTCGACCTCGGCGCCGATGACTACCTGACCAAGCCGTTCTCCTACGTGGTCCTGGCCGCCCGGCTCCGGGCTCTGCTGCGGCGCGGCGCCGCGCCCCGGCCCGCCGTGCTGCGGGCCGGCGACCTGTCGCTGGACCCGGGCACCCGGTCCGTCCGCCGGGGCGAGACCGACATCGACCTCACCGCCCGCGAGTTCGCGATGCTCGAATACCTCATCCGGCGGGCCGGCCAGGTGGTGCCCAAGTCCGAACTGCTCGACCACGTCTGGGACACATCCGACACGGCCGACCTCAACATAGTCGAGGTCTACGCCGGCTATCTGCGGCGCAAGATTGACGCGCCGTTCGGGCGAGCGGCCCTGCAGACGCTGCGCGGGGCGGGATACCGGCTCGCCATGGACGGCGGCTGAGGCGCCGTGCCGCGATGACCCGTGGCCCAGTGACCCGTGATTCAGGCACCCGCCGCCGACCGCATGGGCTGGTCGTCTGGTGGCGCCGCCGCAGCCTGCGCGCCCGGCTCACGCTGACCGCCGCGGCGGGCCTGGCCGTCTCGCTGGCCGGCGTGGCCATCCTGCTGATGGGCACGCTCAGCATCACGCTGAATCGGGGCCTGGACAACTCCGCCCGGCAGACCGCGCGGGAGGTCGCCGCGCTGGTCGACGCCAACCGGCTGCCCGACCCGGTGCCAGTGGCGGCCGGGACCGCGGTCGTCCAGGTCATCAACGCCCAGGGGCGGATCGTGGCCGCGTCACCCGGCGCGGACCGGCTGGTGCCGCTGCTGCCGGCGGGCGAGGCGGTACAGGCCGGGCGCGCCCAGAGCGGCGTCCTGCTCGACGGCCGGCCGTACGGGCTGCCCGAGTCGCTCCGGGTCGTGGCGGTCCCGGGCCGGCTCGGTGAGACGGTCATCGCCGCCGTGTCCTACGACGCGGTCATCGACAGCCTGGCCACCGTGGCGCACGCGCTGCTGTTCGGGACGCCTGCGCTGCTGCTGCTGATGATCTGGGTGAGCTGGCTCATCACCGGGTCTACGCTGCGGCCGATCACCGCCCTGCGGCGCGGCGCCGAGCAGATCACCGCGACCGGAGTGCCGCGTGGGCTGCCCGTCCCCGAGGCCCGGGACGAAGTGCACAGCCTGGCCGTGACGCTGAACGACATGCTCTCCCGGCTGGAGGCGGCGCAGCAGCGGCAGCGGCAGTTCGTCTCGGACACGGCACACGAACTGCGCAGCCCGATCGCGAGCATGCGCGCCCAGCTTGAGGTCGCCCTCGATCATCCGGACAGTCAGGAATGGGATCAGACGGGGCGGGACGTGCTCGCCGACACGCTGCGGCTGTCCCGGCTGGCCGAGGATCTGCTGGTGCTGGCCCGGCTGGAGGAGCGCGGCGGGCAGCCGCGCCGGGCCCGGGGGGCAGGCGGCGCGGGCGGGCGCCTGGTGACGGACCTGGCTGCCCTGGTGACCGGGCTGGTGGCCAGCTACACCCAGGCCCGGGTGCCGGTGTCCGCGTCCGCGGCCGGCCAATGCCCGGTCGAGGGCGACGCCGAGGCGCTGCGGCGGATGCTGGTCAACCTGATCGACAACGCGGTCCGGTACGCCCGCAGCGAGGTGACGGTGACGGCCGGGGCTTCGGACGGCTGGGTCCTGGTCACGGTGACCGACGATGGCCCTGGCATCGCCGCGTCCGACGCGGAGCGGGCGTTCGAGCGGTTCACCACACTGGAGGGAGCGCGGGCCCGGCGCGACGGCGATGTCAGCGGCGCCGGGCTGGGCCTGGCCATTGTCCGCGCGACGGTGCAGGCGCACGACGGGACCGCGTGGCTGGAGGATGCGGGCCCGGGTCTGCGAGCCGTGGTCCGGCTGCCGCAGGCCGGATCGCCGGAGCCGCCGGTGGCTCTGGCGGGCACGCAGGCAGACACGCAGGCAGAGCTGGGCCCCACTCTGGCTGGGCCGCCGGACGGGCGGGAGAAGGGGGCGCTGGAGGTCCCGTCGGCCGGCACACCGGCGAGCGATTAGCATGATCTGCGGCCGCTCTCCGCGAAGACCGGCCGTCTGCCCTTACCGCCGAGATCGAGGGACCGCGGACATGCCAGGAAGACTGCGGGAGACCGTGGCCCGCATGTACCGCGCGGCCTTGGCACACAAGGTGACGACCGCTGTGTTCGCGCTTGGCCTGGCGGCGATCATCGCGCTGGGAGCCGTCGCCGCCGCGTCCGGCAGCTCGGCGTCAGCTACCGGGACTTCGGCGGTCGGCCCGGGCGGGGCGACGAACCAGCAGGCGCCGGACTTCACGCTGACCACGCTCGGCCGCTCGTCCGGTCAGGTGTCGCTGGCCTCGTACGCGGGACGGCCGGTCATCGTCAACTTCTTCGCCTCCTGGTGCGCGCCGTGCCGCAAGGAGACTCCGCTGCTGGCCCGCTACTACCGCGCCGCGGATGGCCGGGTGGACCTGGTGGGCATCGACAGCAACGACAGCCGGAGCGCGGCGGTCACATTCACCAGGAATGCCGGGGTCAGCTATCCGCTGGCTTACGATCCAGCGGCCGTGGCGGCGGGCACGTTCGGCGTGACGGTATTGCCACAGACTTTCTTCCTCAACGCGGAGCACCGCATCGTGGACCGGGTGTTCGGCGCGGTGACCGCCGCGGATCTGGCCAAGGGAGTGGCGCTCATGACTAAGGACGCCAAGGCGAGCTAGCTGCTGCGGCCCAAGGCCGACCTGCTAACTCTCAGCAGGTTGGTGGTGCGGCTGGCAGAACGCAGGCAGCAAAGCGGGCGGCTAGAGGGCGGGCGGCGGAGAGCCGAAACCCAGCTCGGCCAATACGGCGGAGAAGGCCGCTTCCCAGTCGCGCAGGACGCGCGCCGGGCCGGTCGTGCCGTCCGGGGCCGCCGAACCCAGTGCCGGTTCCGGTGCCGCCAGCGCGGCGAGAGCGGTGCGCACCACGTCGCCGCGGCCGGCGGAGGTCACCCAGGCGTTCCCCCGTTCCAGCTGGTGCTGGCAGTTGTCCCGGCCATGGCCGGGCAGCACGTCGAGCAGTAGCAGCCGCCGGCCCACGGCCCGGGCCTCGGCGCAGGTATCGCCCGGGCTGGTGATCACGAGATCGGCCGCGGCCATTAGTTCCGGGACACGGTCGGTATAGCCGAACGCCCGGATGCGCGGGCGCTGCACCGCGGCGGCCCGTAGCGTCGCTGCCATCCGGGTGTTACGCCCGGCGACGGCGAGGACATGGATCCCCGCGTCCGCGAGCGCGGCCGCCGTGGCGGCGACGGGGCCCAATCCCCAGCCGCCGGACATCAGCAGAACAGCGGGTGCCCCGCCCGGGACCCCGAACATGTCCCGGGCCGCGGCCTGGCTGGGCAGCGCGTGGAAGGCGGCCCGGACCGGGGGCGGCACGATGCGCACCCTGGCCTCCGGCTGGAAGCGGCGGACAGCGCACTCGGCCACGTGCGAGGTCACCAGGTACATGTCGACGTGCGGATGCACCCACAGCCGGTGCGGGGTGGCGTCCAGGCAGAACACCACATGTTTCAGGGCGGGATACCGGGCCGCGATCGCGCTGATGGCCGAGGCGCCGGTGGCGAAGACCGAGATGGCCAGGTCGGCGGGATGGCGGTCGAGATACTCAGTCAGCTGGGGCACGAGCTGGCGGCGGGCCCCGGCGTCGGCCAGCCGGGCGAGCCGGGTGCCGGGCCGCAGCGCGGCAAAGTAAAACGCGTCGTACAGGCCGGGTACGGCAAGCATCGAGCGGAACACGTGCTCGCCCGCCCCGCCAGCCCGCGGGCCGAGGAGGCGCATCGCGTCCACCGTCCGCGCGGACCAGCCGCGGGCCGCCAGGGAGGCAGCGCAGATCTGCGTCGTGACCTCGTGGCCCACGCCCAGCGCACCCGAAACGAGCAGGGCCCGGCCCTGCGCCTCGCCGTCTGGCTCCATCGGGCCTGTTCCTCCCAGCGGCTTCGGGACGGGCTCGCGGGCACGAAGGCCCGCGCGGGTATGCCGGTCCCGCCGTTGACCGAAATTGCGGGACGCAAGCCCCGTCTTTCGGGGCGGGGTTAGCCAGGAAGTTGCGCTTACCGGCGTTCTTGCTGTTCGATGTGCTGCCGGATGATGCTCAGCGGCGCACCACCGCAGGACGCGGCGAAGTGGGACGGTGACCAGAAGTGCCCGTGCATGATATGCCGGTTTACCCGGCCCAGGGCAGGGCGGGCCCCGGCCGGCGGGCAGGAGGGACGCGATGGGCGGAAATACGACTACGGGAGGCCGGCTGCGCGGCCTGGCCATCCCCGGTCTGACTGTGGCGGCGCTGACCATCGCCCAGGGCGGTCCGGGCATTACCGCCCTCGGCCCGGTCCGCCGCCGCCTGTTCCGCGGGCTCGCGGGCTACGGCGATCCCGGGCACGTCGCGCTCACGTTCGACGACGGCCCCGATCCCCGGTCGACGCCGGGCTTCCTGGACCTGCTCGCACGGCGGGACATCCGCGCGACGTTCTTCATGCTCGGCTCGATGGCGGCGGCGGCACCGGGGCTGGGGACCGAGGTCGCCGCGGCCGGGCACGAGATCGCCGTGCACGGCTGGGACCACCGCTACCTGACGCTGCGCGGCCCGCAGGACACCTTCCGGGATATGGCGCGGGCGCGGGAGGTCATCGCCGAAACAACCGGCCAGGTCCCGGTGTACGTCCGGCCACCGTACGGGGTGCTGAGCGGCGGAGCGCTGCTCGCGGCCAGGCGGCTGGAGCTGCGCCCGCTGCTGTGGACCTGCTGGGGCCGGGAATGGGCGCCCGGCGCAACCCCCGGGTCAGTGGTCCGTACGCTGCGGCGGGACCTGGGCGGCGGGGGGACCGTCCTGCTGCACGATTCGGACGCCACGTCGCCGTCCGGCTCCGCCCGCGCCGCGCTCGGTGCGCTGCCCTGGCTGCTCGACGAGTGCACCCGGCGCGGCCTGGTGATAGGGCCCGCCAGCGAGCATGGCCTCGGCCGAGGCATGGCCGCGAAATGAGGTCCGAACCGTCACCGGACGGCGGGGACCTGGGCGGCGACCAGGGCGCTGGCTACGGCGCGGGCGGCATTCTCGGCGCCGGGGTTGTGGTCCATCCAAGCGCTGATCCCGGCTCCGTCGTAGAGCAGGACGAGCTGCTCGGACAGGGCCTTGGGATCGATGGCTCCCGCCTGCCGGGCGAGGTCGAAGAACAGCTCATGCAGCCAGGTCCGGTACTCGTCCGCGACTTCGTCAACGGCGCTGCCCGGCGGGGCCTCGGCCTTGGCGCCAACGAAGGCGCAGCCGCGGAACCCAGGGTCGGCGAAAGAGAGCCCCTGGACCTCGAAGACGCCGACCAGTCGCTCCCGGGGGGTCGGGTAGCGCTCCTGCAGCTCACGGCTCATCCGCTCGCGGATCGCCGCGTGCCGGGCCTGCAGATAGGCGCGGACCAGTCCCT
>Ga0302226_10001273_pt1 | contig 19310 bp, 24 predicted proteins | sample II_Palsa_E3_3_FD_193524 | JGI IMG/M metagenome (GOLD analysis project Ga0302226, IMG submission 193524) | Peat permafrost microbial communities from Stordalen Mire near Abisko, Sweden - II_Palsa_E3_3 | ecosystem: Environmental > Terrestrial > Soil > Palsa > Peat permafrost | place: Sweden...
TACAGCAAGCCTGCGTATGCTGTCTGGACAGTCGCGCAGCAGAGTGGAACCCTCGGCCTTCTGTCCCGCGAAGATGCCCAGTGCTATGCCCGCCTCTACGGCGTCGTCCAATACGCCGTCGATCAGGTAAAAGACATCAACTCCGCGACCGACAGAAGAACGGTAGCGATGTTGCCCGGACTCATCGATCCGGCGGCCTTCCCCGCCCTGGCCCGGACCGGGCAGCCGCCCCGTTACGATCTCTCCCTCCTCAACCCGCAGGATCTGCGCGAGGCCCGCGACGCCATCGCCGCGGATCTTCTCATTGCGAGGCAAAGCATCAAGTGGAATGTCTACCTCTATGGTATCGAGTGGTCCGTCCTGCACGGTTCCCGCTCGGATGAGCAGAACCTCCATACCATCTACGATGCCATGGACGTCTACCTCCACGGCGGAGTCCCCGCCCTGCTCGCAAAATATCCTTTACCCGGCTAACGCACCGTCGATGCGAACCCTTCCATGCTCGTTCACATCATCACGCTCTGCATCGGCCGGGTGCGCCACATCTCGATTTGAGATGTGGGATGATAGCCGCATACTCTCCGAGGACAGCGCATGCTCGACGCCCACCCACCACGCCACGCCGCCGTATCTCCTCAGCGTTAGTAACGATAAGTCGGCCAGTGTCCCCGAATCTCCTCCAGGAGTGACGATAACGCGACCCTACAGCGTTTCTCAGGACTGATCAGCGAAGCGCCGCCTAAACGCAGGTTAATGAGAGCTAAGGCCCATTATCGACAATTGAGAATTGTTCTCGTCGGAAAATCTGACTTATTGGGAACGCGCGGCCTATTCGCGGGCGGTCGTCCCGAACATTTTGAAAACACTCAAGATTCTGAGGTTTGCATATCCAGATAGCAACCAAGAGAGAGAAGGCACTTGATTTCGTAATTTAGAGATGGTCACTCGTTACATTGGGTGGTGGCGGCACCAACCAGGCGCGATTCGAATAAGTCTTTCCTCGCTTGATGGGTCGAGGTCGTTAGAGTCAACCGGTCCCCATTAAACTCAAATTTCCGATGCAGAGCTCTTCCGACTAACCTTCTATCGTGGGCAACTAGCGGAACGTGCACTACTTCTTGCAGTTCGAAGTTTACCGTGAAGCTTCCACAGTATCCAATGTATGGAGTCGCGTTTCCCAGATTTCCATCGCTTGCCCTGGACTCATCTAAGGAAAGCTCGTTGCTATCACTTGCGAATCCCGTGAGTTGAGCGGAAACTATTCCCTCTTCCGTATACAGCAGGAACCCTTGAGGGTTTCTACCCATCGGCTCCACAGAGCTTCCATCGCTCGAAATTTCTGTGAAGCTCTGCAGGACCCAGGTGCCAAGGAACAACGCGGCCACGTCCGATGGTGTATCGATGTCCATAAATTCCTCTTTCTATGCTCCGATACGCGGGCAAGGGGCGGCAAGCCGTTCTCAAAGCGGTGTGCTCTGGAAATGAAGCAGTTTTAGGCCACAGGGTGCCTCGACATACACCGCGATTAAGCGAAACCGAGATTCCACCAGCTTGCCGGCGTGTCTCGACCTGGTCCGACTTTCTCCGGTAAGTACAGCTACGGAATTAATGATGCGGAGCGTTTCGTCACTAAGCTCGATGCTTTCGAAACTGAGATTCTGAGCTCGCAGATCGGCCAACACTTCATCCTTGGTCAGAACCGAGCCGTCGGAACGGACCAGCATGTACTCGTCCGCGTAGAGGGTTGCAAGAGCGTCCCAGTCGCTCTCTCGGAGGGCTCGATAAAAGACATCTCGGTGCGTTCTAAGGACAAGTTCGCGTGTCATTCCGTCTCCCTTGGCGATGATTGATTGGCGGTTAGGTAATCCGTATAGCCGTGTTCGTCACCACCGTAGAACGTTGATCGGTCGTAAGCGTTCAGAGAGAGTCCCCTCTCGATGCGTGCCACGAGATCGGGATTGGCGATGAACAGTCGTCCAAAGGCGACGGCATCGGCATACCTCGCTTCAATTGCTTGATGCGCCGTCGCCGGGGTGTAGGCGGCGGCCGAGATGAGGTTACCTTCGTACTCTGGGCGGAAAATGCGGGCATTGTCGAGTGCGTCCGCATGAAGTTCGTCCGCCAGGCCGATCTCCGAGCCCCGGCCTTCAATCAAATGAAGGTATGCAAGGTTGTACGCGCTCAATTCCTTGACGACGGACGTGAAGAGGCGCATCGGATTGCTGTCGTGAATGCCTCCATACTGACCGAAGGGCGACAGGCGAACGCTAAGACACGACGACCGGCAGTGGCATCGAGATAACTCGTACTTTGTTTGTGGATAGGTCGCGCGCGAAGACTATTTCGCCCTCTTGATTCACTGGAAAGATCTGTTCTTGGGCCTCTGAAATGGGATCAGTGCTTTCCGGGTGCGAAACCGCATTTGGCCTCGGGATTGGTGCCGTAACTGCAGGCGAAGCAGGCAGTGGCTCTGGAGTAGCGGCCGGGGCAGCCGTCGATGCCACTGAGCCAGCCTCGGTCGCGGAGGCAACAAGAATTGGTTGGCTCGGCACTGACGGCTCGGCAACGGGTGTAACGGATGACGCGGCTGCTGGGGGTGCGGAAGGCAGGACGTCCGTACCGGCAGCCTCACTTACTTTGACTTGGGTTTTAGCAAGGAGCAAATCTAAGTCGTTGAGACTTACAGAAACATCGTTTGGAGCAAACTTCTCTAGAACGTCGAGTGTTCCTCGATCCGCCCTGAAGTGCCAAACTATTTCGACTGGATCGGTCGGCAGCAGATCCCAGTTACGATCTTCGATCGTGATCAGATCCTCGTCGTTCAAGCAGCGAATCGCTGCTAGGAGATTGGACTTTCCGTGGTCGTTGGCACCTATAAGAATCGTGATGCGCTCATCGGTTACGAGGCTTTCATCTTTCTTGATGGATCGGTAGCCTTTGACTCTCAGCTTAGCTAGGCGCATGCAGTTCGGGTCTTCAAATGAAGAAGCCTTTCATGAGTTATGCAAGAAGATAGAAGTCTACACTTCGGCGCCTCTGATCGTCGGAAGCTTACTCCACCGTGACACTCTTGGCTAGGTTTCTGGGTTGGTCTACGTCGCAGCCTCGTCTTACGGCTATGTGGTAGGCGAGGAGTTGGAGGGGGACTACTTCGAGGATGGGGAGAAGGAGCTCGTGGGTTTGGGGGATGTGGATTACGTGCTCGACTAGCTGGCTGATGTGGGTGTCGCCTTCGATCGCGATGGCGATGACGCGGCCGGAGCGGGCGGTGACTTCCTGGATGTTGCTGAGGGTCTTTTCGTACTTGAGGACCGAGCTGGGGTCGTTGGGGTCTTGCGTGGCGATGCAGACTACGGGGAGGGTTTCGTCGATGAGGGCGTTGGGGCCGTGCTTCATCTCGCCGGCGGGGTAGCCTTCGGCGTGGATGTAGGAGATCTCCTTGAGCTTGAGCGCGCCTTCGAGGGCGATCGAGGAAAGGTGTTGCTCAGTGCAGCCCACTATTACCCGTGAATTTTATTTGGAGTACCCACAAAAGTCCCCACACTCGAGCAGTTTTGGACTCTTTTCAGAAGGACGTAGGATTGGAAGTGATTGATTCTAAATGGCTCCTGAGGTAGGACTCGAACCTACAACCCTTCGGTTAACAGCCGAATGCTCTGCCATTGAGCTACTCAGGATCGCGTGGGAAACGCAGGCAACCGGGCGGTTGCTCCTCTACCTTTATAGCAAATGCCCGAGGGTGGGTCAAAGCGGCGTTATCCTGATCATCAACCGCGAGCCGCCTCGCACGCAACGCATTCGCATCGCCTCCTCGACCACTCCACCGCACTACCACCTCAAGCGTCTCGTCCAGCTCAAACCATAAAGGATGATCATGACAAGCGACCAGGACCACGGCATCACCAGCATCCCCACCCAAGCCTCCGTCGATCAAACCGTAGACGCTCTCACCAAAACTCTGGCCGCCAAAAATATCACCCTCTTCGCAATCGTGGATCACAGCGGCGAAGCAGCAAAGGTAGGCATGACAATGCCGCCCACCAAGCTCTTAATCTTCGGAAGTCCTCGCGCTGGTACCCCCATCATGCTCGCCGCACCCAGCGCCGCCCTCGATCTCCCACTCAAGATCCTGGTCCACGAAGACACCGACCACAAGGTGTGGATCACCTACAACGCGCCGTCCTACCTGCAGCAGCGCCACGGAATTCCAAATGAGTTGCTACCCAACATCGCCGTGATCGAAGCGCTCGCACGCAGCGCCGCAGAATAGTGCGTTACCGGTACAACATCACCGCGATACTGTACGCGCTGAAGTTGTGCACGCCCTCTGCCGGACAAGCTCCCACCACCGCTGCGTTATAGCCCCCCGACGCCAACCGCTGCTCCAGCATCGCCGGAATCTTGCTCAGATCATCGGCGGTATACCGCATCACAAACCATGGCCTGCGCTCACCCGCATAACCCGTCTCCATCGAGCACGTCCGCCGAGCATCCTTGGTCGTAGGCAAAATTGCCAGCGAAGATCTCGACTGCAGCTGCTGCGCCACCGCAACTTCCTGCTGCTCCAGCGAAAGATTCGTTACCGACCTGTCAAAGTCTTCGACCGCATACAAGCGATCCCCTCTCGCAATCACGCGAATCCCAATCGAATCCACCCGCGGATCCAGCAGATTCTCGCGATGCTTCGGCGAGTTCATCCACGCTTCTTCAATCACCAGCGCGCTCGGAGCCTCAGCCACATTCTCCGAGATCACGCTGAATCGCGCTCCGGCCTGCTGTCCGCGCGCCATCAACTCCGGCTCGCCTTCGTACTGGTGCGAAATCGTCTCGCGTTGCGCCATCTGTTCTGCGTGATAACTCGCGGCATCGTACAGTGCGCGATCCCAGTGCAACGGTTGCAACCCCCGCTCAGCCCGTTCCGCATTCGCTGCCGACAGCAGGTACTGCTCCGCAACCGTTGGCCCACCCACCAGCCTCGGCACAGATGCCGCCCACGCCACACCGCAGGACAAGAACACAGCCACCGACATCAGGCGAACGTTCATACCATCACCAACCCAGTAACCGGACAGAAGTTACTATCCAAATCAAGTAACCAATAAATCAGTTACTTGTAGTGGTTACTATATTGGCCTAAACGGGTGGTGCTGGCAAGCGTTCTCTATAGCGAATCAACAAATACAACAACTTTCGAGCGTTCCAATAACGTGGCATATAGCGCCGCGGCTCGGAAATCGACCGGTAAAGCCACCCCAAATAGCTTCGATCGGCCCACATCGGGATCCGCACCTGGTCCCCGCTCAGAAACGCTATCGCCGCCCCAATACAATGAATTGCAGGCAGATAGCTCAAGTTTCGCTTGAGGTATAGACCGACCCGTTCCTGCGTCCCACCCCCTAATGTCAGCAGCACATGCTGCGGCCGGATACGCTCAATCCGTTCCAGCAACTTAGGGTCGTAGATATCCTGCTCGGAATACAACGGCGCCACGTACACGCAGTCCTCTGGCACCGAAATCCCCTGCTCCGCCAGCCACGCAAGATTCCGCTCCGCGCTCTGCCCGCTCGCCATAATCCAAAACACATTGCCCGCCTGCTGAACATCCGGCTGCTTCAAAAGCTCGCACAGATATTCCAGCCCCGACAATCTCCGGATCGAGTCATGCTGTAGCCAGTTCCACACCATCACCATGTAAGCCGAATCGGCAATCGCCATATCAGCATGCATCAGCGCCTCGCGATACGACGCCTTCACCTCGAGATCCTTCAGCGCAGGCGCCGCTGGAACCACCAGCAATCCCCCACCCTTCATCCGCGCCACGGCTTGTGCTGCCGTTCCGATGAAGAAGTGAATGCCGAGAATCGTACGTTCTTCGCCCTCAGCAGAAGGCATCGCCTATTTCCCCTTGGCCCCGGCTGCGATCTCCTGTTCAATCCACCGATACGTCCGCTCCAGCCCGTCGCGCAGCCGGATCGACGGCTCCCAACCCAGCTTCTCCTGGATCAGCGTGTTGTCACTATTGCGGCCATTCACGCCCTTTGGCGCGCCCAGATCATACGTCCGCTTCAGCTTAATTCCCGCAATGTCTTCTGCCAAATCCACCAGCTGATTGATCGTCACCAGCTCACTCGAGCCCAGATTGATTGGCTCATCGATCTCGCTCTCCATGATCATCTCCGTGCCCTTCACGCAGTCGTCGATATACATAAAGCTGCGTGTCTGCTTGCCATCGCCCCAGATATTGATCTCATGCACGCCCGACAGCTTCGCCTCGATCACCTTCCGGCAAATGGCCGCCGGCGCCTTCTCGCGCCCACCGTTCCACGTCCCCTGCGGACCATAAACATTGTGGTAGCGAGCCACCCTGCACACCAACCCGTAATCTTCCTCGAAGTGCCGGCACATCCGCTCCGAGAACAACTTCTCCCAGCCATAGCCATCCTCGGGCAACGCCGGATACGCATCCGATTCCTTCAGCGCCACCACATCCGGATTCGTCTGTTTCTCCCCGTTATAAACGCACGCCGACGACGAATAGAAGAACCGCTTCACGCCCTTCGCCTGCGCCGCCATCAGCATATGCGTATTGGTCAGCACGCTCAGCATGCACAGCGCCTTATTGTTTTCGATGAACCCCATCCCGCCCATATCGGCGGCCAGCTGATACACCAGCGAAACGCCATCGGCGGCGATCATGCAGTTCTCTTTGTCCTTCAAATCCAGCGACAGGCTCTCAACGCCATCCGTCACCTGGTACCAATCTTCCAGCGGCTTTACGTCCACCGCTCGAACCACGTTAACCCCATTCGCTATCAGGCCTTTGACAAGATGTCCGCCAATAAAGCCCCCTGCCCCGCAAACGACCGCGGTCTCCCCTTTAAGGTTCATCAAAACAACTCCGATCTACCATGGCTAGCTTGAAATCCTGGCGGCTCACTGCATACACCGCTCGTAGGTTTCTTGTCTTGGAACCATTAAACGCTGCCTGCGTTGTAAGGTCTCTGCGTCAAGTTTATGTAAGGGCACAGGGATGTCAAGGTTCGCCCCGACCCTCTGCAGGCTCCCCATCCCCACAGCTCTGCCCCAGTTCCCGAGCTATGATGAGTCCACTAGCATCGAAATAAACAGTGCCTGGCATGGAAGAACATCGCAATCACCCATCAAAACTCAACTCCCTGCTACGCCAGGTAGCGCATCAGCGTCTAGCCTTCGCCGGCTGCCTCGTCCTCACTCTCTTCCTCATCTGCGCGATATTCGCCCCCTGGCTCGCACCCCACAACCCCGCGCAGCTCAACCTCACCGCCCGGCTCCTCCCTCCCTCCACCGCCCACTGGTTCGGCACCGACGAGCTCGGTCGCGACGTCCTCTCCCGCACCCTCTATGGAGCCCGTATCTCTCTCCTCGTAGCCGTAGCCGTCGTCGGCATCTCTCTCGCCCTCGGCTCCACGCTCGGCATGCTCGCCGGCTTCTACGGCGGTTTCACTGACACCGTCATCAACATCTACCTCACCAACGCCTTCCTCGCCCTCCCCGGAATCCTCCTCGCCGTAGCCATCGTAGCCTTCCTTGGCCCCTCGCTAGCCAACCTCATCCTCGCGCTCGCCCTGGCCGGCTGGGTCAACTACGCCCGCCTCGTCCGAGCCCAGGTCCTCACCGTAAAGCAGCGAGAGTACGTGCAAGCTGCCCGCTCCATGGGCGCCACCGACCTCCACCTCATGCTCCGCCACATCCTCCCCAACATCCTTCAACCTCTACTCGTGCAAGCCGCCATCGGGATGGCCGCAGCGGTCCTCTCGGAAGCCACCCTCAGCTTCCTCGGCCTAGGCGTCCAACCCCCAACCGCCACCTGGGGAGCCATGCTCAACGACGCCCGCTCCCACCTCTTCGAATCCCCCTACCTCATGTTCTTCCCCGCCATCGCCCTGGCCCTCTGCGTCTTCTCCTTCAACCTAATCGGCGACGGCCTCCGCGACTACCTCGACCCCCGCACCCGCCTCCGCCAAGGCCTCTAGCTGAGTCTCGTCTCTGCGCTTGCCGTTGCCTATTTTTCGTCGTCATCCTGAGCGCAGCGAAGGACGCCCGCATTGGCTGTTGCTTTTGTTCTTGCCGTTGTCTTTCTTTCTGTTCTCCCCTTTGGGAAACTGCTTCTTGCATTGCACTCCCTCAGCCGCCACACGTCTTACGTAGCGAAACGTGGCAAACTTTGCGCCCTTTGCGTCAAAGCATTTGCTGCCGTCATTCTTTGGAGACCTCGTCATGACGCCCCCGGCTAAGCCAACCACCACCCTCGTAGGCGTACTCTCCGACACCCACGGCCTCCTCCGCCCCGAGCTCCTCACCGCCCTCGCCAACGTCGACCACATCCTCCACGCCGGCGACATAGGCGACCCCGCCATCCTCACCGCCCTCTCCCGCATCGCCCCCGTCACCGCCATCCGCGGCAACATCGACACCCACGGCCCCAACTCCCTCCTCCCCGCCACCGAGGCCATCGAGCTAGCCGGCTGCCTCCTCTACCTCGTCCACGCCCGCGAAGACCTCGACCTCAACCCCCACGCCGCCGGCATCGCCGCAGTCATCTACGGACACTCCCACAAGCCCTCCATCGAGCACCACCGAGGAGTCCTCTACCTCAACCCCGGCAGCTCCGGCCCCCGCCGCTTCAACCTCCCCATCACCTGCGCCCTCCTCCGCATCACAAACGCCCACCCCCTAGCCGAAATCCTCCCCCTCCTCCCCTAACCCACCGGCTCCCGACCACAACTCTCTTGTTCCCCTGAAGGAATTGTCAGAGTTCGTCGATGAGCAGGAGCAAGGGAGGAGGTTATCGGCAATCGCTCGATTGCCGATTGGGCAGCCTCGGCAAAACTACCCCAGAGGTCTCTTCGTCAGCTCCTGAATTTACGGCGAGCAGCTCCGGCGATCCCTAAAAGTCCGCTACCCAGCAAAAAGAGCGAACCCGGTTCCGGCGTAGTGGTCGGTACGACCGTAAAGTTGCCATCATCCGTAAAACTCAGGGCAGCCTGCGTAACATCGCGGTCCGCATAGAAGATCTGAATTTCGTGAATGCCGGCGCCGTACGTCACGGTGTCACTGGGAGCTGGCGTGTCGCCATGAATACCACCAAGCGACTCAACAAGACTCTGATCCACATAGACGAACGCCGTATCATCCGCGCCGACATTGAACGTGACCGTATCGGTTTGACCCGCCATAACTGTGAAGAAACCCGTCAGGATGGCAGTCTCCTCAAAGTTCGAGTCGTTGCTGGATGGAGGTGGAAACATCGTGACAGGCGTGGAGCTGAGCGCGACCGATCCAGTTCCATCCGACTGAATGGTTTGGCCGGCTGGCCCTGATCCAGGCGTCCAATAAAGCAGTTCGTTTGCGCCGTTGATGTAAGCGCTGTTTGGAGCCAGAACGCTCCCGGAAGTGGCGGTAAAGGACGGGTTAAATACGGGCAATCCATCCGGACCCAGGGCCGAGGTTACATAGTTGTTCGACACCCCTATCGGAACATTAACCCCGTTGTAGAAGTCCGGGCTGCCCGTTACCGCTTTGAAGTATTGGACCGAGAAGGTGTCCGCAACGGCGGGCAACGCCAGGGCGAACGAAGTGGCAGCTAGTGTTGCTGCCACAAGATACTTACGGCTAAAAAATGACTTTCTTTGCATAACTTCAGTCTCCGAGGGCTTGAAATGCCGGATAAATACCGGGGCCGGTGCGCTACCAGAACGGATACTCAGAGAAAAGCTACGGCACGTCCTGCGAACCACACGAATGCGTTGGTGGTGAGGTTTGGGCCCGTTGGCTACTAGCCAAATCCTTGCTATACCGGACAAGGCAGCATGCAGCATGCCAAACCCGAATCGCTAAATCTCTGGATTATTTAGGCTTAGCGGCAGACTCCCGCTCGAACGTCGCACTTTTTTGCACGGTCCCGAAGAAGTACCTTTCGCTCCCACCCACCCCGCCAACCCCAAATCGCGTACCCTCGCGCCGTCCGCCCAAACCTGTCAAGCCCCCCAAACCCTCCAAAATCACCAAAACCCCCGTCAACACTGGCGATAAATCTTTCCAAAACCTGGCATAGTTACCCTACCCAACTTGCTACACTGGAGGTAGAGATCAGAACCACACGCTGCACCGGCAACCGCCGCTGCAGCTTTCACATTTAAGCCGCTAACTCCAATAGAAAGAAATAGATAGCCGTAACCCATTTAGAATGAGCCGTTTGAAACTAGCTTTCACCCACTAACTCGCACATTCCACACGACTTCGCTAAGCAAAAGTGAAAGCAGGGGAGGGGGGTACCTACCGTCGCGATCCGCGCAGGATTTACCGCCGCATCCTCGGATCAGCCAACGCATACACCGAGTCCGTCAACAGATTCACCAATACATACGACAGCCCAATCGCCAGGATGCACCCCTGCACCAGCGCATAATCGCGATTCGAAATAGCCGACAGCGTCAGCCGCCCAATTCCCGGCCAGCCAAAGATCGTCTCCGTAACAATCGCCCCGGCGAGCAGCGACCCAAACTGCAACCCAATCACCGTCAGCACCGGGTTCAGCGCATTGCGCAGCGCATGCCGATACACAACCACGTTCTCGCTCAACCCCTTCGCCCGGGCAGTCCGTATGTAATCCTGCCCCAACTCCTCCAGCATCGACGTCCTCACCATCCGCGTAAGGATCGCCGCCAACCCCGACCCCAGCGTGATCGCCGGCAGCACCAGATGCCTCACAAAGTCACCCGCGCCAACGCCCGCGCCCGACACCGGCAGCAACGCCAGATCGATCGCGAACACCAAAATCAAAATCGGCCCCAACGCAAAGTTAGGAAAGGAAAGACCCACCAAACTAGCAAACCCAATCGCCCGATCCGGCCACCGATTCGCCCGCCGCGCCGACGCAACACCCGCCGGAATCGCCAGCCCCACACCAATCGCCATCGCCGCCACAGTCAACGCAAGCGTATACGGATACCGCGACAGAATCAGGTGCAGCACCGAATCATGCAGCCGCAGCGACTGCCCCAGGTTTCCATGCAGCAACCCGCTCCAGTACCGCACATACTGCGTACCCAGCGGCACATCGAGACCATAGGCATGGCGCAACCCGGCAATGTCTCCAGCCGTAGCACCGTCACCCAGCATCTGCACAATCGGATCACCCGGAACGAGGTGAATCATCAGAAACACCACGGTCACCACGACCCACAACACAGGCAGCGTCGTCACCACCCGAAGCAAAATCCGTCGCACCGCATTCATAAGCGCGTCTCCGCCGAAGCCTGATCCAGCTCCGCGGCCGCCCTGCGCATCTCCTCGGTCTCAATAATCGGATCCACACGCACCTGCGCAATGCGCTGCCCATCCATCTTCACTACCTCAAATCGCCGCGCGTTGAACTCCACCGACTCGCCCTCAACCGGAATATGTCCCAGCTGCACCAGCAGGAAACCCGCCAGCGTCTCAACCCCATATTCACGCGGAAACTTCCAGTGCAGCTGTGTCACAAGATCTCTCAAACTCGCGCTGCCATCCAGCAGCAAACCACCGCCAGCAGCCGGCAGCGGCAGGTTTCGTCCTGTATCGAACTCGTCCTCCAACTCGCCAACAACCTGCTCCAGCACATCCTCAGCCGTGATCAAACCAAGCGTCGATCCAAACTCATCCACCACAATCGCAATCTGCCGCCGCCGATCCTTGAACTCCTGCAACAACTCCACCGCCAGTTTGGTCTCAGGAACCACCAGCACATCCCGCATCACATTCCGCAGCGTAATCCCGGACTCCCCACGATTGCCTAACCCCTGCGCAATGCTGCGAAAGTGAATCAGCCGCGCAACGTCCTTCGAATACGCGACACCGATGATGTGATCTCGCCCCTTCTCCGGGTCATACACCGGAATGCGCGAGTGCTGCTCATCCACGATCCGCGCGCTCGCCTGCTCCAGTGTCATATCCGCCGGCAGCGAGAAGATCTTCCCTCGCGGCGTCATGATCTCACTCACCACCACCTGGTTGAGCTCGATCGCCCGATGAATCATCTGCTCCTGGAACGGCGGCAACAGCCCCATCCGCCGCGTCGCCGTAGCCAGCATCTTCAGCTCTTCCGGCGAGTGCACCGAGCTCTCTCCACTCAGCGGAGCATGAAACATTCGCAACACCACGGTCGCCGACACATTCATCAGCTCCACCGCTGGCCGCGTCATCCGTATGAACACATCCATCGGCCCCGCAACTGCCAGCGCAATCCGCTCCGCCCGTTGCAGCGCCAGCGACTTCGGCACCAGCTCTCCCAGCAACACCTCGAAGTATGTAATGATCGCGAACGCCAGCACCACCGCAACGGAATGCGCGTACAGCAGGGCATGCATCTGCACTCCCGACAACCCGCTCAGAAAACCCACATGCCTCAATCCGTGGAGTATCGCATCGGCCAGCGCAGGCTCACCCAGACCGCCCAGCGCCAGGCTAGCCAGCGTCACGCCAAACTGCACTGCCGGCAAGAATTCGTTGAGATTCTGTTTGAGCCGCAGCGCCGTTCGCGCGCCGGGACGATTCTGCGCGATCAGTTGCTCTATCCGCGTCTCCCGCACGCTGACCAGCGCAAACTCCGCAGCCACAAAGAAGCTGTTCGCCAGGATGAAGAAGGCGATCAGGCTTCCGTGAACAAGACTCCACTCCAGCATCGTTGGCCTAAAGTCTACACCGGACGCAGCAACGGCCCGCTGCATCTAGTCTCTCAGCGGGCCGCACGCACTGCTAACTTCAAAAACGATTAGGCAAGAACGCGCTTCAGCGTCTCGTCGATCGTGTTCCTCGGGACGAACCCGACAATCTGTTCGGCAACCTTGCCGCCCTTGAACACCAGCAACGCCGGAATGCCGCGAATGCCATAACGGCCAGGTGTCATGTTGTTCTTGTCGACGTCCATCTTCATGACCTTCAGCTTGCCTTGATAATCCGTGGCAACTTCATCGACCACCGGGCCGAGCGCGCGACAGGGTCCGCACCAGGCTGCCCAGAAATCTACCAGAACCGGTGTATCCGACTGCAAAACCTTCTGCTCGAACTCCGCGTCGGTTACCTCAGACACAAACTGACCTGCCATATCACTCATCTCCCTGGGTTTACTCGTCTTTCGGCTTGTCCACACTATTTGCCGTCTGTCAAACCCACTCCATCATAGATGCCCGACAGTGGAAAACGATGCGTCGCGTCTACAGAGTGGTTCGTTCAACGCCCACACCGATGCGCAACGGCAATAGTTCCACATCGGGACCAACCAGCCCCTGGATACGTGTCTCCGCCTCCAGCACCGTCGTTCCCTCGGCCAGAAACACCAGCACCGACGGTCCAGCACCGCTTAGCGCAACACCCGCAATCTCCGCCTCGCCCATCAGCGGAAGCAGTCTCCCCAGCAGCGGACACGCCTCTTCCCGATACGGCTGATGCATCCTGTCCTGCATCGCTGTCTTCAGTAGATCCAGCCGTCCCTGCGCAAACGCCGCGACCAGCAAAGCAGCTCTCTGCACATTGAAGATCGCGTCCGCTTTGGAATAGCTTTCCGGCAGCAATGCCCTCGCCTGCGTGGTCGCGAGACTCGTCGGTTGAACGGCCAGCAGCATCTCCCAAGCCGCCGTGTCCTCGTCACCCCCAAAGCTAGCAATCTTCACTGCCTCGCCATCCTGCGCAGACACCGTGAAGCCGCCATGCCAGCAAGCCGCCACATTGTCGGGATGCCCTTCCCGACGACAAGCTTCAGCGACAATCGCCTCGTCGCCCAGGTGAAGGCCGCCAAAGTGGTCTGCCAACGCCACACCCGCGAGCAGCGCCGCCGCGCTCGATCCGCACCCCATGCCCAGAGGAATCTCATTGTGCAGCTTCAGGTGCAACGGCACTTCTTTGCCGCCCACCTGCGCCAACACATCCCGATAAGTATCCAAAATGAGATTGTGCTCCAGCGCCCGACACAGTGCCGCATCCCGCCCCGTTGCCTCGATCTGAAACGCCGCCGACGCGCTGGCCTCGATCGTCAATCGCATCGAAAGCGACAGCCCAACCGCGTCGAAACCCGGCCCCAGGTTCGCCGACGTCGCCGGCAGGCTCAACCGAAGCCCGCGAATCTCTTTCTCCGTGCTCACGCCGGTGTAGCCGATCTAGCCTGCGACTCAATCGCCCGCAACACCGCATCGGCATCAGCATCAAGAACAATCGGCGCGTGCCGCAACCCGCTGAGCTGTGCACGTTCTTCTGCGTTTCCCATCTCAGCCTCCGTCAATAACTCGCCGAGATGGTACTTGATCGTGTACTCGGAATCCTTCAGCGTATGTCCCGTGAGCAGAAGAACGGCCGTCTCTTCCTTCCCAACCCGCCCATCGGCAACCAGCTTCTTCAGCCCCGCCAACGTCACCGCCGACGCCGGCTCGCATCCAATGCCCTCCGCACCGATCTCAGCCTTGGCCAGCGCAATCTCCCGCTCACTCACCTGCTCGCACCATCCGCCAGTCGACACCAGAACGCGCACCGCTTTCTTCCACGACGCCGGATTGCCAATCTGAATCGCCGACGCGCGCGTATTGGCCGTGACCGGCTCCAGCGATGCGCCACCGTTCGCCTGCATGCTTTGATACAGCGGATTCGCGCCCTCCGCCTGGATCACACTGATCTTCGGCACCCGATGGATGAACCCAAGATGCATCATCTCCGCAAACCCTTTACCCAGCGCCGAGCAGTTCGCCAGATTCCCTCCCGGCACGATGACGTGATGCGGCACCTGCCACTCACACTGCTCCAGGATCTCGAACGCCGGCGTCTTCTGCCCCTCCAGCCGATACGGATTCACCGAGTTCAACAAGTAAACCGGAGCCCGCTGCACAATCTCGCTCAGCACCCGCACGCAGCCATCAAAGTCGGTTCGCAACTGCACCGTCGTTGACCCATAATCCATCGCCTGCGACAGCTTTCCCCACGCAATCTTTCCCTCGGGAATCAGCACCATGCTGCGCAAACCAGCCCGCGCTGCATAGGCCGCCATCGCCGCCGAAGTATTCCCCGTCGAAGCACAGGCCACCCACTCAAACCCGCTCGCCACTGCAACCGACAGCGCCGCCGTCATCCCCGTATCCTTGAACGACCCTGTTGGATTCATCCCCTGGTGCTTGGCCAGCAGCCAATTCAGCCCCAGCGCCGCAGCCGACTTCGGCATCTCGTACAGCGGCGTGTTGCCCTCGCGAAGCGTCACCACACGGTCGTACGCAACAATCGGCAGCAGATCGCGGAATCTCCACACACCGCTCTGGTCAATCCCCATCGTCGAGGTCCGCCGCTCCTGCCACAGGTACCGCAGCGCACTCGGATTTGGACGATTCTTCGGCACAGGCCGGCTCGCCGAGTAGATCGCTTCCACACCCCCACACTCCGGCGCACCCGCGCTCCACGGATACTCCACCTCGAACAGGTCGTCGCACGCGCGGCATCGAAAGTTGCTTTTCGCATCCTGGGCCGCGATCCTTTCGCCGCATCCCGTGCATCGAAGAACATGTGATGAAGAATTCATGCTTTTCCCTAGGGTACCGTAAAGCGCTCTCGGCCAGCGCTGTGTCTGCCCTCTCGTCCTTATTTCTTATCGCGATTTTCGCAGGACCGCTCGCCGCGGTTGCGCAATCCCCCAAAGAGCTCCACATCGCCGCCGCCGCAGACCTTCAACCCGTCCTTCCCACCCTCGCAGCCCAATACGAGCAGGCCACAGGCGTCAAGATCATTCCTTCCTTCGGCTCCTCGGCAACCCTCGCCCAGCAAATTACCAACGGCGATCCCCAGGACCTCTTCCTCTCCGCCGACTACATGCATCCCGAGCAACTAGTCGCGGCAAACCTTACCATCAGCCATACCCCAGTCCCCTACGCTCGTGGCGTCCTCGTCCTCTGGGCCCGCAAGGATTCGCCAGCCCAGCCCCTCACCCTCGACAGTCTCACCAGCCCCAAGGTTCAGAAGATCGCCGTAGCCAACGGCCAGCACGCACCCTACGGCTTTGCCGCCGACAAAGCCCTCGCAAGCCTTGGCCTCTCGGACAAAGTCGCCAACAAACTCGTCGTCGCCGAAAACATCGGCCAAACGGCTCAGTTCGCCGAGTCCGGCAACGCCCAGGTAGCTCTCATCTCTCTCACCATCGCGAGCTCGCCCCACTATCGCGACCTGGGCACCTTCGTTCTCTTCCCGCCGCACAGCTACCCCGAGATCCGTCAGTGTGCCGTGATCCTCAAGTCCTCAAAGAATCAAGCTGAGGCCGAGAAGTTTCTGCACTGGCTCACCAGCAGCAATATCCAGCAGAGCCTGAAGAGTTTCGGCCTGGACCCCGTGCAGTAGCGAAATCAAGTCGCAGTCAAACCAGATAAATCGCAATACCTATGCAATTCCATGCACACGACCTGTGGAAATGCGTGCCAATTCGGGGTAAAGGCTGATAAAACGCGCTCCAGAATATGGGCACAAAATTGCCTCAAGATAGATCGCACCTTGAGGAGATCGATTTCATGCCCCTGCGTATCCTTGTAGTCCTGTTCGCCCTGCTTGCCAGCGGCGTCGCAGCGAAGGCCGACCCCATTACGGTCACCGTCACCGACAGCGCATGGGTTGGCGTCTATAATGTAACGCCTCTCACCGGCATCTTCGTTCCGGACGTCACGGTCACCTTTACCGGCGATACCTCAGACCTCATCTACAACTCCACCGGGTACATCGGGACCGTGGGACGCGGGACCCCGGTCTACGGGGATCCGCTCTACTACATCCTGGGCACGGCGACCATTCAGATCGGAAGCCTGGGCACTTTCACAATTGACGGCCCGATCGAGTTCTTCGATAACCAGGTCACCTCCATTGCGGGCATCTCCACATCCGGCAGCGGCGGCAGCGGCGACATCATCCTCGCTACAGAGAATGCCGCATTCAGTTCGTACACCGGCACCACCAGCATTGGTCCGCTCTCCGGACCCGTCTCCCCCTACCCCGGGGTAGGCTTTTATACCTCCGACGGATTCACTGTCTTAGAACCCAGCAGCTACACAGGCGTCGAGGCCGCCCCTTCCACCTTCACGGCTACGGTGGACACCGCACCCACTCCCGAGCCCTCCAGCCTCGCTCTGCTCGGAACCGGCCTCCTCGTCTTTGGCGCTGCCATTCGCCGCCGTCTGCGCTAACCCAGTAAAACGCTCCCACCGAAAGCCCCGGCCAGTGCTGGGGCTTTCACTTTCGACCTCCTTCCGAAGCGACCTGCGCCTTTACTCTCTACCTTCCACCTTCTACTGTCTTGTTCATGGACTTCGCCGCCCTCGGCCTGACCCTCCGTCTAGCCAGCCTCACCACCCTCTGCCTGCTCCTGCTGGCAACGCCTCTAGCTGCGTGGATCGCCACCGGCCACACCCTCCCCCGACGCATCGCGCAAGCCGCCGTCGCGCTCCCCCTGGTCCTTCCCCCCACCGTCCTCGGCTTCTATCTCCTCATCGGCCTAGGCCCCGCAACAGCGCTAGGACGAACCCTCATCACCCTCCTCGGCCATCCTCTCGCCTTCACCTTCTGGGGCCTCCTCATCGGCTCGATGATCTACAGCCTGCCCTTCGCCGTCCAACCGCTGATCGTAGCCTTCGCCTCCGTCGATCCCCCAACCATCGAAGTAGCCCGCGTCCTCGGAGCCTCCCCCTGGACCGTCTTCCGCCGCATCACCCTGCCACTCTCCCGCGCCTCTTTCCTCACCGCCGCCGTCCTCACCTTCGCCCACACCGTCGGCGAATTCGGAGTAGTCCTCATGATCGGCGGCGACATCCCCGGCGTCACCCGCACCCTCTCCATCTCCATCTACGACCAGGTCCAGGAACTCAACTACTCCGCCGCCAACCTCACCGCCGCCGCGCTCGTCGCACTCTCATTCCTCGCCCTGCTGATCGTCTACGCCCGCGGCAACCGGAGGTCTGAGCTTGCCTGAACCTCACCACCTTCTTCGCGTCCGTACGAACCTGGGACCGTTGCACATCTCCGCAAAGATGACGCTATCCGCGCCCTGGACCATCCTCTTTGGTCCGTCCGGCAGCGGCAAGAGCTCCATCCTCCGCGCCGCCTGCGGTCTCATCCCCTCTGCCGACGTGCAATTCACCCAGCCCCTGCCCGAGCCACAATCCCTCGACCGCATCCCGGCCTATCGCCGCAACCTCGCTTACGCCCCGCAAGGTGCCGTCCTCTTCCCCCACCTCACCGTCCGCCAGAACGTCTCCTTCGCCACCGACATTCGCCACCAGCCTCATGCGGCTTCAGCCGACGCAGCCCTCGAGCTCTTTCAACTCACCCCGCTCGCCCACCGCCTCCCTCGCGATCTCTCCGGCGGAGAGCGCCAGCGCGTCAATCTCGCCCGTGCCTTCGCCGTCCCCGCCCCTCACCTCATCCTCCTCGATGAGCCCTTCACCGGAGTCGATCGCTCTCTGCGCGACGTCCTGCTTCCCCTCATGCAGCAGTTCGTCACGCAACAAGGCATCCCTGTCCTCTCCGTCACCCACGACATCGAAGAAGCCCTGATCCTCAACGCCGAAGTCTTTCGCCTGGAACACGGCACCATCATCGACCAAGGCCCCGCATCGCAAGTCCTCGCCGAAGAGCGCGCCCGCATGCTGAATCTCCTGAACGCCTAGCCCACCAGTACCGGTTCGCGCTCCAGCGTAATCCCAAACCGCTCTCGCACCCCGCGCACAATCTCGTTCTGCAGCCGTTCAACATCCGCGAACGTCGCCCCACCCCGATTCGTCAGTGCCAGCGTGTGCCGAGTCGAAATTCCCGCGGGCCCCTCCCCATAGCCCTTAACAAACCCAGCCCGCTCCAACAACCAGGCCGCCGGAACTTTCATCTTTCCCTCGCCCGCCGGCCAGTGCGGAACCTTGCTCTCCTCCACTCCAGCGGCGACCGCAATCCCCGCCAGCCTCTCCACCCCCACAATCGGATTCTTGAAGAACGATCCCGCGCTCCGGCAGTCCGGATCCCCCTCCACCAGCAGCATTCCCTTCGACCGCCGAATCTCCCGCACCGCCGTCGCCACCTCCATCAGCGTCACGCCACCCTTCCCCGCAAAGCGCCTCAGCAAGTCCGCATAGCGCAGGTTCGGTTCCCCCTTTTCCCGCAGCCGAAATCTCACCCGCGTCACAATGTAGCGTCCCGGCTCATCTGTATTGAACAAGCTCTCCCGATACCGAAATCTGCAAGCCGCCTTGTCCAGCTCAACCCATTCCAGCTTTTCGCGATCGAACGCCCTCACC
>Ga0302226_10001279_pt1 | contig 19221 bp, 17 predicted proteins | sample II_Palsa_E3_3_FD_193524 | JGI IMG/M metagenome (GOLD analysis project Ga0302226, IMG submission 193524) | Peat permafrost microbial communities from Stordalen Mire near Abisko, Sweden - II_Palsa_E3_3 | ecosystem: Environmental > Terrestrial > Soil > Palsa > Peat permafrost | place: Sweden...
GCGCCCAGTAGGTGTTGATCAGGTGCACTACCTGGAACTCGCGGAACAGCGGCACGATCAGCGCCTGCGGCGGGACTGGCCACGTCCGGGGGACTGCCGGACCGGATGGCCAGGGACAGCTTGGTGTGGTAGGGACTGCCCCACTGCAGGATCGTGGACTGCAGGTCGACCTCGGGGTGCGCCTTGGTGTAGGCGGCCTCCATCGCCTGCATGTGCGTGCCGTCGCCGCCGGTGAACAGGTTCCAGTACACCAGCGTGGACCGGTTGTCACCGCCGCTGCTGCCGGTGATCCCGGAGGCGACATCGTAGGTGCCGGCGCAGCCGGCCGTGGCCAGTCCCGCCCCGAGCGCCGCCGCGCCCGCAAGGAACTTTCTCCGGCCGAACGAGCCTTTCCAGGAGTCTCCGCCGGGCTGCCAAGTCAGCCGCGCGCTCACTGGTGCACCATCCTTGTATCGGTAACCGTGAGGCTGCTGATGCACCCGAGGTGCCGCCAGGCCACCGCCCCGCTCGCTCGACGCGTTGAAGTCCAGCATGAGTTCTGCGGGGCCTGGCGGTTACCCGGGGCGTGCCGACCGTCGACAGGGCTGAGCGCCATCGAGCGCCGAACAGTGAGCGGACTGGCAGTCACGTCCCGGCACCGGAATTGAGGGTGCCTCCCCACTGGGCTAACAGCGAGGAGGCAGACATGCAGTCTGCCAGTACGAGTTTGCCGGCGGTAGCACCAGATGGCGTGACCGCCGGCGTGGACTGGGCCAGCACCGATCACGTGGCCTGCGTCGTGGACGCAGCCGGGAAGGTGGTGACGCGCTTCACCGCCGCTCACACCGCCGACGGCCTCAAGGCGCTGGTGAAAGGCCTGGCCAGGGTCAGGGCAGCCGAGGTCGCGATCGAGCGCGGCGACGGCCTGATGGCCGGGGCGCTGCTGGCGGCCGGCCTCACCGTCGTGGTGATCAGCCCCAATCAGGTGAAGAACCTGCGCTCTCGCTACGGATCGGCGGGCAACAAGGACGACCGGTTCGACGCGTTCGTGCTGGCCGACACCCTGCGCACCGACCGGGCCCGGCTGCGTCCCCTGACCCCCGGCACCCCGGCGACCATCACGCTGCGCTCTGCCGTCCGCGCCCGCCGCGACCTGGTCGCCCACCGCGTTGCGATGTGCAACCAGCTGCGCGCCCACCTGGCCCTGGTCTTCCCCGCCGCCGTTGGCCTGTTCGCCGACCTCGACTCCCCGGTCAGCCTGGCCTTCCTGGCCCGCTTCGACTGCCAGGACCGTGCCGACTGGCTGTCGCCCCGGCGGATGGCAGCCTGGCTGAAGAGCGCCGGCTACAGCGGCCGCACCCGCCCCGGGGTGCTGCACGGCCGCATCACCGCAGCCCCCCGCGGCGCCACCGGCGACGACGGCACCGCCCGGACTCACGTCACCCGCGCCCTGGTCACCGTGCTGGTCACCCTCGCCGGGCAGATCAAGGCCCTGGCAGCCCAGATCGCCGAGCAGCCCGGCCTGCACACAGACGGGCATGTCTTCACGTCGCTGCCCCGCTCGGGCACCGTCCGCGCCGCCCGGCTGCTCGCCGAGATCGGCGACTGCCGCCAGCGTTTCCCCGACCCTTCCTCGCTGATGTGCCTGGCCGGGGTCGCGCCCTCCACCCGCCAGTCCGGCAAGATCAAAGCCGTCAGCTTCCGCTGGGCCGTCAACAAGCAACTCCGCGACGCCGTCTGCGACTTCGCCGCCGGCTCCCGCCACGCCAGCCCCTGGGCCGCTCAACTCTACAACCAAGCCATCGCCCGCGGCAAGGACCACCCCCACGCCACCCGCATCCTCGCCCGCGCCTGGCTGTACGTGATCTGGCACTGCTGGCAAGACCACACCGCCTACGATCCCGCCCAGCACCGGGCCCTCCAACGGCTCCTCGCTCAAGATCAACTGGCCGCAGCTTGACACAGGGCTACTCATGCCAGCGTCACCTCCAGCAGGGTGAACGAGTGCGGGGCGAAGCTGACGTCGAGGTGGCTGCCGCTCACCTGCCGCTGCGTCCGGCAGACGGCAACGTTGTCCGGCTGGTCGAAGCTGTTGACCGTATCGGGCTTGTCCCCGTTGACCTCATGCACGGTCATCGTCCCGGCGGCCTCGGCGCCCTGCAGGCGGACGCGGGTGGCCAGCTCCCGGTCCGGGTCCCGGTTCACCACCGAGATCGTCAGCCGCTCCGCCGCGGTGTCCCGGGTGGCGGCCACGTCCAGCAGCTGGAACGTACGGCGTGCATACCAGGCTGGCCATGGGCAGCATCAACCGGTGCGGCTCCGATGAGCAGAAGGGGCGTCGCAGCGGAAAGGGTCAGGCCGTGACGGCGCTGGCGGCGGAGGCCCCGTGGAGCTGGGCGGCCCGCCAGCAGTACCAGGCCGCCACCGTCCGGTACGGGCGGTACGGCTCACCCAGCAGATCCAGCTGCTTCGGCGTGGGGGTGGGGACCCCCCAGGCCAGGCCGTAGCCCTTGCGGATGCCCAGATCGCCGGTGGGCCAGACGTCCATCCGCCGGAGCTGGAACATCAGGAAGATCTCGGCCGACCACTTGCCGATCCCCCGCACCGCCGACAGCCGCGCCACCACCTCTTCGTCGCTGACCCGGGCCAGCCGCCGGGCGTCGAGCACGACGGTGCCGTCCAGGACCCTGGCCGAGAGATCCTGCAGGGAGATGACCTTGCGGGCTGACAGCCCGGCGGCCCGCAGCGTCTCGGTGGGGGTGGCCAGCAGGCGCTCGGGGGTGATCTCGCCGCCCAGCGCGGCGATGAGCCGGCCGTGGATGGCCCGGGCCGCGGCCCCGGCCAGCTGCTGGTAGACGACGGAGCGGACCAGGGTGGCGAAGTTCGTCTCCGTCGGCGGGGGGATTTTCGGCGGGCCGGCCGCTTCGGCCAGGCGGGCGATCACCGGGTCCCGGCCGGCCAGAATCCTGGCCGCCTCGCGGTAACTGACCTTGGCCATGACGCGATCATCTCACGCGCTAACGCCACCGGACGGCAGCCGGCGATCTGGGCGTTCAGCTCGGCGCCGAGCAGCACCGCGAGCGCGGTGAAGTACAGGAACAGCAGGATGGCGACCGGGGCCGACAGCGCGCCGTAGGTGGGGCTGCGCCCGATCGCGAAGACCAGGTAGGCACGCAGGGTCAGGCTGCTGACCAGCCACAGCAGCATGGCCACGATCGCGCCGGGCAGGTCCCGCCGCCAGCGGCCGCGCACCGGCACGGCCACGTGGTAGAGCGTGGCCAGCAGGCCCGTACACAGCAGCACGAGAACAGGCCAGTAGGCGATGACCACCACCGGCTTGAGCACCGACAGAACCGCGTCCGGGGCCACGTCGACGATCCATTTGGGGGTGGCCACCAGCAGGGGCAGCGCCACCGAGCCAGCGATCAGGGCCCCGAGGTAGAGCACGAAGGCCACCAGGCGGGCCCGGACCGCGGACCGCATGTGCCGCATCCCGTAGGCGATGGTGATGGTGTTGACGTAAGTGTTCATGGCCGTCGACCCGGTCCACAGGGCGAGCGGGAAGCTGAGCGAGATGATCTCGCCCCGGCCGCGGGCCAGCACGTCGGTCAGCACGGGTTTCAGGATGTTCTGGACGGCGGCGGGGGCCAGGAAGTGACCGGCCCCGCGCAGGATGTCCTGCTGCAGCTCGACGGTGATGTGCCCGCCGAACAGCGGGGTGAGGTAGCCGACCGCGGCGACCAGCACGAGCAGCAGCGGGGTCAGCGACAACAGGGCCCAGAACCCGGCCTCGGCCGCGAGCCCGAAAATACGGTCGGCCCACGCCTCTTTGAGGGAGGCCCGCAGGACGGCCCCGGCCGCGGGCAGGATGTGCCGGGGCTTCCAGTGCCGTATCCGGGCGCTCACCTCCTCCCGCAGGCGGCGCGCGGCCCGGCGGCGAGAGCGGTGTTCTGGGCTGGCTTCGACCGCGGGTGCGGCGAGAGACTCGCGGTCTGGCACACCGCACAGCCTAGCCGCTGCTAGAACGGCGGAGCGTGCTACAGACAGTGCAGAATGCGCGTCAGGGCGTACCGGGTCCGGCCGGGCCGGACACGCGGGTCGGAGGGCGCGGGGGCGGAAACGCGCGGCGGGCGGCCAGCACGACCAGCAGGCCGGCCGCGGCCAGGGCCGCACCGGTTACGCACAGCGCGCTCAGCTCACCCGCGTCCACGAGCAGGGAGCCGACCAGCGCTCCGCCGCCAATCCCGATCTGGAACGCGACGACGAAGAGGGGGCGATCGGCAGGGACGGAGCAGGCAGCGTCGGCAGGGTGCGGCGCAGCGCGACGGCGCCGCCCCGGGGCGGCTAGCCCGGCCCGGTGCTGCCCCGGCCCGGACTGGTCCGCGCGGGGAGGCCGGAGCTGCGTCATGGCCGTATCATATGATCGTTGGACGAGCTTATTAAGGCCCTGGGATGATGAGACTCATGACGGCACCGCGAACGTCAGCGCAGACGGCCCTGCTGCGCGCGGTGCACGACCAGCCCGGGGCGACCCGGGCGTCGATCTCCCACGAGCTGGGCATACCGAGCGGCTTTGCCGCCGAGACCGTGGCCCGGCTCGTCGCGGCGCGGCTGCTGACCGAGGAACCTGCGCCGCCGACCGGCACCCGGGGCCGGCCGACCACCTCGCTGCAGGCTCACCCGGACGGGCCCGTGGTGGCGGTGGCCGCCATCTCACAGGAAACCTGGCAGGTCGCCGCGGTGCAGCTGGGGGGGACGCGGATCAGCTCGGTGTCCGGGACCCACGACCGGCGTCAGGAGCGGGTGCTGGCCGTGGTGGCCGCCGGGCTGACCGAGATCAGTGCGCGCTTCGGGCCCCGGGTCCGGGCCACCGCCGTGTCCGTGCCCGGCACAGTGGTCGGCAGCCGGCTGGTCAGCGCGCCAAACCTCGGCTGGCATGACGTCGACCTGTCCGCCCTGTGGCCCCGCTACGACCCGGACGTCCCGCTCCTGGCCGGGAATGACGCGACCTTCGCCGCGGTCGCCGAATCCCGGCACGGGGCCGGGTCGGGCGCAGGCACGATGGTCTACCTGCACTTCGACGCGGGCGTCGGCGGGGCGATCGTGGAAGGCGACCGGGTTGTCCTCGGCGCCAACGGGACGGCCGGGGAATTCGGCCACATGCCGTTCGGGGACCCGGCCCAGCGCTGCCGGTGCGGGGCGATGGGCTGCTGGAACACCAGCCTCGACGGCTACGCGCTGGCGCGCGCCCTCGGCCAGCCGATGCCCGCGGACGAGGTCAGCTACCTGCGGCGCGTGCTGGCCGCCGCCCGGACGCACCAGCCGGGGGCTGCCGCCGCGGTGCAGGCCGCCGCCCGGGCGTTCGGCCGCGGCGCCGCCGGGCTGGTCAACGCGCTCGACCCGCACCTGATCGCGGTCGGCGGCCTCGGCCGGGAACTCCTGGACGTCGCCGGGGGGCATGTCAGTGCGGCCTATCACGACGGGCTGATGGCGTTCCGCACGCTGCCGCCGCCCCCGCTGGTCCCGGCCCGCCTGGTGGCCGACGGCCCGCTACTGGGCGCGGCCGAGCAGTGCTTCGACCGGGTGCTCACGGACGAGGGCCTGGCGGCCTGGACGTCCGGCGTGCGGGTGAGCGGCTAACCGCCGGCTGAGGTAGTCGAACGTGCGCTCCATGAGCCCGCTGGCCCGGCGCAGGTCGGCCGAGCTGGCCTCGGCGTCGGCGTCCAGCCGGGCCCGGAGCGGCGCCGGGATCTCGAACGCCGCCGCGGCGGCCAGCCCGGCACCGATGCGGGCGGCGCTGCGGACCACCTGGGGATCGACCGACCACACGATTTCGAAGGTGCGGTCCGGGTCCGCCCAGGTCTCCTGCCCGGGGCGCTCCCAGCCCGCCAGGCAGGCCGGATGGTCGGGTGCGTCGCAGACCAGCGCCCACTCGCGGCGCAGCGGGGAGTCCTCGGCGATCGGGATCTCCGCGAGCGGTCCAGACTGCGGGCTGCGCTGGCCGAAATCGGCGAAGACCAGCGTCTGCGCCGCGGTGCGGGCCAGATCCGTCCAGCGTGGCCGGGCCTGCCGGTAGAAGCGCTGCCGTTGGAAGGCGCCGACCAGGACGGGCCGCTGGGCCCGGGCGCAGCACTCGTCCTCGATCGCATGCGTCAGCGCCAGCAGCATGGCCTTGGCCATGACGTGCACCTGCAGGCCGGGATGACGCCGCCGCAGCCCGGCGAAGATCGACGTGTCCCGGAACGGGCCGGCCCCGGATAGCGCGTGCGCCATCGCCGCGGCCAGCGACAGGCCCTGGGCCCGGCCCCGCAGCACCTCGTCCAGCAGCAGGCAGTCCGACTCGCGGTAGCGCCGCCGGCCGTTCGGCAGCCGCTCCGGCCGGGGCAGGCTGTACCGCTGCTCCCAGTTCCGCAGCCCGGCCACCGGAATGCCGGTCCGCCGGGACACCTCGCCGATCGAAAGCACGGCTGGGTCGTCGCCGGCGGTCTTGCCATCAGATATAGACTTCATCAAGTTGATGACTCCAACCTCATCACGTTGACGAGAGAATATCGCGTCAGGAGGAGCAGTGACCACCACTTCCCACCTTGAGGGCCGCGCTTACGCCGACAGTCCCCGCCGGCGGGCCACCCGGCGCCCCGGGACCCGCCCCGGCGGGACGGGCCGCCTGTCCCGGGCCGATACCGATCCGGACCTGTGGCGGGAATCGGCGGCGTGCCGTTACATGGATCCCGAGCTCTTCTTTCCGCTCAGTTCGACCGGCCGCGGCGCGGCCGACGCCCAGCGGGCCAAGGCTATCTGCGCAGGCTGCCCGGTGCGGCAGCGCTGCCTGGCCTTCGCGCTGGCCACCGGGCAGGAGTTCGGCATCTGGGGCGGCTACGACGAGGCGGAACTGCGCGCCCTGCACCGCGAGCAGCACCTCGCCGAGCGGGCCGACCGCGCGGACCGCACGCTGCCAGCGTGACGAGCGGGCTGGCCCGGGACGACCCGCTGGGGCACCCGCGGCTCAGCGGCCGCGGCATCAGTTAGCGGGCAGTATCAGTTACGGGGCGGCATCAGTTACGGGGCGGCGGGCGCGGCCCAGGCCACCCAGCCGTAGAGACGGTTCTTGGCCACGACGTGCCAGCCCGCCGGCGCCTTGGCCCAGCTGTCCTGGGCGGGCTTGCCGGACGGCCAGGGCACCTCGACGACCTTGACCCCGGCTGGCACGGGCGAGCTGTCCGCGTAGAAGAAGTCGAACGCCGTCCACCACACCTCGAACGACTGGGGAATCCAGGCCTGCCAGTCCGTCCACAGGCCGCTGTCCACGGCGACCTTTTCGCCGGGTTTGAGGCCGGTGCCCATGACAAAGCCCAGCGAGTTCGCCCGCTGCGGCGGGGTGCTCGGCTGCGAGATGTGCGTCGTCATCTGGTCGAGTGCGAACAGGTTCATCGCGGCGACCGGGACGAGCAGCGAGACTCGCCAGCGCTCGAAGGCGGTTCCGGCCACCTGGCGCAGGACCAGGGCCAGTACAACCCACAAGGCCAGCAGGGCCACCGCTACCGCGGTGGGCTTGGCGACGCTCAGCCCGGTCCAGCCCTGAGCCAGCACCGTCGGCTCGGCGAAGCTGAACGCGGCGAAGCCGGACGTGCCGATACTCGCACCGGCGTAGTTGGCGACCACGGCGCCGGTCCCGGCGGCCAGCAGCGCGGCGCCGGCCGCGTAGCCGACCAGGCGCCAGGAGCGCGCGGTGAGCAGGGCGGCGATGCCGACGATGAAGAACGTAAGCTCCATGGCATCCGGGTAACGGCCGGACGCCCAGACGGGCGACTGGTTGACCGGCAGCGCCCCAGGCGCGACGTAGATCGCCTATTACTTTCAGGTCCATATTGGCGGAAGGTGCGAGCAGCCTGAGTGTTTCCTCAGCGTGGCAACAAAGACATGCGAGTCTTCCGGGCTGGTCAGATGGTGCCCGGCGGCTGGGGCGCGAGCATCCCGGCACGCTGCCGTCAGCTGAACGGCCGGCCCCGGCCCGATCTCGACAAGGAGATCAGGGAAATCGCGGACAGCATCGCCGACGCGGAATTCGGCCGCCAGAAAACCGGCGATGTGCTGCGTATCGTCTTTTTCAACATCTGCGATTCCGAGGAGCACGCGCGCGGCCGCCGGACGCCCGGGATTTCCGCTTTATAACGGAACGCCCGGATGGGCAGCTATCCGGGCGCTCAATGACGCTCGCTCAGGCCTGGTGCCTTTGCAACTGGTGAGCGATGCTTTTTCTGTTGTGTCCTTCGTACCCGGGGTGGCGCGGTGACCGAGAAAGACGAACAGCGAGACTGGCGGGAGCAAACGCCCGCGGCGGCCGACGTCACAATGGTCCTGGCCGTACTGGCCGGGCGCTTCGACAAGGTGGAAGGTCAGCTGTCCGAATTCCATCGGCGTTCGGCACACCGTGAATCGATTATCGACCGGTTGCACGAAGAGAACCAGCGGCTTCGCGGCGGTATCGAGCGGGCCGTCCTGGACCCCGTCGTGGCCGACCTGATCAGGCTGTACGACCAGCTCGGCCAGGAGGCACGGCGCCTGGAGGCCGACGGGGCGGAGCAGCGACTGCTACGGTCGTTCGCGGACGAGGTCGCGGAGATCCTGGACCGGTGCGGCTACGAGGTCTTCTCCGCTGCTTTAGGCGATCCCTTCGACCGGGACCGGCACCGGCCGCTGGGCGTGGTGCCCTGTGCCGATGAATCCCGGCACAACACGGTGGCCGAGGTGGGCGCGGCCGGGTTTACCGAACGCGCCACCGGCCGGGTCAGGCGTCCGCTGCACGCCCGTTTCCACCAGTACTCCCCCGGGCCCGGCGCGGCGCAGGGTCGCGGGCCGATCCCAGATCAAGCGCATTTCCAGTGAGGTGACATGGCTACCTACGGAATTGACCTTGGCACCACCTATTCCTGCATCGCCTACGTCGACGACACCGGACGGCCTGTCGTTCTGAAGAGCATGGTGGGCGAGGACACGACACCGTCGGTGGTCTACTTCGAGTCGCCGGGCAGCGTCGTGGTCGGCACGCAGGCGAAGGACTCGGCGCTGCTCGCGCCGCACCTGGTCGCCGAGCTAATCAAACGGCAGATGGGTGAAGACGTCCACTACTCCTTCCACGGCCAGGACCACACCCCGGAGTCGATCTCCGCGCTGATCCTGCGCGAGCTGGCCCGGGCCGCGCAGGATCAGACCGGCGAGCAGGTCAGGGACGTAGTCGTCACCGTGCCGGCCTACTTCGGCGTACTGGAACGGGAAGCAACCCGCAAGGCTGGGCAGATCGCCGGGCTCAACGTGCTGGACGTACTGGCCGAGCCGGTGGCCGCCGCGCTGAGCTACGAGGCGGTCGGGCGGGGCACCGGGGTGCGGCACCTGTTGGTCTTCGACCTCGGCGGCGGCACCTTCGACACCACCGTCATCCGGATCGACGGCGACGACATCCAGGTGGTGTGCACCGACGGTAACCATCATCTGGGCGGCGCTGACTGGGACACCATGATCAGCGATTTCCTGCTGAACGGCTTCAAGGAGCAGTACCCGGACCTCGACCCGGAGGGCGACGAGCAGTTCATGCAGGACCTCGCCAGCTCCGCCGAACAGCTGAAGAGACAGCTCAGCGCCACCCAGGCCCGCAAGCACAATGTGCGGTTCGGCGGATCGGTCGTGCAGCTCGAGCTGACCCGGGAGCAGCTAGAGGAGATGACGTCCGAGCTGCTCGAACGGACCATGGAGAGCACCGAACGGACGATCGCCGCCGCCCGTGAGAAGGGCGTCGAGCACTTCGACGATGTGCTCCTGGTCGGCGGCATGACCATCACCCCGGCCATCGCCCGGTCGCTCAGGGAGCGGTTCGGGCTGAGTGCCCGGCTGCAGGATCCGCACCTGGCGGTAGCCAAGGGCGCGGCACTGTTCGCCCTGATGAAGAAGGTGAAGGTAAGCATGTCGGCCGAGGGCGAGGACGCCCGGCCCAGCGAGGCGGCGGAGCAGGTCGCGGACCAGCTCGGGATCAGCGTCGAGCAGGTCGAGAGCATCGCCCGCAAGCGGGTGGCGACCGTCGTGCCGCGCGCCTTCGGGCTCAAGGTGGTCGACGGCAGCGACCCGCTGTTCAAGTCCGACCCGGATCGGGCCCGCAACTACGTCGAGCACCTGCTCACCGCCAACACGCCGCTGCCGGCCGACACGGGGCCGCAGACATTCCGGACCATCAAGAACGGCCAGCGCCGGGTCAGCCTGGAGGTCTGGGAACAGGCCGGCTCGGTCGCCTCGGCGGAACTTGAGAACAACAAGCACATCGGGGAGGGCGTGCTGCGGGATCTGCCGTCCCGGCCAGCCGGCGCGCCGTTCGAAGTCGAGTTTCACATGACCGAAACCGGGCTGCTGCAAGTGCACGCCTGGGAGGCCGACGGCAGCGACGTCCGCTTCGAGATCCAGATCGGCGGCCTGGACGAAGCCGACGTGGAGCGGGCGACCGCCGCGGTGGCCCGTTACGAGGTGAGCGGATAGGTGACCTGGGACCGGGAGCGATATCTGCGCGACGTACTGGAACCGGCCCGGAAGGCCGGCAACGTGCCTCCCCCTGACCTGTACGTGCGGTACGGCCTGCCCACAGGGGCCGCCAACCCGGCCGCGTTCGCCGCGCAGATCCGCGCCGTCACGGGCTACTGGCGGGAGCTGAAGAGCAAACGGACCTACGCCCGCCTCGCGGACACGCTGCTCGCCGCGCACGCCGGTCTGGAGCGCGCCGGGCGCGTCACCCCGGAAGGTTTCGCCAGGCGCCAGGCGCGGGCGCGGCACGAGAACATCGGCCGGCTGGGCCGCCTGGCCGAAACCGAAGCGGGCGCGGCCACTCACGTCGGGCCGGCCACGGTGGCCCGGCTGCGCGCCGCCGCCGGCGGAGCCGTCAGCGACGAGGATGTCGCCCAAGCGCTGGGAAAAGCAGGGGTCCGGATCGTCCGGGCGTTCCCCCAGCTGCCTGCGAGCCCGCATCCGAAGCAGGCCGACCTGGCCAAGCATCTCGCCCCGCTCGGCCGGTGGCTCTCGGCCGAGATCGTCTTCGGGGATGCCGTCGCACGCGGCTTCCGGGTGCTCGGCGGGTTCCGGCTGGCCAGCGGCGAGGCCCTAAACGAGGAAGCGATCGCGCGGGCGCGCCGCGCGGCCGACGCACTGCCCTATTCGGATCCCGGAAAGACCCACAGCGAGAACGTCCTCGCCGTACTGCGCACCGCGGCGCGCCAGCCTGGGGAGCTCGACACCCTGCTGCTGTCAGAGGTCACCGAGCGACTCCGGCAGTTCGCGCGCAGCGGTTTCGTGCAGAAGGGCATCACCACCCAGGCCGCCGAGCTCGGTCTGGATTACGAAGAGGCCGGCCTGATCGCGGCTGCCCTGCTCGCCCCGGACGCGGCTGGGACAGCGCGCCAGCAGATCGAGAGCGAGCTGTCCGCAGGCCGACTCCGGAACGCGCAACAGCTGAGCGCCGGGCTGCCCGCCAGCGAACCGCTGCGAGAGCGGATCGCCGCGCTGGATGCCGAGGTCGTCATGCTCACCCGCCGCGCCGACCAGGAAATGGCCCGGGGCAGGCCCGAGCAGGCGGTCCGGCTGCTGACCGAGGCCCTCGGCCTGGCTCGCGACGATGAGAGCCTGGCCGCCCGGCTGGCCGCGGTGCCACCGCCGCCTCCGCGGCAAGCCGTCGCGCGACCGGACGGAGATCATGTGTCGGTCACCTGGGAACCGAGCCCCGCCCTGGCCGGCCAACTGTATTACCGGGTCATGCGCGGCCAGGACCTGGCCCCCGGATCACCCGCGGCGGGGACGGCCGTCGTCACCCGGCTCGCGCAGTGCTTCGTGACCGACACCGAAGCGCCGCCCGGCGCCGAACTTTTCTACAGCGTCTTCGCAAGCCGCGGTGGCGAGGCGTGGTCAGCGCCGGCCGTCACGCCCGCGGCCATGTTCACTCCCGACGTCCGCGAGGTGTCCGTCCGGACCACCGCCAGCTCGGTGACCGCGACCTGGCGGCTGCACCCGGCCGCGGAATCCGTACTGGTCGCCCGGCGCGACGACCGCCCGCCGAAAGGCCCGGGCGACGGGACTACGGTGATGGCGTCGGCCACTGATTTCACTGACACCGGGCTGCGCACCGGGGTCCGGTACTACTACTGGATCGCGGCGGTGTACCGGGCCCCGAGCGGCCGGCGCCGGCATGCAGCGGGATGGGTCGAGCCCGTTGTGCCCGAACCTGCCCCCAAAGCCGTAACCGACCTGGGCACCAGGACGTCAGCGGACGGCGCGTCGGTGCTGGCCACCTGGACACGGCCGGGCTACGGACAGGTCCGGCTGGCACTGGCCGACAAGCCGCCGCGGTGGCCAGCCGGTACGCTGCTCCGGCCGGAGCAGACGGCGCGGCTCCAGCTGGTCCGCGAAATCGCACAGCTGGGCAGCGACGGCCGTGACGTCGTCGCGCTGCGGCCGCCGCCCGGCCGCAGCTCCTTGTTCGCCCTGACCATGGGGCACAATGTCGCAGCCGTCGGCAACGCCGTCGAGATCCGGCTGGCCGAGCCGGTCCGCAGCCTGTCCGCGCACCGGATGCAGGACGAGGTACGCCTGGCCTGGGTATGGCCCGACGACGCGACCGACGCCGTGGTGCGCTGGCCGGGCCATGAGCGGCGTTGCTCCCGCCGGGCGTACGGCGACGAGGGCGGTGTCACGATCACGGCCGGCCCGGCCGAAACGGCGGTCGAGGTGCATGCCGTCTACCCGCAGCCGGGCGGGCGGCTCATCGCACCCGGCGTCCTGGTCCGGGTACCGGCGCGGGGGGTAGCGGTGCATTACCGGATCCGCCGGATCAGCCGATTGCGGCCCCGGCAGCGCCTCATCGAGCTGTCCGCCGAGCGGGAGACCCAGCTGCCCGCCCTGGTGGTCGTGGAATCGACCGGCGATTATGCGCCGGACGACGCCGCCGAGGGCGACACGCTGCAGCGCATCGGCCCGCAGCCCATTACGGCCACCGTGCCGGTGCGGATCCCTGTGGAGGTGACCCGGCGGCCGACCTGGCTGGCCTGCTTCACCGACCCCGCGTCCGGGGCCAACGCCCAGCCGATCCTGCTCTTCCCGCCGCCCGCGGAAGAGATGAGGATCCGGTGAGGCTGCGGCCCGGTACGCGCGTGCACTGCCCGTACTGCTACGAGGAGATCTCCGAAGCGGAGATCCAGTTCCGGTGCACCGGCCAGCTCAGCCGGGCGGGCAAACGGTGCCCCGTCGCGGTCGACGAGCTGCTCCGCGACCGTACGGGCTTTTCGGGGGCGCTGCCGCCGCCCTTCACCGCCGACGGCCGGCTGAGCGCAGCCAGATGCCCCACGTGCGGGGTAGAAAGCACGATCAGAATCTGCCCGGTCTGCCACAGCCGGCTTCCGGTGCACTTCGGGAGGCTGCCCAGCCGCCTGATCGTACCGGTCGGCGCCAAGGAGGCGGGCAAGTCGGTGTTCATGACCGTGCTCGTGCACGAGCTGATGCACCGGACCGGGCAGGAGCTCAACGCGGCGATCACGGGCGCCGACGACTTCACCAGGCAGCGATATGTCCGCGATTACGAAAACCCGATGTACCGCGAGTCGAAGCTACTGCGCCCGACCGCGGCACCGGAGACCCCCAACCGGGCGCCCCTGGTCTTCCGGTTCACCACCGGGGACCCGCGAGAGCAGAACGGACGGCTGGGCCGGGCAGGTCGCCGCCGCCGCGGCGAGCCCCGGCGCACGTTGCTGTCGTTCTTCGACACGGCCGGAGAGGACCTGCGATCCCAGCAGTCGGTGGAACACAACGTCCGGTACCTCGGAGCGGCCGACGGCATCCTGCTGCTGCTGGATCCACTGCAGATGGACGGGGCGAAGGAGCTGGCCGCCCCGGGCACCCGGCTGCCGACCCCGGGAACCACCGACGACGAGCCGGCCAACGTGCTGGAGAACGTCACCGAGCTTTTGCTGTCCAGGACGGGACGCGGGCCGGGCGGGCAGATCAGCAAGCCGCTGGCCATCGTATTCACCAAGATGGACGCCCTGCTGCACGACCTCAGGGAGACCAGCCCGCTGCGGCGGCCGGCACCCACGACACCGTACTTCGACGAGCAGGATGGCCGGGCGGTGCATACCGAGATGCAGCGGCTGCTCGCCCGGTGGAACGGGTCCCGCATCGACAAGATCGCGCAGCTGAATTACCGCCGCTACCGCTACTTCGGCGTCTCCGCCCTTGGCGAATCACCCACACCGGACAACCGCGTGCCCCCGCGCGGTATCCGCCCGTACCGGGTGACCAGCCCGATCCTGTGGATCCTGGCCCAGTTCGGAACCATCCCGGTTAAGTGAGGCTGGCATGGCCTTTCAGCAGCTCCTCTACACATCCTGTGAGCACGGGCTGGCCGGTTACGGCGGTTACCAGTTCAACGCGGCCACGCCGGGTGTCCCGCCCGATGTCTTGCGCGAGGTAGAAGAGCGCACTGTTTATGAGCCCCCGCGCTGGCTGCAGGCCGAACCGGCGGCGGACGAACCGGAGGCCTACCCGATCGTCCTGTCCTACGGCCTGAGCGATCCGGCCAGCGCCGCCATCACCGCGCACGTGGTGTTCACCGGCGCTGATTACTCGGGCCGCCCTGGCAACTACTTCGCCCACGCGCTGGTGACCAGCACACCGGACCTGGACTTCGGCTCGCTCCTCCCGGTGGAGCTGTGGGATGCAGACCTGTGGCGGACCAGCACGGTCGACGGTACCGAACTGCCCGAGCTGGCCGGCCCGCTGCCGCACGGCGTCATCGATCGCCCCGGAGCCCAGGCCTTCCTGGACGCCCAAGGCTCGGAAGAGCTGCTGCCGGAGCTGCTCACGGCGGTGGGCCGGGCGATGACGGGCGACCGGCCGGTGCTCATGGCCGGGCATGACGCGACCGAGAACGCCTGGTGGATCGCGGTGGTCTGCTATCTGCTCGGCGAGAACCTGGGCCGCCGTCTGACGTTCACCACCTACAGCCACCGCCCCGGGTACTCCCGCTACCACCTGGTCGGGGTGCTGCCGGATACGCTGCCGCCCGACGCCGCCGCGGCCTTCCAGCTGTTCGAGCTGGCGGCCGGCAAGACACCAGGCGGCGGCGTGCATCCGCTGGCCGCCATGCTGGCGAGCACGGGAGTGCTCGCCGCGCCCGGCCTCTGGCAGCAGGCCTCAGTCTTCGCATCCGGAGACGAGACCGACCTGGATGACTGGCTGGCTCCGGTGGCCGTGGCGGCCGGTGTGCTCGGCCGCCCGCTGGCCCCGGACGTGGCAGACGCCGTCGCCGGATGGCTGCCGACCACGGCCGCCTGGATGCCGCCTCCGCTCGTCGACGTCGGGCTGGGTGTCGCGCTCGCGCAGGTCCCCCAGGCGCTCAGCGACGAACGGTTGCTCGGGTTGCTCGCCCTGGCCCGGCGGCTACCCGGCCCGGCGCGGGCCGAGGCGCTGGAGCGACTGCTGGCTGACCGGGCGATCACGCATCTGCGCCGGGGCGAGCCGGTCAGCCCGGTTCCGTTCAGCAGCCCGGCCGCGGAGATCGCGCGTTACCAGGCGGCCGGCCTCCTGGAGGCAGCCGCACCGGCGACAGCCCTGGCCGTACTGGACTGGACCGCCGCCTCCGGCGTCATGATCCCCGAGGCGCAGCTCGAACACTACGGGCGGACCCAGCTGGACCCGGCAGCGCCACCTCCCGAAGCGGCCCGCATGCTAAGGGCTTATCCAGCCTTGCTGCGCGGGCTTATAGAACGGCTGGCCGCCGAGCCACCGCAGCTGACTGACGGCCTGCTGGCCGGCCCGATCGGAGCGTTGCTCAACCGGGACGATCTGGCCAGCCATCCAGCCCTGGCCGAACTGTGGCTGATCCGGTCCATGGCGCGCGGGGACCGTAATCCGCTCCGGGCTTTCGACGAGATCGTCGACCTCCGGGCCGGAGCGAAGCGAACGCCGCTGGTCGACGAAACCCTGCTGCGCCGGCTGTGGCCCGGAGGCTGCCCTGCCGAGCAGATCGCCGAACTGCTGGGCGCGCTCGCCAATCCTGATCCGGGCCCACCTGCGCCGGACGTGCTGGCCTGGTTCGAGACGGAAATCGGTGCCGTTCCCGCACGCGGCGCGACGACGGACAGCTGGCTCGCGCTGGCCATAGCCCTGAAGGACCACCAGATTCTGCCGCTGCTGCAGGAAAAAGCCACCGGCCCGATACGGAACACGGTACGGATGCTGCCGCTGCTGGATCTCGCCTACCGCACCGGGCCGGATGGCGGCGTTGACGTGTTCCACCGGCTGTTCGGTGAGTACGCAGCGGCCGACGGGGACACCCGGCGATTGCTGCGCCGGGAACTGCCGGTCCTGCTGGCCCGGACGGATCGGCTGGACCAGGCCCTGGCCGGCTGCCCCCCGGAAGTGGCGGCGCCGCTCGGCCGGAAGCTGCGGCAGAGGCTGGCCCCACTGGCGCCCAACATTGGCCTGGCCCGGCGGGTCTATGTGGCCTTCACACACTGGGAGGCGGCCGGCCAGCCCGCGGTGGCCGGACAGCTGGCCATCGCCTTCGAGGAAGTCAGCCGGTGGCGACGGCGCGATCTCATCGCCCTGGGCCAGGCCATAGCGGACGACGGGCTGGCGGAGTCGTTCCAGGCCTGGCGGGACGGGCACCGCAGGGTGCTCACCCGAAAGCTACTGGGCGGGAACCCCCGCCCAGCAGACGACCGGCTGTAGCGGAGGGGAGGCGGACCGGTGGAGGCGGTGGTCTTCATCTTCCTCGCCGTGCTCTACCTCGGCTACTTCGTGTGCGCGCTGCCGGTCGCCGCGGTGGCCGCCTTCGCCATCTACGGTCTCGGGATGCCGCTCGCTTACCTCTACGGCCTGGCTCAGGTCCTGGTCGTCCGGCCGCCGTGGCTGTCCATGCCTACCCGCCAGCCGAAGCTTCCGGCCGGCGCCGACCCCGCAGTGCTCCAGTACTTCTACGGCCCCGCGCTGGTCGACGCCGATCACGCGGTACGGGTCGCGCACGGCAACTGCCGTGCGTTCGTGCAGCGCGGCCTGCGGGCGGCGGGAGGATCGGTCAGCTCGGACGCCGCCCTCATGGGCTGGCCGGTGGGCATCGGCGGAGCGATCGGGATGACCGCGGGCACGCTGGCCGGGATCGTCGTCACGACCGGCTGCGCCATCGTCCACCTGCTGACGGTCGGCGTCTCGGCGGCCTGCGTCCGCGCTATTGGGATGTTCCTGCGGCTGGCCGACTCGGCCGTCCTGCGGATGAGGAACATCAACATGGTGTGCCCGGACTGCTACGAGCGGGTGCCTTACCCCGGGTACGAGTGCCCGGGCCGCGGCTGCGGTCATCGCCACCGCGACGTGCGGCCGGGCCGGTTCGGCATCAGCAGGCGCCGCTGCCGGTGCGGTACCCGGATGAACACGCTGCTGCTGTTCGGCTCGGCGCAGATGAACGCGTTCTGCCCGTACTGCGGCCGTGCGCTGGAACACCGCCCGGGGAAAGCGCCGGAGATCGTGCTGCCGTTCTTCGGCGCGGCCGGCGCCGGTAAGACACGGCTGCTGCTCAGCATGGTCACCCAGCTCGAAACGTGGAACCAGGACGGCATACTGCCCGCCGCATTCGGGGACTCCGCCACGACCCGGGAACTCAGCTCGGCGAGAGAGATCCTACGGTCACAGGCCGCCACCGCCAAGACCGCAGTCAAGCTCCCGCGGTCCTACGTCATCCGGCTGATGGCGGACAGGAAGAGCCGCATCCTGCACATGTTCGACGCTGCGGGCGAACTCTTCTACACCTCGGAGCGCACCCAGGAGTTGCGCTACCTCAGCAAGGCGGAAACCTTCATCCTCGTCGTCGATCCGTTGTCGGTCCCCTCGTTCTGGGACCAGCTGCCCGCCGGGCAGCAAACCGAGCTGGCCGGCCTGCGGTCGAACGCCCCATCACCGGAACTGGCCTATCAGCAGGCCCACCTGGAGATCGAGGCGATGGGTGCCCGCCTCCGGTCGGCGCGGCTCGCCATCGTCTTCAGCCGGGCCGACCTGATCGATGCTCCGGACGCCGACATCGCCACGTGGGCCACGGACACGCTGGGGCTGGGCAACCTGGTCCGGTCGGCGCAGCTGAACTTCAAGGAGGCCGCCTTCTTTTTCACCGCTGCCGTCATGGCTGGCGACGTCATTCACGAATCGATTTCGACGCTGCTGCGCTGGGTGCTGCGTGGCCACGGCATCGACCCGCCGCGGGAGGGCCCCTCATGACACGCCCCGTCGAGGAGCAGACCTACCGGTCGCAGCGCTGGTTCATCTTCGCCGCGACGCTCACCGTGATCATCCTCGTGCCAGTTCTGTGCTTCCTCAGCTGAGCGGAGGCCGGCCCATAGCGGTACCGCTCAGCGGCCCCGGAACGCCGACGGGCGCTTCGCGGCGAAGGCGGCGATACCCTCGGCGGCGTCGTCGCTGGCGCCAGCCGCGGTCATCTTGGAAGCGGGCGTCCCGAACCCCATACATGGCGTTGGTTTTCCGCAGCACCCGCGGAAAACCAACGCCGATCATGCACGGCCCGCTCAGGCAGGCCCGCCGGCCGCTGGGCAGGCCCGCGGCATGTGGCAGCCTGAGGGCATGGCAGATTCGTTCGCAGCCCGGTTCGCGGCGGTACGGGCCCGCTTCGGGCCACTGGTGTGGGGGCTCGACCCGTCCGGGGACCTGCTGAACGCGTGGGGATTCGGCGACACGGCGGCCGGGCTGGACCGGTTCGCGGACATCGTGCTGGAGGCCGCAGCCGGCACGGTCGGGCTGGTGAAACCGCAGTCGGCGTTCTACGAGCGGCACGGCTGGCGGGGGATCCGGACCCTGCAGCGGCTGCTGGCCAGCGCTCGTGGCGCCGGGCTGCTGACCATCCTGGACGTCAAGCGCGGGGACGTCGGGTCGACCAACGACGCGTACGCGGAGGCGTTCCTCGGGGCGGGCGCCCCGCTCGAAGCGGACGCGGTGACGGTCCACCCCTACCTGGGCCTGGCCGCGATGGGCGCCTTCGTGTCCCAGGCCAGCTCGGCCGGGGCCTGCCTGCTGGTGGTGACCCGTTCCTCCAACCCGGAGGGCCGGATCGTGCAGGAGGCCCGGGTCATGCCGGGGACCGGGGACGGGCCGGGGACCGGGGACGGGCCGGGGACCGGGGACGGGCCGGGGACCGGGGTCGGCCACTCGGTCGAGGAG
>Ga0302226_10001280_pt1 | contig 19217 bp, 36 predicted proteins | sample II_Palsa_E3_3_FD_193524 | JGI IMG/M metagenome (GOLD analysis project Ga0302226, IMG submission 193524) | Peat permafrost microbial communities from Stordalen Mire near Abisko, Sweden - II_Palsa_E3_3 | ecosystem: Environmental > Terrestrial > Soil > Palsa > Peat permafrost | place: Sweden...
CTCTTTTGCGCCGCACCGTACCGCACCCGCACCTGCTCTTGCTACCTCGCAACCCCACACCTCCCCACCCCCGCCTGCCCTCAACGTCTGCAAAGAGTTACCATTTTCAGGGATCACACTCGGAAAATGGCGTCCACGGTAGGAACTTGAGTGAAAAAAGAAGCAAACGCATCCCAAACCCTTTGCAACAGAACAACGATGTGGACGAGTATGCGCACGCCGAGATGCTGCGGAGACAGTCTCTGGTAAGGAAGATTTATCATTTGTTGGGTCGTTTTTTTGAGTGCGCGCACACATAGATTGAGGACAACTTGGACACGCCCATGCGGGTGAATGCGGTGCATGTGCACGGCCTGCGGGTGACCAAGGACGACTTGGTGGAGGTGCAGTTTGAGCAGGCCTTGCGCTCCAAAGTATCTCTTTTTGCACTTGGAGTCGTATCCCTTAGAAAAAAAAATCTGCCAATACAGACGCTCGGTGAAATCGTCCAGGCAGTCTCTGAGACGGCTGTGCGCGTGCATCGCCTGGACATCTTCAGTGAATTCAGCGTGGAGCTGACTACGCCAGAGGATGTGTTTGCATCGGATCACTCGATTGATGTGAACGTGCACGTGACGGAGAAGAGTCGCATCCGCGCAGAGACCGGGACGTACATGGGCACGAGCGAAGGCTCTGTGGTAGCGCTTCGTTTTTAAGCGTCAATGTTGGTCTAATGCGTGAATAACCACCAGCGAGCGTCCGCTGGCATTCGCAACCTGCTGGGCCGTGCTGAGAAGCTCGAGTTCCAGGCGTCCGCGAGCACGAGCACCAAGTCGTCCTTTGCGCTCACATTCACCAAGCCCATGAACGGCGATCCCGACCGACCGCTCGATTTCGTTGTTTTCCAGAACCAGAACGACTGGACTATCCAATCCGGCTATGAAGAGAAGTCCTCGGGACTCTACTTGAAATACAAGGTGTGTGTGTGTGTGTGTCTCTGAGTCGCCATCTCCTGCTTACTGTTCATGCAGGTCCCGACTTTTTTGGGCAACCACTATTTCTCGTACGAGGCCGCGTGGCGCGAACTGTCCAAGCTACCGCGCTACGCATCATGGGCCGTAAGGGAGGAGGCTGGGCACAGCCTAAAGTCGTCAGTAAAGCACGAACTCGTCCATGATCGCTCCGACAACTTGGCCATGCCGACAAGTGGATACCAGCTGAAGCTGATGCAGGTTTGCTTTTGTTTTCTCTCCCCTTACTTTCTTTCTAACAAGCAAAACGCCAAGGAACTTGCCGGACTTGGCGGCGATGTCAATTTTTTGAAGAACGAGGTCAACAGCAAGTTTTGTCTCCCGTTGGGCTATGGCATTGTAATTTTCTCTTTCGCATAATAAAATATAATTTTGTAAACTTTTCCTTGTTTGCAGTCTACATCCCTCGCATTGCAAGGAGGACTGATGCAACCGCTGGCCGACTCGCAGACACGCATCAACGATCGCTTCTTCCTCGGCGGCCCCCTGTCCGTTCGCGGATACCGGTTGCGTGGTCTCGGGCCACAGGCAGCTCGTAAGCATTCATTTGAAGAGGGGAAAAAAAAAATAAGTAATAATTTCCTTTTCGAATGACAGGAAACATTGAGCAACGGCCGCCACCAGGATGCCGCTCGGATGCGCTCGGTGGTGAGGTGTACTGGGCAGCAGGACTGAGCCTGTTCACACCGATCCCCCTGCCAACGCTGTGGAACCAACAGTTCCTCAAGCTGCATGCCTTTGCCAACGCAGGCAATCTGGAACGTCTCTCCTCCGGTAGCCATCGCTTTTTTTTTTTTTGAATTATTTATTCATTCCGCTGTATAGACGCTTCCCTCCAGGACGGCATGAAGGCTGTCATTGCCAACGCAGATGTCACCGCTGGTCTGGGCGTTGCCCTCCACATCCAGGGCGCTCGCATCGAATTCAACTATTGTGTTCCCTTGCACGGCCTCCACGCCGATCGCCGGGACAGCGGACCGCAGCTCGGCATCGGCCTGGCTTTTCTTTAGATAGACACCACGTGGGTTCCCCCCACGTGGTTTGCTTTTTCTTTTTTGTTGCGTCGACCGACTCCTCGTCAATGGCACTCAGTCTTCGCCTTTCCCGCTCCGTTGTGACCAACGCCGCTCGTCGTAGTGCAGGCACCTGGGCTGGTGTTCCCCAAGGTGAGCTAGCGGTTGATTCTCTTCAGGAGAGTCCTTTTTTTTTTCCACCTCCCTTGCTGACCGTGCTGCTTTTTGACCGACCTGTCAGGACCACCGGACCCAATTCTTGGCGTGACCGAGGCGTTCAAGAAGGACACCGACCCACGCAAGGTCAACCTGGGTGTTGGTACGAAAATTCCGTTGCGTTTTTTGCATGAAATTTACGCATTGTGTAAGGCGCATATCGCGACGACAACAACCAGCCCTTTGTCCTCTCGAGCATCCAGCAGGCCGAGGAGGCCATTGTCAAGCAGAAGCTGAACAAGGAGTACCTTGGAATCTCTGGCTTTGAGCCGTTCACGTTGGGGGCGACCAAGCTGGCTCTGGGCGGCGACCTCGTGTCCAAGCTCAACATTGTCAAGACCCAGGCCATCTCGGGCACGGGTGCTTTGCGCATTGGTGCCGAGTTCCTCACACGATTCTTCCCGGGCAACAAGACTGTGTACGTCCCGAACCCGACCTGGGGCAACCACAACGCCATCTTCAAGGACGTCAACCTCCCCGTCAAGTCGTACCGCTACTACAACCCCAAGAACTGCGGGCTTGACTTGGCAGGACTCCTTGAGGACATCAAGGCCGCGCCCAACAAGTCCATCATCCTCCTGCACGCGTGCGCCCACAACCCCACCGGTGTTGACCCGACCGCCGACGAGTGGAAGGAGATTGCAAGCGCCCTGAAGGCCAAAGAGCACTTTGCCTTTTTCGACATTGCCTACCAGGGCTTTGCTAGCGGAAGCCCCGACAAGGACGCGTTTGCGCTGCGCTACTTTGCCGAGCAGGACGTGCCCCTGCTCTTTGCCCAGTCGTTCTCGAAGAACTTTGGTCTTTATGGTAAAATACAGAGAAAAAAAAAAATTTTTTTTTTGGTGTGTGCGTGCGTGTGTGCTCAACAACATTCGCGATAGGCGAGCGCGTTGGCAACCTCGGCATTGTCGTCGACAACAACAAGGAAGCTGAGGCTGTGGACTCGCAGGTCAAGATCCTTGTCCGCCCGATGTACTCGAACCCGCCCTCGCATGGTGTCCGCCTCGTCAACCACGTGCTCAACAACCCTGAGCTCTTGAGCCTTTGGTACTGATGGATTTCGCGTTCTCTTTCTCCTCCGAGTAATAAATATAAATGAATAAAAATTCTAGGGAGAAGGAAGTCAAGGTCATGGCCGACCGCATCATTAGCATGCGCCAACGACTGTACAAACGCCTGGCCGACAACGGCTCCACGGTGAACTGGGACCATGTGACCAAGCAGATTGGCATGTTCTGCTTCTCAGGGTTGAACGAGCAGCAAGTCGACCGCCTCACCAAGGAGTACCACATCTACCTCACGAAGAACGGCCGCATCTCCATGGCTGGTGTCACGTCAAAGAACGTCGACTACCTCGCGGATGCCATGCACGCCGTCACCAAGTAAAAATTTGTTTGTTTGTTTCCGGTTAGAGAGAGAATCCATGCATGCTCTGTCTTCTCTTGTTTCAGTCTTTTCCTTATTCGCAAAATAGGAAAGAATTAAAAAAAAAAACGTCATTTCTCGCTTCAATAGCTGTAGTTGGCGACGTAGAGCGAGGCCTTTGAGTTGGCATCAGCAGCGTCACCGGTATACTTGCCGAGGGCAGCCTCACTGTTGGCCTTGGCACGCTTGACGAGGGCGGCCTTGGCAGCATCGACGTTCTCGGCCTTGCCCAGCCAGGTCTTGAGGACGGTGGACTGGAGGGCACGGCCAAACGAGAAGGTGAGAGCCCACGGCTTGGCACCCTCAACCTAGAGTTCCTCTTTGCTCAGTCACGGGCAGCGTGCCTACAATATGCGGTGTTACCTGGTTGATGGCGTTGAGGTGAACGGTGGCCTCCTCCTCCGACTGGCCACCCGAGAGGAAGGTGATACCGGCAACTGCGGGGGGGACAGAGCGCTGGAGGACGGTGACGGTCGCGCGGGCAATGTCGTATGGGCTGTACTTGGTCTTGCAGTCGCTGCCGGGGCAAACCATATTGGGCTTGAGAAGCGTGCCTAGAAATTGAATTTAAATATAAAAAAAAACTCGCGTCATTAAAATAGTAAAGCCGGATATGAAAAAATAAACTGTACCCTCGAGGAAGACGCCGTGGAGGTTGAGGCGAGCATAGACGGCCGAGATGACCTTTGTTGCTGCGTCGACGGCGGTAGGGAGGTCGTGGTCGCCGTCCATGAGGATCTCGGGCTCGACGATGGGGACGAGGCCGTTGTTCTGGGAGATCACGGCCATGCGGGCGAGCGTCTCCGCGTTCGCGGCGATAGAGACTTCCGAGGGTGCCGACTTGCTAATCTTGAGGGCGCAGCGCCACTTGGTGAAGCGGACACCGAGCTGGTAGTACTTGGCGCACTTGGCGTCGAGGTTGTCGAGACCCTGTGTGGTCGTCTCGCCGTCGGTACCGGGGATCACGACAAGACCGCTGTCGATCTTGATGCCAGGGAGGATGCCGCGCTTGAGCAGCAGTTCAGGGAAGGTCACGCCATTAGCGGACTTCTGATGGAGCGTCTCCTCGTACAGGATGACACCGCCAAAGTAGTTGTCGACCTCGGCGGGGGCAGTGAACAGGAGCTCGCGGTAGGCGCGGCGGTTCTCCTCGGTGTTCTCCACCTTGATGTTGTCGAAACGCTTGCCAATGGTGCCCGTGCTGCGGTTGTCAGCAAGACAAAAAAAAAAAAAGGGGGGGGGGGGGGGAAATCAGCGACTTGGACAGGAAAAAAAAAGTTACCTCTCATCAGCAGCAAGGATGCCCTTGCCAGCGGCGACGATACGCTTGGCGTTCTGCACGAGCTCGGCACGCTTGTCTTTGGGGCACGCAAAGGCCATTTTCTTTGCTTCTTGAAGAGAGAGAGTTTTTCTTGACGACCGAGGAAGTCAAATCAAAAAAAATAAAAAATAATAAAAAATGTAAAAATAAAAAAGAAGCAAGGACGACCACAGTTAGCTTTTCTTTCTCCCCACCACCACCACCACCTCTGCTTCGTCTCAGTTGACAGTAGGAGTACGAATAAGGCGTCACCACTCGTCACAGCCTCAAAAAGACCAAGTTTCCAAACTAGTCCATCCACGTGGACCTCAATCCGGGCAACCAATCGTTTCGCAGCAAGAAAACATGCTCGTGACCACGCTTGTCGTCGCCGCACTGGCTGCGCTGTCCGCCGACGCCTTTGGCCCTCGCTGCAGCTCTGCCAAGACCATGGTTTGCGCGGGTGAGAAAGAGTCTCCTGTTTTAATTTTCGGTACAACAGGCTACTGGAAAGCTGAACAAGGCTCAGCTTGCCCCCCCCGCGAATCTCAAGATGGCCTTCCTGGGCGACCAGGGCCTTGGCAGCGACTCGGTTGCCGTGCTCAACCTGGTCAAGAGCGAGGGCGCCGAGATGGTCATCCACGCTGGCGACTTTGACTATGAGAGCGACCCCGAAAGCTGGATGGAGCAGCTCGAGTCGGTCCTCGGCGACGACTTCCCCTATTTTGCTTCGGTACGATTTTTTTTTTATTCCCTCTGGCGGTAGCAGTGTTGTTTTAAAGGAAAGCGTCGTAGATCGGCAACCATGACCTCCTCCGCTGGGACGCCTACGCAGAGGTCCTTTCGGCTCACCAGACGCGCGCCAACCTCACTTGCGTCGGCGAGATCGGTGTCCAGTCCACTTGCACGTACAAGGGACTCCTTATCGTTATCAGCGGTGTCGGCACTAAACAGGGCGAGATCGAACACGATGCGTACATCACCCAGCAGCTCAGCGCCCAGGAGAACATCTGGAAGATTGTCGCGTGGCACAAAAACCACCGCCAGTACCAGGTATAAAGTCCATAAATAGATCCAAAAAAAAAAAAATCTAACAAATGGGGTCGGCAGATTGGTGGAAAGGTCACTGAGGTTGGCATCGAGAACTATGACGCCGCCCTTGCCCAGGGCGCCATCCTTGCCACTGGCCACGAGCACAGCTATGCCCGCACTCACCTCATGAGCTCGTTCAGCGATTTCGTCGTCGTCAACGAGAACAACACGCTCAACATCGAGCCCGGCAAGTCGTTTGTGTTTTGCAGCGGCCTTGGTGGCGAGAGCATCCGCGACTGGAACGACGAGCTCATTGCCAACCCCCACTGGGCTGCCTACGCCGCCTCGGACAACGGCGTCGGCGATGGCGCTCTTTTCTGCACGTACAACATTGACAACAACCCCAAGTTGGCCGAGTGCTACTTCAAGGATGTCAACGGTGCCGAGTATGACCGCTTCAAAATCCTCAGCAACAACGAGGGCGTCAAGACCAAGCAGCACATGGCCGCGCAGAAGCGCCTCCTCAGCACCCCTCGCGAGATTGTCGAGGTCTCCATTGCCAAGCCCGAGGACGACTTCTCCGCCGATGCCGCTGGCAAGAAGATCCAGGGCCAGCACCTCCTCCTCGGTTCTGGCTACACCACGACCCTGCACTTTAGCGAATTCAGCGTCACCCGCGGTAAAGAGACTATTGGAAATTTTATCGTCTGTTGTGTTTTGTTTTTTTTAAAGTGAAAACATTCAAAAATTTTGCAGCCAACCTCAAGCAGCTGAATGCCCTCCACCTCCAGCTCTACGGTGCTTCCAATGGTGAGCTCCCTTCGTTCGAAATCCGCGCGGTCAAGGCTGACGGTGAGGTGACCAAGCACGCCGTCGTCTGGGACAAGGAAGACGATGGCTTTGTGAACGAGTCGGTCTGGGTCTCGCCCGACATCAAGTCGCTGGTCGCCGAGGTCGTTGCCTCGTCTGGACACAAGGACACTCACGTCTTTGGTCTCACCCTTGTCATCACCGGCAAGGGCTTCCGCAAGGTCTGGTCGACCGACATGAGCGACTGCCTCGCCCCCACTCTTTCCTCTATCCTCAAGATTTAAGTTTTTTTTGTTCTCGTCCATTTTCATGCAGTTTTGTTTGAGAAAAGAATTCCTCTCTTTTTATTCCTCAAAATTGAAACAATTCTTAGTCGATGTCGTCTTCATCTGGTGGGGATCGCGAAGCACCCGCTGCCCTCAACCAGGACTATATCATCCAACCACTTTAGCCGTACATGTTGTGAAAAACTCAATAACTCAGGTGCACGTCGTCGACGGACCCAACTCATTACTCCACTCCCTCGCGCTCTCTGGCGCACGCCACATCGTTCCATCGACTTGTCTTTGTGTGGTCTCACTGGATCGTTCTGTCGCCTTCCCCGTCCAATCGCCTTCCCCGTCCAATCGCTCCAACGAACTGAACTCATCAGGCACATATTTTTTCATCCGATTTCTTTCTTTCTTCTTTCTTTCTCTTCAGTTCTTCATCACTGGCGCAGTCGACTAGGATTTGGCGAGGTTACTAACCGACGCTCTCCTAGTTTTTTTTTTGTTTTTTTTTTGGCTCTGCTATCTATGCGCTACAAACGCGTCAAAAAGACTCGTCGAAACATCGACTTTTTCAAGTACCACTACGGCTTCCGCGAGCCCTACCAGCTGCTGGGTACCGTGCGCATTCGCTGACATGGCCCTCGCTTGGTCTGCCTTGCTAAAATAAAATAAAAACACCCTGCAGTGGACGGCAACTTTTGCCATGTGGCGCTGCAAGGGAAAGTGCACATCAAGGACCAGGTGCCCAAGTCGCTCGGCGCGAAGACCAAGGAGCTGGTGACACCGTGCGTCATCGAAGAGCTGACGAAGCTTGGGCCAGAGTTTAGCGGTGCGCTGTACATTGCCAAGCACTTTGAACACCGCAGGTGCGGCCACGAGGAGGCCTTGACGCCATTCGAATGCCTGTCCTCCCTCGTTGGTGCGTTCGTTCCGCTGCCCATACTTTCCGCCTTCTTCTAACTGGCGTGCTCTCCCACAGAAAACGGAAATCCAAACCGCTACATCGTGGCCTCTCAAGACCCCAAATTACGCGAGCACCTGCGTCAAATGGCGGGTGTTCCCATCCTGTACCTGCAGCTCAAGACGCTCCTGCTCGAGCCACCCTCGGCCGTGTCAATCCGCACAGCCAACGAGGTATCATCACTCTTTTTTTTTCCCTTTTTCCAATAAACAATGGTTTTCTTCCTATCGTAGATCGAGACTAAAAAGACACTACCGCGCGAGGACGAGAAGAAGGTCCTTGAGGCTGCCAAACCTGCAAAGCCCGCAAAGAAACTAAAGGCGCCCAACCCAAACTCTATCCGCAAGAAGAAGAAAAAGGTTGTGCAAATTTTGCCCGCGAGGAACCCCCCCAAGGACGCCAGTGCTGACGATGGAGTCACCAACGATGGCGAAGACGACGACATGGGAGAAGGCACGGAAGTCGATGAGATACACAGCATCGTGGTCTCCGCTGCCCCAAAGGCGCCCGCTGGCAAGAAAAAGCCAAACCGTCGCAAGCTCAAGCGCAAGCCGACCACCACCACCACCTCTGCAGAACTGGTGTCATAAACATCCAAATTCGATTGCAAAGAAAAACAAAAAAAAAAAACAATGACAAGACGAATGATACGAGGCACGGAAAAAAAAAAAAGAAGGGAGAAGAAGAAGAAATTATTCGACGTTCTCCTCGTCCGCTTGAGGGTCTCGCTTCTTGAGGACGAGATCATTGCCGGTGAGGCGCTTGTAGATGTCGCGGACATCGGCCGAGACACTCTGGAAGTGAGAGGTGGCGTCGTACGACTTGGAAACAAAGATGTTGCTAGTGGCGCCATTGTCTTCGGGCTCCCAGAGGTCGGTCACGTACGAGATCCTTTGTAACGTTTGCGCGTTTAGAATTACCACAAAAAAAAAAAAAAGGAGCATGCATACTTTTCCTCGATCGGGCCAAGGAGGTTGAGGGCGGTCTGGATCTCCGTCTCGGGCTGAGCGCCGTTGCCCTCAAGCAGGGTGGAAACGATGGCAACCCAAAATCCAGGGGGGCAGACGTTGTGGGTGGAGGAGACGCAGGCCACGTAGATGTCGTTCTTACGATTGACCTGATTCATGGGCAAGATGAGCTGAACCGAGTCCGAATCAGCGGTGTTGGGGATGGGATGCTTGAGCAAGCAAATGCAGCGAATAACCGAGCCAGCTAGTTTTTAAAAAAAAAGGCCAAGGAATTAAATATTTATTTCTCTTGAGAAAGTTACCCTTCTTTTTGTTGGTGACATAGCTAGGGTCGCAGATGACGGCCTTGGCCTTGGCAATCTCGTTGCCCGACTTGACACCGACGACCTTGCCGTCCTCGATGACGATCTCATCAATCTGCTTGTCCAGCATGTAGGTTCCACCGTAGATGGCGCTCAGGCTGCGGACAGCACCCAAATGTTAGAATGCAACGACAGCGAGAGAGAGAGAAACAAAACAAAAAAAAAGAACTCTCACTATACCGAGCAAAGCCCTGGGGGAGCTCACCGAGACCATAGCGAGGGTAGATGTAGGGCGACTTGCCGTAACGGGCGAGCGAGCTGGTGTACAGGTTCATGGCCTTGAGGCTGACACCAAACGGCTTGTTCTTGTAGCTGATTAAAAAAAAATTTTGTTTTTTTTAAAAAATTGAAAAATAATTTGTATGGCAAATTACATACTCGTCATCCAAAAACAGGCACATGGCATGACCGATAAAGTCCTGAGTTCCGGGCTCGAGGCTAAACTTCTTGAACACATCGTTCATGGTTGTCGTCGCGGCATCGACGCCCTGCCAAGTCTTGGGGTTGGCCACGTCGTACTGCTGGACAAACTGGAAAAAGTTTTTGGCGCGGTTCTTCTCAAAGGGACCCATCAGGTTCGATGTAATCGCCTCCATCTCGGTCGTGGGGAGCTGAAGCAAGTAGCACACATCGTTGATGAATAATTTTGCATGGGGGCACAAAAAAAAAAAAAAAAAAAAACCTTGGCAATCTTGGCCTCCTTTGAGAACAGACCGCTCGTGATCAAGTAGACGTAGCTGCCGGTGATCTGCTTAAACTCGAGGTAGCGGGTGACATCGGTGTGGACGAGGATGTTGACGAGGTCCTCAGCAGCCATCATAAACTTGGGGACAATGTCAATGTTGTAGTCGCGGTCCTTGCCCAGCTTTTCCGGAGGCGTGGCGCCGTTCTTGTACTTCTTGAACAGCTGGGTCAGGTTGAGCGAGGCGCTGTCACCACCATAGTAGTCATTGCGGTCCATGTGCAGGACCTTTTTGTTGGAACGTCAACCCAAGAAAAAGAAAAAAAAATGAAACAAACGAGGGAGACTTACCTTCTTGCCGTCAACAGACAGGACACCGCTAAGAATGCACTCTGTCAGGCCAGTGCCCAGCACGATCACGTCATAGGTTTCCTCCTGCAACGACACGAGGACGCAAGTGGAAAACCAAAAAAAAAACGTCAGTAACACGCAGAGTAGAAATTTCATTTTGGCCGCTCTTCTTTTTCCAACACACACACCCCACGACTCATTCAGGCTTCTGGCTTCGTCTAGTCCCTCCATGCGAGTCGGCGGTGAAAAAAAAAAAAAAAGAAAACAAAGAAGCGAGTCATGGTAAAAAAAGATCAGTCCTCCAGATTTCCTAGCAAAAAACAGAACTCTGTACAGTTTGCTGTGCATCCAGCGGCTCTCCCAAGCTGAGCCTTGGGCAGCTGGATCTGGAGGACACGACCTTTTCGTACCACGCCTCGCGCCTCTCGGGGTTCGATTGTGTCTGCGTACCATGTTTTTCAAGCCCGTCGAAAGTGTTGTCCCCTGATCAATGAGCACATCAAGATCAAAGGTCTTCTCAGGCAAGCTCAAGAAGGAGCAGCTGCAGGCGAAACGGGCAGGTGACACGCCCGTCTATCGTCCATCGCCCATCACTTAGCCTTTTGAATACACAGCCAAGGCCGAGCGGCAACAACACGAAGCACACCGTCAGCAGCAACGGGACCAAGACGGGGACGAAGTCGACAATGAAGCGAAAGGCGAGAGCAGCAAGCAGGGGGCAGCAAAAAAGACGTCGGTCCCACCGGAATTGCGATCGGTCTTTGCCACAGAGTCCAAGGAAACCGTCAACAAGAAGACGCAGCAGACGTGGAAGCCCTACAAGAGTCTTTCGCCAGAGGTGCGCCATCTAATCTTTTTTCTCTCCCTCTCGCTCTCCTCCTAAACCTTTAAATCACAGGACGCGTTCGAGTGCGACGTTGAAAACTACTATGGCAACGAGGCCGTGATCGAACTGCCCAAGCGGCCGCCATGGCAGTACGGCATGTCGAAAGCAGCCGTGGAGGCCAACGAGGCAAAAATGTTTCAACACTGGAAGGACGCTATCTACGCAAAGTACAAGACCGAGGATCTCAGCTACTTTGAGCACAATCTGGAGGTGTGGCGTCAGCTCTGGCGAGTGGTTGAGATGTCCGACATTGTTCTCCTCATCGTCGACATTCGCCACCCGCTCGTCCATTTTTCGCCTGCCCTGTACCACTGGGTGAACGACGAACTTAAGCGGCCCATGGTCCTCGTCCTCAACAAGATCGACCTCGTCGCACCGGACGTCGTGCGCGCCTGGGAAGCCTATTTTCACCAGCGGTTCCCTGGACTTCATACCGCGTCCTTTAGCTGCTACTCGTTGGACACGTTTGCCTTTTCCGACGACAAGGACGGCAGCACTGCAACGGAGACCGTGGCCAAGCGCACCAACGCCCGTCGCAAGCGGTACCACCGCTCAGTGGGCGTTCGCGACATTCTGAATGCTTGCCACGACGTGGACATCACCAAGCGTGACCAGCTCGTCGATTGGCAGGCCATCATCGAGCGGTACTCCAAGGAAGCGGATTTTCCCAACAACGGTAAAATGAGTTGCAGCCGTATACACGTTCTCAATTTTATTTTATTTTTTTTTTTTTTCGTTTGGTTGCTGCACAGATGACGAAGGCAGCGACGAGTCTAGCAGTGAAGAGGACGAGGAACAAACCAAAAGGAGTGTGAGTAGCACGAGCAGCCAAGACATGGACGAAGGAGAATTTGGCCAGGCAGCCGTGCCCCATCGTGACTACATTACGATCGGGCTTGTGGGCCATCCAAACGTCGGCAAGTCGTCTCTCATCAACGGCATCATGGGGAAAACAGTTGTCTCGGCATCGCGCACACCAGGACACACAAAACACTTTCAGACCATCCACTTGACGGAAAACGTGCGTCTGTCAGATTGCCCAGGTCTCGTATTCCCTTCTCTCCTGCCAAAGCCTGTTCAGGTATACAAAAGAAGAAGAAAAAAAAAATATTTTTTTTTTTTGGTTGCAAGCTCACAGGATCTTGTGTCCCCATCCAGATCCTCTCTGGAATGTTCAACATTGCACAGGTGAGGGAGCCGTTCTCGGTGGTGCAATATCTCGCAGAGCGCGTGCAGCTGCCCGAACTGCTCGATATTGTCCACCCATCCTTGCTCGAGGACGAGGACGACCAGCACACCAAGTCGATCAAAATCACTCAAGAAATGCGCAACAAGCCGCATCCGCCATGGACCGCATGGGCCGTCTGTGAAGGCTTTGCGTACCGCAAGGGATTTTTTACTGCCAAAGCGGGTCGTCCAGATGTATATCGTGCAGGTAGGGCGCCATGTGTTATTCAAAAATAACACATTTTATGCAGCAAACCTCATCCTTCGTCTCGCCTTTGACGGCCGCCTCCTGCTGTCGATGAAACCGCGTGGCTACTATGCTCAAAAAGCTGTGTCTACAGGCATCGTCAAACGAATCGAGCGAGAGAAGCTTTCTGAGCCCGAGGACGAAGAAGTTTCCGACGAGAGCGATGACAGTGCCGAAGGCAAGTCTCACATGGCGTCTGTCGCGTCAGCAAACGCATTTGCTCTCTTGCAGGACGACGACGACAACCTTGATGACGATGAGGAAGAATCATGATCCAGATTGATTTACGATTCATGAAAAAAATTAGTCTTACAGAATGAGAGAAGGGCTACTTTTTGCGATGGTAATAACCCTGAAGAATAGTGGAATCAGGTTGGTACGTTGCAAAGAGCAGAAGAAGGGCCAAACCGGCCTCCTTGGGGAGCTCCATTCCAGAGCGCCAATTGATAAACGCAGGGCCGATTTCTTGGATAGTCTTGTCGATGACAGTCTCTGGAATATCCTTGACCTGCGTAATGGAGAGAGAAAAAAAAATACATTTTAGGATGAAATAGCAAGTAAAAATCTCTCTTACTTGAACCCAGCTCACATTGAATTCGCCGTGCCACCGCTCTGGGGGGATCTTGAGGCGGCCCGAGCGTTCCTGGAATTCGACGTTCGAAATGATCTGACCACCAAAAAAAGAATGAAAATTTGTGTACAGCAGACAAAAAAAATTTGCGCACACCTTTGCAAGCCCACATGCATACTTGCTCTGCTTTCCCCACACAAGCATGTACGTTGGTGCCACGGCATTTGTTTTCTCCGTCAAGTCCATTTGACTCGTGACCATTTTATCAATCATCCTCAGAACGTCCTTGGTGGCTGTGAAGACATGATGCTGAGTTGAATCCATCACTTCAACCTACAAGCAGCAACATGTGAAGGGGGGGAGGGGGAAGGAAAAAAAGGGAAACACCGAGATACCTCTGTTGATTCTACGATGACGAACCGGGCTTGGATCGACCCTGCAGCCCCACGACTGTCACTGCCACTGCTCCCCGCAGTGCTCGTCGTGGCAAATTTGGTTGGCGTGACGATTGGCGCATGCTTTGGGTAGTCAAAGGACGGGGTGGCCAGGGGCGAGGTCGTGCGCGAGTTTACCTGCGACGCAGCCCGGGAGAGGTTTAGAGGGGACAGCTCTGGGTTTCCGGACAGGGAGGTAAGAGTTGGCACAAGGGGTTCCGGATGGGACTCGCCGTGAAGCCTTTCCACTCCGCCCGGCCGCATCGACCAAGACTTGCTGAGGAATGGAGGCTGAGACGAGCTCAATCCGTTTGATGCATCCGCATGACTAGAAATGACATGTAAGTTTTTCCTTCTTCTTTTTTCGTCACCTTTAAGGATACCTTTTGCTGGAGGTAGATGTTGCCGTCGCAGCAGCAAGGTCATCGTCGTCATCCGAGTCGCCGAAAAGTTCGGCTTCCATCTTGAGCAACTCCAATGCTGAAGAGGGTGGAGCTGATGTTGACGTACGGACTCTCACCGAAGGCTGACAAACAGGTGCGGCCGACGAAGAAGATGTCACGGATGCCGATGCCACGACGGTCGGCCGAGGAGCGGATGCGACCGATGAGGTTGAAGAGGGCAAGGTCGCTGACGTACTGACGCTTGCAGACGGGGCCGGTCGGATGGATGGTTGAACGGCCGGTCCAGGAGATGGCGCCGGGGATGCTGCTGCTGGCCTTCCGCGGCCCATGCTTGGTACTCGAGGGGGGGACTGAGACGACGACGGCGGCGGCGGCGGCGGCGGTGCCTGCGGGGTGCTCTTTGGTGCAGGAGTGAGCGCCTCGTCCTGCCAGACAATCCCGCTGGCTGCTGAGACAGGCCCGGTTGATGAAGGCGGCGGCGATTTGTACACGAGCGAGGCAAAGGGCAAGCCCTCGGCTGGTTTCGCCGGAGGAGCGGATGAAGCGGTGTCGACCTTGGAAGTCGACGAGGCACCCAATGTCGACGGCATAGCAGGCGACGAGGGCACAGAGAAGGACTTGGACGCGGCGGGCGAGGACGAAACAGAGGTGGAGGGCGTCAACCTGTCGAGCTTGGACGGCGTCGACGGCAAAGACAACGACGACGTCGACGACGACGAAATGGACAGATGGTGGCCATCGAGAAACAGCTCGGGCACAGCCTCCCGAGCCTGCTTGGCGTCTTCGGACAGGGCAAACGACAGCACAACCGTTCCGGTCGCGGGCACGAACGCGTGGTGCACGACCTCGCCAAAGTCCTCAAAGACGGCCAAGATCAGGGCCATGAGTTCCCTATGCATGCGCTCGCGAGTCAGTCAAACCAACACCAGCACACAGGCACACTACTTGTATTCGCGGGCCGGGACGCCGCGGATTTTCAGCGTGCTCATCAGGGCAACACACTACTGCGTATTAAAATGGCCGCAGTCGAATGGAAAGGTACGTGCACCGCAGCCTGCACTGTGAGTCTTCTGAAGCGCGGTTAATGACTAGATGAGGACTACGACGTCCTGTGGCGCATCGCTGTGGACGACGCCATTGTCGGCAAGATCATTGGCCCGCGCGGAGCCGCGATCAAGACCTTTGTCACACAGACCGGCGCGCAAATCCTGTTTATGAAGGTCGAGGGCACGCACCACAAGCTCGAGCGAATTGTGTCGATCCGCTCCGGTAACCAAGAGCAGCGGACAAAGGCCCTCGAACTGCTCACCAACAGGATTGTGGACGTACGACGCTGTTAATCCTGCGTTTCTCTTTTCCTGATGACTGTGCGTTAACAGCTCATGTCAGAGCTGCCACAGTTCCACGGGCCCGAGCTGTTCTTGGTCATCCCGATTGAAAAGCTGCCGCGCATCATCTCGCCTGACGGCACACCCACGGCTGCCATTGCCAACTCGGGCACGGGGAGTGTCACACGTGACCGACCAAACTTTGACTTTGTGGTCGGTGCGCACGAGACTATCGTCTGCGTCCGCGGCGCCCTCTCGACGATCAAGGATACTGCAAGTACCATATTCCACTACATCCAGGGTCCTCTTGGATCGTATCCCGAAGATGACACGGCCCCTCCCGGTGCCGCTTCGACGTCAAAGACCGTTTCCCCCACTCCGCAAGGTTTGCCCTATCCCCCCCCCCCACCCCCCACCCCCCACCCACCCACCCACATATTACTAAATTCTGAACTCTCCCTAGGACGACCGCACGATGACTTGCGCAACATGCTTCAGCCGCATACCGCCGAGCCGACGCGCAAGCGCAGTCGCAGTCCCGACGACTCCACGTCAGGTCGCAAACGCGAAGGCGTGCGGCGCAGTGCAGGAGGTGAAGGAGCAACCGCAAAGACAACCTCTGCCGACTCGCTTGTGTCACAACTCGTCAGCAGTTCTTTCTACCATCTCGTTCAGGTGTTTGTGCCAAAATCCATCATTCAGGATCTCTTGGCCAAAGATCGCGAATACCTGAACCACATCCAAAAGTACTCGGGTGCAAACGTTGCCGTCGCCGAGGATGACAACACGGTCCAGCAGTACGCAGAGCTCCCCGTGATCATCAACGGCTACGCCGATCAGCAATGGGTCGCCCAGCAAATGGTCTTTGAAAAGGTATGTTTTGCCCACACACTTTCTTTTTTTCTTATTTACTAATAAAAAAAGAACAATTTTAAGGTCTGTGAAGCACAAACGGCGCAAGGATCAATCACGTTCGAGACAGAGATGTACATTGCCAAAGAGTTTATTGCCGCAGTTCTTGCGCAAAAGGACGCGATTGTTAAAGTCAGCGAGGCCTCCATCCAAACGGTTCGCTTCAAAATTGTCTTTTCGTTCTCACCTAATAGATCTTTTTTTTTCTTTTCGTTATTAAAAAGGGCGACTACGAAAATTTGTCGGACAAGGACCCCTGCGCCATTTCCATTCTCGGATCGTTTGAAAACAACCAGATGGCCCAACAGCGCATTCGTCACATTGTCCATGATAACGAAAAAAAGAGTCGACGGTAGGACCTCCCAGTACATGTAAAATAAACTGGTTTTCGTCTTTTTTTTTTTTAAAACTGAAGAAACTTTTTTTTTTTCTAATTACACTGTAAAACCAACTACCGACCTTACTTGACAGTGGCACCAACAATCGACTTGACAGTGATATTGCCAAGCGTCGTTTGGAGGGGGATGCCCTTGTAGGTGACGACAAGCTCGGAAGACGTGGTGAGGAGCTCAGAGACGGCCTCAAACACTTTCTTCTTTGGGTTGAGTTGCTCCTCCGGCTTGCCCTCAAAGCCCTTGGCAAAGATGCGATCGCCAGGCTTGGACCCCGCAGGCGGATCGCACAGCTCCACCTTGTCGGAGTTGGAGGCAGCGAGCACCATGGCAAAGCTCTTGATTCCTCGCATCGCCTGATTGGCCAAGTTTAAAATTGAATAATAATAATAGTGTTCATATACCACTGGCTTCAAGTTGCAAACGACGAGAACATCGCGATTCACAAAGTCTTGCAGCTCGACCTTGCCCACAAGTCCGCTCACGACAGTTCGCGGTTCGGCCTCGCCAACGTCGATCTGCTCGACGTACAGGGAGTCGGCGTCAGGGTGCTTATCGGCTTTGATGACGCGACCAACGCGAATGTCGACCTGAGTGAACAAAGCACCGTCCTCACCAGAGGCCGAGGCGGCGACTGGAGCGGCAGCAACAACAGCGGCAGCCTTCTTCTTTTCATACTTTTCAGGGTAGGCTTGCATGGTAATTTCGATCAGCTTGGGATCGAGGAACTTGGCGCGAATGGGTTCCAGCAGTGCGTTGAGGGCTTCGGTGACGCCAGACTTGAGGTCGAGTGGGTAGAGCTATGCCGGCAAATCAGAATACCATGAGATTTTGAGCAGAAAAAGGAACGATCCCCCACCTCCTTGGCGACAAACGCCTTTTCGACAGACTCATAGTCGTTGAAAACGATACGACCACCAAACTTCTCGGCGCGATTGATGACAAACTCGTTCTTGCCGCTGAGGTACGACAGTGGGAAGAGCACAAACTTGACAAAGGCAAGGACGCCGTTGTTTTCGACCACGCCCTCCTCGCAGAAAGCTAAAAAGAAAAGAAAAACCTTAAAAAAAAAAAAAAACTAGAAAGGCATTGATAAAGCGTACCCTTGCGGACCTTGTTTTGGACATCCTTCTCCGTGTCGAGGAGGTCAATCTTCGAATCCAGGTCGGACGAGCTCATCTTTGATCCACTGAGTCCGGGCACCATGGGGTTCATAAGGTGAATGCGCTTCTTGTAGCCGAGGCGGGGCATGTACTCCTCCGCAAAGGTAAAGATCTTGCGCTGGTCGACACCGCCAAACTGGGCGTCGACGCCAAGGTACTCCTCATCTAGGGCCTGGAGTCCAGGGTACAGGAGGCCCGACAGGAGTGGCGAGCTGACCTGCTTGACGACTTCGGCGCCGGCCTTCTTGGCATCGTGCTCTGTGCACACCGAAGAAAGGCGGTAAACGTCCAGCGTGTACTCCTTGCTCAGCTGGTAGTCGGTGCCGCGGACAAAGCGCAACTTGTTCACCGGGACGCCGATCGAATCGAGCAGCGTCTTGATAAGCGCCTCGTAGTACTCGGTACGGAACTTGAGTAGCTCCCAAGGGGCCTTCATGTTGTCGAGGTAGGCGTGCAGGTCGGCAAAAAGGACCGTGACCTTGCAAAAAAAAAAAAAAATTTTTTTTTTATTTTTAAAAAAAAAAAAAAGAAGAAAAGTGGAGGAGGAGACAGAGCAGGAGACACACACCTCCAGGCCCGCATGCAGAAAGTCGGCAAGCTTGGTCATGGGCACAAAGTAGCCAATGTGAGGGGACGACGTGCACGCGGTACCCCAGTAGACTTTGATCGGCTCTCCGCTCTGTATTTATTGTTCTCGCACGTTTGCTTCCGACAACTCGAATGGCACAACATACCTCGAGCATCTTGAGGAGGCGGTCCTCGCCCAGGACCTCTTGGAGGTTGCGCGTGATCAGACCGAGGCGCTCCTTGGGGGAGAGACCGGTCGACGACATCTCCTTGTTATTGGCGTTGCCGGTCGTCTGAGTGGGCGCAGACGAAAATGTGCACAGACAAGGGCCGTCCGAAGCCAAGCAACAACTCATCTGACTATTGGGAGCAAGGGTTAGGCAGGTGCCAGTGCGCCAGCGCCGACGGATTCAAGAGCGTAAGGGCTGGGTTTGAAAAGTAGGCCACGTGGATAAGGAAAAAAGGGAAGGGGTGCAAACCTATCAGCGACGGCATTGAGTCTACCGATCTCGGAGTCGAAATGCGACACAGTTGAGCGCGATCGGGTTTCTACACCGACAAGGCCGGTCTCATGTCTCTCCAGGTATGTTCCGAATTGTCGATAATATTATTAATTTGTATTTGACCGAAAAGTTCATCAAACAACTTGTCATCGTGGATCCCGACATGCTTTGCCTTTTAGTG
>Ga0302226_10001283_pt1 | contig 19190 bp, 8 predicted proteins | sample II_Palsa_E3_3_FD_193524 | JGI IMG/M metagenome (GOLD analysis project Ga0302226, IMG submission 193524) | Peat permafrost microbial communities from Stordalen Mire near Abisko, Sweden - II_Palsa_E3_3 | ecosystem: Environmental > Terrestrial > Soil > Palsa > Peat permafrost | place: Sweden...
CTTAACGAAAAAAGCGAGGGTAATTTCAAAAACAAATATCAACTTACCGATGGGTTGTATTTTGTAATCTCCCCGGATAAAAAAAAACTTTTTGATTTCTTAATGACCGATGGCCAGCAATTTGATATTGTTGCCGATACTGCCAATAGCAATAATATTAAATTTGTAGGGTCACCAGATAATAATCTTTTAAAAGATTATACACAAAAAACTACAGCAATAATAAAGGAGAATGCATTTTTAGCCTCAACTTATAAAACTGCAAAAACAAGGGCAGATAGTATGCGGATAATGGATAAACAGCAATCAGTTAACCTGGACCTGGATAAACTGAAGGATTCAATTATCAGGGTTGCACCAAAATCGGTAACCGCACTTCTGTTAACCTTGGGTAAACAAGTTAAGTTACCAAAAGAGAATATACTTAAAACAAAGCAAGATACCTTAAATGCTGTACAGTTTATAAAGAGGCATTATTGGGATGATGTTCCTTTTAATGATGACCGGTTATTATATACACCATTCTTTGAGAATAAGATCGACACTTATTATAAATATTATGTTTCGCCCGTATCCGACTCTGTTATTAACGCATTACAATATATGTTGCTTTATGCGCGTACCGGGAAAGAGATGTATCCTTACTTGCTGTTAAAATTTACTAATCAATACTTTAACCCGCAGCATGCCGGGCAGAATAAGGTGTTATTGTATCTTTTTAATAATTTTTTTCTTAGAGGTGATACTACCTTACTAAATCCAGCAGCAAAAAAAATGTTGTTCGACAGAGTCTATCAACTAATGGCAAACGAGGTAGGAGATAAGGCCCCACCTCTTGATATGACAGATATTAGCGGAAAACCTGTATCTCTATACAACATTTCATCTCCTTATACTTTAATTGTTTTTTGGGACCCAACGTGCCCGCATTGCCAAAAAGAATTACCACGTATAGATAGTATTTATCGAGTAAAGTGGAAAACATTGGGTGTTAAGATTTATTGTATGAATGTTAACGGAGGCTTGATTAATGAAATGAGAAATTATGTGAATAGTAAGCACTTTAATAACGATTGGATATTCGCATATCAAACTGATGAGGCTCAACAAGCAATAGCCAAACAAGGTGTACCTAACTATCTTCAGTTATATGATATTGCCGATATTCCAACACTATACCTGCTCGACGCTGAAAAGCATATTATCGCTAAAGACCTAAATATTGAGCAGCTGAATCAGCTAATACAATTGAAATCTAATCAACCAGCAAAATAATAGATAAACGAATCCTTTTATTGCTATTCTTGAAATACCAACGTTTAACTGAAGTATGGCGTGTTTTTAACTAACGTAGATGAGACGCCATCATTTTAAACTGAGATTAATTCGCATCGCTAATAGTGAAATTTACGCGTGACTCGATTATTTAACATAGGTAACCTTTAGCTTGGCTAGCGACTAATTAGTCATTTTGTTAGTCTACTTTAAATAACCATTTATATATATATTGGAAAAATCCTGTTAAATAAAAAAGGCCTTCATGATATCATGAAGGCCTTTAACTATAATTTAGTATTATTTATTGGCAAGAGAATGATGTGGTAAATAATGTCCCAACTACAGGAGTTGAGCCACCATAATATAAGGTTAATACTGTACTCGAAGTTACAGTTCCCCCATCAATAGTACACGAAGGAGTTCCACTTGAAGTAGAACAGCTAGAGCCAACTGTAGAATAGCTTGTTGATGCAGGGGCTGCACCACCTGTATATGTTGCTTTTTGGAGCGACCAGGTAACAGTATTTGGCGTGTAAATAGTTATATAAGCATGGCAGCCAGTTGTGGTTGGTACTAAGGCGGCACCTAAGCCAGTTGTAAGACCTGCAGTTGTTGAACCGGCGCCACTTGCAATTGGGTTAAAATAGAGCTGTGTGGTAGCCGATACTCCGTGTGTGGCAACAGTATATTGAATGCCTGTAATAGTAGTAGCAGTTCCTGCACCACCAGTTGCTCCTGTAGCCCCTGTAGATCCTGTAGCTCCCGTAGATCCGGTTGCACCTTGCTGGCCTGTAACTCCTGTAGCGCCTTGTGCACCAGTAGCCCCCGTTGTACCGGTAATGCCCTGAGCACCGGTTACACCAGTAGCCCCGACAGCTCCAGTTACACCAGTTGCTCCCGTGATACCCTGTATGCCTTGAGCTCCGGTAATGCCTGTAGCGCCAATATCCCCAGTTGCTCCCGTGGTACCTTGTGCTCCGGTTACACCTGTTATACCTTGTGCGCCAGTTGCGCCGATAGCACCAGTTGCCCCCGTTTCTCCAACAATACCCTGAGCACCCGTTGCACCGGTAATACCTTGTGCACCAGTTGTGCCCGTGATACCCTGTATGCCTTGAGCCCCGGTCACGCCGGTTATACCTTGAATACCCTGAATGCCTTGTGCGCCAGTAGCACCAATATCTCCAGTTGCTCCCGTTGCACCTTGTATGCCTTGAGCTCCGGTTACCCCGGTTGTACCTTGTGCGCCAGTGGCACCAGTAATACCTTGAGCTCCGGTAATGCCAGTAGCACCAATATCTCCAGTTACTCCCGTGATACCTTGTATGCCTTGAACCCCGGTTGCACCGGTAACTCCTTGGATACCTTGTGCGCCGGTACTGCCAGTAGCCCCCGTAATACCTTGAATACCCTGTATTCCTTGAGCTCCGGTTACACCAGTAATACCTTGAATACCTTGCGCACCTGTTGCTCCAATATTGCCAGTTGTGCCAGTAATGCCCTGAATACCCTGTATGCCCTGAGCTCCGGTTTCGCCGGTAGTACCTTGAATACCTTGTGCGCCAGTCGCTCCAATATTGCCAGTAGTACCGGTAATACCCTGGATCCCTTGTATGCCTTGGGCTCCGGTGACACCCGTTATACCTTGTATGCCTTGTGCGCCAGTTGCACCAACATCTCCAGTTGCTCCCATTACACCTTGTATACCCTGGGCTCCGGTTACACCAGTTGTACCCTGAATACCTTGTGCGCCAGTTGCACCAATATCTCCAGTTGCTCCCGTTACACCTTGTATGCCTTGGGCTCCGGTTACCCCGGTATTACCCTGAATACCCTGTGCACCAGTAGCTCCAATATTGCCAGTAGCCCCCGTAATACCTTGAATACCCTGTATGCCTTGGGCTCCGGTTACCCCGGTAATGCCCTGAATACCCTGTGCACCAGTAGCTCCGGTAATGCCTTGAATGCCCTGTATGCCCTGTATGCCTTGAGCTCCGGTAACACCGGTTACGCCCTGAATACCCTGTGTACCAGTCACTCCGATATTACCAGTTGCGCCGGTAATGCCTTGAATACCCTGTATTCCTTGCGCTCCGGTTACGCCGGTTATGCCCTGAATACCTTGTGCGCCAGTTGCTCCAATATCTCCAGTAGCCCCCGTTATACCTTGTATTCCTTGAGCTCCGGTTGCCCCGATAATGCCCTGAATACCCTGTGCACCAGTAGCTCCGATATTACCGGTTGCACCAGTTATGCCTTGAATACCCTGTATGCCTTGTGCTCCGGTTACGCCAGTTATACCTTGAATCCCTTGTGCACCAGTAGCTCCGATATTACCAGTTGCACCAGTAATGCCTTGAATACCCTGTATTCCTTGAGCTCCGGTTACGCCGGTTATGCCTTGAATGCCTTGTGCGCCAGTAGCCCCGGTGTTACCCTTTGCACCGGTAATTCCCTGGATTCCCTGTATGCCTTGAGCTCCTGTAGCTCCGGTCGCGCCTGTGGGGCCAGTTGCACCCTTTATCCCTTGTATACCTTGGGCACCTACAGGCCCAACTGCGCCCGGTAAACCGGGTACGCCTGCAACGCCTTGGATACCTTGCGGCCCTTCAGCCCCGGTTACGCCTTGTAAGCCCTGCGCCCCGGTAGCCCCCGTCGCGCCTTTAGCACCACCCGGGTTAAAGGAATAAATCGCATATGGAACGCTTAATAATTTAGAAGCACCCAACAAAACATACCCCGATCCCAGGTCAACTTCTGTTTGAATATATATTTGACCGGCTGCCCATTTGATTCCCGCATATGAACCCTGGGTAACATCGCCGCTGCCCACCTCAATGGCAAACAAGCCATAGGCATCCGTGGTAACAGTTTGTGTTTCCTGGTACTCAATAGCCCCTGTTGGTGACCCCGACAAGATGGATAGCCTGATATTGATCTGCTTATTGGTTAGTAATGCCCCGTTGGAGCCCCTTACAATCGCCTGGTATTTAAAGGCCTGTGATTGTGCCATCACCCTTCCGCTAATAGCGAAAAAGGACAGCATTAAGAGAAGTAAAAGTTTTTTCATACATTGTGTATATAAGGTTGTTAAAACTTGATCAATTTCACCTCGCCGTGGAAAAGCATGGGGTTAACCACCTGTACAAAGTACATCCCCGCGGCATAGTGAGAAATATCTATCGGGAAATAATAATAATTTATGCTTTTGTAGTCCACCGTTTGGCTTTGCAGGATCTTACCTGAGGCATCAAATACATTAATGGTGTAAACGCCATCAGGTACATGATTAAAGGCTAGTTTAACAACACCACCATTTGCGGGGTTAGGGAAAATAGCCAGTGATTTTGGTGAATCGGCCAAAACCTGTGAAACTTCGAGGTCGGGTTGTTCAAAACCGGTGGTTAAATATAAATGCGGATTGATGGTGGTATTATATAAAAGGCCGCCAACGGCTTCGCCGGCTACATAACTAAAGGTAACATCGGAATTTTTATAGGTAGCGCCAGCGCTGCATACTACGGTACGGGTGATGTACTGTGCATGGCAGGTGTACTCAAGTGATATAAAAAAACAAATCGTCAATAAGACTTTAAGTAGATGTTTTTTCATCGTTAATGTGACTAATGGTTTAAGTTCCCCAAATATAAATATTATTAACTGATAAATAAAGAGTTATAAAAAAAATGAACAAATTAAATATTGATTAAATTTTATCATTTGGCGATAGTTTTATAACGGAATTTTACGATGGAAATGGAAAATTAACCACAATGAAAAGAAATAATCCAAGGTTCAATGTGAAATGAGGTTTAGACTTAATACCATTATGGATAAAAAAGCCTGTTGTCCCTTATCGCGGAAAATATTATGTAATGGATATATATAGAAGAGGTAAACAAAAAAGCCTGTAATCAAGGATTACAGGCTTTAAACAAATTTGACTTTGTTGCGGAATGGACGGGACATGAACCATGCCCTTATATCTTTGAAAATCAATGATTTTACTTTCTAAAAACCTGGTGCTCACCAGATGCTCACCTATTTTTTGCAACTAATTGAGTGCAAATGGGTTACTTCAAAGCTATGAAAAAGTATGTTTTGATGCAATTTTATTCACCGAATTTTTTAAATTCCTGTCTGAAAATAACTCTTACGACTTGTAATACTCTTCTCTGATTTTAATCAGAAATTCCTCGAAATATGGATTGTTTCAAACAATTTAGATATGATTTATTAAAATTTGATAATGACAATTAAAATATCGACCATTTTAGACCAAAGATTTATTTGAAATACTATTTGATTTTTTTAAAACTCCTTAGCCGATTTCATTTGGATCGATCCTGAATTCCTAGTGTTTTAAAAGTAGATGCGATTTTAGGAGTTTTATAAAATGATAATTACGCTAATTTATCTTTACTTTGATTTATCTTTCGTTTTATGGCTGAAAAAATCTCCAATATCTAACGACCGTATTAACTAATGAACTGAACGTAAAGACTACATTAATAATTTATGAGTTATCCGTATTTTAATGAAAAATTCGACTAAAATTTCATTTGAATCAAAACGAGCTTGATTGTTTACGAATAGTTAATTTAGTAAAAGATATAATGAAAAAAAACAATCATAATCCAAACGTCGATACTTTTCTTAAAATATACTCCCAAAGCCTGCTAAGTACAGGATTAACACGGGGTTTAGATGAAGACACCTATATCCCGACGCGGCTAGACACGTCGTTAAAGGAGGATGTTCTGAAAGGTAAAAAGAAATTGGTTGTTCTAACCGGGAATGCAGGTGATGGGAAAACGGCTTTTATTCAGCTGATTGAGGCTGCAGCAAAAAATGATGGCGGTAGTTTCAGTAATACGACTGACAATGGTTGCAAGTTTAGTTATAACGGATTTGAATTTGAAACGCTTTATGATGGAAGCCAGGATTTCAGCGGAGAAAGTAATGACGAGGTATTAAAACATTTTTTTAAACCCTTCGAAGGCGATAGTGAACCCAATTCAAAAATTGTCAAAATCATTGCCATTAACGAGGGTAAACTGAGAGATTTTATCTTAAATCAAAATAAATATAATTGGCTCGGGAAACAGGTTCACCACCACCTCGAATATGAAAATCATAGTCTTCATGAATCGCTCGCCTTTATCAATCTTAACAACAGGGCTGTCGTTGATATTAATACGCCTCATTCAATTTTCGACCAACTGCTAGCGGTCATTTTAGATAAAGAAGATAAAAAAGGTACCTGGGTCCCCTGTAAATCGGAAAATTGCGATTACGCAAGCAGATGCTATATCAAGTATAATGTGGACGCGTTTCGGGACCAGGAAAGAGGTGCCATCATTCAACAACGCTTAAAAGAGCTTGTGCTGGCTGTTTATTTAAAAAAGGAAAAACATATCACCATGCGGGACATACGCTCCTTGATATCGTTTGTTCTTTTTAATAAATATACTTGTACACAGCTTCACAACAGCATAGATGGCAATGAAAATCTACTCAATAGATTTTATTACAATAATGCGTTTAATAAAGATGAACAGGATAGAATGATAGCTATTCTGCAGGAAGTCGATGTAGCAGATATGCCGTTGCCAAAATTGGAAAATCATCTTTATTTTCATAATCCCAAGACGGAGTTGGATGAATCCATATTCTTTAAAGGCGATACCGCTGCAGCTCCCGACTTAGATTACCTGGAGTCCTATTTTATGAATAAACCAGAGGGAACAAGTGATAAGGACGATGGCAAAAAACAAAGTGCAGATACTTTTTTAACAGCTATGAAGCGCAAGGTGTTTTTCGAAGGGAATGATCACTACTTGAAAGAACAATTCGCCGTCAATCACTACTCATTTATGCCTTATAAATATTTTGAGCGGTTTGTCACTTTCCTAAAAACCAATAGCGACCCCAATCATGATTTGAGAAACGATTTGGTATTGGCCATTAGTAAATCCGAAAAAATCTATAACGATGAAGTGGGACGGGAAAATGTTTGTATCAGCAGCAACAGTTTAAAAAAATCAACAACCAAAGCTTTCTATGGTTTCAAGGCAGCTGACTTCGAAGTGGTATTGCCCGGCATCGGTAAACAAACCAATTATATTGAATACTTTCCCGACCATATTATTTTCCGGCATACCGATAAAACGGCTTCGCTGGAGATTAATATCGATTTATTCGAAGTGCTGATGCGTATAAAGGAAGGGTATGTGCCGACTTCGATCGAAATCAGGACCTTCTTCCTGAATCTTGAAATGTTTAAACGCCGGGTATTGGCGAAGCGTTCCACAAAAGTATTTTTAACAGAGGATGATTCAAATCTATACTTATTTGAAAAATCAGCGTCAGGTAAACTGGTATTAAGTAAAACTAACTGAGATGGCGCTAGACAGAAAACAAAAAGCATTCAGGTTTTTCCAAGCGATGCCTATTGATGCCAATAACGTCAATTTCGAGCAGGCGATAGTTCGGCTATTGGTTTTGTTGCATACGAAAGGGAAAGTAATCGCCAAAACCAATAAAGATACCCTGTATCCGGAAAGTCTGGTGGAGATCGTTAAGGATAACAAAACACATTTCGACGGCATCACCGACCCAACCCGGGAACGCCTGATCAAGAATTGGATATCATCAGACTTTGCAACAACAATTATTGAAGGCAAGGGCAGACAAGGCAGACCCCGGATATCCAATTTGAAGCCGCTTCACCTAAGCACGATAAAATTACTCGATCCCCGCATCAGGAGCCAGGATCGTGATGTCAGTATCTTACTTTATAACGTGTTTAAAGGCTCGGGCGCCGGAAGTGTAAGCGATTATCTGGTGAATTATTTAATCGAGGGAACAAAAAGGCACGGCGAATACAATTTAATCATCGACGAAGAAAAGTTTGGGGAGCTTGACATTGAGACCCAGTTCCTTTTGCGGCTATTGGAGCCATTCAGCATAGACCGGCCTGCGACTTCGGCCAATCAGGTTGCGGACTATAAATTTCTATGTGAGGCCCAGCAAAAACAGTTTTTGTTTGACACCATCATGTTACTGGGTTACCGTAATTCTGTGCCGCGGCGTGAATTATTTAACTATTTATCCGTGCTGTTCAATTTCCATACCGCTTTTTTTGTCATTAAATCACAAAGCCAAATCAACGGGATTGTCAACAAGCAAAGGTCTAAGTGCAGCTCTTGTAAAACCATCCAATCAATTAATGATTTTTCGGCATTTTGTAAATGCGATTTTCAGCCCCGGATTTTTGTCGACCTTACCCTCGGCCAGGACCGCGTCTGTGACGCGTTAGCCAAGAAAAGCGTTGAGCGCGATTACAACGAAATGTATAAATATTTCAAATCACACTATAAGCTGGTCAAACTTGCGGAATTCGCTAAAACCCAGGGAAATCAAAATCCATCTTTGGATCAACTAACCGGCTACCTCAACAGCCCAAATTTGGAAGGTTATTTTCTGGTTAAGCTGAGTGATATTATCAATGATGAAGATCTGAAGGATGATCCCGATGTACAATCCATTCTTCAAATGAATATTTCGGCGCTGGACAAATACATTGAAATCCTTTGCAATGACAAATCCAACTGGAAAAACTTGGTTGCCAGGCATAAGAAATTGATGAATGGACTTTGCAACGTCAACCGTGAAGACGGATTTCTACAGGGTGGCCGTGGTCGCCAGCGGAAATATGTACTGGGCAACTTATTGTTGGAGCTGTTGGTGCAACTGGCAGTTGTCAGTTCTGATACCAGAAGCTTTAAAACGCAATCCATAACAATTGTTCATTTCGTAGAATGGTTAAAAAACCGTTATGGCATTTATATCAATGAATGGCCGGAAGGTTCGGATAGCCCAGAAACAGCTAAAGCACTGAATAACAATTTCTTAGCCTTGAAAGAGAGATTAAGACAACTAGGTTTTTATACTGACTTGTCCGATGCGTCCAATTCACAGGTCATAAAACCCAGATTTAAAATAGAACCATAACTCATTATAAATTTTGCATGGCAAAAAAGGAAATAACAACTGATACTATTGAAGATATAGAAATCCCTGACGGAAAAATTGCCGATTATATTACCGGGAAGTGGGTTAAGGAGAATGAGCAAGAACAAATCCGTCAAAATTTCGAAAGGACGTTGGTGGAGGAGTACGAATATCGATCAGCCGATATTCGTGTTGATTTTGCGATAAAGGTTTGGGATGCTGACAAACAGAAAGTAAAGAAAACGCCATTAGCGGTGATGCGCGATGGACAGGAAGAGCCATACATATTAATATTGATCGCCAGCCCTAAAGCTAATCCAACGGATCGGGTTGCAGGTGCTGCTGATTTGGAACAATGGTTGGTAGACGTGGCTACTGCGGAATATGGCTGTTGGACCAACGGTATTGAATCTATTTTCTTTCAAAAGAAGAAAACCAAGTTTGAAACAGATATATTTCCGGTTAATGACTTCCCCCGTTTCGGTGAGGATGCGACTTCCATTTACACGACAGACCGCAGGCGGTTGAGGGTGGCCACGGGTAATAACCTTTTGTATGCTTTTAAAAGATGTCATGACTATATTCACGCCAATCAGGGCGGCAGCAAGGAACAGATCTTCTGGGAATTCCTTAAACTCCTGTTTGCGAAAATTGAAGACGAAACACATTCGGGCCGACCCCGGTTCGCCATACGTAACGCGGAAGAGCGTAACGATTCCGATGGGCAAAAAGAGGTGAAAGACCGGGTCGAAAAATTATTTAAAGAAGTGAAAGGAAAGCCTGAGTTTAAAGGCCTTTTCGATTCCCAGGCGGAAGGTATCTTATTTAACCACGAAACCGTTTCCTACATCGTTTCCCAGTTGGAAAAATACGATTTTATACATTCTTCCGTCGACGTCAAAGGGGTAGCTTACGAAACGATCGTGGGACCAACATTAGAGGGCACAAAGGGTGAATTCTTCACACCGCGAAACGTGGTTAAGATGGCCGTAAAAATGCTCGATCCCAAACCGGGTGATCGCATCTATGACCCGGCCTGCGGCACTGGGGGCTTTATCGTAATGGCATTTAACTATGTTAGCGAAAAATTAAGACAGAAACATAAAGCGAACTGGGTAAATCCAAATAAACCAACGGAGTCAGAAGAGAAAGCTTTGTTTGACGACATCCACGAATCCGGCTATAGTATATTCGGTACTGATTTCAACAGCAACCTGGTGAAAGCGGCTCAAATGAATATGATCATGAATAATGACGGCAGAGGTGGTCTGTATTCTGTTAATTCTTTGAAAGATCCAAGTCAATGGCCAAAAGAAGTCAGCCAGAAAATTCAATTAGGCAGCATGGACTTTGTGATGGCTAACCCGCCATTTGGTGCCAAAATAAAAATCGATAGCCGGGAAATCTTGGAACATTATGACCTTGCTCATGGATGGACCAAAACGACGGATGGCAAATGGCAACAAGAAGCCAATGTAAAAAATGCCCTGGAGCCGGAAGTTTTATTCGTGGAGCGTTGCATTAAGATGCTCAAGCCAGGTACCGGAAAATGCGGAATTGTTTTACCGGACAGTATCCTCAGTAACCCTGGTTATGCTTACGTGCGGTTTTGGATGCTCCAAAATTGCCAGGTTCTCGCCAGTGTCGATTTGCCGGTCGAAACATTTCTACCGCGGACAGGCACACAAACAAGTGTGCTTATTCTCCGCAGGAAAAGTGACCAGGAGAAATTGATGGAGAGCTTGAGTGGCCAAATGGCACCTTACGATATTTTCATGGCCAATGTAAGTAAGATCGGCAAGGACCGCAGGGGATCGTTTATCTACAAAAAAGATGAAAGAGGAAAGGAAATTGTCAACCGCACTTTGTATAAACCGTTTGCCGAGTCCACCATATTGGATTTTTTACCGGTGGTAGAAACTACCGGAAGAATAGTCGATGATGAATTACCGCAAGTGGCAGAATTATTTTTAAAGCAGGGGAACGTTTAAGATAATGGAAGGAGTTAAAACAATTTATAATTATTTTACAACAAACACCTTTAGCGCTAAAAGTGAAAAGGTGTTCGCAGATGACATCCGATTAAATGCCGAATATTACGTTGAAGAAAATTCGCTTGTACTAGATACAGCTATAGCGTTCGTTCCTTTGTCTTCTATAGCATCAGTCGTTTTTCCTGGAATTTTCAAAAGGTACTTGGTAGATAATGTCAAGTTTGGAATGAAATTTTTGACCACGTCCGATATGATGATGTTAGAGCCCGAAACCGATAAAATTTTATCGACGGATTTGACGACCAATTTAGATATATATAAAGTGTCCGAAAATACGCTTTTGGTAAGCCGGTCCGGAACAATCGGTAACACGATTTATGTTGATGAAAGAATAAAAGATTTCGCTTTAACGGAGGATGCCTTACGCGTAAAACCTTGTGATAACAAAAAAATAGGCCTCCTTTATTTTTATTTCAACAGTGAATTCGGCCATAATTCCATCACAGGCAAGAAATCAGGGGCTGTGATAGATCACATTTATGAAGACGATCTTTTGAGATTACCTGTTCCGCAATTGAACGACCAGCTTATAGAATCTTTATTTGATTCCTATTTAAAAGTTAAGAAGAATAGAGAGATTGCACATCAACTTATCGCAAAGGCACGCTCCCTTACAATTCAATATAATAATCTGCCTGACCTCGCCGATTGTCCGGTAGTAACATTAGATCCTGAAAACAAGACGCAGGCAAGACTCACTAACTTATCTGAGTTTTCAGAGGGATTCAGATTTGATGCCCATTTTTATAACCCAATTGCCAAAGTGGCTTTAGATAATATTAAAGGCAAATCCAGTCGCCATGATAAGCTAAAGAATTTAACTAAAAACATCGTAATTGGTAAAAGATTTAAAAGGAATTACGTAGAGTCAGACCATGGAACACCATTTATTGGAAGTAAAAACATTATCCAAATAAGACCATCCGAACTCAAGTTTTTATCCAATTCAGAGATTGGATTTATGGAAGACTTAATTCTTAAAAAAGGAATGATCCTTATCGCTTGTTCCGGTTCATTGGGAGGCACATTTGGCAGAACAAGCTACGTTTACAATAATTTTGAAAACTACGCGGCTTCTCAACATATCTTACGGATTATTCCTGACGAGAATTTGATTGATTCTGGTTACCTCTATGCTTTTTTAAGTTCAGAATATGGGTATGAATGTATAACAAGATATAGGTGGGGTGCATTAATTGATGAAATCGATGATAAAGATATGGCCGAACTTGAGATCCCACTAACGACGGATCTTCAACAACATGAAATAGGTGACTTAGTTCGGCAAGCTTTTCAACTAAGATCTGATGCTATATTTCTAGAGGATGAAGCAATAAAACTTATTACTAAAACTCTGACGCAAAAATAGAAGTATATGGTAACGATAACGCAAGAAATATTTTTTGAAGAAATTGCCTTGGCGGTTTTTAATGATTTAAAAAGAAACTTGCTTTATAAGCAACGGAACCATTGCCTTCGTGTAGATTACCTCCCTTCCGCAGTGATGACTTATACCTGCGAAAAATTGAACCTTGATGCAGAGCTCAAGGCCATGGATGTGGAGGCTTACATATTGACGGATAAAAAACAAAAACCTTTTGAGGTAGAAAGTGGGCGGTTAATCGAACTACGCAATCGGCTATCATTTGGCGTTTTAGTTGTTTTTATTCCGCAAGGCTTTAAGGGTGCAGCAGAAGATAGTTATGACATCCATACGTTTGAGGCTTATGATTTAGCAGGGGTTTTAACCGAGCACAAAACCACTTTGATTAATAGTTTCACGGAGGAGGAACAGAAAATCATAAAATCCGTATTGAACAACTCTGTAGCCCGGAAACAACGCATCGAAAACCAACTTCGGTATTTATTAGCCCTTAAACACGATGAATGTACCTGGGAAACCGCAGGTGGGTACCTACCCCACCTTAATCTAATCCCGGATCTAAAACTCAAGGAAGAAGATGCGCAAGCACGCCTGCTTCGTAATGGTGAATGCGTTGAAAATCTGAGCGACGCCGATAAGACGACCTTCCTGGCCATCGAAGCACTGGTCAACAAAGGATTTGACCCGGAGCATAATCACGTTAAGTCTGCTCTTCTCACTTTTTTCCGTACCCAAAACCAGGTAGACACCAAGGAGTGGACCGAAAAGATTCTAACGGATCGGGATTGGCTTAAGCAAATAAGTTTCGATAAATGGAAGTTCAAAGACCTTGCCGGAGAGCAAATAGAACTCTATTTAGAACCTTTTAGAGATAAAGACGGCAACCCTTTGAGTACAACCGGACTGCAATTAGAAAGTGATAACCTTGTTGCTACCAGTAACACCAAGTTGAGGGTGAAATGGAAGACCAACCCCAGGAAAACTTCCAAAGTTTCGCAGTTTGTCATCATATTAGAAAGGGAAGAGCAGATCGATGCAAGCAGCGAATTGCATCGTAAGACAGCCAAAGGGACGACCGAACAAGCGCTTTTTCCATTTAAAGACGTGGAGTTGGAACCCGGCGAGGAGTGGCTCGTACAAATCCGGGTGGTCGCCTTGGATGAAAATAAAGCAAAGATCGCAGAGGATATCAGTGAGCCATTTTATTTAAGAGGGGAAGAGAGTGATACCGCCACCGGGGAAACTAAACGGTTCAACAGGATTAGAAACATTGCTGAAGCGACGTTCAAAGCTACTTATCGATTTAAAAAAGAAATCGAAATAGAAAGCCAGGGATTGGAAACAGGCAGAAGCCTGATTTACCGAATCAAAACCAATCCGAAGGAGACCTATCAAATCCCTTTAAATGACCTGTTATTTGAATTGGAAAGAAAGATTCTTCTAGATCCCTTTAGTGGTGGGGCCTATGACGTAGACATTATTAACCGGGGATTTATTGAACAGGCCGATTTTAAAGCAATTAAAATCAGTCTTTCGGTATTTAAAACAGAATACAATTCCTTTTTGGACGCTAGAAAAGAATTGTTCCACGCAATTACATCATCGGATTCCAGCGCTGTCATCGAAACGCTTGATCTGAGAGCCTACGAAACGGCGATCCTTGACTATGCCAAGGCATATAAACACCTCACATCAACGATATCTCAAGCTGTTAAGACGTCTCCTGACGCTGAGGTTAATAACCTCCTTACAAATACCCATCTTCTCAATAGATTAGATACCATACACATTAAATTGGGTTCGTCAGATGAACCGGAAGATTTGATTTTATTATCGCCGACTCATCCGCTGAAAATGTTGTGGCTCCTGCAATACCAGCTCATGCTGTTTGATTGGAGCAATAAAATGTTGCTGCTGGACGACAATGAATTTAGCAAGGCAATTGACATTGAGGGTTTTGAGAAGATTCTACCATTAAATCTGCCAAACGCGATTTCATTTGGCGAGAATGTTTTCTTTGTTAATACGGATGTCCTGGATTTATTTTGGAGCCTTTTCCCCAAAAGCACAACAGCGGATATCCGCAAAGTTGTGGCAATGACCTCCAAGGCGTTGGGCTATAAAGATGATCTAGGCAACATCTCTTCGGTTAATCCGGTTCAAATCGCCGATAGATTATGGCGTTATTTAAGGCATCATCCATACATCAAAACGCTAAAGCTAAATGTACTGAATCCGGGTGACGGGCAGCTTTTTTTGAATACCATTAGAGAGCTGCAAAGAATGGAAGATTTCAAGAGCCTTCGCTATGATATTACATTTTACGGAACGCTCGGACATGAGTTAATGGGAAGTGCTTTTGATGGATTAATGAATGACACCACCCTTTCAGAGGGCAGCCGTCCTGATGTAGATGACGAATTACTTGAGCCCAGTCACAACCCACTTTTTCCGAAGTTATTCTTTTCCAAAGTAAAAATCGAGGCAGGCAAGTGGACAGATGTCCAATTTAAAGAAGCAAACGTCACCGTAATAATTGATCAATTTGTTACCAAAACCATTTCACGTCCCAAAGGAGATATACCTGGCTGTTATTTTTTACACGGATTATTAGCGGAATACCGCTCCGAATTCAATATAATGGGCGACGCGGTGACTTGGAGCAGAAAAGTGGTTCCCTCGGACACCTCGGATGTCATTGCAGAAAATGAGATCAGTAGCCTTATATTCGGTATTGGACAGGATTTTTCAGGTCTGAGTTGCTCTTATTTTGATTGGGGAAAATCAACAGGTCACTTGCCAACCATACAATTAGAGTTAAGCAAGCAAGACCGCCACATCCTCGCTCAAATCCATGACAAAAGTGATTGGGTCTTCACCATTGATAGAAACTTTGGCATCGAATATTTTGATAATCCGGCGGATGCCAATTCAAATCTCAAAAGTTATTTAATTGACTATACCCCAGAGTTCATGGATGGTGTTGGCCACCGTCTCATTGTTTCAACAGGGTGGCTAAATGAGATTGAAAAATTGATCGAAGATGGTTTATATAAGATCAATATACCAACTTCCTCTTTCAGGGCGGAGAAAATCTTAGATATTATTAAATCTGTATCAGGAAAGCTGGCACTAAAGCTGATCAACAATCCCAATAATGCACGGGAAATAATTGGGTTGGCAATTACACGCCTTGCACTGGAAAAAGAAGGACTTTTATCCAATGCTGTTCTGATACCGGTGGATACCCATATCGATATTTTCGCTCAAAATAAGCGTCGAAGTGACGATGAGGATATTTCTGTCAAACGTAGCGATCTCATTCTGGTCTCTGTGAAAAACGGCAAGCTTAACCTCAATTTAATTGAGGTTAAATTTCGTTCAGGAGAAGGGAACATTACCGAAAGTATGGCTTTGAAAGAGGAGATCGTTAAAAAGAACGAGAACTCCGAAAAGGCGTTTCGAACAAAATTTATATCGGACGCAGACAATCCAAAAATAGATGTCCATCTGTCAAATAAATCGCTTTCCACGTTGATTGGTTTCTATTTAGAACGGGCAATCAGACATAACCTTTGCACAAACTCATCGGATTTAAAGCTCATGCTGGAGTCGATCAACAAAGGGGACTTCAACATTTCATTCGAACATTCAGGGTATATTTTGCATTGGGCTGGTAAGACCAAACCCGTGGATAACTACAAAGCGAATATAGTTTATGAACTAGGCAATGACAAGATTTCGGAGTTGCTTGAAATTCGGGAAACTGAAATTGAAGAGCCACTGGCCGATCAAGTAGCTGACAAGAACGCTGAGCCAACGGCTGAAAGTGATCAACCAAATATTGAGACAGAACAGATTGTTGATTCCAAAGGAAATGTCAAAAACGAATCGACTGATAAGGAAATTCCAATTTCGACGGAAACCATCCCACTTGGAGAAACACTTGGACAGCATGGGGATGCAGCGGCGGCCAATCCAACGATAGCCTTACCTAAAATTTTTATAGGCAAAAACGTAGATGATGGTACGGATGTAATATTTGATCCTGTGACAACAACTCCTAAAAAACTTGCAAATCAACATCTGTTGATAGTCGGGAAATCGGGCGCTGGAAAATCACAAACGACAAGCGGCTTATTATATGAACTAAGTAAGCAAGATATTCCGTTCTTAATTCTTGATTTTCAGGGTGAATATATCTCGACTGTATTAAGTAACTCGCATGGTAAATCGTTTCTTGAAGCAACAACTTCCATACAATTAGACCCTTCATATGGCATGGATATAAATCCGTTGGAGCTATCACTAAACGGAAACACTGGCGAGAAGATTAGTTACATGAATAATGTCTACCAAGTATCCGGCATTTTAAAACAGATTTTTGGATTGGGGGATATTCAGCACCCTGTATTAAAAGACGCTATAAAACGGGCTTACCAGGAAAAAGGGTTTTCTATTTCAGATCGTTCAACTTGGGCTAATGAGCCACCACAATTCCAAGATATCTGGACTATCCTGGAGTTTATGGAACACAATGAAGGAAGCAATGTTCGGAATTTAAAATATAGAATAGAACCCTTGTTTGAGAATAACATTTTTGTCACTGGCACCAACAGTGTGTCTATCGCTTCCATTTTAAAGCAAAATTCTATCATTAATTTATCGACACTTCACACCCCGGAACTAATGAAGTCGGTAGCACGGTTTGTTTTGCAAGCTGTCTACAATAGAATGCTGGCTGAAGGGCCAAGTAAAAAAATCAAACTTTATGTGGTAATTGACGAAGCTCACAAGCTGTCCTATGATCAAACATTAACAGACCTGATCAGGGAGGCAAGAAAATATGGTGTTGGGTTTATTTTGGCTTCCCAGAGCGTAAGAGATTTCGCGACTGTGGTTTTTGAAAATATGGGTACAAAGATTGCGCTACAATTGGAAGGCGAGGATGCTAAATTTATGGCTGATAATTTCGGTGCAACCGACAAACGTTCAAAAGAAGCTGTGCTGTCTATGCTCCCATTACAAAAACCGTTACGCGCTTTAATCAGAAATAACCATTTTGAACCATTTGCTCAAGTTGATATTCAACCATTCTACGACAAATAAGCATTAGAATAATAGACTAACCTGCCAGTTTAACATTAAACACATGAGAACACTTTTATCCGACTGGAATTTTCATAAAGCAGGACAAGGCTGTTTTTACAGCGGTATTATTAACGCAAACGGGCAGAGTAGATTCAGTTTTGTATATGATTGCGGCAGTACTAATGGTGCGGCTATCTTAAGGCAGGAGATCGCTGATTTTGTAGTAAAAATGGATGCTGTCAAAAAAAAACATATTGACTTGCTGGTGATCTCGCATTATGACGCGGATCACGTTAATCAATTGCCTGTTCTTTTGAAGAAGCTTCAATGCAAAATTGCAGTTTTACCATATCTGACGAATTTAGAACGTATCAAAATCTATTTTTCGCAAGGGTTGGATGACGGCACAATCGACGAGGATTATAGCAGTTTTATCAGTAACCCTGCTGATTATCTCTTTGACCTTGGTGTTGAGCAGGTAATTTTTATCGACAGTAACGATGAGGAAGCGAATTTTGGTAACCCAATCAGTCCGAATGATTCACCCGATCATCTTAATGAGAGGGTGTTGAACTCAGAAAAAAGCCGAGAAGTGCCGCTTGATGTGAGTCTTGCTGCTTTCGTCGACCTTAAATTTTCAACTGCGTCCGACTCACCGGAAAAGCTGCAGTTGATCAATTCCGCTCCCAATACCAGCATTGCTAAAGGCAATGGATTTATTAGGGCTGGCATGCATTGGAATTTTTTTTTCCATATTAAGGTCCAACCCGTCCTGAATATTGAAGCCTTTAAGGAAAAATTAAGGTTGGTATTTGGTATTACGCTTACAGGCGACTTTGTAAGTCCAGGCGAATTGGACATTATTATGGGCACGGCCCAAGCGCGTTCGAAACTAAAGAAATACCATATTGCCTATTTTAATGATATTAATCGGACGGGATTAGTAGTATTACATGGTCCTAAAGGACAGCGCCATACCGAGTGTTTTCGCAAGCGGCCATTATATAGTGGGCGGTACTGTTTCTCATTACTTAACGGAGACTGTGATCTTTATGATATTAGTTATCCCGCTTATATAATCAACGCTCTCCCAGAAACTAAGATATTCCAGGTGCCGCATCACGGATCGCGTTTTAATTGGTCGTTCCATAACGAGCTGGATAACCTGCACTCAGCCCATTTAGTAATTAACCATGCGCTGAGCGCCAAACATCCGCACCCGTATGTTGTATCAATTATAAATGCTAAATACCCGGTATGGAGACTTAAACATAATACCGAGGTAAAAGCATTTAATTACCATATTACCAGTTATATCTAATGAAAAAAGCACCTACTGATGGACACCTAAAACATCGGGAGAATTT
>Ga0302226_10001295_pt1 | contig 19056 bp, 12 predicted proteins | sample II_Palsa_E3_3_FD_193524 | JGI IMG/M metagenome (GOLD analysis project Ga0302226, IMG submission 193524) | Peat permafrost microbial communities from Stordalen Mire near Abisko, Sweden - II_Palsa_E3_3 | ecosystem: Environmental > Terrestrial > Soil > Palsa > Peat permafrost | place: Sweden...
GCCCCGGTCGCGACTACTGACCCAGCATCGGGTAGGACGGTGTATCGGACCATGAGGGAGTGGTCCGGGGGATGGGCCGCGAAAGCGTTGCTTGCGAGACTATTTACTGGGCTGCCAATAACGCTTGCCGGAACACCGGACATACCGTCACTGGCGGAAGTAACGCTCGCGTGAGCTTTACGCTCGATGCCAAGCAGCGAAATGCAGATCGCGACAAAGAAGAGGCACTTGAAACAGCCCATGGATGAAGTTCTCACGGTGTGAGTTCCTAAAGTTTGCGAGGGGGGTGAAAGACGCGCTCGTTGAAGCGCTTAGTGTACGACATCACCGCGAGGGCGGCAACGCCGAAGCACAGGCCACACCGTTCAGATCCACAAACGTACTCGCCCGGGAATACATCTCATTGGGGTTGGCCCAATTCGCGGCGGCTTCATAACCGATGCTCCCTCTCCGGCATTACGATCGACTTGGTCGATCCACAGGTTAGGAGCGAGGGCGTCTTGGAACTCGGAACAAACTTACACCCTTATACGGTAACTGCGGCATAAGGGTGTTCCCAGTTCTTACTCAACGGCGAGCGTGACCTGCGCTGTTTGCGTCACTGACGCCGAAGCTGAAGTTACCGTGACCGTGTAACTTTGTGCAATCGAGTGGGCGACGTCAGCGCCGCAGCCAGTCAGCCCCATTAGCGACGTTGCTCCGGCCAGCAAGAGCACCATGCTCGAGAGCCGCGCCAGGCGTTTGCCGAAGCGTCTGCTGCTGCGCCCGAAGGGCAGCAACAATAGACAGAGCGCCACCACGGGTAGTCCTCCGTTCAACTCCCTGTTCCGTTCCAGCCGCGCCGACTGTGCCGCCGGAGTCTGAATGCTCAGCGTAACGTTTGTCGTCCCTCGGCCTGCAGCGATCATCGCCGGAGAAAAGGTTGCTGTGGCGCCGGCCGGAAGACCAGAGGCTGCGAACGTTATTGCGGGCAGTGCGGTTCCCGTGGTTGGAGTCACTACGAGCGAGTAAACTGCCGTCTGCCCCGCTAACACGCTCGGGGTACTCCCGCTTACGGTCATGCTGAAGGATGGGACGATCGGCACGGTAGCAGCATCGACCGTCACTAACACCGTGGCTGATGCGGGACTCGCGCTGCCCGACCCCTGCGGATTGTTGCCTGCGACACTGGGGTACTGGGCAGTGATGCTATATGTTCCGACGGCCAGAGACGTGATCGACAGCGTGGCCACGCCGGAGGAATTCAGAACAGCTGTTCCCATGACGGCAGACCCATTCATGAAGCTGACCGTACCGGTCGGCGAAGGTGTTCCGCTCTCCGTTACCGTTGCAGTCAAGACGAGCGCCTGACCTTCGGTGACTGGATTCGGTAACGCAACCAGGCTTATGGTCGTCGTCGGGGCAGAAGTGGTCACTGCCACTGAACTTGCAGGCGATGTACTCGTGAGGTAGTTAGAATTCCCCATATACCGGGCAGTCAGGCTATACGTTCCAGCGGGAAGAGATGCGATGGACAGCGTTGCCACGCCAGAGGAGTTCACGCTAGCAGATCCCAGCACCGTGGACCCGTTCATGAAGTTGACCGTTCCCGACAGCGACGCTGTTCCACTGGCGCTCACTGTCGCCACCATGTTAAGGGTCTGTCCTACGGTGACTGGATTCGGTGACGCAACCAGGCTTGTTATTGTTGCCGCGGTAGCAGCAGTCACCGTCAGCGAAGCTGCAGCCGATGTGCTCGCGAGGTAGTTTGAATTCCCCATATACCGGGCAGTCAGGCTATACGTTCCGGTGGGAAGAGATGCAATGGACAGCGTCGCGACCCCAGAGGCGTTCACGCTACCCGATCCCAGCACCGTGGAACCATTCATGAAGTTGACTGTTCCCGACAGCGAGGTTGTTCCACTCGTCCTCACCGTCGCCACCAGGTTCAGCGTCTGACCCGTCGTGACTGGATTCGGGGATGCAGCCAGGCTTGTTATTGTTGCCGCGGTAGAAGCAGTCACCGTCAGCGAAGCGGCAGCGGATGTGCTCGCGAGGAAGTTAGAATTCCCCATATACCGGGCAGTCAGGCTGTACGTTCCGGCAGGAAGAGACGCGATGGACAGCGTTGCGATGCCAGAGGAGCTCACGCTAGCTGATCCCAGCACGGTGGACCCGTTCATGAAGTTGACCGTTCCAGACAGCGACGCTGTTCCACTGGCGCTCACCGTCGCCACCAGGTTCAGCGTCTGTCCTACGGTGACCGGATTCGGTGACGCAACCAGGCTTGTTGTTGTTGTCGCAGTAGAAGCAGTCACCGTCACAGAAGCGGCAGCCGATGTGCTGGCCACAAAGCTTGCAGTTCCCGAGTACTGGGCAGTCAGGCTGTAGGTTCCAGCGGGAAGAGATGCTATGGACAGCGTTGCCACTCCAGAGGCGTTCACGCTACCCGATCCCAGCACGGTGGACCCGTTCATGAAGTTGACCGTTCCAGACAGCGACGCCGTTCCACTAGCGCTCACTGTCGCCACCATGTTCAGGGTCTGTCCTGCGGCGACTGGATTCGGAGACGCAACCAAAGTCGTTTCCGTCGTGGAGAGTACTTGCAGAGAAACAACTCCCGACTCGCCCGCCGGGTAGTTCGAGTCGCCAGAATAGGAGCCAACCACCGAGTAGGAGCCAGCAGCCAGCGACGAAAGCACGAGGGTCGCCGTGCCTTGACTGTCCAGTGAAGCCTGCCCCAGAGAAACACTCCCATTCATAAAATTGATGCTCCCCGTCGGAACCGAGCTGGAAGTTTGCCCGACAGTAGCCGTCAGGGTAACCGATTGTCCCAGGGTCACAGGATTCGGCGTGGCACTGACGGTAATCTGCTCTACCGACGATGTGCTGCCATACTCCAACGCCCCTATGCTCGGAGGGCTGCTCCGCGTGACGCCAGCAAAATCCGATCTTGGATACAGCGATGTGCTCCCAGCTCCGATAGCTGGGCTGCCATCCTGAAGATCCATATTCGTCCACGGCCCTGGCGTCGTGGAGCTGGAAGAGAGCGGGTTCGTCTGAATGGTTAGTGATGTGAGTAAGAGTGCGGGCGCAGTGCTGCCAGGCGTCGAAGCGCTGTAGAACAGGTTATTGCTACCTGTGACAGTGGGGTAGGGGGCCCCCGTATAGGAGATAAAGACGTTCTGCTCGGAAGTGTAGGTGTATGCCGGTTGCGCGATGATGTTATTGGTGAGATTGAAAGTCAGCCCCGTCTGCGCGGTTTCATAGAAGGCGAGGAACGCGCTGGCGTTGCTGACCGACGATGTATTTAGATCGGAACTGCAATCCCACATCGTGTTGTTGTAGATATTTACCGTTCCACTTCCTGCTGAGGGCGCCTCGCCGGGCGACGAAATGCACGCATGGTTTCCATCAGAATCGCTTGCGGGTTGTATCCCAACATGGTGAATGATGTTGTTGTAGATGTTGATCGGACCCTGAGCCGGGTCCAGGGTGGCTAGATTGATTCCAGCGCCATTCGCTCCCTCGATGTCGTTATCGTGGATGCTGAAATTGCCATATCCAATCCCATCATCAGGTCCAAAGTTGATCTGGATGCCATTGTAGGTGCAGACATCAGCGATCTTATTCCATGCGATTTCCTGCGCGTTTCCGTAGACGTAGATCGCGTGGTATTGCTTGTTCGACAATCCGCCCGGAGCAGTGCAACTTGCTCCCTTCACATAGTTGCCCAGCACCTCGTCATTGGTGCTGCTGTCTCCTTCAAACCCTCCAGCTAATGCTCCAGCGGAGCCAAAGCAATCAGGGCAATATATGGTGTTCCCCACGGCTCGCATGTCCGGGCCTGCGGCTGTCTCGCCAAAAGCCAAGGCGCTTCCCGCACTGCTCATGTTTGATGTTCCCGTCAAGGTAAGTCCAGCCACGACCATGTACTCATCGGCGTAGTCTCTTATGCCGGATGAGACATATCCGTCTCCGCCTAAAACGACCGACCCCCCTGGCCTTGCCATGACCGTCGTATAGATGGGCGACGTGAATCCATTGTCAAAGGCAAGAGTCGAGTACAACCTTCCGCCAAAATATGGAAAGTTCACGCCATTCAGAAACACGAGGACGTCGCCCTGCGAGATGCAGTTGTAGTACGTTTGTGGCGTTCGGGCGTTTGTGGCTGGGCCTGTGTTGCTGCTTCCGCCATTCACCCCTATGCTCACTACGTCGGTTAACGTCCACGGACTCGCATAAGTGCCGCTTCCGCCTAAGCCGTCTCCCGCCGTGCCATTCTTCAGCGTGCTGCAACTAAAGGACGCCCCGGTCGCCACGTTGTCCGTGCCCGAGCCGATGTAATAGATCGAGGCCGCCCTCACCGTGAAGATCATGTTTGAGCAAGAGCCTCCAGGCGTGGTGATGACGATATTCCCGCTGCCTGTAGTTCCGCTGGGTACCTGAAAACCTAACTGCTGACGGTTGCCGGTGTTGTCGGCCCCCAGGTAGATTTTGTTGGTGACGGTCGTTCCATTGACGGTGATCGTAACGGCAGATAAAGACGATCCGAAGTTGGCGCCATATACGTCAACGTAGACACCACCGCCTCCCTCTCCGCCTGTCGCAGGCCCCGATTGCACGTCTTGGTACATGCAAACCGGAGCAGATGCGAATGCTGGCGCCGCAAAGAGGAACATAAAAACAACAACGAGCAGAGCCTTCAAGCCAATGGCTGAGTTCGCAGCGAAGTTCGCTCCGGAGGTGATGGTCTTTGGAAGGACTGCAATGATATTTGGAACTTGCATCCGCGCCACTGGTCTGTCGCAGATTTGGTCGGAAGAGGGGGTCGCAATCCCAGAGTTCGGGCCAATCGATTTCAATATTCTCAAGACGCACCTCTAAACCGTGCCAAGACTCCTTCGCCGCAACATTCCCGGGATCACTGTCCCCCAGGATCATCGTTACGAAAAGACACTATAGTAACTGTCTAAGCAGTTACTCTCGACCGTATCACAACTGCTCAAAAGTGTTGGTACGCTACGACCCTCAAGACCCCTTTTTGACAATTAACCAGTTCATAAACTCTGGGAATCGCGAGTAGTGAGCGAAGCGGCTTTTCGAGGAATCTATGCATTAATCTCTTTGAATTCAATAGATAGAAAAATAGGCCTGGGGCGATTCGCAAGCCCGCCCAAGGAGGCTTTTGCCATGAAAATCGATGTCTGCTGCTATCTAATTCATTGATTTTCAGGATCTTACCGTCGCAAGTGTGAGCGAAACTCCCCTTCCTCCAGTCAGTTCAATCGAATATCTTGACTTGAAGGGGGTTCATCAACGGCCAAACGAGACAGGGTCAAGCGTCTCTCTCGCAACTCAGCGACAAAGCGCGAAGGGGCTACCGCTTCAGCGGAATGTTACCTGTGGATTACTTAAGGCTTGGATGAAAGGAGTTTGTACATGGCGGTACGGGAGGTTCCGCTTTCGCACATTAAGCCAGACTTACCCCACCTTGAACATCTGCTTAATCCCTCGCAACGCCTGCCTCGAGCGCTCTTCGTTTTCGATGAGCGAGAAGCGTACGTGTTGGTCCCCGTGATCGCCGAACCCAATACCTGGGCTCACGGCGACCTTGGCGTCAACTAGAAGCTTTTTCGAAAATTCCATCGAGCCCAACGAACGGTATTGCTCTGGAATCCGCGCCCACACGAACATGGTCGCCTTTGGCAGCTCCACCGGCCACCCGATCTTGTTGAGGCCAGGCACCAGCACATCGCGACGCGCCTTGTAGATGTCGCGAATCTCCCCCACACAGGCTTGTGGGCCCTCCAATGCCGCAATCGATGCGATCTGTATCGGAGTAAACATCCCGTAATCGAAGTAGCTTTTGATCCGCCCAAGGGCGGCTACAAGCTTCGGGCATCCGACCATAAAGCCGACTCGCCATCCCGGCATGTTGTAGCTCTTGGACAGGGTAAAGAATTCGACGGCGATCTCTTTGGCTCCCGGTACTTGCATCACACTTGGCGCTACGTACCCATCGAATGTGATGTCAGCATAGGCAAGATCATGCACGAGATAAATGCCTAACTCTTTACAGAGCGGCACCAAGCGCTCAAAAAAGGAGAGATCAACGCAGGCGGTGGTCGGATTCGCAGGGAAGTTCAGAATCAGAATCTTTGGCCGAGGCTGCATCCTCGGCAGTTCGTATTCCAACTTCTCGATCAGAGTGGATTGATCCATCTCGTCCATGGCGATGCTCTGAACCTTCGAGCCGGCGATCACGGGTCCAAAGATATGGATCGGATAACTTGGATTCGGTACGGCAACTGTATCGTCATCATCGAGCACGGCCAGGCACAGGTGTGCAATGCCCTCTTTCGATCCAATAGTGACGATCGCTTCTGTCTCAGGATTCAGCGAGACATCGTAGCGCCTCTTATACCAGTTACAGATCGCAGCGCGTAGACGAGGTATGCCGCGAGACAGCGAGTACCTGTGTGTCGTCGTCCTTTGCGAAGCTTCGATGAGTTTGTCGACGATGAACTTCGGCGTCGCACCATCTGGATTGCCCATACCGAAGTCGATGATGTCTTCACCGCGTTTGCGTGCGGCGGCCTTAAGCTCCCCGGTTACGTTGAACACATATGCCGGCAGGCGAGCCAGCCGTCTAAAGTCTTCCATTGCAAATTCCACTTTCTCAGAGTCCGGGATGTCCGACTGCACCCGCCAACACGTGATACAGAGTCCTATCTGGATTACAGCTTAAGATCCAAACTTCATCGATGTTACCTGACGTTCCTTCTCCTTCAGGCAAGATAGCTCTATTGACTCCAATGATGCGGCGTACGTGACAGCCACTGCGGGGCCGACATAAACGACTGCCAAGGAGCCTTGACTCCGTGGCTACGTTTTTCCGCTAACCGAAACCGGGCTCAAGCAGTCGATTTGTAACCCGAAACCCAGCTAAGTCCACCTCAAACGCACTGGCCTCAGGCGTTGGCGATACATCCCTTGTAAAAATGTGTTTGCTCCATCTGCCGGCGCGTGCCTTCGGCGTCCAGACTGGCTTTAACCCCGGACAGGCTTTCAACAAATGCGGCATAATCGAAGCCATGTCCAGCTTGCACATTCGTTCATTGGGCGAAACTCCCACGTCCATCTGGGCGTTGAACGCCACCCAAGTGCGCGATCTCACCGCTTCCCTAAGCCCTACGCCAGGAGGCGGTTCGATCTCTGTTTTCACCGCAACGCTGGGCCTGGCTCTGGTACATAAGGGCGCGAGCATCTCCCTCAAGCGTTCCGGAGAAGATGCCACTCGACGCGAAGCCCTCGTCGAACTTTGCAAAACCATCAGTTCCGCTCTTGTATCGATGAGCGCGTTCGCGGACGACGACGCGCAAGCCTTCCAAGATTATCTGCATGCCCGTTCCCTACCCCGCACCACCGACGGAGAGAAAATCTTGCGCAACAAGGCTATGGAAGCAGCCATCCTGCAAGCTACTCGTATTCCCATAGCTTCCGCGAGAGAGATTTGTGGGGCTTTGGAACAAGCCGAGCGGGCGGTCAACCTTTCAGACCGGCATCTGCTTACTGACATTGTCGGTGGCGCATTACTGATGAAAGCCGCCGTTGATGCTGTTCTTCTGAATGTGGATGCGAATGTCTCTCTCCTATCAGACGAAGGAATGCGGGAGGCTTTGGAGCAAGAAAGAGTTGAGTTGGAGGGCACTTCGTCGGCGCTTAGCGAATCGATCGCCCGGGCTTATCAAGCGCGGATTGCGGATTTAGGCGATATTTCGGGCAATTCTGCGTGAAAACACGCGTCACTGACCTGGCAGTTTGTCCGGACTATGATGACCGGGTGAAAACAGAAATAGCTCTTGGCGACATTCTTGCGAATGCGATTTCGCACGGTATTGGGCTGTTTTTAGCTATTGCGGGGGCGGCTTATCTCATTCATGCGTCGACTCGAGGCGATGCGTGGGTGGTGGCTAGCTGCTCGGTTTTCTCTGCTACGTTGGTGATTGTCTATTTGTTTTCAACACTTTACCACTCACTTGTGGTCACGCGGGCGCGGCACGTTTTTCAAATTCTGGATCATTCGGCGATTTATTTGCTGATTGCGGGGACGTATACGCCGTTCACGCTGGTGTCGCTGAGGGGTGGTGTGGGATGGACATTGTTTGGGTTTGTGTGGACGTTGGCCATTGCCGGGGTGGTATTCAAAAGTCTTTTGATTGAACGGTTTGAGGTGGCTTCGGCGGTGGTGTATTTACTCCAGGGGTGGGTGATTGTGCTTGCCATTCTGCCGCTTTATCACGCCATTGGGGGACATGGGTTGGCGTGGCTGGTGGCTGGGGGAGCGTTCTATAGTTTGGGTATTGTTTTCTTTGCTTTAGACCGCGTGCGGTACTTTCATGCGGTGTGGCATTTGTTTGTTTTGGCTGGAAGTGTGGCACATTATTTCGCCATTTTGTACTACGTGGTGCCGCCACGGGTGTGAATTTGGGGTGTTTTTTGACATACTTAGCCCGGTTTCGGGTTACTCAGCGACGTCTTTAGCCTAGTTTCGGGACGCACGTTTGCCTGAAGTTGTCGGAGGGTGGGTGAAATGACCCAGGTCGTGCGGACGGCGAGGGCACGACGTGACTCTGGCGAACAGGAGCGGGGGACCTTTCCTGTACGGATTTGATTGGCGCCGGATATGGTTGTAGTCGTGGACGGGGGGATGACTTTGAATCGATATCTGGCGAAGGCTACCGTGGTGGGGGCTCTAGGTGGGTTGTTGTTTGGGTTTGATACGGCCGTGATCGCCGGCACTACGGAGCAGTTGTCGAGCGTGTTTCATCTGACGCCTGTGACGCTGGGGTTGACGGTGTCGATTGGGTTGGCGGGAACGATTGTGGGGGCGATGACTTCCGGGGTGCTGGGGCAGAAGATTGGTGGGCGCGAGGCGCTAAGGGTGATGGCGTTTCTTTATTTGATCTCGGCGATTGGGTGCGCGTTTGCGTGGAACTGGGATGCGCTGATGGTGGCGCGGTTTGTGGGAGGGTTGGGGATTGGCGGATCGAGTGTGCTGGGGCCGGTGTACATCGCGGAGCTGGCGCCAGCGAAGTGGCGCGGACGAATGGTGGGGCTGTTCCAGATCAATATTGTGATTGGCATCCTGCTGGCGTACTTATCGAACTACATCATCGTGACGCAGCACCTGGGGGCACGGCAGTGGCGGTGGGAGTTTGCGGTGGCGATTGTGCCGTCGGTGCTGTTCCTGGTGATGCTGTATGGGATTCCGCGGAGCTCGCGTTGGTTGGTCACTACGAATCAAACGGACGAGGCGCTGGAGGTGTTGCGGCTGATGGGGTCGCCGAATTCCAAAGAAGAGTTGAAGGAGATTATGGACTCGGTACACCTGGAGCGCGGGGTGAAACCGGAGCCGCTGTTTGCAAGGCGGTATGCGCTGCCGCTGTTCCTGGCGGTGACGATTGGGATGTTCAACCAGCTGTCGGGAATCAATGCGCTGCTGTATTACTCGAACTCGATCTTTGCGTCGGCGGGATTCAGTTCGAACTCGGCTGCGTTGCAGACGGTAGGTGTGGGGGTGGTGAATTTAATTGCTACGTTTTTGGGGATGAGCTTGATTGACAAGCTGGGGCGGAAGTCGCTGCTGTTGATCGGGTCTGTAGGGACGACGATCGCGCTGGCGGGCGTGGCGTGGGTGTTTTATACGGGATCGCATAACGGACTGCTGATGTGGTTCTTCATGATGTTCATTCTGTTCTTCTCGGTTTCGCAGGGAGCGGTGATCTGGGTCTATATCTCGGAAGTGTTTCCGTCGCGGGTACGGTCGAAGGGACAGAGTGTGGGGTCATCGTCGCATTGGATTATGAATGCGATCATTGCGGGGATCTTTCCGTATATTGCGGCGAAGAGTCATGCGTTGCCCTTTGTGTTTTTCGCGGCGATGATGGCCCTGCAGTTTTTCGTAGTTCTGTTTGTGTATCCGGAGACGAAGCAGCGGTCGCTGGAGCAGATCCAGGCGGGGTTTGGGATTAAGTAGTTGTCGGTTATTCGCTTTTAGGCAGCGACCACGCAATGCACAGTTGTTTCGACAGCCTGCGACTAGCGGAATTCGAAGTTGTTCAAACCCGACTTTCGAGGACGGTTCGCTTGACCGCTTTACCAATGTCAATGAGTGACTTGGCAATTTGGCACACATCAAAATCACAACTGACGAGAAGCGCGTTTGTGGGGAGTAATGAAGTACGATGCGGCATGCGGCCTTTCTACTCAACCTTAGCGCTTAGCCTTTGCTCCGTGTTTTGCCAAGCGCAGACAGCGGTCAATGTTCCAGACCTAAACCAGATCCGGGCGAAATACGACGCTCCGTTTGAAAGGAACCTCCAATCCTTCACTTGTGCTGTAGAGTTCAACTGGAAACAGCACTTTACTGAAGTGGTACGCCTCGGCGACGAAGGGACTGATGAGGAGATCGCCCAATCCATTCAGCCCATCAGCACTCGCGTCACGGTTACTCGACAGAATACTGCAGTGTCATCGGGCATGACGGAAGATGAAGAACACAAGCTCCCCCATGGAGGCATGGCAGAGGGTCTTCTGAAACATGCAGTGCAATATAGCCTGAACAATTGGTTGTCTGCCAGCGGCACCGCTCTGCTGCCACCTCCAGGTACTTCCGTGCATGTCGAACCGTCCGCGTCAGGCTACAAGCTCGGCCTCAGAATTCAGACATTCGATGTGGAGATGTTGTTCACGCGCGACTTGGGTCTTCAAAGTGAAGGGGTAAAGGGATCGCCCTCGGATACCCGTGAGACAGACTTCCATCCGGGACCACAGGGGTTTCTCTTAACTTCGTTTAGGCAAGGTGAGGACGGGAATTTCAGGCCAGGCAATAGAGTCATCCTTACCTACACGTATCAGAACGTGGGAGGTTTTCAGATACCGGAACAAGTTGCCATAAACCGAGAAAGCCATCACGAAAATTGGCACTACAAACTGACGAACTGTAGCGTCCAGGCGGCCAAGTAAATCAGCCGCCAAAGTCCATTCCGTCACACGGCGGCCTCGTTAGTCCTCATATGTCGGCTTCTCGGAAGTTAGACACCCAGGCGTATTCAATTGTCGAGAACAGGTCGATGCACTCTTTTAGGTCTTGAATCGACTTGAACCTCGAAAACGGCGTTTTGATCCACTTCCATTTCTAGAGCACTCACCCCGGCGCGGATTGTTCCTCGCTGCCCTCGGAATGACGAAAAGAAAAGCAAGGACAACAGCAACTGCAACAGCAGATTCCCAGGGGGAATGACAGAAAGAAAAGCAACGGCAACGCGGTGAGGCTAGGTGCGGGGCCAGGGGCCTGGGGGGGCGAAGGTGGGTTGTTGGCGGCGGAAGATTTTTACGGTGGCGGCTCCGAAGAGGAAGCCGGCGACGTGCGCCATGTAGGCTACGCCTCCGTGCTGGACGTTGGCTACTGCGCCTACGTTGAAGAGCTGGATAAGGAACCAGAAGCCGATGAGTAGGATCGCAGGGATGTACGTGATGCGGATGAAGAGAAAGAAGAAGAAGAGCGAACGGATGCGGTCGCGGGGAAAGGTGACGAGGAAGGCTCCCATGACGGCGGCGATGGCGCCGCTGGCACCGAGGGTGGGGACGTAAGAGCCTGGCGAGGCGGCGACCTGGGCGAGCATCGCGATCAGGCCTCCGAGGAGATAGAAGACGGAGAAGCTGAAGGGGTTCATGGCGTCTTCCATCGCTGGACCGAAGGCCCAGAGGAAGATCATGTTGCCGAGGATGTGGGACCAGCTTCCATGGAGGAACATGGAGGTGAGCAGGGTGATGAGGCCGTTGCCGGAGCGGATGTAGGCGGGGACCGCGGCCCACTGGTAGACGAAGGTGTCGCCGCCCTGGAGTTCGAGGAACCAGACAAGGACGTTGAGGACGATGATGACGACGGTGGCGATGGGAAAATGGACCCGGCGCCGCGATACGTCTCCTAAAGGGATCAGGCCTCCCACGCTGTGCTCCTCCAATGGGCCTTGCCGAAGAGTATCAGAAGCGGGTTGATGCGAAGTATGCGAGGGGGCGGGGAGCACGGACTTGGGCGGGGTGGCGGTGGTAGGTTTATTGCTATGGAAAAGGCTGCGGTTTTGAAGAGGTTGCAGGAGACGGGGTTGGTGCCGGTGTTGCGGGCAGCGTCGGTGGAGAAGGCGATTGCGCTGGCGGAGGCGGTGGCGGCGGGCGGGGTGAACGTGCTCGAAGTAACGATGACGGTGCCGGGAGCGGTGGAGGTGATTGAGCGGCTGGTGAACGAGCGCCCGGATATTTTGGTGGGAGCGGGGACGGTGCTGGATGCGGAGACGGCGCGGACGTGCATATTGGCGGGAGCGCAGTTTGTGGTGAGTCCGGCGCTGAATGTGAAGACGATTGCGATGTGCCATCGGTATTCGGTGGCGGTGCTGCCGGGGGCGCTGACGCCGACGGAGATAGTGACGGCGTGGGAGGCGGGGGCGGATGTGGTGAAGGTGTTCCCTGCCGGCGCGATGGGTGGGGCGAAGTATCTGCTGTCGCTGAAGGGGCCGCTGCCGCAGATCGAGATGATTCCTACAGGGGGCGTTTCGCTGGCATCGGCGAAGGAGTTTCTGGAGGCGGGAGCGTTTGCGCTGGGTGTGGGATCGGATTTGGTGGACGCGAAGGCGATGGCCGCGGGGAAGCCGGAGGTGGTGACGGAGACGGCTCGGAAATATATGGCGATTGTGCGGGAGTTTCGGGGGCAGGGAGCGGGGGTTTAGGGGCTTGGAGGGTGGGAGTTTTCCTGCGATATCGGAGTGCGCGCAATCACGAAATTCCTCCGGGTAAGCGACTACAATCGGGGCATGGTTAGGCCTCTGCAGCTCGTTTGGACGCGCCCTGGTGGGCGTGATGGATTTGGCTCGTGAGCACGATGAATTCGCGCGTGGAAGAGGTTACGCAGCGGATCGTTCAGCGGAGCGTGGGGACACGTCGGCGGTACCTTGAGGCGATTGCGCAAGCGGCTAGCGTGACACCGACGCGCAAGGGGCTGGGGTGCGCGAACCAGGTGCATGGGTTTGCGGCGTGTGGGGCGGAAGACAAGGCGATGCTGCGCGAGGGGGACGCGGGCAATCTTGCGATTGTTACCGCGTACAACGATATGCTGTCGGCACATCAGCCGTACGAGCGGTTTCCGGAGTTGATACGAACGACGGCGCGTGAGGCTGGTGGCGTGGCGCAGGTGGCGGGCGGCGTTCCGGCGATGTGCGATGGGATTACGCAGGGCGCGACGGGGATGGAGCTGTCGCTATTCTCGCGGGATGTGATTGCGATGTCGGCGGCGGTGGCGCTGTCGCACCAGACTTTCGACGCGGTGGTGATGCTGGGGATCTGCGACAAGATTGTGCCGGGACTGGTGATTGCGGCGCTTTCGTTTGGGCATCTGCCGGTGGTGTTTCTGCCTAGCGGACCGATGACGAGTGGGTTTTCTAATGATGACCGGAAGTACATGCGGCGGGATTTTGAGAAGGGGCTGGTGACGGTCGAGGAACTGATTGAGGTTGAGTCGAAGTCTTATCACGGGCCGGGGACGTGCACGTTCTATGGGACGGCGAATACGAACCAGATGATGATGGAGATGATGGGGCTGCATCTGCCGGGGTCGTCGTTTGTGAACGCGAATACGCCGCTGCGGGATGCGCTGACGCGGGCGGGGGTTCGAAGGGCGTTGGCGATGACGGCGCTTGGCAAAGAATATATGCCGGTGGGACAGCTGCTGGATGAGCGCGTGTTTGTGAATGGGATTGTGGGGCTGCTGGCTACGGGCGGGTCGACGAATCATACGATTCATTTGGTGGCGATGGCGGCGGCGGCGGGGATTCGGTTGGAGTGGAGTGATTTTGAGGACCTGGCGAACGTAGTGCCGCTGCTGGTGAGGGTTTATCCGAATGGGAAGGCGGATGTGAACCAGTTTCATGCTTCGGGGGGGATGGGATTTTTGATTGGGGAGCTGCTGGATGCCGGGCTCGCGCATGAGAACGTGCAGACTGTCGTGGGGCCGGGGCTGCAGCGGTATACCGAGGTTGCGTTTCTGAAGGATGACAGAGAGGTTGGGTGGCGGATCGGCGATGCGGTCAGTAAGGACGAACAGATTCTGCGGCCGGTGAGTGCGCCGTTCGATGTGCATGGGGGGCTTTGCGTGCTGCAGGGGAATTTGGGTAAGGCGATTGTGAAGACGTCTGCGATTGCGCCGGATCTCCATGTGATTGAGGGTGAGGTCACGATCTTCCATAGCCAGGAAGATGTGCAGAAGGCGTTCAAGGCTGGAGAGCTGAACCGCGATGTGATTGTGGTGGTGAGGTTTCAGGGGCCGCGGGCGAATGGTATGCCGGAGCTGCATAAGCTGCTGCCGCCGTTGCAGGCGGTGCAGAGCGCTGGGTTCAAGGTGGCGCTGGTGACGGATGGACGGTTGTCGGGTGCGTCGGGTGAGGTGCTGTCGGCGATTCATTTGACGCCGGAGGCTGCGGAGGGTGGGCCGATTGCGAAGCTGCGGGATGGGGATCGGGTGCGGATTGACTCGAATGCGGGAGATTTGACGGCGCTGGTGGCTGCGGATGAGTGGGCGGCGCGGGAGCCGGTGAGTGCGGATCTTTCGGCGATGCAGTATGGGGTGGGGCGCGAGTTGTTCAGCGTGTTTCGGCGGACGGTGAGTCGCGCGGATCAGGGTGGGACGATCTTTGCGGAGTTGTTGCGGTCGTCCGCGGACGGCGAGAGTTTGGATCGTGGCGGGGCGATGAGGTAGTCCCAGGGGCTAAAGCCCGGGGGTTGGGTTGGGCGAAAGGTCCGGGCTGAAGCCCGGACCTATCTCAGGTGCAAGGGGAAGGCCAAGACAACATCAACGGCAAGAGCAAGGACAAGGGCCAATACAGGGGTCTCTCCACTGCGCTGCGCTTCGGTCGGGATGACGATTGTGGGGGAAGCGAGAAGCAGATTCCTTCGCTTCGCTGCGGAATGACAGCCAGAAAGGCAACGAAAACGGCAACGGCAGCTTCGTTATTTCGTGGGGGCGAAGGCTTTTTCTATTAGCTTGCGGGCTAGTTCGATCTCTTCGCCGCTTACGGAGTGGGGCTTGTCGGGGTAGCGGCGGAGGGTTACTTGCGCGCCCATCGAGGTGAAGATTTTGGCGGACTCTTCTACGCGCGCCCAGGGAACCCATTGGTCGGGGTCGCTGCTGGCGAAGAGGGCGGGGGTTCCGGCGAGGTCGCCAGTGTGGGTGACGTCGGAACCTTGGGGGCCGATGAGGCCGCCGGTCCAGGCGATTAGGCCGGCGTAGCGGGCGGGGTGGGTGGCGATGAATTCGGTGGCGAGGCAGGCGCCTTGAGAGAAGCCGGCTAGGACGATGCGGTCGAGAGGAATGCCGACGGCGAGGGCGAGGTCGATCACGGATTGGACGCGGGCGAGAGCGGAGTCGAGGAAGGGCTGGTTGAGATCGCGGTCTGCTAGGAAGGATTGGGGATACCAGGCGGAGTTGGCGGCCTGCGGTGCGAAGAAGGCGATGGGGACGTTGGCAGGGGCGAGGGCACGGGAGAGGGTGAGGATGTCGCGCGCGGCGCCACCGCGGCCGTGGAGGAGGATGACGGCGCCGGAGGCCTGATCGAGAGGGGCGCCGGCGCGGTAGAGTTCGCCGTTGGCGTGGGGGTCTTCTTCCCCACCCGTCCGCAAAGGCGCGTACGGAGGGGGCACCCGGTCTGCGGTGGCGGTTTGTGAAGTGCTTTTGTGGAGGGTGATGGGGGCTAGGCGCTGCTCTAGTTCGGGGCGGCGGGATTCAAACCAGGGTGGTAGGCAGAGGCGTTCGCCTAGGGATTCGAGGGGTTCGTCGATGGCGAAGCCGGGATTGTCGGTGGCTAGTTCGAAGAGGACGCCGCCGGGTTCGCGGAAGTAGATGGAGTGGAAGTACTCGCGGTCGAGGACTTCGGTGGCGGGAAGGTGCTCGGTGATGGTGGTGCGCCAGTCGAGTTGGGATTCGTCGTTGGCGGCGCGGAAGGCGATGTGGTGGACGGAGCCGGCGCCGGAGCGGCCGAAGTTGGCTTGCGGATCGACGAGGATGTCGATGTGGTTGCCTAGAGCGGAGGGGTCGGCGGGCGAGGCGAAGCGGAGACGATTGCCTTCTGCGGCTATTTGATGGAAGCCCATGAAGGCGAGGGTGGCGGCGGTTTCGGTGGCGTCGAGCTGGAGCATGGTGACACCGAAGAAGCCGCGGATGGCATGCTCGGCTGGGACGTCAGAGAAGCGCGGAGGATGGGCGGCGGAGGCTTCGGCGTGGGCGACGAGCTCGATCTTCATGCCGTCGGGGTCAGAGAGGGTGAGGACTTCTTCATCGAAGCGGCGGGGGCTGCGGGTGAAGGGGATGTGAAGGTCGACGAGGCGCTGCTCCCAGAAGGCTAGGGACGTGGCGGGGATGCTGAAAGCTGTGTGAGTGACTTCGCCGGCGCCGGCGGAGCCGCGGGTGGCGCGGGGCCAGGGGAAGAAGGTGAGGATGGTGCCGGGGGAGCCGGCGTCGTCGCCGAAGTAGAAGTGGTAGGTGCCGGGGTCGTCGAAGTTGACGGTGCGCTTAACGAAGCGGAGGCCGAGGCCCTGGGTGTAGAAGTCGAGGTTGGCCTGCGGGTCGGAGGCGATGGCGGTGACGTGGTGGAGACCGACGATGGGCTGTGCAGGCATGGGAAACCTCTAAGACAGAGTGTAGAGGATAGAGTGTTGTGGGTAGTGACTAGTAGGTAGTGGGGTAGCGTCTCAGTTTGAAGTCTGCTTATATAACTATCGACGCCCAAGGCTACTTATCAGTTTTCAGGAAAGCTCCTCCGATAGCGGCGAATATCGGAATCGACGCGGCTAGACCGATAAGCCAAGCAATGGGATGGGGGGAGAACTTGATTGCGCAGATCGCGAAAACGAGGACGATCATTGCGAATATCCCGATGCTCTTCTTCATGGCAGCTATACTCTCACGCTGCTACAGCGCCTACAAGCTCTTCCAGCGCCCATACCTGCATTTCAGACTGAGACACCACCGTAGTGGGTAGTGGGTTGGTGATCGCCGGGGTTGGGGCTGGTAGACTTTGCAATCATGGCTCCTGCTATCGCGGCTCACGCGCTCACACGCAGTTTCGACGGGTTTACGGCCGTCGATCACATTGATCTTGCAGTAGAACCTGGGCAGTTTTTTGGATTTCTTGGGCCGAATGGTGCGGGGAAATCTACGACGATCAAGATGCTGACGGGGTTGCTGGCGCCGACGTCGGGGTCGATCCAGATCCTGGGGCAGGATTTGTTTTATAACCCCGTGGAAGTAAAGCGGCTGATTGGCGTGGTGCCGGAGGGCATGGCGCTGTTTGGCAAGCTGACGGCGCGGGAGTACCTGCTGTTTGTGGGGCGGATGTATGGGCTGGATAAGGTGACTGTGGAGGCGCGGTCGACCGAGCTGCTGGAGTTTATGGGGCTGGCAGACCAGGGGAAGAAGTTGATTGCGGACTATTCGCATGGAATGGGAAAGAAGCTGGCGCTGGCGGCTGCGGTGATTCATGGGCCGAAGGTGCTGTTTCTGGATGAGCCGTTTGAGGGCGTCGACGCGATTGCCGCTAATACCCTGAAGACGATGTTGCAGAGCATGATTGCGCGGGGCGCGACAATCTTTTTGACGTCGCATGTGCTGGAGATTGTGGAGCGACTCTGCTCGCACATTGCGATTATTAATCGCGGACATATTGTGGCGAATGGGTCGCTGGATGAGCTGAGGGCGGGCGTGCAGGCGCGGCTCACGCCGGGGGCGGAGAGTGATCCGCAGGCGCGGCTTACACTGGAGCAGATTTTTCTGAACGTGGTGGGCGGCGAGGCGGGGGCGGCGCATCAGGAGCAGGAACTGACATGGCTGAAGTCCTAGTCCTGCGGTGCTGCGCGGACGGTGAGAGTTAAGTTCGTCGTGGATTAGAAGTGGGAGGGGATATGACTGACGTAGAAAAGGCTGGATGGACGGCGGCGCAGACGCGGGCGCAGTTTGGGGCGATTGCCTGGCTGCGCTGGCGGATTATGTGGAACAGCTATCGGCGCAAGGGGGGCGCGGGCGAGATGGTGGGGATGGTGCTGCTGTCGGTGCTGTTCCTGGGGATGGTGCTCGCGTTTGTGGTGGGGGCTGGCTTTGCGGCTTATTTCTTTGTGGCTAAGGGACATCTGACTTGGATTGTGGGGCTACTGTGGGGGATCTTTTTGCTTTGCCAGCTGCTGAATATTCAGCTGGGGCAGCCGACGACTACGTTTGATCCGACACAGTTGATTCGGTTTCCGCTGAAGGTCGAGACGTATGTGGGGATACGGCTGTTCTTCGGACTGTTGACGCCCGCGAATGTGGCGGGGACGCTGACGTCGCTGTCGGTGGCGGTGGGGATTGGGGTGGCGGCTCCGAGGCTGTGGGTGTATGCGCTGATTGCGATGGCGGTGTTTGCGGCGACGAATGTGCTGTTCTCGCGGATGATCTTTGCGTGGGTGGATCGGTGGCTGTCGACGCGGCGGGCGCGCGAGGTGTTTACGGCGATTATTTTTGTGGGGTCGCTGGGGATTCAGTGGGCGAACTTTACGTTCAACCCGGCGTATAACCACAACCATAAGACGCACGCGTATACCGTGTCGCAGCAGCGGGTTGGGTTTGTGGGTCCGCTGATTGCGCGCGCGGAGCCGTGGCTGAAGCCGTTGCCGCCGGAGCTGACGGGGACGTCGCTGGTGAAGGCGAAGGACGCGTCGGCTGCAGGGTTTGCGGGGTATACGGTGGCGGCGGCGCTTTGGGCAGGGTTGTTCCTGCTGGTCTTCGCGCTGCGGATGCGGACGGAGTTTCGCGGAGAGAATCTGTCGGATGCGGCGAGTGCGGTGGCGCGGAAGACGACGAAGGCGGTGAGGGTTTCGGGTGGGACCGCGGTTGCTCCCGTAAGTGCGGCGGCGATGGGAACGACTGCGGCTGCTACGAGCGAATCTGCGCTTGCTGGCGGGGCTAGGGTGTGGTCGGTGATTGAGGCCGTGCTG
>Ga0302226_10001306_pt1 | contig 18924 bp, 20 predicted proteins | sample II_Palsa_E3_3_FD_193524 | JGI IMG/M metagenome (GOLD analysis project Ga0302226, IMG submission 193524) | Peat permafrost microbial communities from Stordalen Mire near Abisko, Sweden - II_Palsa_E3_3 | ecosystem: Environmental > Terrestrial > Soil > Palsa > Peat permafrost | place: Sweden...
CCGCTGCGCTGCAATCAGCCGCTCCATCCGTTCGGCGAGCGCATTGAGCGTACGCGCCAACGGACCGAGGATCACACTATGCGACACCTGTGCCCGCGTATTGAAACGTCCGCCGGTAAAGTCGATCGCACGCTCGCGGATGATCACGAGGTCATGCCAGACCGGCCGCATCCAGCGATACGCGACCACCGCCGGCAACGCGAAACCGATCAGGATCATTGACACGCCACCGCCCGGCAACACATCGAATGCATGCCATACCACGGCCGGCGTCAGCACATACGCCAACACCAGCAGCAGGATCACGGCGACAAGAAGCGCCAGCCCCAACAGACGAAAATAGGCGCGCAGAAACAGTCTCGACCAGCTCGGGATGCGGTCGGCGCGCGTGTCGGTCCACGACCGGCGAAAGTGCAGCCAGCGCCATTTGCAGTATCGGAAGGCAGTCAGTTTTTGTGCGGGAGAATTCATGGTCACGGACTTCTTCAGATGAGCAGTCGAACCGGGTGGCGACGCTCGCTCAAGCCAAGGTCCCGGTGCGCGGCTCAAGTTAGCATACCGGGGCGCTGCACAAACGCGACGGTGTGGTCGGCGACAGTGTTGCGTTCGTTATCGAGCGTGATCATGTGGTAGCTATCAGTCAGGCGCACCAGCGTCACGTCGCGCGTGCCCAGATGCTTGCAGACGAACTCGGCGGAACGAATGCTCGTGACTTCGTCCTCTTCCGAATGCATCACGAGCGTCTCGCACGTGACCCGCGACAACGCACGCTTGACGGCAAAACGCATCCAGTCCACCTGGGCAATCGCGGCTAGCGGCACGTACGGATAATGCACGCCGCTGCCCTTCAGCAGATGCCGGCGGATCAGGTTGCGGATGCGCGTGTTCTTGATGCCGAACGGCTCGCCCTCCGGCACGCGAATCAGGTTGCGCAATCCCGGCACGCAATACAGCAGGTAACGCAGCGGCTGGAAACGCGAGCCGGCCCAACCATCGAGAAAAAGCGGCGGCGACAGCAGGATCAGGCGGCCCTTACCTTTACCCATTCGCTCGCGCGCGCTGAGCATCACCGCGAGCAATGCGCCCATCGAGATGCCGGCTACATCGACACGTTCATAACGCAACGCCAGTTCCCGGTAGGTCCGGCTCAACAGTTGCATGTAATCGCGCAGGCTCACACCGCTCAACTGGTCGGGGCGCGAGCCGTGGCCGGGGAGCGACGGCAGATACACATCGCAGCCAATCTGTTCGAACTTGCGGTCGAGCGACCCGAAATCATGACGCGTGCCGCCCAGGCCATGAATCATCAGAACGGCGTGATTTGAAGGAGGTGAAGCGTGGATCGACATGGCACAGGCTCTTAGCAGAATAAGCCTGCGATGCTAGCCGCGCCGCGCGCGCATGACTGTAGAGTTGCGCCGGGGATTGTCGAGTTTTGTCGATACGGTTCTGCGCTTGCAGGCTTCCCAGCTTCGCGACTTAGTCCCACGCGCCCTTGCTGAATTGATACCCCTTGCCGCGGATGGTCTTGATGCGTTGCGGCGTGCCTATATCGTCGTGCAATTTCCGCCGCAGCCGCGAGATGCCACCGTCGATGGTGCGGTCGAGGCCATCGAACTCGAGTCCGCGCAACTGCCGCATCAGGTTGTCACGGCTCACCACTTCGCCCGCGCAGATCACCAATGCCCACAACAGATCGAATTCCGCCGATGTCAGTTCAGGCGCGCTGCCGTCCGGCAGCTTCACGCTGCGGCTCGCGCGGCTTATCTCAAACTTGCCGAATGTGAAGCTGTCCGGCTGGCTGGCCGTGTTGGCGATGCGACCAGTCTCGCGGCGCAGTTGCGCCTTGATGCGTGCCAGCAGGATGCGCGGCTCGACCGGCTTGTGAACATAGTCGTCCGCACCGAATTCGAGGCCCAGCACTTCGTCGAACTGGTCGTCGCGGGCGGTCACCATGATGATCACGCCGTCGAAGTGCTCGCGTGCCTCACGACAGATCTGGAAGCCGTCCTTGCCCGGCAGGTTGACGTCGAGGATCACGAGGTCGGGCTGGCGTTTGAGGATGGCCGGAACCGCGTCGTTGCCGTGAAGCACGACGTCTACCTGGTAATCATGTTTGCGCAGATAGCCGGCGACCAGCGCGGACAGGCGCTCGTCGTCTTCCACGAGAAGAATCCGGAAGGGCATGAGTGGTTTCTTTCCAGACGGACGGGTTGGGATGCAGGCCTACCATAACGGCGGCAGCGTACACAATACGGTCAGCGCCCGCGGACGCTGACCGAATAATACTGCGAAGCAGCCGCGTTATCGCCACTGGCTGGGCCTCTCCGCGCGATGCGAAGGATAGCGGATGGACCGGATCAGGCCCGTGTCGCCCGACAAAACTCGACAATTCTCCAAGTAATTCGACATGAAGGCTTAGACCGCGTCGCTAGCATCCTTTCGGTTCACAACCTGAAAGGATCTGCCCGAATGCCACTTTTGATCGGATGGTTTGGTGCGGGTTCGCGGTGGCTGGCCGATCTCACGGATGCGTGTGCCGCGATCCAGCGCGCCGGGAGCGCGCTTTATCCGGGTGCGAGCCGCTTCCACCGCTGGCGGCGTACGCGCTTCTGGCTGCGCTCGCTGATCTGCTGGCGGACGACGACGGTGTGGCTCGAGCGCTGTTCAAGCGCGCCGCTGCTTGATCTGGTGAAGCGCCACCCTGCCACCCTCGAACGCATGCACCGGCCGTTTCTGCACGGCCGCTTCACTCCGGGCGAACGGCTCGCCGCGAGCCTGGATCACCACATGCTCACGCAACAGCGCGCGCCGCATCTGGCCAACCGGATCGCCGCTGAAGGACGGGTGCCGGTCGCGCACTTCTCAGTGGGACTCGAACGCTGGCAGGTGTCGCTTGAATCGATTGAACACTTCCAGAGGGAGGGCGACTGGACCTTATGCATTCGCGATGCGCTCGACCAGCGTGTGGTGTCGTGCACGTTCAGCCTTGCCTATCTCGGCGGCAAGGTACGCCGGCCGCGCATGTGCATTGGCTCAGTGCAGGGACCGGATAAATCGGTGAACGGCCGCGAGCTGTTTCGTGCATTGACGAAGCGCTGGCATGGACTGCGGCCCAAGATTTTCGTGATCTACCTGGCGCAATGCGTGGCGCAGGCGCTCGACGTGGGCGGGACGTTCATTGTGTCGAAGCACGCGCATGTGTATGCGAACTGGCGCTACTGTCTGCGCAAGCGCCGGGTGTCCGCCGACTACGATAGTTTGTCGCGTGAATGCGGCGCGTTTAATGACTGGAACGGGTGGTTCGTGCTTGCACCGCCGGCACTTTATCTGGCCGGTCATCAAGGGACCGACACGGGTAACGCGGCACGGCGAAAACGCTACGCGCTCAGGGCAGACGTCGCTTCGCAGATCAAGGCTAGTCTCAGGCACTGAGCCTTGATTTCGCTTGCGCGGCTTGAGCAAACCGACATCCACCCCGCCCGCCTCAAGTGATCAATTTGGTCAACGCTGGAACGCTCAGTACTGCCGCGTAATAGCCCATGAACTGAACCCCGGTGTTAAAACCAAAGCGCCGTGATAGCAGTCCTCCCAGCAGCCCGATCGTCACGATCACCAGGAATCCCAGCAACTGCCCTTCCCACACGCTGATCACCACGATCAGCCCGGCGAACGTCGCAATAATCGCTTCGTGGCTGAGCCGTCGAGCAACGAACGAAGCTGCCCGGTGCGCATAGTTCATCGAAAACGGATACGCAATCAGCGCTGCCAGCACCACCGACAACAAACCGTAGCCGAGGAATTCCCAGCTCGTCATCAACGTGTGCAGGTTGTTCATGTGCCCCGTGGCTGTATCGACGAAAAAACGCGGCGGCGCGTTGAAAAGCGGCGCAGCCGGTCCTGCCGCCACGGGACTCAAAGGCAGTCCGAACGCAATCAGCGGAATCAGCGCCTCCGCAATATAGGTGGCCTCGGTGACGCCGTTTCGTGCAGCAATAACGGTAGTCAAACGATGATATGCGTGCTTGATCCGCGAACCGACCAGTTCGCCCATCACGACCGTCATCGCGACCGGGCTGAACACGAAGGTCGCGCTCGACACCGCCGCCGTCGCAATGGTCCAGTTCCGTTGCTGCCGGTCGAGCACCTTGAGCGGATTGGGGAAGTAGCCGCTCCAGCCCTTGACGTCCGGCGCAAGCGAGAACGTCTTGACCCGATCGCGGCGCATCACAGCGCGATCAGCAGGCGAGAGGATGGAGAACAGGTCGGCAATCAACGGGCCGATGGCAATACCCAGAAAGTAGCTGACGCTGAGCTTCACGCCGTATTTCGCGGTCAGCGCCTGCAGTCCGACGATCACCAGCACGAACGGCACGAGCAGCAACACCGACGCCCATCGGCCGGATGAAAAGTACGCGATTGCAACGGCTGCGGCCAGAAACACCCACGGCGCCGCTTTCGATATCGACGGGCCAAATGGCGCGAGCAACACAGCGAACAGCACGGCCAACGGCACCGCGACGAAGGCCGCGATGATCGCACCCGAAATCATCTTTCGCAGCGCGATGTGCGGCACGCCGAGATTGCGCAGCATGGTCGCCTGCTGAAGCAACGGGGCCGCGAGCGTGTCGCCTGGAATGCCGAGCAGCGCGGTCGGGATGGCGTGCGTCATATGCTTTGCCACGGCCCCGGCCATGAAAAACGTGAAGACACCCGCAGGCGGCACGCCGAGCAGCGCAACCAGCAACGTCAACGGCGCAAGGGTCGTGGTTTCGTCCGTCCCGGAGATAAGACCGATCCCGGCGAACACGATGGCGCCAATCAAGCCCATCGATACAGCCACAAGCACCTGGTGAGCAAGAGCGTCCATCAGAAGGACTCCTTGCTTGTATTTGTTTCAGTGGCTTTAGTAGCAACGCGGCCTTCGTCGACCGCACGTTTTGACGCCTCGATGCGCTGCTCATGTTTGAGGAATACATCGTAGAGACCAAGCTCTTTCATCTCGGTGGCAACCGCCAGCGGCAAGTCCGCGACGAACCCCAGGCCACCCGCCTCCGAAGCAAGCTGGTCGAGCACTTCTTCGCGCCGAGCGGTGTCGGATGACTGGTCGACCACGACGCGTTTCGGCTTGAACAGCTTCGCGCACACGGCGCCCGCGATCAGGCAGCCGGCGAGACCCACCAGCATTGCGTAAGCGCGGGTCATGGCGGCGTCGTGGACGTAAAGCGCGAGAAAATAATTGGCCGAGAAAAAAGCGCCCAGGCTGATGCCTATGCCCAGCGCGACGGACCACGCGAGATGCCGGATATCGACGGTGTCTCCCCACACTTCAACCAGGTGGGAAGTCTGCGCGTCGACTGCTGCGGTCGTGCCCACGGACGCCGGCCCTAACGCCTCGTCGGCGTCCAATACTGAATGTTTCATTTGTCTCCTCCGTTTGCGGAAGTTTTTGTTTCGGTGCCGCCGTTGCCCGTTTCGGTCGTTAAGCAGGCTGCTATTCGGGCCACTAATCAGGCATCACGAGGTCCTGCAAGCAGCGTCATTGCGTAGTCGGTTCGCACATCGTTTGCCGCGACCATCTTTCTCACCACCCAATCGATGTCCACGCCGGTCGCACCCGCGGACATCGCGATATTGCGCGCGTGGAGCGCCATATGCCCGCGCTGGATGCCTTCGGTGGAGAGCGCACGCAACGCGCCCATGTTTTGCGCAAGGCCGACGGCAACCGCTATTTCGCCGAGATCCTGAGCCGAATGCACGTCCATGATCTTGAGGGCGAGCCGGGCGAGCGGATGCGTCTTGGTGGCTCCGCCGACAAGACCCACAGGCATCGGCATTTCGATGGTGCCCACCAGATCACCATTACCTGCTTTCTCCCACGTGGTCAGCGATGTATATCGACCGTTCCGGCATGCATACGCATGCGCGCCCGCTTCGACCGCGCGCCAGTCGTTACCCGTCGCGACGATCACCGGGTCGATGCCGTTCATGATCCCTTTGTTATGCGTCGCGGCGCGATACGGATCGATGGCCGCGAACAGATACGCATCGATCACGCCTTCTATAACCTGTTCGCCCGAATACTCCCTGGTCGTCAGCGTATCGGCGGAATAACGAACCTGTGCGCGGGCGAGGCGCAGATCCGCGAGGTTCGACAAGATGCGCAGGCGAACTTTACCGCCCGTGATCTCCTCGATACGACCCGCCACCGACTCCGCCATCGTATTGACGGTGTTCGCGCCCATGGCATCCCGTACATCGACGATCAGATGCGCGACCACCATCGCCCCGCGCGGCGTTTCAGGAAACACATGAACCTCGATATCCTTGCAGCCGCCGCCGAGACCGATCAGCACCTTGTCGCGGCTATTCGCGAGCTGGATCAGTTCCTCCTTGTGCTTGAGGATCGACAAACGCGCGCCGTAGGGATCGCTCACGCTAATGATCTGCACTTGCGCGCGCATCAGCGGCCCGGTGCTCGACGTGATGAAGCCGCCGGCCTCGCGCGCCATCTTCGCCATGAACGAGGCCGCGGCGACGATCGATGGTTCCTCTACCGCCATGGGCACGAGCACATCGCGTCCGTTGATCTGGAAATAGCCGGCCACGGCCATCGGCAACTGGAACGTCCCGATTACGTTCTCGATCATGCCGTTGGCCGTTTCCAGCGCGAGAGCGCCGGGATTGCCGAGTAACGCGTGCTCGGCGTCGCTTAGATTCGCTGCCTGCGCGATGTGCTTCAGGCGTTGCGCCGGCGACAGCCCGCGAAAATTCGGCAATTTCGAATCGATGTTCACTTGCAATGCTCCTTGCTTTCTCAGTTATTCGCCGCGTGTCCGGCTTGCGGAAGTATCTCGATCGAGCGAATAATAGGCCGGCTGTACCCCATTAAAAGGCACACTTTCCTGAGACAGTGAAATCACTGTACCCAGAACAATTGAGTCGGACACGGAGTAACCAGGATCATGCAACGCGAAAAGACGGGCCTGCCTCGATCCATCGCGGACAATTTGGCCAGACAGATCAAAGACGGCCTGCTGCAGGCCGGCACCAAATTGCCTTCGATTAGGGAATACGCTGAGGGGAACGGTTGTTCCAAGAACACCGTCATCAGCGCGTTCGACATCCTGACGGCGAACGGCCTGATCGAGCCGAAGCGAGGGTCGGGATTTTTCGTGTCACGCTCGGTCGAGGTACAGCCGGTCGGTGAGGAACCCACCACCCTGGATCGCGCGATGGACGTCGTCTGGCTGATGCGGGAACAACTGCAGAACAAGCCCGAGTTTCTCAATCTGGGAGAAGGATTTCCACCCGTGGAATGGCTGGAAGAAACCCGTCTGGATCAATTTCATCAGCGCGTGGTTCGTACTGGCGTGGGATCGCTGTTTCGCTACGGCAGCCGCTTCGGGTATCTGCCGTTGCGCCAGCATCTTCAGCAAAAGCTGGCCGGCTACGAGATAGAAGCGGCGCCTACGCAGATCGTGCTCACGCACGGCGCGAATCAGGCAATGGACATGGTGCTTCGATATTTTGTGCGCCCGGGAGACACCGTACTCGTCGATGATCCCGGTTATTACCCGTTGTTCGGGAAGTTGAAGTTGAGCGGCGCGAACATGGTCGGTGTTCCAAGGGAGATCGACGGCCCTGACATTGCTGTGCTCGAGGAGCACTTGAAGACCTATCGGCCGAAACTCTTCTTCACGCAGTCAGTGGGACACAATCCAACCGCGACAGATACGAGCGCCGCGAAGGCGCATCGCATACTCAGGCTGGCCGAAACCTACGACCTCACGATTGTCGAGAACGACGCGCTCGCGGATTTGAAACCACGGTCGCTGACACGCATCTCGACGCTCGATCAACTGCGTCGGACGATTTATATCGGCAGCTTCGCGAAGTCGGTTTCAGCCGCGTTGCGTGTGGGGTTTCTTGCGTGCGACCCGGCGCTGGCAAGCGATCTCGCCGATGTAAAAATGCTGACGCACGTGAGCAGTTCGGAGTATTGCGAGCGCACGCTGGAGGCCATTCTGAGCGATGGCCATTTCCTGCGTCACACCAATCATATGCAGGAAAAGCTTCGAAGGGCGACCGAAGCAGGGGTCAACGCGCTCCACGCACTGGGCGCGAAGATCTACAAGGTCAGTGAGCAGAGTCTCTATCTTTGGGCAGCGCTGCCCCATGGCGAAGACTCAATCAAGTTTGCCAAGGCGATGCTCGCTCAATCCGTCATTCTCGCGCCGGGGACGGTGTTTTCGCCGCATGCGGAAGGCGTTTCGCCGTACTGCCGGTTTAACGTCGCTTACTTGAAAGACCCTCGATTCTCAGCCGCGCTCAAGACGCTCGGTTGAGGGCGCGCACCTGTGACTCGCCATTGCATATCGTCGAAGGCAAAAAAAGCCCAACTTATAGCTGGGCAAAATCCATCGGGATCGGAGCAACCCCGCTGGAGGAGGTGCTATTCGTTGGTTCGACATAGTTGATTCGAAATGGATGAGCGCACAGGATCGCTGCGCGCTCATCAACCATCGTCGAACTGTCTTTAATACCGCCAGGATTGCTGGGCGGTTTGACAACGCGATTGATTAGTGGCCGAAGTAGACCGACTTTGCGTTGTCGTTCAGTGCGGGGCTCACAACCGCGCGGGCACCTGATGCCGACGAGCCATCGCTCACACCACCAAAGCTGTTATTAGCGCCGTTTTGCGCAGCGACACGTGCTTCGGCAGCTTGAATATCAGCCGGGTAATTCGGGTCATCACGGCCGGGTTGATAGCCCGCCTTCTCAAGCTGGACCAGTTGGGCTTTCACTTCGGCGCGGGTAACAGGCGCATTCGATTGAGCGAAAGACGACACAGCCGGGATAGCGAGGACTGCAGCAACAATAAGCGATTGAACGAGTTTCATGACCTACCTCCGAATCTTGATTTTGTTCGCGAACAACCCTGTTCGCGTTTCAGTGATTGAAGTGTAGGTAAGTACGCGCTTAAGATTAATAGCAGACTGCGCAAGGGATTATTGTCGAATTAGGTGTAAACCCTAAACCACCGAAAGAGCGGTGATCGCGTCGCCATACAAACGGCTGACGGTTATCGAATGGCTCTCTTGCCGGTAGCGCCGCGAATGGGGCCGGCGCGTTCTTCAATCGCGCGCCGAACAGGGTCGCGCAGTCCCAGGAAGAACGCCAGCTCCGCCACAATGAACAGCGGTCCGACCGCGAGCCCGATCACATCGTCCACGAAAGCCGGCTTGCTGCCTTCGAAGTAGTGGCCGATGAACTGGATCACCCAACCGACAAAAAACAGGCCCAGGCCCCAGGCAAGCCACAGTCCGGTCGCTTGCATCGCGAGCAGCTTCCCGGCCCATACGCTCAGCGCGAGCAGAAGAGTCATCAGGATACCGAATCGTATGTCGAGCCGAAGATAGAACACGGCCACGGCAGCGGCGAGCAGCATTGCCGGCGACACGCTCAGCGTCGCCGTCACGCCGATCGCCGGACGCGCCAGCAAAGTGGCAACCGCGATCACGATCAGTGGAATGCCAATGAGGTGCGAAACAATGTTGCGCGAGTCGCGGTGATACTTCGCGTACTGTCCGAGTTGGTCAACCAGCGATTTCATGGCACTGCCCTCCGAAGCGTGGCTAACGGCATTGTGTGCGATCAAGCTGTCAACGGCGTTCAAGCCGTTCGACCGTCCGAGCTAGCGTACGCGATGACGGCTTAACGCGCATCCGCGTTGCCCCGGATAGTTCGCCGGGCGTCGAACAAGTTAAAAGCGAACATGCCGGCAAGCATCGCTGCCAGGAAGATCACAGCGCCGAATTTTCCTGCGCCCACCGCTACCATGACCGGTCCTGGACAAAATCCCGCTATCCCCCAGCCGACTCCAAAAATCGCGCTTCCCACGATCAATTGCACGTCGATTTTTTTCTTCGTAGGCAGATGCTTTGTTTCGTCGAGCAGCGGTTTCCCGGTGCGCCGGCTGGCGAAAAAACCGAGCGATGCAAGCGCAATCGCGCCGATCATGACAAAGGCCAACGAAGGATCCCAGTGTCCCGCGAGGTCCAGGAAACCCAGCACTTTCGCTGGGTTCGCCATACCGGAGACGATCAGGCCGAGACCGAAAAGCAGTCCGACCAGAAATGCGCTCACGTTTCGCATGCTAGCCGCCCCATAGGTGTCTGATAGCGAACACCGTCCCGAAACCCGCCGCCATGAATGTCAGCGTCGCGGCGATCGACCGGACGGAACCACGCGATATTCCGCACACGCCATGACCACTCGTGCAACCACTTGCCGCGCGTGTGCCAACGCCGACGAGCAGGCCGCCAAGAATCAGGAGCGGCACACTGGCCTGAATCACGATCGGAGGTAGAGGCCGCATCAAAACGTAAAGCACCGGCGCGGCAAGCAGCCCGGCAACGAAGGAGACTCTCCATACGTCACGCCATCCGTCAGCAGTCAGAAGGCCGCCGAGAACCCCGCTTATCCCTGCAACACGCCCGTTGAACAGCATGAAAAGCGCAGCGGACAGACCGATCATCGCGCCTCCCAGCAGGGATGCGATCGGTGTGAAATTCGCCCAGTCAACAACCATCGTTTGTCATCCTGTCTTCGTTTTCGTTTGCAGATCCACGGATCCGCTTGCGCGAGCATGTGCCGCACAAAGCCGTCGGTCCTTGTACCGGCATTCGCCGCCTCGACGCCTTTCAAGCGTTGACTTTCCACGTCCTCAATACTATATTCTCTGGGAATATAAGCTTATACCCAAAAGTAATATAGCGGTTTTTCCGAGGTTATAAGGCAATGCTGTTCCGGCAATTTTTCGACAGTCAGTCGAGCACCTACACCTATGTACTCGCCTCTCGGGCGGGCGGGGAAGCGGTGATCATCGATCCCGTAAAAGAGCAGCTTGAGCACTATCTGAAGGTGATCGAGCAGTTGGGCCTGCGGCTGGTTCACGCTATCGATACCCATACACACGCCGATCACATCACCGCGCTCGGTGACCTGCGCGACGCCACACATTGCACCACGATCATGGGCGAATTGTCGAAGGCGCATTGCGTATCGCAGCATGTACGTGAAGACGAGATCGTGCGCGTCGACGGCATTGAGTTACGCGCGCTCTATACGCCGGGACACACCGACGAATCGTTTAGCTTCGTCCTGAACCCTTCGGCACCCAAGGCGGTTTTCACCGGCGATGTACTGCTGATTCGCGGCAGCGGACGCACGGACTTTCAGGGTGGAGACCCACATCGGTCATGGGATTCCATCGTCAACAAGCTGTTCACGCTGCCCGACGCAACCACGCTCTATCCCGCTCACGATTACAAGGGATGGACCGCGTCGAGCATTGGCGAGGAGAAGCAGTTTAATCCGAGACTGGCGGGAAAAACGGAGAGCGAATACGTGGAGATCATGAAGGGCTTGAATCTCCCGAACCCCAAGATGATGGATGTCGCCATCCCTGCAAACCTGGCATGTGGTCAGCTACCTACGCCTGCCAGGTTGCAGGGCTGACCCGTGATCCTTGCTTCCACCCCGGTGACACAAGGTATCGCCGCAGCGCTATGCGGCGGTTTTGTGAGCTTCTCCCTCGGCCTCGTCGGCGGAGGCGGTTCCATCCTCGCCGTGCCGCTCATCCTCTACGTAGTCGGCGTTCACAACCCGCACATCGCCATCGGGACCGCGGCGTTGGCGGTCGCGGCCAGCGCCTACATCAACATGATTCCGCACGCGCGCGCCGGGCATGTCCGGTGGGGACCGGCGTTCGCGTTCGCCGCCAGCGGCGTGCTTGGCGCGACGCTGGGTTCGACTGTCGGCAAGCTGATCGATGGCCAGAAGCTTTTGACGTATTTTGCTTTTCTCATGTGCTTTGTCGCTTTTCTCATGCTCCGGCCACGCCCATCGGCAACAGCAAGCGCCGGCGCTTACCCAACGCCTTATCCGCGTCTATGTGGAACGGGATTGGGCGCTGGAAGCTTGTCGGGATTTTTCGGAATCGGCGGAGGCTTTCTGGTAGTCCCGGGCCTGATGTTCGCCGGTCGAATGCAGATCGTCGATGCAATTGGCACGTCGTTATTCGCGGTCGGTTCATTCGGATTGACGACAGCGATCAACTACTCGCTGTCGGGTCAGGTCGACTGGCTGGTTGCAGCAGAATTTGTCGGCGGCGGTGTGGTTGGCGGTCTGCTGGGCACTCAGGCGGCAAGCCGCCTCGCAAAAAAACGTGGCGCGCTGAATCGTGTTTTCTCCGCGATGATCATTTCAGTCGCAGCCTATATGCTTTATCACTCATGGCAGGCGCGATGACTTTCGACTGCTTCCGTCCAGGGGACTTCGTTTTCCCGGACGGCAAGCGCCGCACCGGAGCGCTGACGCTAGATCAACTCAATACTTCACTCGATGCAGGCAACTCATGACGCAAGATAACTTCGCTGCCGGAAGTCCGGTCATCGATCAATTCGGCAAAGCGCATTGGATCGAGGGCGCGGTTCACCTGCCGGACGCGAACGCGACGTACCGGATCGTCTTCTCGGTCAGCGCTTCAGGCAAGAAGCCTGAGGCACCCAATCCGGGACTCGAACGTGTTGCGCGAGCCGTGAACTTGTACTGCATGAGCGGGGTGACGCCCGATCGCCTTCACTGTGTTGCCGTTATCCACGGTGAAGCAACATCCAGTGTTTTGAACGACGCACAATATCAGGCTCTCGATTCACGGCCAAACCCGAATGCACGTCTCATTGCCGCGCTGCAAGTCGCGGGCGTTGAGGTATCGGTTTGCGCGCAAGCATTAATCGGCAATGGCTTTTCCCAAGATGGACTTCTTCCCGGCGTGACGCGCTCGCTCTCGGCGCTCACGACCATTACCGTTTTGCAACACGATGGATATAGCTTGATGCCGCTGTAAACGGCAGGAAGCAAGAGGTTGGAATTGAACATAGGCCCGATCGCGTTACCCCTGCACCCGCTGATTTTCCTGTTGAGTGTCGCGGTAGCGTTGGCTGTTGCGCAATTCGTGAGTCATGGCGAGCAGAAGCTTCAACAGGCACTCTTCACCAGCGTATGGGTCGGGTTGCTGGTTGCGCGCCTGTCGTTTGTCATTCGCTATTTCCCTGACTTCCAGGACGAGTTCCTCAAGATGTTCGATATCCGCGATCTCGGGTTCGACTTTATCGCGGGTATCGTTGGCGGCCTTTGCGTGACTGCACGCTTCTTCTTTCGCTTACCGGCACAACCGCAAGTCGCTGGTCGTCGCCGTATCGTCAGGCGTGCTGGTTTGGGGCGCAGCAAATGCTGCCGTCGAGTTCTTCAAAACGCCCGAGACCATTCCATCGATAGCATTGATGAATCGCGACGGCGATCCACAAACGCTCACGAAAGGAGATGGCCGCCCGACGGTCATCAATCTATGGGCGTCGTGGTGTGGGCCATGCCAGTCCGAAATGCCGGTTCTCGCGAGCGCTCAGATCGACCAGCCCGGTGTCCATCTCGTGTTTGTGAATCAAGGCGAGTCGGCGGGTCATGTCGATGGGTACCTTGAATCGCATGACCTGCATATCCGAAACTCCCTGCTTGATCCCGCGCACGCCGTCGCGAAAGCGGTGGGCGCGGTAGGCTTTCCGACCACCCTTTTCTACGATGCAAACGGCCGCCTGTTAGCAATGCATCTCGGCCCCTTCTCGAAAGCCACGTTCAATCAGGCGCTCAGGCGGTTTTATCCCCTCGCTGTGTCGAAGGACGACTGATACAGCAGCAACGTTCATGGATAAGATGTTTGTTTTGCAGCGGGTTGTCATCTTGATCCGGCAACCGGATTGACGCCGCTTTGCGGAAAGATCCGGATGACCCAATCGACGAAAGCCTTGATCGCCGCGCCCGCATTTCTACCGTTCGGATAAACGATCGAAATAGGCACAGGCGCACTCCTCGCGCTTGCCAGCACCTCTTTCAGCCGCCCTGTTTCAAGGTACGGCGACGCGACAAACTCCGACAACTGGATCAGTCCCAGTCCTTCCAGGCCGCATTGCAAATACGCTTCTGTTTCGTTGACGGCAAAGCGGCTTGGCATAGTCACAGTGACGTTTTCACCATCGACATTAAAACGCCAGTCGAGCGGCCGGCCCGTAGCGTTCGCTATATAGTTGACCGCCCGATGACCACGCAGCGCTTCGACGCTATCAGGTTCTCCGTACTCCTTCAGATACCGCGGCGCCGCGCAGGTCAGCCAGTTCAGTTGGCCCAGCCTGCGTGCGGTCAACATGGAATCCGTCAGTTCGCCGGTGCGGATCACGCAATCAATGCCATCGTAAATCAGGTCGACGGGACGGTCGCTAAGAACCAGCGTCAGTTCAATACCGGGAAAAAGCTGCTCGAATTCCCGCAGCCGCGGCAGCACGATCCCGCGGCCTATGACACCGGGCATACCCGCTCGTATTCGCCCGTGCGGAGTGGTTGCGTCCACCAGCAGGCCGGTCTCTGCCTGAGCGATGTCCGACAGGATTGCCCGGCATGACGCGTAGTAACGTTCACCCGCATCGGTGAGGCTGAGCGTCCGAGTACTTCGCCGAAGCAGGGATGTGCCCAGATGCCGCTCAAGATTCTTGATCAGGGTCGTTACTGATGACCGGGGCATCGACAGGGTCTGCGCCGCCTTGCTGAAGCTCTGCGTTTCGACGACCCGAGCAAAGGTTGTCATCGCTTGAAGTTTGTCCATGAACGGGGTACGTGTCCGGTTTGTATTTCGTCGGCGGCGGGCAGCTCAGAAGCGTCGTTCATCCCGCGCTAGTCTCCGGCCTCTCCTGCCGAGCCGTTCGATGCCCACGCGTTCTCATTTCCGTTACAGCGAACAATGCCGCGTCCCCCCGCCACTAGACTTCTGATTGTCCGGCTGACCTCCTTTCTCCCTTTGATGCGCTGCGGAGTTTTGAGCCGGTGATGACGGGTCGCGTAAGCACGTGCTTCCGATAACTTTTCTCACGCTAAAAAGGGTACTTGTATGTCGCATGCTAATTCTATTCTTGTCCTGGGCGCCGGCGAACTCGGCATGGCCATGTTGCGCAGTCTTGCGCGCCGCGCTCCGCCGGCGTCAGGCATGTCGATCGCGGCGCTCCTGCGTGCGTCGACAATCGATTCGCAAGATCTCGCCAAGCAAAAGGACATTGCCGAGCTGCGCTCGCTTGGCATCGAACTGGTCGCGGGCGATCTGGCGGCGCAATCGGAAGAATCGCTGGCCGCTGTTTTTGGCCGCTTCCACACAGTCATCTCGTGCACGGGATTCGTGGGCGGCAGCGGCGTTCAGCGCAAGCTCGCCCGCGCCGTGTTGAAGGCGGAAGTGAAGCGGTATTTCCCCTGGCAATTCGGCGTTGATTACGACGTCATCGGCCGGGGTAGCCCGCAGGATCTGTTTGACGAACAACTCGATGTGCGCGACCTGCTGCGCTCGCAAGATCAGACAGAGTGGGTGATCGTATCGACAGGCATGTTCACCAGCTTCCTCTTCGAGCCATCGTTCGGCGTGGTGGACCTCGGTAGAAATACCGTGAACGCATTGGGAAGCTGGGACAACGGCGTGACCGTGACAACGGCCGACGACATCGGGGCGCTGACGAGCGAGATTGTATTTGCCGAGCCGCGCATCGTCGATCAGATCGTGTACCTGGCCGGCGACACCGTCACCTATCGTCAACTCGCCGATACAGTCGATAAGCTACTGGAGCTGAACGTCCATCGCACTGAATGGAGCGTGCCGGACTTGAAACGCGAACTGGCCGACGATCCCGACAATTCGATCAAGAAATATCGCGCGGTGTTCGCGGAAGGAAAAGGCGTGGCGTGGGACAAGTCGCAGACGTTCAATGCCCAACGCGGCATTGCGGCTTGCGGGCTTGAAGACTGGATGCGCGCCAATCTTTTGGCGGACCAAAGCGTTGCGCTGCGGGACTGAGTCACACTTAATATCCTCAGGCACACACACGAACCGCCCGGGCACTTAAACGATCCGCTGCATATAAGCCGGCAGATCCGGCTCGGGCAGTGCCGCCAGAACCTTCATCCGCTGCAACGTACGCTTCCGCGCGGCGCGCAAAGGGTCGAGCAGCGCGACGGCCGCGACACCGCATGCGATCGCCGATCGGTGCCGCCCTTCTACGCGCCCACCGTCCGCGAACTCAGGATGCGCGGCAGATTCACCTCGATCCAGTCCGCCAACGACGTGACCTGACGCGCGACTTCCTCCCCTAGCGGCGTTAGCCGATAGTCCACATGCGGCGGCACTTCGTCATACGCAGTGCGTATCACAAAGCCATCGGCCGCCAACCACTGCAGCGTCTGCGCGAGCATCTTTTCGCTCACGCCATCCACCCTTCGGCGCAGATCGCTGAAACGGCAGGTCTGCTCCAGCAACACCATCAATACGAGAACACCCCATCGGCTGGTGACATGCTTCAGCACTTCCCGCGACGGGCAGTCCGCCGACAGCAATTCACCGCGACGCAACAGATCCGACAACGGCACGCCGTCGCGGAGCAAACCAACATTTGAGTCCATTGACACTTACCTCGGCGTACGTACTTACGAAAAGTTAGTTTATCCGATACGGTACGGTTTCTGTCGCATTTACCCCAGGAGTTTGATCATGATCGTCGTCACCGGAGCCACTGGCCAACTTGGCCGGCTTGTTATCAAAGCGTTGTTGAAGACCCAATCGGCAAGCGAAATTATTGCCGCAGTACGCAGTCCGGAGAAAGCGGCCGATCTCGCCACGCTGGGCGTACAAGTCCGGCGGGCCGACTATAACGACGCCGCCACACTCGACGCCGCCTTCAAGGGCGCGGACAAGTTGTTACTGATTTCATCGAACGAACTTGGCCAGCGCGCAGTCCAGCATCGCGCCGCAATCGATGCCGCCAAGCGCAACGGCGTGCAACTGATCGGCTACACCAGCGTGCTGCACGCCGATACATCTCCGCTAGGACTCGCCGCTGAACATTGCGAGACGGAAGAGGCGCTGCGCGCATCGGGCGTACCGTTCGTTTTGCTACGTAACGGCTGGTACACCGAAAACTACACCGGCAGCCTCGCCCCCGCGCTCGAACACGGCGCGATCCTCGGCAGCGCAGGCGACGGCAAGATAGCCTCGGCGGCACGCGCGGATTATGCGGAAGCGGCGGCGCTCGCGATGACTCGCGACGCCCAGGCGGGACGCGTTTATGAACTGGCCGGCGATTCCGCCTACACCCTCGCCGACCTCGCTGCCGAAGTAACGCGGCAGTCGGGCAAGAAGGTCGAGTACCGGAATCTTTCAAAAGCCGACTACAAGGCGGCGCTGATCGAAGTCGGGTTGCCGGAAGTCTTGGCCGCGCTGCTGTCGGATTCGTCGACGGGAGCATCGAAAGGTGCACTCTTCGATGACGGTCATCAGTTGAGCCAACTCATTGGCCGGCCGACTACGCCATTGGCCACAGTGGTGGCCGAAGCGCTCGCGGGGTAGTCGCGCTTTCTTATATATAGCTTGTAACGATGGTGCGTGTCGGTCAGTCAACGGGATCGACACGCATGATGTACACAATGTGACCAGTGCGTTGCTTTTAGGCGCATTGTGATTCGGCCGCTGAAGCCGCCCCAGCATCGACGTTCGACGTCGCTTCGTCCTTTGGCTTTATTTCATCTGGCGCGCGCACGTCGGCGCTTCAGATTTCCCTCCCCGCCCCTCACATCTCAAAAAAGATTCGGTGCACTTCACGCCACGGCGCCGAGACTGACGAGTGTTCGTATACTTATCAGATGTAGCGTTTTTTGTTGTCAAACCGCCTCCACGCTGGTAGCCTCCCTCCAAGCTATTGAAACGTAAGCATAAATAACTCATGCCGGCTGCTTTACCACCATCATCCGTTCGCAATCCCGAGAACCGCACCTCAATCAAGCGGCTCACTCGTGAACATTTCGCGCTCTATCGCGGATATCTGGATGGCGTGTCGGTCGAGCAATTGCATGCGACTTACGGCGACGCCACCACCGACATCCGGGCGACCCGACGTCTGATCGGGCTGCTGCGCGACACCCTGTCCGGCGCTGCCCGCCGCACTCGCGATGTCGAAGCCACGCATCTTCTCCGCCTGAGACCAGGCAGCATTCCCGACACGCAGCGGCCGGCAGCGAGCGAGATGCCGACGCTGGAGGCCTATCGGGAATCCGTTGATCCAGACGGTTTTCATAGCGAAGCCGAGCTTCTTGAGCTTTATCGAGCGGAGTTTTCTCAGGGGAGCGCCCCGGGCATTGACAGGCGTTCAACCCGGAATGCCCGCCTGCGCCGCCGTCAGGTCGACGCCCTCGCGCGCATGGAATCCAGTCTGGTCCAGGCACCGCAGCCGGACCACCCCGTCGCGAGCTGGCTTGAGCCGGCGATTGCCGGCCGTCTTCAACACACCGGTATCCATACCCTCGCCGATCTCCTCGGATTCATCGAGCGGCGCGGTCACCGCTGGTATGCAAGCGTGGCGCGTGTCGGGCCAAAGGCGGCGCGCCGGGTGGTTGATTGGCTCGCGCTTCACGCCGATTCGCTTCGTCATACGCTGTCCAAACGCGCACTTATCCCCCGCCGACGCTTGTCCAGCAACGATCCCGCGCTCGTCCGTCCGCGCCAGAACGGCATCGTGCCGATCGAATCCCTGGCTGTACCCGCAGAAATAGACGGATCGAAGGGGACTAACCGGGTTAGAAACCACAGTTTGCCGAGCTCGCTAGAAACGGATTTGCAGGCAATCGATGCGTGGCTTGGCACTCGGCAGCACAGTCCTCACACCGCCCGGGCTTATCGCCGGGAGGCCGAACGCCTGCTTCTGTGGGCCATCAACGAAAAGAAAAAAGCGCTTTCGTCGCTGGATGGCGCGGACTGCGCGGGGTATATCGGTACATTTTTAG
>Ga0302226_10001307_pt1 | contig 18924 bp, 15 predicted proteins | sample II_Palsa_E3_3_FD_193524 | JGI IMG/M metagenome (GOLD analysis project Ga0302226, IMG submission 193524) | Peat permafrost microbial communities from Stordalen Mire near Abisko, Sweden - II_Palsa_E3_3 | ecosystem: Environmental > Terrestrial > Soil > Palsa > Peat permafrost | place: Sweden...
CCCCAAAAATACTCAGTCATCGCCCGCGACGGTTACAACGCCAAACTTCCCGTCGAGTAGCGCCGCCTTATGGAGTAGTTCACGGCTGGCCCACATCAAAAGGCCATCGCCTCACGGTCGCATGTACCACACGGCTGTTCGGACTTTGCAGTGGACGGAAATCATTCCCAAGAATCTTGCGGAACGTCTCAGCCTGCTCCGGCGACAGCTCTGCCCACTCCTTCAAAACCAGCCACGTCACCACCGGGCTACAGGGCGGAGTCGTTAGAGATCCGGGATACGTGAAGTATTGCGATGAATCGGTCAACGCCTTCTCAAGATTTGGTTTTACCGTGACCTCTGCTGACGTCGTCTTTTCAGGCAAACCAGCATCAATCAAGGTTTTTAGGAACGCGTTCGACCTTCCGACCCTGTACAGCATTCCAATCACTGCAAAATCCGTATCCGAGTGCCTGAAGACAAAGTGCACTTCCATCACGCCATGCTTGCCCGCCACAGTGTGTTCCGAGAGAGTATGAAAGTGAAACTGGAGGAGAGAATAGTCGCGTCCATCCAAGGTCAAAGAACTCCCGAACGCAGGCGTAGCCTGAATCGTGTAACCCAGATTCTTCATCACGAATGGCGCCTCGACAAAACTGACATCCAGAGGCCGAAGTGCCGGGTCTTCAACCACTGTTTCAATGTCAATCGGCGACTGTCGGGCAGAAGGCGACGGAGCGCATGCCGAAAACTCTTTTCCGTCTTTGCCGTGCAACTCCGGCCAGAAGCCCGGACCTTTATCTCCTGAGTAAGCAAAATCGTCAGCGTTGACACCAGCAGCGGCAGCGAGAATCTGCGCATGGGCTGAGATACCACACAAGGCACACACCAGGACAGCAAGAGCGAAATCTCTCTTCATCTATGAAATCTCCTTTAGGGGCCGGGATGCTCACTTTACCATGCGTTACGAAAGCAGACCATAAAAATGGCCGTTCACAGTTACTCTATGAACGGCCCGATAAAGTCTGTTCAGATCATCAAATAGCCTTCTGCAACAACTCCCTCACAGCCGCCGCAATCTCGTCCACATGCGTCTCCAGCGCAAAGTGTCCCGTATCCAGAAACTGGACCGTCGCATTCGGAATATCCCGCTTGTAAGCCTCCGCCCCCGGAGGAATAAAAAACGGATCGTTCTTGCCCCAGATCGCCAGCAGCGGCGGCTTCGCCTTTCTGAAGTACTCCTGAAACTTCGGATATAACTTCACGTTGTTCTGATAGTCCAAAAACAGATCGAGCTGAATATCCGTATTCCCCGGCCGATTCACCAACGCATAGTCCAGCCAGTACCCCTCAGGCTTGATGGCCTCAGGATTCGGCACCCCATGCACATACTGGAACTTAATCCCTTCGAAGCTAACCGCCGCCTTACGAACTTCCTCACGATTCGCGCCCGAAGGATCGCTCCAATACCTACGAATCGGCCCCCACGCATTCCCCAACCCATCCTCGTAAGCATTCCCGTTCTGCGAAACGATCGCCGTCACTCTCTCCGGATGAGCCATCGCCAAACGAAACCCCGTAGGCGCACCGTAGTCGAACACATACAACGCATACCGCTTCAAACCAAGCGCATCAGTAAACGCCACCATCGTCTTCGCCAACGCATCGAAGCTGTACTTGTACTGCCGTGTCTCCGGCACCTCAGTAAATCCAAACCCTGGCAGATCCGGCGCAATCACTCGGTACTTATCTGCCAGCCGAGGAATCAACTCGCGATATTGAAACGACGAAGCAGGGAAGCCGTGCAACAGCAGCACCACCGGCGCATCAGCCGGCCCAGCCTCACGATAAAACACACTCACACCATCGGCCTCAACGCGATGAACGGTAGTCAGCGGCACTTCTGGACATAGCTTTTGTTCTCCTGGGACTTCCGATGTTCTTCAAGCCTTGTGAAAGGCCAGCTGGAACAGCGGTGCCGACCAATGCAAGCAAGCTGCCACCACCTGTAATGAAGTTGCGACGATCCATACTGTCCTCCAAACACAAATCCACCGAAAATAAATTTCAGCGGTTACGAATAAGATGTAACCTGCCCAAAGAGGTTTCAGGAGTTACAATAAATAACGAAGGAAATTCACCCCATGCCGAACGACTCCCAGCCCGTCCCACCTCTCACGCCACCGCGTGTGGCAGACCATCTCGCGCTCGAACTCCTCAATACGGTCTTCCTGCTCAATGGCGAACTCGTAGATTCTCTCCAAACTGACAAAGACGTTCTCCGATGGCTTGCCGACAATGGTTGGCCGGTCAAGGATAATCTCGCGAACTCAAAACCTGACACCCTGCTGCACAGCGCCCGCACCTTACGTGAGGCGATCCGCAAGCTCGTCGAAACCAGAAAGGCAGGCAAGCGCGCCGACGTAGCCCACTTCAACGCCTTCCTTGCCGAATCACAAAGTCATCTCAAACTCTCACCCGGCAAAGGCGGAACCCTCAACCTCGAGCGCGAATGGAAGCAGCGAACCCCCGAAGAGATTCTCGCCCCCGTAGCCGAGGCCGCAGCTGAACTCCTCGCCACCGGCGACTTCAACCTGGTCCGCCACTGCGAAGACTCCGAGTGTGTCCTCTGGTTCTACGACCGAACCCGCTCTCACCATCGTCGCTGGTGCAGCATGGCCACCTGCGGCAACCGCAACAAAGTCGCCGCCTTCCGCAAGCGCCATCAGGCAGAAAATTAGCCCCACGCCAGCAACGTTACCGAGGTCGCGGTATCGTCAAATCCAGGTCCATGGCAGTCATCTGCTTGGTCACCAAAATAATCTGCCCCACGTGCTGCTGCACATGTCCCACCACCTGGTAGATCGCCTCCAGCACGCTCACGTTCCGCCCCTGCGGAGTGATCCTCTCCGCCAGTCGCTCCGCCGGCACCGCCGCAATCACACCCTTTGCCTCATCGAACGTCGAACGGAACAGCGCAATCAGCTCCTCCCCACTCATCCCCCCATCGGCGCTAAACTCCGCATCCCGCACCCGCACATCGGGCGCCCCGCCCACTCCATGCATCACCCACTGCCGCGCATTCCCGCAGAGATGCAGCACCAGATTTCCCACTGCATTTTCATGCGCCCCCTGCCGCTGCCACACCTGCTCGTAGCTCAGCTTTCGCAAACAAGCCTCAAAGCACTCAGTCATCATGTCGAGTCTGCGACAGGAAACATCAAGAAAATCGGCAGCAACAGCATCAAGCGTTGTAGTCATCCCAGCATTCTACCCCGCACCACTGCGCCAGACGTTGACCTTATCTTCCTCACCTCGTACACTCTTAAGAGGCAGTCAGCGAGCACCCTGTTCGCGACGCAAAGCGCACACGCTAAGCATTTTGCCCCCTAGTTCAATGGTAGAACAGTCGGCTCTGAACCGATCAATCGGGGTTCGAATCCCTGGGGGGCAACCAAAACACCTAAAACCTGAACTTCCTCGCACCTCCCCGAACATCCTCGCACGCGAGGATGTTATTATTTTACAATAACTTACGTCGAGATTGTGTCCTACGGCGTTCGCGGCGGTCCGCTCGAAGCCGGACTTTCCTGTGGGCATCTTTGTGGGTATCGTAGTAAGAAATTGTGGGCATCGAGAAATGCCCGCGTTCCGGAGGCCTACAGCATGGCACTGACGACCAGAGAACTCGACAATGCAAGACCCAATGGCAAACCGTATAGGCTGGCTGACGGCGGAGGCCTATGTCTGTTCGTGGCACCGACGGGTGCCAGGCTCTGGCGGTGGCGCTATCGGTTCGATGGCAAAGAACAGACGATGGGCTTCGGAGAATACCCCGTCGTCTCACTCAAGGAAGCCCGGGATCAGCACTATGTGGCCCGCAAGAAGTTGGCTGCCGGCGTAAATCCGATGGCCGAACGCAAAGCGGAAGCCGCGGCCAAACAGGAAGAAGCGAAGGCGCTTCAGCGGGGAGCTGAAAGCAGCTTTGAGCAGATCGCCCAAAAATGGTGGGAATGGTGGTCAATTGGAAAGTCACCGAATCATGCAGCCCAGGTGATGCGTCGTTTGGTGGCCGACGTTTTTCCCGCAATTGGTCACAAGTTCATCGACTCCATAACCGCCCCTGATGTTCGAGACATCCTCCGACCGATTGAGGCGCGCGGTGCGCGTGACGTTGCCAAACGCGCTCACGAAACCATCGGTCAGATCTTCCGCTATGCCATCGCCAATGGCCTGGGGACGCGCAATCCTGCAGCAGATTTCAAACCATCCGACGTTCTCAAACCGGCGGACGAAGAGAATTTTGCCCGCGTGGATGCGGAAGACTTACCTGTGTTGTTGGCGAAGATGTGGGTCTACGATGGCGATGTCTTGACCATCTGCGCTATGCAACTCATGGCTTACCTTTGGGTCAGGACGTCAGAACTGATTGAAGCGGAGTGGCCGGAGTTCGACCTGGATAAAGCACGTTGGGAGATTCCACCAGAACGCATGAAGAAGAAGCGTCCGCACGTCGTACCGCTGCCTCCCCAGGCTGTGGTAATCCTACGGAATCTGTTTTGGCGCACAGGGAAAGGCAAGAAGGTGTTCCCAGGTGCAAATGATAACGAGACCATGAGCAATAATACGATCCTGGGTGCGCTTTACCGTCTTGGCTATAAGGGCGAAATGACAGGCCACGGCTTCAGGGGGGTTGCATCCACGGTCTTGTATGACTCCGGCGAGTTTGAGGGAGATTGGATAGAAATGCAGCTTGCTCATGTGCAAAGTAACAAGGTGAAAGGAGCCTATAATCACGCGAAGTATCTGAAGCAGCGCACAGCGATGATGCAGTGGTGGGCTGACTATCTGGATGCACAGCTTACCGAGGGCAGGAAAGCATTGGCCGCCTAAGCCCATTTCTTCGAGGAAGCCCAGGGTTCCCGAGGAGCGGGTTGCGGCATCCGTTTACTGTCCGAATGTAAAGTAGTCGATCTTGACGTAAGGACACGCTCCGCAGCCCACTGCTTGATTTCTGATCTTACCCATGCAACTGTGCGCGGCCCAAGTCGGACGGGCGCGGGAAAGTTGTTCGCACGAATCAGGGCGTAGAGACTCGACTTCGACAGGCCCGTGACTGCTTTCACATCAGGCAGGCGCACAAAAATCACCTCGTCGGAACCGGTTAAGATTTCCTTGCGGGTTCCCGATTTGATTTGTGAGCGTTCGACAATATCTGATTCCGTTAAGAACCGCGCACTCATACGCACCTCCAATTCAGCGAGCCTGGCACCCCTTCAAGGCAGCCCCAGAGACCTTCTCAAGATAGAGATTCCACGTTCAACAGGCCGTCCAATAAAATTTTGCAACGCCCCGAAGCCCGATACGTGGGGCCACTTCGCGAGCATTCAAAAGCCGCTGCACTCGGGGAGCGGCTAGGAAGTCGCCGACTGGTCCATATCCCTGAGGCCGGCGGTTGGTTTCGGCGATTGGCAGTTTCCGTCCGCCAGGGACCTCGTACTGTTCAGAACTTCCTAGCGCGGTACTCCGCATGTTTACCTCATCCAGTTCATAACTTCCCGCTATCACAAAGTCCGCCGCCGCAAGACACGGTAAGTACGGGCGTGCATGTAGGCTGGGCTGATCGAGAGATTCTGTCCAATACTTCTTGATTATCGGGTGATAGGGCGGACCTATCGCTCATGGAACCTAACCGCGATTTTCGATCACGAATAAGGGCCCGGCTATCCCGCACAAGAATAGCTACCGTCTCGCTACGTTTCTCAAGTCTGTACATCTGGAGCGTTGGTGCATATTGTCTTCAATCGGCAACGCGGATGATTCATAACGCCGCCTGCGCTCGGATCAAGCAGCCCAAAGCGAAACCCAGTTTATTAGAGAACTAGGATTTTGCCTTGTATTATGTGAGGACTTACATGGACATCCATTGATATATCGCTCAGTATTGGCAAACTTCGGAAGAGATGTTCTCGACCGTAATTGGGTAAGATCCTGGTGTTAGAGGCTTCTCCTGTTCTCTTTTTGTTCTTGCGACTCCCGTGCTGAGATTTTTTTGAGGAGGCTGCCTACCTTGTACAGTTCTGTTCCACGCGAGCAAATCGCTGATACTCTCATCCATCTCCGCTGGTTGTTTCGCGAAATTTCGCCCTCCAACGAAAAGGACTATCGAGCGCACGAGAGACGAGAGATTTTGACGAAGAACCTGCTTTCGAATCTCTCTCGCACCAAAGACCATCCCACCCTCAATGCCGTCCTTGAAGTTGCGGATGCCTTCTCACTGACTCTCGATGGCGCTCACCGACTCTTTGGCTACGAGTTGGAGCGCATTCGAGAGTATGACCTAAAGTTGAATGCCGGACGAACCCACATTATCGAGACGTACCCGTTTGAGCGCGATCTGCCGATAGATCTTCCGTCTCAATTCGGTGGTGATGAGACTTTTGCCAGGAGTTCCACCCTGCACGATCTTGTCCCGGAGTGGCAAGGAAACGTCCCGATCCGCGCCTTGGAGGATGCGGATTGGCGGCAACCCGGCGCATTTTATGTGCACGTAGGGACAGAAGACAGTCTGGGCTCTAGCTTGCCGCCGGGGGCGGTCACTCTTGTAGTACCGATCCAGGAAGCGGAACGACTGCGCCCGAACCCGAGAGCGATTTACTTGCTTCAGTTCGGCAACGGATACCGCTGCAGTCGCTGCGTCGTCACCCGAGGCAAACTCCTACTGCTAGTCTCTGGCCGAAGATACACCGGGCCCCAGGAGTTTGCTTATCCCAAAGACGTACGGATTGTAGGACGAATACGGATGTTCGCGTCCGCGCTGCCGCTGCCGGATTATCCGTTGCTGCATTCCCTTCCACCTTCTGAACACGGTGCACCGCTGGTCTTGCCCTGGGAGCATTCCTCTATGGATCGTCTTTTTACGACCAAGCATCGCCGGTTTCGGAGACCACGGCAGGACGTCCCGCGCATTCAGGAGACAATGGAGTCGATCTTCCATACGAAACTCAGTGGCAGAACGGAGCGGCGCTATCGCCGGCCTACGTCATCGGTGCCCCATGTCGATGCACTGATCCAACTGTCGGTGACCCATCTGACGCGCTACACCGATGCGCTCCGCGTGCAAAGACCTCTGCTCTCGGATAGGGGAAGGTATTCTCTCGACACGCTTCTCAACACAAGACACCTTGCGGATTTATCGGGAACATTTCGCAGGCCCCACATACCCGTCCCGCGAGATCGGTGGATGGCACTCCGTAAGGAGTTTGTTGAGTGGCCAATGTTGCTATCGCTGCGGTTTCCGCAACTCCGGTCTTTGGACGAGCGGGTCGTGCGACTTCCGCAAGGGAGCGCGCTCCAAGGCATCGATCCGCCAATCTCCCCGGGCTCACTCATTCTTCTGGAAGAGATCCCCGGCGTCCCTGAGATCGACAGCGATACGACGAAGACGGGTTGGGGCCGCCGCGTCTATGCACTCCGTAGAGGCCCAGATTTACTATGTGGCTACTTGGATCGAAATGACAATCAATACGTGCTTCTGGCCGGCGCACACGTGGCCGGGGAGGCGATTTCGGTCCATCTAGATGAACTGCATCAGCTCAGCTATGTCTCCGGAGTTGCTGTACCCGTGTAACGGACCGCGTTGGCGATTCGTGTTTGTGGCCAGTTTCTTGGCCATTGTTTTGCGGGAATGATCTCTCTGTCATTCACCATCGGGGGCAGTTTCAATTAAGTATGGCCATAACGAAGATTCTTCGTTTCCAAGTTTGTGTTTGCGATTAAGCTCTCTCCACCGCTGACTGTTTCATTGTTTGCGGTACTCGAGAGGAGTCGCAGTGGCCATAGAAAACCCTCACCTCCAATCTATTGTTGATCAGGATGGTGCTGTCATCCTGGATATTGAGCGAGGGTTGATTTCAACCCTCAACCCCATCGGTGCGTATGTGTGGCAGGGATTGCAGCGCGGAGAGTCACTGGAAACCATCATTGCGAATCTTGCGCGTGAGACTGGCGAAGAATCTTTGATAGTCGAGCGCGATGTGCGCGAGTTCGTGGAAGACCTGAAACAGAAACGTCTCTTGCCACAGTAATGCTGAGGTTGCGTATGCCTGCACAGCAAACCATTGTCGAAACGACGGAGTATCGGCTGGTACTTGTACTACCGAAGTCGCGCAAGATCTTGGCAATCAATGGTGTGAATGGGTATCGCCTTCCATCCATCGGCGTCCTGCAATGGACGAGGCCTGCACAGGAACTGCGGGAAGCAATCCACACCGCATGGAAGCTGCATGTCCTCATTCTTGACTTCCTTCATGGTTCGCCTATCTGCGGTGTTGCAGAAATTCTTATCCCAGGCCAACCTACAGATCTGGAGGCGGTGTTGTTGGAGCAACTTCAAATCGCCGAACTCTCAGAACAGCAGCGGACGCGGATCGAATCGATACTCGCAGGCGATTCCCAGGCAAGCGGTCCCTTCTCCCGGATCGGCTGGATTGATGAATCCATCACATGGCTTGAAACGGAAACAGGAAGAAAGCTCTCGTCGAAACGCGACATCGAGCAATACAACGCGGGCGGTGAATTCGCTCTCGTCCGATTCCACATGGAGGATGATTCGGGCTACTGGCTGAAGGCGACCGGAGAGCCGAATGCCCACGAGCTTTCGGTCACGACGCTTCTGTCGAAGCTGTGTGGACGCTATCTCCCCGAACTCATCTCTTCCAAGCCCGAGTGGAACGCTTGGCTGATGTCGGGAGAGGCCGTATGTGTGACGGAGATGCCAACCACCCCCTTCCAGCTCTTCACGCTACTCGAAGACGCCGTCGAGGGCATGGCTAAATTGCAGATCGAAACTCAAAGTCACAACCTCGATCTTCTCGATGCCGGAGCCTTCGACCAAGGCTTGCAGGTCTTCAAGGAGCATGCCACAGAACTGTTCGATTACCTCGAAGAAGCGATGAGCCTGCAGACCTCAACCAAAGCGCCACGGCTTGAGAAGAAGCGCATACAAAGACTCCGTGTGGTCTTTGAAGAGGTATGCCAACGCGTGGAAGATCTCGCTATCGCCGACACCATCGTGCATGGCGACATGAATCGCGGCAACATCCTGACAGACGGCGGGCACTGCCAGTTCATCGACTGGAGCGAGGCGTACCTGGGGAATCCTCTCATTACCCTGCAACACCTCTTGCTACTCAATAAGGCGGAAAACTCCGAGATCCGCTATTTCATTAACTTGCTCCTCAAGCAAAGATATCTGGACATTTGGGCTGCGGGTTGTGACCCAGATCCCCTTGATAAGGGATTCGTGTACATGCCCATCTTGGCGGTCGCATCGACGTTGTACGGGAGAGGCGACTGGTTGCATTCGCCACAGCGCAACGACCCGCGCCGCCAATCGTATGCGCGGAGCCTCGCACGCCATATGGACCGTGCCACGCGCGAGCCGAGGTTGCTGGAGGCGTTATGTCAGTGACCGCTTCTAGATTTGCTCCCGTCGAAGAGATGATTCATGGTGTTCTGGTCCGCGATCCATACCGCTGGCTCGAAGACCGCAGCTTGACCGAGACTGGGGAGTGGATCCAAGAACAACGGAGGCGTTATGACGCATACTTTGCCGAATGCAAGAGACTTCCTGCAATTCGGGAGCGAGTGCGTGAGTATCTCGACATCGATGTGGTCGATCAGACTGCAAAAGTCGGACGGTGGTATTTCTATCGCCGATGCGACAGGGGCCAGGAACAGGCAAGCATATACGTGCGAGACGGTTTCACCGGGCAGGAACGCCTATTGGTCGATCCATCCTCGCTTGGACCGTTTGCCTCGGCCGGAATTCACCGGATCGCTAACGATGGATCATTGCTCGCGTACGAAGTCAGACAGGGCGGCGGCGACCGTAAGGCCATTCACATGGTGGACGTCGAGCATCGACGTCTCCTCCCCGATCTCCTTGAATCCGGCTACGCCAGGGGTTTTTCATTCACCGCAGATAATAGAGGCTTCTATTACTGCCACGACGAAAGGGAAGCATCCGAAGATCACACAATACGCCTTCATAGATTTGAAGGGATAGGAGAGGATCAGGTTTGTTTTCGTGTTGACCACACTCACGGAAGCCGCTTGCTCCTCATAGCCGACCATACTCATCTCGGCGCAATTCACACCCGCCGACTCGATGGGGAAGGCGTCGTCGATTTCTGGATTGCGGAGCAAAGTGCACCTGAGAAATGGTCATGCATTTTTACGAATCGTGAACTTCCCTACAGCCCCGTTTTGCGGCAGGGTCGTATCTTCGCTCTCACGTATGAGCAGGCTTCCAACCGGAGTCTGGTTGAACTCGATTTCGCTGGCAAGGAGATTGGGACTGTCATTTCAGAGCAGGCTGCGATGATCCGCCAACTTGTCGTCGTGGGCGACAGGGTCTTCGTAAATTGTCTGAATCGGATGGTGCCATCGATCGAATATTGGAGTCTTTCTGGAAGAAAGCTCGGATGCATCGACGTTCCGCTAAACGGAACAATTCAATTGTTGCCAGCCCAGAGTGAAAATGCAGACAGCATCTTTTACACCTACGAGTCCCTCACTCAACCTCCAGCGATCTTTGAATATGAAATTTGTTCAGAAAAGACTCATCTCTGGCATCGCCGGGAGCTTCCTGTGGCACTCCCCGATTGTCCTCCGCGTGAAGCAGCCTATCCATCGAGAGATGGAGTGGTGATTCCGATCACAATTGCCTCGCATAGGCACTCGGACTTAGAGCGACAGGGCCCGCTCATCATGACCAGCTACGGTGGTTTTGGCGTGCCGATGACACCCCAGTTCTCAGTGCTTGTGGCCGTGATGATGGAGCTAGGCGCCATCTTTGCGCTCCCGCATATTCGCGGCGGGGGTGAATTCGGAAAAGAATGGCACGACGCAGCCCGTCGGCGAAATCGTCAAACCGCTTTCGATGACTTTATCGCCGCGGCAGAGTGGCTGTGTTCAAAGCAGATCACGACACCGGAGCGCTTTGCCATCTTCGGGGGTTCCAACTCCGGGCTGCTTGTTGGTGCTGCGATGACGCAACGGCCAGATCTTTTTCGTGCGGCGATGTGCATTGCGCCTTTGCTCGACATGGTGCGATACGAGCTTTTTGACCAAGCTACAAAGTGGACGAGAGAATACGGAACAGTTAATAATCCGGAGGATTTTACGGCGCTGCACGCCTACTCTCCCTACCATCACATCGCGGAGGATATTGACTATCCGTCCGTGCTCTTTGTTTCAGGCGATAAGGACGATCGTTGCAACCCAGCTCACGTCCGAAAGATGGCAGCACGGCTTCAGGAACGTGATGTTCAGCGCTCCGCTGTCATCGTCGATTACAGCGAGGAGAGAGGGCACTCGCCCGTCTTGCCTCTGTCTGTCCGTATTGAAGCGGTGGCCAGGAGAATCGCTTTCCTTTGCCGTGAGCTCAACATGCCAGCAGAGTTTGGAGAGCGCCATGAAACGGCTAGTGATTGAAAGTTGGGTGCTACTGATCTATTTCGAGTTTGTCTTACTATTCCGCAGCTTCAGCGCGTTGCACGAGATTGTCCGGAAAGAGAAGATTCGGCCGGCAAGTGAACCAGTGCTTCCAACGAGTGCAGAGTTGTGCCATGCGGTGGACCTCGCATGCGTTTTCTATTTTAAGCGAGTCATGTGCCTCCAGCGCTCGGCTGCGACAACCCTCTTAATGCGACGCCACGGATGGGAAGCGGAGATGGTGATCGGGGCCCAAACGCTTCCGTTCAAGTCGCACGCGTGGGTCGAGATGCGTGGAACCGTCGTGAACGACAAACCGTACGTGCCGCAGATCTACACGGTGCTTGAGCGTTGCTGATAGCGGGGCAGGTCATGAGTATCATTTTTGGCGCGGTGAAATCCGAAGGCGACTCCATCAGTGGGAGGGAACTCTCTACCCTCGGTCAGGCGACGGGAAAGTATGCGTTGGATGGCACCTGCGTTCACGCTAGTGGCCGAGTTGGAATGGGATTTCAACCTCAACTTACGAATCAGCGGACCTGGTTAGAATCCCAACCTGTTTCAGATGTTTCTCATAACATGCTTACGTTTGATGGGCGGCTCGACAACTACAAAGAGATCTCCACGCTTTTGGCCATCGACGGCGACGACGTCCCTGACTCAGCGATCGTGCTCGCTGCCTTTCAACGTTGGGGAGGCGGCTGCTTTGCGCGTTTGGTTGGTGATTGGGCACTTGCCTTGTGGTCGTACTCGGAGCAGTCACTTTATCTCGCCCGCGACCATGCAGGCACCAGGACGCTATATTTCGAGAGGGCGAACGATCTCATTCTATGGTCGACGTACCTTGAGACTTTCCTTGCCTATAAGCAGAGCCGATCCCTGGATGAAACTTATGTTGCCCGTTACCTTGGTTGTCGAGGAACGGGGAATCTGACCCCTTTTAGCGGAATTACGGCCGTAACGCCGGCGCATTATGTTGTTTTCAAGAAGGCGCAAGTTTCCAGTTGCCGTCATTGGAATCCCGTGACCGGAGACAAGCTCAACCTCAAGAGCGACAAAGAGTACGAGGAACGCTTTCTTGCGTTATTCAGGCAGTCAGTGGACCGACGCACGGGGAGCGGATCCCCGGTCCTTGCAGAGTTGAGTGGCGGAATGGACTCGACTTCGATCGTCTGTGTTTCGGATTTGCTCCGACGGGAGCAGGGAAGAGGAGCCAGTGAGCTGGTTGATACGGTTTCCTATTTCGATGACACGGAGCCTACATGGAATGAAAAGCCCTACTTTTCGGTGGTGGAAGAGAGACGCGGCAAAACTGGCGTCCACATTGAGACCTCTTTCCGCGACCGAACGTTTGCGCCGTTGGAACGAACCGAGGGCAATTACCTGATTCCTGGTTGCGACAGCGGATCGCTCCGGCAAGAGGATTCCTATAGGAAACTTGCAAATGTCCCCTCCCACACGACGGTCCTATCGGGAGTTGGAGGCGATGAGCTTCTGGGTGGCTTGCCGACTCCTTTTCCGGAGCTCGCCGATTACTTCATCGACGGAAAATTGAAGATTTTCTGGAAGAGATCGATCGAGTGGAGCCTCTCCACGAAGCTCCCGCTTCTCTACACGTCCACTGGGGCGCTCCGCTTCATCGCTTCTGTCTATGTTCCGATTTTGACACCCGAGCAGAGCTGCGGATCGTGGATCAGCAACCGCCTGGTGAAACAAATGCATTCCGTCGGCGAACCTGGCACGGCTGCCCCGCTCGCAGTCCCCCCAGGAGCGATTCATAAAGGGACGATTTGGCAGCATCTGATCTCAACGCTTCCACATCTCACGCCGACGTTCTCATTCAGACAAGAATATCGATACCCTTATTTGGATCGAGACCTCGTCGATTTTCTTTTGCGCACGCCCCATGAACAGCTTGTGCGACCTGGGCGTAGGCGGTCGCTCATGCGGAGGGCGCTTTCAGGAATCGTCCCCCCGGAAATAGTGGAACGCAGACAGAAGGCTTACCTAGCGAGACGACCTCTTCTGGCTCTGGAACGAGCTCGATCAGATATTGAAACGCTATTTAGAAGTTCGGTTGCGACGGAACATAGTTTCATCGACCCCTCGAAGTTTCTGGACGCACTGGACGGTGTGGTCGCCGGCCGAGACTCCCGTCCGTTGTTCGCACTGATGAAAACAATCGGCTTTGAGATATGGCTGAGATCGATGGAAAGACACTCGATATTCGGTCGACCAGGTCGGCGGTTGCTGCCCATCTTCTAGGCGCAACGCGACCGAAACACTTCATGCAGGACGTCCAGCGCGCGGCTCTTCCGGCATGGAAATCGCAAACAGAAACGAGGGCAAGAAAATGAAATACACCAAACCCGCAATCACGGCTACCGCATCGGCAGCCGCAACCATCCAGAGCAACCACATACCCAAGGGTGACACCACGGTCCAGGATCACACCGCAATGGTGTATGCAAGCGACCCGGCTTACGAGGCAGACGAGTAAGCAAGTACTTCCACTGATTGTTTGCTAGATGAACGACTCTATCGTCTTACGGGCGAATGTCGATTTCAACGTTTGCCCGTAAGGCGTTCTGATTCTCACAGGATCAAGGCGAAATCGTTCCTGGCTTCTCAGAGAGCAGACGCAAGAGACGCCACCGGCTATATTGTTCGCCATCCATTGGCTTTTCGCGTTCACTCCCCAACAGCCAAAAGCAGTACCAATCAACGTTTCGTTGGAGGCTCTCCAGCCTCGCCTGCGGGTGGTCGGGTTGGTGCTGTTCGTAGGGATAGTAGAACAGCTCAACTGCGCGACCGAGCCGGTTCAGACCGGTAAATAGCTCATAATTCTGGACTAAATTGAGTGGCGGGGTCTGTTCATTATCGTCAGTGATGCCATAGCCCATCTCTTCCATGAGAAGCGGCGTGTGGATCTTGTCTATGTTGAAGGAAATGGAGTATCGCAACCAGTTTGGCAGGGTCGAGCCATACGGAGGCCCGCCGTAGACCGCCTCCCATCCGCGAATGGTGCTATCGGAGTGCAACAGCCAATATTCTCCCAAACTGTATTGAACATTGTCCGCGACCGTTGCCGCACGGTAGCGGGTTTTAGAGTGCGAAAGAATAAACTCCGTGTACCATCCAGAGCGGCTAAACCCGATGATGCCAACTTTTTCAGGGTCGACCATCCCGTCTGCGGCTAGTTTGGCAACGGCGCTGTCCCAAACGTCCATGTGAAAGGCCGCTTCTCCTATTCCATTCGGATACCCTTTAGGGGCATTGGCAATCTGGTCTTCGATGGACTCCGATCCGTTGCGAATCAAATACATCATTCCTGCGTTGGCGATGGGCTGGGGCGCGAAGGACGGGTAATGGTCTTGACCGCTGTCGCATACGAATTGGCCCGTGGTTGGCTTGGTCTGAATCACCAACGGGTATCTCGTGCCGGGGACATAATCTGGAGGAACGAAGAGAAGTCCATGCACCGCATAGCCTGTCGACGTTTGCCATTCCAGTTCTTTTGCTGGAGCGATCGTCAGATGTTGAAACTGAGAATTCAGAGTGAGTCGACGGATGGCACTTTCATGAGCGAGCGAATACGAAAACACTTCCGGGGGAGTTGTCGGCGATTCGACATCTCCAACTACGTACTTCCCATCCGTGGCTAACTCCCTTACCAGACCGCGGACGGGAATATGCGCAGATGATGCGTTCTGCCAGGCACCGTTCTGATAAACGAAGCGTGAAATCTCGTCATTTTGAGTTTGGACAAAAACCTCGCCAGTGGAACTCCAGAATAGCGGTTGTTGGACGGGATTGGCCAAATGGACCGCCACCTCCTCCGCTTTTCCAGTCGTCACATCGACTCGAAATAGATGGATGGATCCTCTGTGCTCGCGCTGGTCCTGGATTTCCGACTGGCTGCCCACTGGGGACTGGGCCGAAATGAGAAAAGTTCGGCAGTCGGGCGACCAGAGAGGGACTCCGTGAGTCCACGGAGTTTCAAATGGAAGAGCCGTTTTGCCTGTTTTCAGGTCGTAGAGGACGGTCACGTGCATACCCGGAAAACCAGAGTTGACTGTTTCCTGCACGAACTTGCTGACCATCCAATGCTCCGGTATTGGGCCCGTTTCGACGTAAGAGATCAGCAACATCCTCCCGTTTGGCGACACGCTGAGCCGAAGATACTCCTGGCAATACATGGAGGTGAGCGTCGTGCCTGTGAATGGCGATTGAATGACAATCTTTTTTGGCGGGGTCCATCTCCCGTCCCGGCGGCGACTTGAGACGAACAAGCTCAGTTTTTGAAATCTTGCCGAGCCGGGATTCTGGAATGGGACTCGATATCCCCGCGAAAGTTCCTCTGTGGTCTGGCTTTTCTCCCTGACTGGAGGCAGCTCGGATGGAACAGCAAACACCAAGATATCGCCGTTGCCATTTATGCTGAACTCTTTGACGCCTTCCGGCGGCTTCGCCAGTACTTTACGCTGAGAGGTACGAGTGTCAAGTTCAGTAATTTCAGAATGAAATCCCTCATTCAGAAGAGCAACAATGTGCCGGCTGTCATCGAGCCAGCGCAATTGCGATATCTTCGATTCGGTGACTAATAGTTGACCTGGATCTTCCGACTTCGTTGAGAGTTGTTTTAGGTAGAGCCGGAAATCGTTCAGATTCGTCGACAGGTTCGGCGACTTTACGAGATAGGCGACCTTGGTCCCGGATGGATCTATTTGAACGGCATTGTGATACGCATCATCCACGACGTATTGCACCGTGACACAATCGGCCGGTAGTATAGCGCGTTTTGGCATGCCCAAACTGCAGACCGGCAGGAGGCACACTGCTCCCAAAATGTAGTGACTCGTTGCTTTGCGCTTCATGAATTGTCCTATTGGGTCTTTGAGCCGCGTCGCGACCTCTGGTGTTGGCCGAGGCAGTTCGGGCTGGCGCGTCTAGAACTTCAGCTTGAGGGCGAACTGCATCGAGCGAGGCCCCCCTTGCTGGTACAGCGAACTCATGGTGCTGAGGCTCTGATTCAGCATTTGAGTCGCCTGTCCAAACGTTGCGTCTCCGAGGAAGCTGTCAACGTAGCCGAAGTTCGGATGATTGAGGACATTGAACGCCTCCGCTCGAAAATCGAGCGTGAGCCTGTCATAGACAGGAAAGTCGCGTCGAACCGCCAGATTGACCTGATTTGTCCCAAAACCCCTGACGAAGTTTCTTGGAGCGTCCCCCTGTTCGGTTCCTGAGGGGTAGGCGAACGCGGCTGGATTGATGGCGCGTCCACCTGGATATTGAACTCCACTGAGATAAATGGGCTGGTTTGGGACGAGGTTCAGATTGCCATAATACTGACTGCCGGTCGTCGGATCGACGGTGTAGTTTCCTTGTAGAGTCACTGGGAACGCTGTGCGGGCTACGATTCGACCGTCCAAGCCCCATTGATTGAGGACTGCGCGGAGAACTTTGCCGTCATTGTTGTTTGGAAGGTCCCAGCTTAGACCCGCAGAAAAATTGTTTCGCACATCGAAGTCTGAATTACCTCGCGTTGCGGGAAGTGCTGCGCTGTTGGACCCGAAATCCAGCGAATGCGACCACGTGTATGAGGCAAGGGCATGAAGCCCTTTCGCGATGGATCGCTGAAACTGCAACTGGAGCGCCTGATAATTTGAGGTAAGCCCGTTGGGAACGTAGACAATGGTCCCGAAATTCGGATTTTGGGTGCCCACATAGAGTTGTTGTTCGGTAATGAGACGACGACCGTTTGATCCGACGTAGGAGATCGTCAACGATTGACTCTGGCCGAGAGCCTGTTGCAAGCTTGCGTTCCATTCATAGGTGTAGGGCAATTGGAGATGAGACGGAAACGCGTAGACGACACTGCTGGTGTAAGGAGCGGTCGCGTTGGGTGAAAAGGCGAGTTGAGCAGCCGTAATCGGCGCCGGAGCTCCGAAGAAGCGCTGGTTGGCAGCGAACCCTAGACCTGCAAACCCTTGGGTCGCGAGTTCATTGTCGGTGTCAAAGAATACTCCGCCTCCGGTGCGGAGAACAGTCTCTCGTCCTGGCGTCTGATGCACGGTCCACGCGACGCCGAGCCGGGGGGCGAAGTTGAACCATGTCGTCTTCCAGAGTGGGGTTCCCTGAGGAGCGAGCGTCAAGCCGCTTGGATGGGAGATGTCTCCCAGCAGGGTATAGGGATCAGCGCCGTGTTGTTCGGTCGGCGGAGGATTGACTTCCCAGCGCAGACCGAGCGAAAGCGCCACGGTTGGCTTGAGCCGCCACTCATCTTGAGCAAAGGCGGAAAATTGGTGAAAGATTGGCGTAGCGCTATCGGTTTTCGATACAGATAAAATCGTCGCGTTGTTCGAAAGTACGTTGGCGGGCGCCGTATAAAGGCCAAACGCATACGGCGACGGTGGAATCAAGGGTGACTTGATGTCTCTGTAGTCGATACCGAATTTCAGTTGATGTTTACCTATGGACAGATTGGCCGTATCAACGGCGTTCCATTGACGACCTTGGTTAGCGGCACTGGTTGTTGTGAGATTCGACAGGCCGATACCCGAAAAGGACAGCTGGAAGGAAGGCTGGGGATGAGAATACCCACCGATTCCCAACGCGTCCGCTAGATTAGTAGGTACCGCACCTCCAAAGGAATCGAGCGCCGACGTCGCGGTCGAATCTGAACTCGCATACCCTAGGCGAAATTCATTGCTCAGTGATTTGGACAACTGGTCCGTTATACCCAGCGTGTACGTTTGAATGTTGGCGCGGTTCTGGGTCAACGACGATAGGGATCGCGATGACGTCGAGCTTGGCGTGTCTCCAAAACGGAAGAAGACAGCCACATGCGGATTGAATACGTGATCTACTCGAATGCTGGTCGAGTCGATGCTGCTGGGCAGGGAATACGACGAGATGAACTGGGCCATACTCGGACTGGTATTCGCAGGAGAGCATGTTCCGTAATCAACTCCGTTTTGGAGAGGAAATGCATTCAATATGGCCTGAATGGACCCTGGCGCATTTTGCCGCATACAGGTGTCGGGCACATACTGAATGGTCGCACCTATCGGCTGAGTCAAGCGGAGCCCCTCATACGAGGCAAAGAAGAAGGTCTTGTCCCGATAAATCCTTGGAATGAACAATGGGCCGCCCAGGGTTCCGCCAAAGTCATTCTGCCGGAGGGCTGATTGTGGAACTCCGTAATGGTCATTGAACCAGTCATTGGCATCGAAGTAGCTGTTACGTAGGTAGTCGAAGGCACTCCCATGCAGAGCCTCGGTACCCGAGCGAGTCACCAAAGCGAATTGGCCGCCTGGAGTCCGGCCGTATTCTGCGGAATAGGTCGAACTCAGGACGCGAAATTCCTGGAGGGCGTCAACCGAAACGAGACTCTGCGTGGTCCCCAAGGCGGTTGCGGCACCAATGCTTCCACTGTTGGCCGAC
>Ga0302226_10001308_pt1 | contig 18924 bp, 19 predicted proteins | sample II_Palsa_E3_3_FD_193524 | JGI IMG/M metagenome (GOLD analysis project Ga0302226, IMG submission 193524) | Peat permafrost microbial communities from Stordalen Mire near Abisko, Sweden - II_Palsa_E3_3 | ecosystem: Environmental > Terrestrial > Soil > Palsa > Peat permafrost | place: Sweden...
CGAACCAAAAAAATGACCGTAACGAACCACGCCGCATTGCAGGACGATTCACCTACACGCTCGCAAACCGACCCGACCGAGATCGCCGACGACAAGGTGCTCCGTGCCCAGACCGACCGCCGCCAGTTGCAGCAGATCATCACGGGCCTGACCGAGGGCGTGATCCTGATCGAACCGGACCAGACCATTCTCTGGGCCAATCAGGCCGCCCTCGATATGCACGGCGTCACGGAAGTGGCGGAACTTGGCGCAAACGTGACCGAATACCGCGAGCGCTTTCGCCTGCGTTACCGGAACAATCACCCGCTTCAGGCGGGCACCTACCCGATCGAGCGAGTGGTCGCGGGCGAATGTTTCAGCGACGTGATCGTGGAGGTTTATCCCGCTCACGACGAAGAGACGAACTGGGTGCATCGTGTGCGCAGCCTGGTGCTGACCAATGCGCAAGACGAACCGGACTGTCTGGCGCTGATCCTTCACGACGCCAGCGAATGGGCCAGCGCCGAGAAGCGCTTCGAGAAGACTTTCAATGCCAATCCGGCGCCGGCCGTGATCTGCCGGCTGAGCGATCAGCGCTACATCAAGGTCAATCAGGGTTTCCTCGAGATGACCGGTTATGTCCGCGAGAACGTGATCGGCCGCTCGGTGTATGAGCTCGATGTCTTCGAGAATGCGGACCGGCGCGACCTTGCCATCGAGCGTCTGGGCGAGGGTGCAACCATCCCTCAAATGGAGGCCGTGCTGCGCCTGCCCGAGGGCGGCACGAAGTTCGTGGTGGTGGCGGGGCAGCCTATCGATATCGGCGAAGAAGGCTGCATGCTGTTCACCTTCATGGACCTGGAGCCGCGCAAGAAGGCTGAGAACGCACTGCGCCAAAGCGAAGAGCGCTTCGAGAAGTCGTTTCGCATGACGCCTGTGCCAACTGCGCTATTCACCGCCGATAGTTACCTCACGCTCGACCTGAACGACGCGTTCACTGCCACCACGGGTTACTCGCAGGAGGAACTGATGGGCAAGCCTATCGATGAGGCGGGCCTGTGGGTTGGCGATGCACGCAAGCGAATCAGCGCGTTGTTGATCGAGTCCGGCAGCCTTCGCAACGTCGAGTTCCAGATTCGGATGCAGACCGGCGAAGTGCTCGATTGCCTGGTGTCGGCGGAAGTGGTGGGTATTCACGGCCAGGATTGCGTGCTGGTGGCCTTGCAGGATATTACCGAGCGCAAACGCTCCGAGATGGAGTTGGTGAGCGCGGTCGAGACGGTGATGCAGGATGCGTCGTGGTTCAGCCAGACGTTGATTGAAAAACTGGTGAACGTACGGCGCGCCAATGCACCCGACGCGGGCGCTCATCTTGCGGATCTGACCGCGCGGGAACGCGATGTTTTCGCGTGCTTGTGCCGCGGCCTCGCGGACAAGGAGATTGCAAAGGATCTGGGGCTGGCGCCGAATACCGTACGCAACCATGTCTCCACCATCTACGCGAAGCTCGATGTGCACAGCCGCAGCGAGGCGATTGTGTGGGCGCAGTCGCGCGGGCATTTCGGACTGACGCCGTCCAAAGCGCCGCAGAAGAAGTTGCGCAAAACCGCGGACTAAGCGCCACGTATTGCCGGTACCGGGAACGGATTGTGCTTACTGACTCCGGCGCTTGGAAGGTTCTGTATGTTTTGCCCGTCATATACGGCGCGGCGGCACTTCAAATGCACCAGGCGGACTGATGCATTTGCGACTGTCAGCAATTGAACTGAATGGGCACAATGAAAGCGTTCGTCGGGTTGAAGGTAGTCGAAGTAAATCATCGCTCGACGTACGTCTAGCACGTTGATAACGGAAGTTCTCTAAAGGAAAACGTCATGGATAAGAATCGGGTTGAAGGTGCAGCCAAGCAAGTGACCGGCTCCGTCAAGGAAGCGATCGGCAAGGTCACAGGCAACAAGACGACGCAGGCTGAAGGCGCAGCCGAAAAGGTCGCGGGGAAGGTCCAGTCGAAGGTCGGTGAGGCAGCCGACGCCGTGCGCGATAAATTCAAGAAGTAACTGGAAAATCCGCACGATGAAGGCCGACCTGAACCGGTCGGCTTTTTTTGCCTGGCGTTTAGGTAAGGAGCCTCATTGCACGGCCCCGTCCACCACATGCCTTGAGGCCAACCGCCCGGCGATGCCCATTGCGTCATAGATCAGAACGGCGAGCAATCCAACAATAACGCCGCCTTGCAGGATAAACGCCGTATTCGAGGTCTGCAAGCCGGCAATGATGACATCGCCCAGCCCCTTCGCCGCCACGGTCGACCCGATAGTTGCTGTCCCCAGGTTGATCACCACGGAAAGGCGCAGGCCCGCGAGAATCACCGGCAGCGCAAGCGGCAGTTCGACAGCAAGCAACTGCCGCGTCGCGCTCATGCCCATGCCTCGCGCCGCATCGATAGTCGCGGACGGAATCTCCTTCAGACCCGTGATGGTGCTCTCGAAGATCGGCAGGAGACCGTACAGAATCAGCGCGACCAGGGTCGGCTTCACACCAAACCCGACCACGGGCACCGCAAGGGCCAGCACGACCACCGGGGGAAACGTCTGCCCGATATTCACCACGCTGCGCGCGAGCGGCAGGAATTCCGCGCCCGCCTCGCGCGTGACGAAAATCCCGGCAAGCAATGCGATCACCGCACCCACCAGACTGGCGCCCGCCACGATCGCGAGATGCGCAAGCGTGAGGTCCAGCAGGCTCGCCCGGTCATAGAGGGCCGGCGCGCCGTTTTCAGCGAGCGGCGCAAGAATTGGCTGGAACACCTGCGGCTTGAACAGCAGCAAGAGCAGCACGGCAAGCGCAACGATACGCGCTATCCAGGCGGCCGATTTCATGCGGACCTCTCGGCTCGCGCCAGGATCGATGCAAGCGAAATACGGCTCTGCACCGCACCGTCCGCCGATGCGACCGGCAAGCTCTGCGCGCCACGCCAAAGCAGCTCGGACAGGGCATCGCGAAGGCTCTGCGTGCCGGCAATGGGGCTACCCTCGGCGGCGCCAGTCTCAGCGATTTCACTAACAGGAATCAGCGACAGCAGCCGGAACGGCCGGTCGACGCCTGCGACCAATCGCTCGACAAACCCCGGCGCGGGCCGCTGCAAGATCTCGGCGGGCGTAGCCGCCTGAAGCACCCGGCCACCGTCCATCACCACAATGCGGTCGCCCAGATGCAACGCCTCTTCCATATCGTGCGTAACGATCACGACCGTGATCCCCAGTCGCCGCTGAAGCGCGAGCAAGTCTTCCTGCGCCTTGGCGCGAATGATGGGATCGAGTGCGCCGAACGGCTCGTCCATCAGCAAGATTGCAGGCTCCGCCGCCAGCGCCCGCGCCACGCCCACACGCTGCTGCTGTCCACCGGAAAGCTGATGAGGATATTTGTGGAGGTACGCATTGGCGTCGAGATTGAAGAGTGTCAGCAACTCGCGCACACGCTGGTCGATCCTGGCCGCGCTCCATCCCAGCAAGCGCGGAACCGTCGCGATGTTGCGGGCCACCGTCCAATGCGGAAACAAGCCGTTACCCTGGATCACATAACCAATGCCGCGCCGCAATGCCTCGGCCGGCACGGTTGCGGTGTCGCTCCCGTCTATGCGGATCGTGCCGCTCGTGGGCGCGATCAGGCGGTTGATCATGCGCAGGAGCGTGGACTTGCCACTGCCCGACGTGCCGACAAACGCGGTGATGGTGCCGCGTTCGATGGTGAGCGAGACGTCGTCGACAGCGACGATATCGCCGAAACGCCGGCTGATTTTTTCGATTTCGATCATGCGTGGCGTCCTTAGTGGCGTCTTTTAGCGAGTTCGGTCACGGCGTTGAACACGATTGCAGCGGCGAGACCGAGCGCGATGGTTGGCACGGCACCGAGCAGCACGAGATCTGTCGCCGCTTGCCCGAGGCCCTGGAATACGAAGGTACCGAATCCGCCTCCGCCGATCAGCGCGGCCACCGTCGCCAGCCCGATGTTCTGGACCAGCACGATCCGCACACCCGTCAGGATGACAGGCAACGCAAGCGGCAGTTCAATCGCAAAGAGCCGCTGGCGCGGGGTCATGCCCATCGCCACAGCCGCTTCAACACTCTCGCGCGCAAGCTGCGCAAACCCCACCACAACGCTCGCCGCGACCGGCAGCAGCGAATAGAGGAACAACGCAATTCCCGCAGGCGCGACGCCGATACCGCGAATGCCAAGCGCATCGAGCAGCGGGAATCGGGCGGCAAGAAGTCCTAGCGGAACCATCATCAAACCGTACATCGCGATACTCGGGATAGTCTGGACAATGTTCAGCACCGGTAACGCGACGGCACGCAGCGCCGACCACTTTGCACACGCAACGCCAAGCGGCACGCCGACCAGGACTGCCGCCGCAACCGAGCCCGTGACAAGTTCGATATGGCGGGCCGCTTCGAGCCAGAAGGTATCGGCGTGATTCGCATACTCCAGCATGACCGACAGCCCGCTCCACAGTCCGCTGCTCAGAATGGCGGCAATAGCGGCCGCAGCCAGTGCAAGCGCAAGGAGATGTTGCACCGGTCCGAACGAGAGCTTGGCGATAGCGTCAGTGACCAGCACCGAGAACGCGAAGAACAAGATCCAGAAACCACCGGCGGGCGACACCCGCGCCAACGGGTTATCGGCAGTGACGAGATGCGCGGGCACAAGGCCGAGTAACAAACAGAGCGTCAGGAGCAGGACAACGCCGACCACGAACCGAAGTGCCGGGCGGCTGCGCAGCAACGCGAATAACACTCCTGTGGCGAGTACCGCAAGAAACGCCCACGCCTGCCCGGCTGTGAAGATGTCGGTCAACCCGAGACCTTTGCCCGACACGATCCGGTTCGCACGAAAGGTCACGAACGGTTCGAACACCAGCGCGAGCAAAGCCAGCGCTGCAATCAGCGCACCAACCTTGTCGATACGCAAGCCGCCTGCACCGTGTGCGGTAACGGGCACAGCCCGTGTCTCCTGGACCTGTGTGTCAGCCCCTGTCCCGGCAATCATTTAACGAAACCCTTCGATTTCAGATAGCTCGCCGCTACCGTTGCGGCCGGCTCGCCGTTGACCTGAATGCGGCTGTTCAACGTCTGCAGGGTCTTCAGATCAAGGCTGGCAAATACCGGCTTCAGATAACCGGCAATTTCCGGGTGTGCTTTCAACACGCTTTCGCGAATCAGCGGCGTGGGCGCGTAGACGGGTTGCACGTCCTTGTTGTCCTCCAGCACGACTAGGCCCGCGGCCGCTATGCCGCCGTCCGTGCCGTAGACCATGGCAGCGTTGACCTTGTCGGTTTGCTCGGCGGCCGCCTTGATCGTCGCCGATGTATCACCGCCCGAGAGCACGAGAAGTTGCTCAGGTTTCAGCTTGAACGCATAGGTCTTTTCGAACGACGGCAGCGCGGCAGCGGTATTGACGAACTCAGCCGATGCCGCGAGCTTGACCTGACCGCCTGCCGACACCCACTTGCCAAAGTCTTCGAAGGTCTTGATCTTGTTGGCCTTCGCAACGGTTCCCAGCAGGCCTACGGCCCAGGTGTTGTTAGCCGGGGCGGGCGTCAGCCAGACGATCTTGTTGGCCGCGTAATCGAGCTTGGCGGCTTCCTCATAGCCTTTGGCCGCATTTTTCCAGAGCGGGTCATCAGCCTTGTTGAAGAAGAACGCGGCGTTGCCGGTGTATTCCGGATAGATGTCAATTTCACCTGTCGTGATGGCCTTGCGCACGATCGGCGTGGTCCCGAGGCCAATCTTGTCGGAGACCGCGATTCCATGCGACTTCAGCACCTGCGCAATGATGTTCCCAAGCAGATTGCCCTCAGTGTCGATCTTCGATGCCACCGTGACCGAGTCCGCTGCATAAGCGGTGGAAGCCGTGGACATGGTCAGAACGAGCGCGACGGCGCCCCATGCCTTGATTGATTTTGCGATTCCCATGGGGATGTGATCTCAGTTGGTTTTAAAGGAAGCAATTTCTTCGCCGCATATCAGCCACTTATTCGGCCGCTTAAGCGCGGGGTCGACATTATCGACCAGTTAGCAGTGAATCGGCTGCAATAGCTGAGGAGAGTAACGGTACGCGAAACCATCACAAACCAACAAATCCCGATTTGCTAATAGGTATCGATGGAAATGCGTCTATGTCACAGAAAGTATGCGACGTGAAAAGATCCTCGCCGTAGCCCGCCAGCGCGTTCAAGTTGCACACGCCATGGAATTCCGTCCATTGCCCCACCGCCCGGCTTGCCCATGCAACAGGCGCGCTTAGCCGCTCGCAGTCCGCTCGCAGTAATTTGCATCCACTACACGCTGAGATAGCGGGTAGGCGAGCGACCGAACAACGCAGCAATGCGCATCGCCAAGTGTGAAGCGGGACTTCCCTGCTGTTCACCGGGAACGCAAAAGGTTTCCGGGGCGGCAATCCATCGGGACAACCAGTCAACAATTAATTGCCTTGCTAACTACTTTGTGATTTAATGCGTCCATGTTCGATCACTGCCTTTACTTCAACTCGGCTGCCCTCGCCCGTCTCGTGGAGCGAGAGTGGACAACTGCGTACGCAGAATTCGGACTGACGCCGCCACAGGGATTTGTGCTTCGGGTCGTGCTTGCAACGCCCGGCTGCCTCAGCAGTCAGGTGGCCGAAATCCTTGGCATAGCGCGCCCCACCGCAACCAGGCTTATCGACAGTCTCTGCGAAAAGCAATTGGTCGAACGGCGCCAAGCCAGGGAAGATGGTCGTGAGTGGACGGTTCATGCAACTCCAGCCGGTCTGGCGCTCGATCGGCCAATCAACAATGCGAGCGCCAAAATTGCTCGGATCTTGCGAGCAAAGATCGGCCCCGAGTTATTCGAGTCGGCCGTCACGTCCATGCACGGCGTGAGGAAGGCACTCGTATAAGTCAAGCGCGTTTTTTTAAAGCCGATAGTTGTCTTGCTAATCATCATGGAGACAAGCAAATGGATAACGAGTTGCGTCAAATGGCCGTAGTTGACGAGCGCATCGGGTGGCGGTGGTCGCCGGTACGCGCCGCCAGCGCTGTAATAGCAATCCTTGGATTAGCAGCGTTGCTGGTCGCGCTTGCCTGCTCTCTTTCAAGCGGCCGTGCAAACAATGCACGTTGTCTTGAGGCGTTCGCCAACGATGAACACCGCAGTCTCGACGCTTTTTTCCAGGATCCGGCGCTGCAGGATTCGCTTGTCCAGGCGATCGAACAATGTTCGCGTTGAACGTCGCCCGATCATCGTCTTTGGCATGGAAGTGGCGCCGCGAGCATCAATCGTCTTTCAGATGCTTTGCATATAGTCGCGGTCTTCAGCGGACAGCGATGAGAGCCAGGTGTGTTCAGAACCGGGTTCCGGTAGAACGTGGCCATATTCGATCATCTGTGCCGGGGGCAGCTCCGATATGTAGGCCCAGACGTATCGCTTGGCAACTTCTGTGGTTTTCGAAATCGCGTCGACAATGCCCTCAAGCAACTCACGCTTGCGCTCTGCGCTGCGACCGGCGCGAATATGTCCGTGCACGAAAATCTGCTCCGAGCGAAGCGGACTTCCACCCACGAAGTGATTGCCTTGAGGCACTTCGTTGAAAATCACCTGAGCGAAGAAAGACTGCGCACCGGTCGCCTGATTGTGAATCCGGGTGATCTCTTTCGCGATGCGTTGCTTGGCATCGGCAGAAAGGCGGCCAGTCGCAGCAGAAACAATATAGGTAGGCATATAGACCCTCCTTGAATAAGGAAACTACGCTTTCGCTATTTCAGCTATCTGTTGTACATACAACCATTATGCAGAAGATAGGCATCGATAGCGTACAGTTGTAGCTACAACTAATCAAACGAATAAGAATGTGATCAGATAGTTGTAGCTACATCTTATTGTTTGCGTGGCCGACCAGATACACGTGTTTACCCGGCAATCGATGCGACGAACCGTCAACCGAAATCCGCACAAATGTCACTCTTCTCGCCCCACACCTTGAAGCGTTTCGAGCGCCTCCAACAGGCGCTTGCTAGCTGGCCCCTTCATGAACTTTTGAACTTCGCTTTCAACCTGCTTCTGGGCGACCTGCCAGTGAGGCTCCGCACGCCGCAGCATTTTCAAACCCTCCTTGCTCAAGGTGGCGACCTTGAAGCGGGCGTCTTCTTCGCTGCCGACCTTGACCCAGCCGGCATCGATCAGGACTTTGAGGTTTCTCGAGATGGTGGTCTTATCCAGCGCCGCTTCCACCGCGATTTCTGTGAAGGTCGCCGATCCAAGCCGCTCGAGCGCGCGCAGAAGCGAGAACTGCGTGATTTTTAATCCGATGGGCCGGAGCGCGTCGTCGTAGACGCTCGTCAAAGCGTTCGCTGAGCGACGGAATTGTGTGCAGTAGCAGTCCGTGAACATGACATTCCAGAATCGATTAGCGGCGAATAATCACAAGCCGTTGCACCAGCGCAAGTAAGCACCCTCATAGCACCGGGAAAAACGTCGTTGACGCCAAATCAGATGCATATGCAACTGCTTGAGTATAGCTCGCATCTCGCGTAGTGCGTCAATACGGGAATGGAGGAAGTGCTTCGTCGATCAGAACGCGCGACGCCCGACCCGCCCGCTTATCGACATCGGGCGAAGGCGTCAATTCGTCTTCAGTGGGGCCTTACGTGTCGCTCAAGCTTTTCACCCGGACGTCGGGATTTTTTGGAATGCCGCGAGCGAGGCTTGCCCGCTTTGCGTAAACGCATGGCGCACCGCCGATGCGTCGATGCCCCACGCAACGATACCGGTTCAGGCAATTACCAGGAACTCGTCACGGTTCTTGTCGACGATCCAGTGAGGAGCCCGGCCACGTCCCGTCCAGGTCGCACCGCTCACTACGTCACGATATTTTGGTGCGCCCGTTGTCGCGGCCACCGCTGCAACCGCCTTGACTTGAGTGGTGTGTCCCATCAGTTCGGCAAGCGATATCTTATATTCGCCCATCTTTGCGACTATTTCAGCGAGGACGACTTCGGCCTGGCGCTGTCGAGCGACGTTCAATTGATCTTGAAGTGCTTCGCGTTGCGCGAGCAGTTCTTTAAGGGTGGGCATTTCCGTTTGCATTATAAAAAGTCGTTCTTTGAAGTTGTATGGATGTTCAACTGCGTATTGATCAACGAAGGTCGGCGCAGAGTGTTCGCTTTTTAATGGCTTGCGCGCCGCAAGGTCTCAGTCAGCCTGTCCGATCGGCGAACAGACCACGTCTGCCTGATTAGCGGCATTCCGGCCTGCGAACTTCGTCGGAGTCTTCGTAGCGGTGACGCCGCGAACGGCAACATGCTTTACCAGCCGGCGATTAAGGAGGGGCTGCCTGCACGCAGGGATGGTTTCCTCACGGGCCTATTCGCTGAAACAGTTACTAGTGTACGCGCATCACGACGGGTCGCATCGGAAACAGCCGCGTTGCAGGTCAATAGGACACAAATACCACGCCTAGCCCAACAGATCCAGGCATTGATATTAACGATATCTTACACGCAGGGTCAGACTCCGAAGCGGGTGAAACAATTCGGTCACCGGAATTCCGGCTCATTAAAAAACGCGTATTTGCAAGCGTGCGATCTTTCAGGTTGCCGAGTGTAACGTATTGCTGGAGCGATACGCGTACGGCAATATTCTGGTTCTATTCGCGTTTTCCGTTGCGCATTGACCAGCGTTTCGCCGGAAGCTTATTGAAAGCAGACGGTGGAGGAGTTAAATCGAAGGGACTACAGCATTCACGCAGTCGCCAATCGATCGATAACCAGGTCAAGCAGCGCCCGCAGCCTTCCAAGCCGGCGCAGGTCGCGATGATAGCCGAACCAAACGTCGCGGCCGGGCGGCGTCTCTCCCAGATCAATGCGGTGTATGCCGGTCGTATTGTCGCCGAGCGCGCAGGGGAGGACCGCCAGTCCGCCACCCTCCGCACACATCCTGGCTTGCGCGCCGCGGTTGTTACTGCCAAACGCCACGTGCGCTTTCGGCAAAACGCGTCTTACCCAATCGACATCGGGCAGCGTTCCAAATGCGCTGTCCATAGTGACGAGGTTATACCCCTCACCGTCGCCCAGCTGTGGAGGAACCATGTCGACCGGAGAGTAAAGCGCATAGTCCATGTGCATGAACTTACGCTGAATCACGTCGGCCTCGTCGAACTGCGTGATGCGAAACAGCAGGTCCGCGTCACGCCTTGCAAGATTGAATTGGCGGGAATCGGTCACTAGTTCGATGCTCACGCGCGGATTGGCCTTAAGGAATTCAGCGAAGAGCGGCGTCAAGACGTGAATGCCAAACCAGTCCGATGATGACACCCGCAGCACGCCAGTAAGATGCTGCTCCTTGCCGGCCAAAGAGCGCTCGAAGGCGAGTGCGTCCTCCTCCATACGCTCCGCGTGCATTAGAACGGCTGCGCCTTCATCTGTCAGGACAAAACCGTCCGTGGTGCGTTGAAACAGGGTTTGGCCGACTGCCGATTCGAGCGCTCGCAGCCGCCGCCCCATTGTCGGTTGTGTTTGACCGGTCCGCTTAGCGGCCGCGCCAAGCGAACCCGTGCGGGCAATCGCCAGGAAAATCCGAACATCGCCCCAGTCCATTTTTCCTCATGCATAAACGTTTGGTCGCCGTGCAATAACGTCGATTGTCGTAATTTCCCGCATGGACGAAGATGAATCAAGCAAATTCGCTCGATTCCCCGGGAGAAACACCATGAACATGCAAGCGCTGGTTCTGAACCGCTATAACGGCCCGCTTGAACTGACGCAGACTCCTCAACCGAGCGTGCAAGCCGGCCAGGTGCTGGTCCGTATTAAGGCGAGCGGCCTGAATCCGCTGGACACCAAGATTCGCGCCGGCAGCGCAGCACATGCCAGGCATCCACTGCCTCTGGTGCTGGGTATCGATATGGCGGGCGTGGTCGAAGCAGTTGGGCCGGGCATCACTCAGTTCAAGGTGGGTGATGAGGTGTACGGAATGACTGGCGGTGTTGGCGGCATCCAGGGCTCGCTCGCTCAGTGTGCAGCAGTCGATGCGCGGCTGATCGCGTTGAAGCCTTCCAACCTGTCGATGAAAGAAGCCGCAGCCCTGCCGCTCAGCTTCATCACTTCTTATCAGGGGATCGTGGACAGGGCGCAGGTGAAAGCGGGGCAAACAGTGCTTGTACAAGGCGGAGCGGGTGGTGTCGGGCATGTATCGGTGCAACTCGCGCAAGCATTGGGCGCGCGCGTTTTTGCAACGGTGAGCAACGGTGACGCCGAACTCATGGGGAGCTATGGCGCGACTGCTATCGACTATCGTGAATACTCGGTGGAGCAATACGTTCAGCAATACACGGGCGGAGAAGGTTTTGACCTGGTGGCCGATACGGTTGGCGGGGCAACGCTGGACGCGTCCTTTTCGGCGGTCAAGCAATTCGGGCATGTTGTGAGCGCGCTCGGCTGGGGCACCCACGCCCTCGCACCGCTGTCATTCCGCGAAGCAACGTACTCGGGCGTATTCACGCTCGCACCGCTGCTAACCGGCAAGCACCGTGAGCATCATGGAGAAATCCTGCAGGTAGCGACGCAACTCGTCGAAGCGGGAAAGCTCGTGCCCAGAGTAGACCCACGCGGTTTCGATCTGGCTAGCGCCGACCTCGCTTACCAGGCTATTGCAGCGGGAAGCAACAAGGGAAAAATAGTCGTCGACGTTCAATAGCGGCATCGGATAAGGATGGATCGCCGCGGGTAAATAAAAAGAAGGTTTCCGGGCGGTCGTGATGAGCTTGCCCAGGCTCAACCAGCGCCGAGCCGCGCTCATTGCGGCCGCCGGGAATACCGCCGGGAATACACTAACGCGATAACACGGCATTCGACGGTCGCGCGAACCGCTTGGCGCCGACCACACACAGCACCACCGCCGTTGCAACGGCCACCATCGGCCAGCCGACCGGCTCATGCAACAACGTCGCGGCAAGCACGAGCCCGAAGAACGGCTGCAGTAATTGCAACTGCCCCACCGCCGCAATACCACCCTGAGCCAAGCCTCGATACCAGAACACGAAGCCAATCAACATGCTGAACAAGGACACGTAGGCAAGTCCCATCCATGCCGATTGACCCACGTCGGCCCACGTCGAAGGCATGGTGGCCAGTGCCAGCGGCGCCATGACAGGCAGCGACAACACGAGCGCCCACGAGATCACCTGCCAGCCGCCAAGCTTGCGCGAAAGCCTGCCGCCTTCTGCATAACCGAGCCCGCAGACGATGATAGCCGCGAACATCAGCAGATCGCCTACGGGTGATGCCCCCGTTCCTCGAACCAGCGCAAAACCCGCTACAAGCAAGGCACCGAAGCCAGAAAACAGCCAGAACGCAGGACGGGGGCGTTCACCTCCACGCAGCACGCCGAAGATCGCGGTCGAGAGCGGCAGCAACGCAACAAAGACAACCGAATGAGCGGCGGTGATGTGCTTGAGCGCAAGGGCAGTGAGCAGCGGAAAGCCGACGACGACACCGAACGCCACCACCGCGAGTGAAATCAGATCACCTCGTTCGGGCCGCTTTTGCCGGAACACCAGTAAGAGCGCAAGACCCAACAAGCCCGCAATTCCAGCACGCGCAACCGTGAGGAAGACCGGGTCGAAGGCCGCGACCGCGACGCGTGTCGCGGGCAATGAACCACTGAAAATCAGCATCCCGAGGAAACCGTTCATCCATCCGCTTGCCGTCTTATCCATCATGCTCCCCTATTTCAGCTAGCCAGTATCGGCCCACAAAGCATGGATTTTCCAGAGACAGTGCACTACAGTCAGGGAAAACTGTATGGGTTAAAAATCAGTACACATGGAAGACACCACTTTTTTTGACACCGACGCTGGCACACTGGTCGAGCGTGTCATGCAGGCCATCCGGCAGCGGATTGCCGGACGTACCCTTGCGCCCGGTGCCAAGGTTCCATCCATCCGGGGCTTCGCCGAAACCTTGCAAGTTTCAAAGTCCACCGTGGTGGAGGCCTATGATCGCCTCGCTGCGGAAGGGGTCATCCAGTCACGCCGCGGTTCGGGCTTTTACGTCGCCGGACACCTGCCGCCGCTGTCGCTCGCTGAGTTGGGCCCGCGCCTGGACCGCGTTGTCGATCCGTTGTGGGTGTCGCGGCAATCGCTGGAGGCCGGCGCGAATGCCCTGAAACCCGGTTGCGGCTGGCTGCCTGCATCGTGGCTGCCCGAGGCGGGGCTGCGCCGTGCATTGAGATCCGTCGCGCGCACCGACGCGGCCGTGCTGGCCGACTACGGCACATCCCTCGGGCTCCCGGCGCTGCGGCAACTGCTTGCCCGCCGCATGGCGGATCGCGGCATCGAGGCGGCGCCCGATCAGATCATCCTCACCGAATCCGGCACGCAAGCCATCGACCTGTTATGCCGTCTGCTGCTCGAACCGGGCGATACGGTACTCGTCGATGACCCCTGTTACTTCAATTTCCTCGCCTTGCTGCGTGCTCACCGGGCCAAGGTCGTCAGCGTTCCGTATACGCCGGCAGGTCCCGATATCGAACTGTTCGCGCAGGCACTCGCGGAGCATCGGCCGCGGCTCTATATCACCAATTCGGCGCTTCATAACCCGACGGGCGCAACGCTTTCGCCGGTCGTGGCCCATCGGCTTCTGAAGCTCGCGGACCAGTCGGGTCTAACAATTATCGAAGACGATATCTTCGGCGACTTCGAGCACGAATCCGCGCCTCGTCTGGCAGCGTTCGACGGTCTGGAGCGAGTCGTTCATATCGGCAGCTTTTCCAAGAGCCTCTCGGCGTCGGTACGCTGCGGTTTTATCGCGGTGCGACGCGACTGGGTCGAGCGATTGATCGATTTAAAGATTGCCACCTCGTTTGGCGGCGGACGTCTTTCCGGCGAACTCATCCTCGGCGTGCTGAAAGACGGCACGTACAGAAAGCACATGGAGAACTTGCGAGAGCGGCTGTCCCGTGCGATGGGTCAAACAAGTGCGCGGCTGGAAGCACTTGGTATCGAACCGTGGATCGAGCCGCGAGGCGGGATGTTTCTCTGGTGCAAGCTGCCCGAAGGACTTGATGCAACGGACGTTGCCCGCCGGGCACTGGCCGAGAACGTCATCCTTGCGCCGGGCAATGCGTTTAGCGTCGCGCAGTCCGCCAGCCATTTCCTGCGCTTTAACGTCGCTCAGTCGACAGACCCGCGCGTTTTTACCGTGCTCGAGGCAGCGATGCATGGGTGAGCGCTTTTAACGCATTGTCCGCATGAAACACGCAGCGTGAACGTCACGGCAGCACGTCAAGCCTGGGCCATCTTCGCCAGCGATTCGCTGATCAACACGCGCGTCAATTCGCCCGCAGGCAGTTCACGCCCAAGCCGAGCCGCTTGTCCCGACCACAGGCTCGTGAAGTCGCCCTTCCCTGCCTGCTCTGCCTTGGCCTTGAGCGGCGCCAGCGCGGCGCCAGCAAGTGGAAAGGCAGGCGCCACACTGGACAGCGGGCCCAGTTCGCGGATCGCCCGATTGATGATGCCGCGAGCCGGCCGGCCCGTGAATATGTTCGTCAATACAGTGGAGTCATCCTGGCACTCGCGCAGCGCTATACGATGCACCTCCGGCACTTTCGCCTCCGGGCAAAAGAGATAGGCGGTCCCCATCTGCACAGCCGACGCGCCCAGCGCGAACGCAGCAACAATTCCGCGCGCATCGGTTATGCCGCCGGCGGCGATCACGGGAACGCTGACGGCATCCGCTACTTGCGGCACCAGCGCGAATGTGCCGACCTGAGCGGCATAGTCCTGCGTCAGGAAATTGCCGCGGTGCCCGCCTGCTTCAACGCCCATCGCAATCACAGCGTCACACCCGTGCGCCTCGAGCCAGCGCGCTTCCGCTACGGTCGTAGCCGACGCGATGACTTTCGCGCCAGTCGCCTTCACGCGATCGAACAGGCTTTTATCCGGCAGTCCGAAATGAAAGCTCACGACCTCGGGTTTGAATTCTTCCACGACCGCGCAAAAGTCGTTGTCGAACGGGCGACGGCCCGCCGCGGGCGGCGTCACTTCCGGATCGAGTCCATATTCAACGTAATATTCCGCCAGACGCGCGCGCCATGCCATGCTGCGCGCTGCATCGGTTTGCGGCGGAACATGGCAAAAGAAATTGATGTTGATCGGGCCACGCGTTTTCGAGCGGATCAACGCAATGCCGTCACGCGCCTGCTCCACGCTGAGCAGCGCGCAAGGCAGCGATCCCAGGCCGCCTGCTTCGCATACGGCGATGGCCAATTCGGGCGTGCCGGGGCCTGCCATGGGTCCTAGAACAATAGGTGCTTCAATACCAAACAAGTCGAGAATCCGACGATCGCGCCAGGTGCCCATGCTCTTTCTCCTTGATGATGTTCGCGGTGCCTGAGTGGCTTACGGTCATTCGTTGCACGCGGCTTGACCCAACGCGCGGCACGGCTGCACCACGGTTAAAAGCGTACATCACTGCCGCATTGCTTTTCGATAGAACCGCCTGCTTTCCCCTTAAAGACTGCCTTTAACCCGCGCCGTCAGCAGCGCAAAGCTTAGCAAGCTTTCAAGGAGCGAGCGGCGCTTTGATGTGATAATTGCTATCACTTTTCCCGATATCGAGAGTCGACATGGACGCAGCCGATTTACGCATATTCGAGTCGGTCGCGCGAAACGGCAGCATGAATCGCGCAGCCCTGGAGCTTCATACTGTTCAGTCGAACGTCACGGCGCGGGTTCGCTTGCTGGAAGAAGAATTAGGCGCACCACTCTTTCACCGGCACCATCGGGGCGTGGAACTGACGGCTGCGGGCCACAGGCTATTGCCTTTCTCCAGACAGATGGCGCGGTTACTCGACGACGCACGCAGCGCCGTCAAGGATGACGGCGTTCCGCGCGGGCCACTGATCGTCGGTACGCTGGAAACCACTGCCGCGCTGCGCATGCCCGACGTGCTCGCGTCGTTTGCGCTGGCTTATCCGCAAGTGGACATGGCGCTGCGGACCGGGACCACGGCGAGCCTGATCGACGACGTCCTGCAATACCGGCTGGACGGCGCGTTTGTCGCGGGTCCCGTGCATCACGAAGACCTGTCCACCGAGGCCTTCTTTCGCGAGGAAATGGTGCTCGTGACAGCGCGTCATGTTCACTCTATCGCTGAGCTTGCGCGGTCGGGCGAAGTGAAGACGATCGTATTCCGGATTGGATGTTCGTATAGAACACGACTGGATCTCGTGCTGGCGCGGCACAGCTTGCGAGTCAGCACGCCGCTGGAATTCGGCTCGCTCGACGCCATGCTCGGATGTGTGGCCGCAGGCGTAGGCGTGACGCTGCTGCCGAAAGGCGTAGTCGCCACGGCGTGGCGCGAGGGCCGCGTGGCGATGCATGATGTGGCGCCCGAAGATGCTCACGTCGACACCATGTTCGTGCGTCGACGCGATGTGTATGCAAGCACCGCGCTTAACGCTTTTCTCGAGATTGCGCGTCCTCTTGCCACGCCCGCGCCCGCACCCACGCTTGTGCTAGCTTGAACGATGCGGGCGTGAGCGAACAGGCTGAGGCTTCAAGAATGGGCACTTGCGTGACCCCGCTCAGACGTGATCGCGGAAAACTTCCTTCGCGGCGAACAAGCCATTGAGCGCAGCCGGGAATCCCGCATACACGGCCATTTGCATGATGGTCTCGACAATCTCCTCGCGGCTGATACCCACGTTAAGCCCCGCGGCAATATGAACCTTAAGCTGGGGCGTTGCATTGCCTAGCGCAGTGAGTGCTGCAATGGTGGCGATTTCACGAGCACGGATGTCCAGGCCCGGTCGCGAATAAATATCGCCGAATGGAAATTCAAGCAGGTACTTCGCGAAGTCCGGCGCAATATCCGCGAGCGAGTCGATCACCTTCTCCCCGGCTTCCCCGTCGATTTCCGACAACACCCGTTTGCCCCGTTCTAGGCGACTTTCCTGATTCGCTTGGCGTTCGATCGTGTCTTGCATTTTTCAGTCCTCAGTTGAGCATTGGCGTAACCATCTATCTTGTTGTCGAGGATGAGAAGGCATGCCTGAAGTTCCGCCACCCTGAGTCGAACCTGATCGCGGTGTTTTGCCAGCAGCTCGCACCGGGCTTCCTCGGTCGCCTCGCCTTGCGCGCGAAGCCCGGCATAACGCAGCATTTCCTGAATCGACATGCCGGTTGTTTTAAGCCGGCCCAGAAACTCGATCCATGTGAGGATGGAAGCGTCATAGACACGTTGACCCGTACTGTCTCGCGGCGCGAACGGGAGCAATCCGATCCGTTCATAGTAGCGAATCGTATGGGCCGTGAAGCCCGTCTGCTCGGCAATATCACCTATCTTCATGGCTGCGTTCTCGTTTCGACAAAGAGCATGGTAGGACTTAGAGCGCACTCTAAGTCAAGCGCTTTTCCGCATTGTGCCGCTAACGCGGCGCAATGACGGCGGGCGTCGTGTTTCAAGGCTTGATCGCGGGAACAGCGCTCATGACCGGATCGTTTTTCGCAAAGCCGATCGTCGTCCTCATGGCGCCATCGACGTTCAAGTGGCTAGCCGACGGACTCAAGCTGTCGTCCGGTCTCTCGTTACTGTGGGCGGCGGCCGGCCAGTAATCGCCAATCGTCTATCTAGTTGCGGTGCAATAGATCGCCCGGTAGTCGGCCGCGTGGCGCGATGCGCACCGGTTCGCACGTGGCGAAAACCGTACCGTTGCTCAAGCGCCGCATGATCGACGCGGAAAACGATTTTCGTGGCGTAGAGCGTTCACAACGGCCGCCAAGCGCGATAACTTCTCGGTTGCGACCACATCAGGATTTCACGCACACCGATGAAACCTTCGACCCACACGCTCTCCCGGAAAAGACGACGTCTTTTGCAATTCGCAGCCGGCCTCCCATTTTTGTCCAGTATCTGGGAATGGATGCCCATGCCTGCCCGTGCGGCGGCGTCCAATGCACTTTCTCGCGTACGCCCGGGTGAACCGGGCTGGCCAACTGACGCACAGTGGAACGAACTGGGCCAACAAGTCGGCGGTGCGTTGGTCAAAGTGCAATCACCCCTGGTGACCTGCCTGAACGCACCCGAAGGCGCTGACTGCCAGCAGCTATTCAAGGAACTCAAGAATCCCTACTTTCTAGGCGACGAAGCCGGCCTGACGCAATCCCTCGGCTGGGTCGACGCCTGGACATCGATGCCCAGCGTCTATGCGGTGGCTGCCCGCAATACGAACGATGTTGTTGCTGCTATCAACTTCGCACGCCGTAATAATCTGCGGCTGGTCGTAAAAGGCGGTGGCCACAGCTACCAAGGCACGTCGAATGCGCAGGATTCCCTGCTGGTCTGGACGCGAAAAATGAACGACATCACCGTGCGAGACGCATTTGTCGGCACAGGATGTGAGGGCCATGCATCACCGGTGCGGGCAGTCACGGTCGGTGCCGGCGCGCTTTGGGCGCACGTCTATGATGCGGTCACCACGCAGGCGGGCGGTTACGTCCAAGGCGGCGGCTGCATGACGGTCGGCGTGGCCGGCCTGATCCAGAGCGGCGGGTTCGGCAGCTTTTCCAAGGCCTATGGACTGGCGGCGGGAAGCCTGCTCGAAGCCGAAGTTGTTACCGCGGACGGTGTCGTCCGGATCGCCAATGCCTGCAGGAATCCCGATCTGTTCTGGGGGCTGAAAGGCGGCGGCGGCGGCAGCCTGGGCGTGGTCACACGGCTGACGCTGCGGGTTCATGATCTACCCGAGAAATTCGGCGCGGTGAACATGACGATCAAAGCCACGTCGGCGCCCGCATTTCGTCGGCTGATTGGACTGATCGTGGACTTCTATCATCAGGACCTGATGAACCCGCACTGGGGCGAACAGATCAGGTTTCGTCCCAACAACGTCCTCAATATCTCGATGGTTT
>Ga0302226_10001310_pt1 | contig 18920 bp, 18 predicted proteins | sample II_Palsa_E3_3_FD_193524 | JGI IMG/M metagenome (GOLD analysis project Ga0302226, IMG submission 193524) | Peat permafrost microbial communities from Stordalen Mire near Abisko, Sweden - II_Palsa_E3_3 | ecosystem: Environmental > Terrestrial > Soil > Palsa > Peat permafrost | place: Sweden...
TTGAGCTACAGCAACGCCGGCTACATTCTGCTCGGTCGCATCATCGAGAACGTCTCCGGCGAAAGTTACTTCGACTATATCCAGCACCACGTTTTCGAACCTGTGCAGATGGCATCCAGCGGCTTCGACAGCGAGGACGAGATCGTGCCCGGGCTGGCGGTCGGCTACTACCACGACGATGGGGTGTTCTCCCATACGTGGAAGGCAAACTGGGTGCAGGGCATCTACAAGGGCAGCCCCGCAGGTGGCGGCTATTCCACCAATGTCGACCTGCTGCGGTTCGCCAATGCCTTGCACGGAGGCAGGCTGCTCAGGCCCGCGACGCTGGCGAAGATGTTCGACGACGAAGTGCCGAACGACGGCCCCGCTGCCATTGGAGCCGGCATCGACGAACGGCTCTCGCACGACCGCCACATCCGTGGCCACCAGGGCGGCATCGAGGGCACGACGTCAGACCTGGAGATGGTTTGGGAAGCCGGCGCGGCCGTGGCTCTGACCAGTAACGAAGGGCCGTCGCAACACTGGTTGCTGGCCGAGGAGATTGCCGACTTGCTTGCCGCCGAAGGCGCGAAACCCTGAGGGCTCAACCGGGCATCAGGCTAATCATCCACCATCCGTGTAACTCAACTCTGGAGCAAGATAATGGAACCTGCAGCACTATTTATTCCCTTCATCGTGATGCTGGCCCCCGTGCTGATCGTCCTGATCACGCTGCGGTATCGCTATCAGCAAACGCAGGCGCGCTATCAAATGCTGTTGCAGCTAGCCGACAAGGGTGTGGATCTTCCCGCGCAGCTGCTTATCGAGCCGCAAGTGGCCTACAGCGAACGTCGCCGGGGACTGGTGCTGATCAGCACCGGCCTTGGGCTGATGGCGATGCTGCTGGCCTTGCCCATACAGCTCGACAACGGCCGGAGCATCGGCGGCTTGTGGGGCCTGGGCCTGTTGCCGCTGATGATCGGCTTGGGTTATCTCGCCAGCTGGTGGCTGAACCGGCGTGGTGATGTGCGTGGCTGATAGCGTCGTTGAAGCGCGTATTGATCGAGCGCTGGTAGCTCGAGCGTTGCTGGATGGGGATCGCCGCGCGTTCGAACAGTTACTGCGCCGCCATCAAGGCATGGTGCGCGCGCAGTTGCGTCGTCTGCTGCATGGCGATCACGCCATGGCAGACGATCTGGCGCAGGAAGCATTTCTGCTGGCGTGGCGGAAACTGGATCAGTTCCGTGGCGAAGCGCGATTCTCCACCTGGCTTTACCGCATCACCTATTCGTGCTTCCTGCAGGCATGCCGTAAGAAGCCTTGGCCCTCTGGCCATATCGATGACGACGCGGTTGATCAACTGCCAGCACTGCCAGACGCGGTCGATCTACAGCTGGATCTCGAGCGTGCCATGCAGCGCTTGTCTACCGCTGAGCAGACCGTGTTACTGCATTGTGTGCAACTGGGCCTGAGTCAGGAAGAGACGGCCTATGTACTGGTCATGCCGCTGGGTACGGTAAAAACTCATGCGACACGCGGCAAAGCAAAACTGAAAACATGGCTGGCACCTTGGCGTGAAACCGCCGATGAGGAGCGAACATCATGAGTCATCAACACGACGATCCTATCGACGCACTGCTGCAAAAGCAGTTCAAAGGATCGGTGCCCGACGACGGGTTTTCCGAACGCCTTATGCAGCGTTTGCCACCGCGTCGCCACCGCGTCGCTTGGCCGTTGTGGGTCGGTCTCCTGGCAGGAGCGGGGGCGTGCTGGCTAAGTCTCCTGGCCATGCCGCTGCTGCACCTTGGTTGGAGCGACTTGATGGGTGGCGAGCTGTCAGCATCGGCCATCACGCTGTTATTGGCGATAGCGGGCGTTTCGCTACTGACTTGCTGGTGGACCATAACCGAGGCCGATGATCGCTGAAGCGAAGAAGCTATCTGTATGGCCGGCTTCGTAAACCGTGGTCAGCAGTTGCCGAGAGGGCGAAGCAGCACGGGCGTCGTGGATTGCCAGAACAAACGACCCACCATGATGGCTACGCGGCGCACATCGCTTCCCTGAGAAAATCCGGTCAGTGGATTCAACACCGGATGCAATGCTCCAGGGAAGCGAAAAGTCACCGGTGGTGTCTTCCATGTCTTCGTTGTTTCGGCCCTACCCGGAAACCGGCACGATCACCTGCCGGCCGCCTTCACCGTTCGCCACCTGCTGATAGGCGCGGATGGCCTCGCCGAGCGGTACGGTTCGTTGCACCGTCGGCGGATGCAAGGTGGCGTCATCGAATAGCGGCCCCAGCCGATCGAGCAGGTGGGCGGTATCGCCGGCGCCGAGCTTGAGCGAATCCGCGCCGAACAGCTGCGTTTCGTTGTGATAGAAATCGCGCAGGTTGAAGGTCACGTCGCTGGCGCCGACGGCGCTGATCTCTACCAGCCGGCCGCGATGGGCCACGCACTGCAGCGCGGGTGCAAACATCACGCCGCCGACCGCGTCATAGACGACCTCGGCGCCGCGACCGGCGGTGAGTTCACGCACGTGCCTGGGCAGATCATGGTCGGATAACGTCCACGCATCGAAGGTCGCAGCCTCTGCCGCCGAAGGCGCATCGCGTACTACGCCGATCACGCGACACCCGCGCCAGCGAGCGAGTTGGCAAACGGCTTGGCCGACGCTGCCTGCCGCACCGATCACGACCACGGTCTCACCGCTTTGGGCGTTGGCGTAGTCGATCAGGCCGAGCCAGGCAATGGTGAAAGGCACGCCGACGCTGGCCGCAGCGACAAAATCGAGGCTGGCTGGTTTCAGCGCCAGCGCGTCCAGCGGCACCTGCAGGTATTCGGCGTGCGATCCGTCGTGGGTAAACCCGAACTGGCCACCGCTGCCCCAGACTTCCTTCGCCAGCCATTCGGCGGGACCATCAACCACCACACCGGCAAAGTCGCGCCCCGGCGTTCGCGGCAGCCTCGTCTGGCTCATCAGTCCAGCCGCGTTCTTGACGTCGCTGGGATTGATTGGTGCGGCACGCACTTCAACCACCGCATGACCGTCACTTGCCAATGGCTTTTCGACATCATCGATAACTAGTTGATCGGGTGTGCCGAAATGCAGGATGCGCAAGGCTTTCATGGATAGTTTCCTCAAGGAGCCTGATGAAAGGTCATAACCATGGCCGGATCAGCGCCACGAGGCGCTCGCCGACGAGCATGGCCGCCAGGCCGAGCAGGGCGATCGGTGGCGGTGCGGGCGACCGCGTGCGCAGTACGCCGTAGAGAATGCCCACAACCAGGCCAATGGTTATCGCTACGATGACATCGCGCATGATCGCTGTTTCCAGTGACGGGGTAGTTCATGATGCGCCCTACGGCGCCTTGGGGTTATCCTCAAATTTGCCATCTTCTTGTGAAATTTTGCCAACGCCATGTTCGGTAAAAGCGAACACCGATCCGACTATCAGCGCACGGCCAGGTCGGTGGTGGCGATGGCGCGCAGGCTGCAACAGGGCGAGCTGACATCGCCGCATCGGCATCGACGTGCACAGCTTATTTACGCCGCCAGCGGCGTGTTATCCGTCGAGGCACAGGACGGTGTTTGGGTGGTGCCACCGGAACGTGCGGTGTGGATACCCGCCATGATGCGGCATGGCTTGCGTGCGGCCAGCAACGTCGAACTGCATAACGTTTACGTCGAGCCCGCGCTGACACAGCGCTTCCCGGCACGTTGCGCGGTGGTAGCCGTTACACCTTTATTGCGCGCCCTGATTGGCGAGGCGGTGATCCTGCCTGCACGGCATGCGCCGGATTCGCGCCATGCACGGGTCATGGCGTTGTTGCTGGAATGCATCGAGGTCAAACCGATTTCGGCGTTGACCTTGCCCATGCCGGAGGATTCGCGTGCCCTGCGCCTCGCCCTGCAAGTGCGTGCCCAGCCCTCGATCAGCCACGGCGTTGCCCAGCATGCTGACCAGACCGGCGCCAGTCGGCGCACGCTCGAACGGCTGTTCCGCGAACAGACCGGCATGCCATTCGGACGCTGGCGACAGCAGGCGCTATTGATGCGCGCGCTTGAACTGCTGGCTATCGGCACGCCGGTGACGCATGTCGCCAGCACCTTAGGCTATGCCGAAGTCGCGGCCTTCAGCAGCATGTTCCAACGAGCCTTGGGTACCGCGCCATCGCGGTATTTTTCTTCGCAGGTCTGACTGGAGCGTGGATGGAACGATGGCTACTGCCTGCGCTGGTTTGGCGTAGTTTGTTGATCTGGATGTCTCCCCGCGCAGCCTGCACTGCTTTATCGGCAGGGAGCGCAAATTTGAAGCGCCCTCCAAGATCAGAAAGCACCGAACATCGACTCAGTGCCTTCCGCTGTCACCACCGCCGCCGCCGACATGGCCTCGACCATCACGCATTTCGTTGCCATGAAAGTTGGCCGCTCGACCAACAGGTCTTGCCGGGTCGCGCCTGTCGCCACGATTCGGAAATGGACCATGAAATCCGTTGCGGCGATCGAAACGGTTGTCGACGTGGCCATTGAACTCCCGTCGTCCATGAAACCACGGCCCGGCACCGATAAACACGTCACCTTCAAACCATTCCGGGCCGTAATAGCCGTAAGGTGCGCAGCTATAGGGCGCGTAATCGTAGTATCCATACGGGCATTCAGGTGCCGCGCCGAAGCCAGCTACGATTTGTGCCTCGGCGCGGGGTATGGCGGCCATGAAGCAAACGCCCATTGCAGCGACCAGAGTCATGCATGCCAACCGGTTCATAAAGCGCCTCGCAACTTTCGGGGACTTCAGCGTATCCCTTGCCTGTCGTTTCCGCGTGACGGGGAGCCGCTGCCGGCTGGCTCCGGATCGCCTTCCAGTACCTCACGCGAATGACTGCAGTTCGGACAAAGTCCACGATAAGGTTTGCTCAGAGGTGTCAAGCATGTCTGCTTTGATCGGGAACACACCTTAGTGAGTGCAAACGAATCGCAGCGACCTACGCCCGATGCATTTCCCGCCGTTTTGGATCGCGATACACGAGCACTGTTGCCATTAGGCCGCATAGTGCTGCAAACGACAGCCACAGTCCCGGCGCGGCGTTGTTGCCGGTGAGGTGGATCAGCCACTGCGAAATCGCCAGGCTCGATCCGCCAAGCGTGGTGGCGAGACTGTAGGCGAGCGAGAAGCCGGCGGTGCGCACGTCCGCAGGCATTATTTCGGTAAGCGCGACCACCAATGCGCCGTTGTAGCTGGCGTAGATGAAGGACAACCATAGTTCTACGCCCAACAGTCGACTGAAACCCGGGTCGGCCACCAGCCAGTGCAGTACGGGATATGCGGTGAGCAACGCGAGCACGGTACATGCGAGCAGCAACGGCCAGCGGCCAATGCGATCGGACAAGGTGCCCATCAACGGCAGCCAGATCAGGTTGGATAGGCCGATACATAGCGTGACGACAAACACATCCGACGACGACAGCTTCAGCACTTCCTTGCCGAAGGTGGGCGTGTACGCGGTGATCAGGTAGAACGACACCGTCGTCATCAACACCATCGCCATGCCGAGTAGCACGATGCGCCAGTTGGTGATCATCGAGCGATAGATTTCGCCGGCGGCCAGGCGATGCTTGCGCGCGAGAAAGGCCTCGGTCTCCTGCAGCGAGCGGCGGATCAGGAACACGAACGGCACGATCAAACAGCCGATGATGAAGGGGATGCGCCAGCCCCAGTCGTTCATCGCCTCCGCCGGCATCCAGCGCTGCAGCAGCAGGCCAAGCAGCGCCGCAAACATCACCGCCACTTGCTGGCTGGCCGATTGCCAGGAACAATAGAAACCGCGATGCCCCGGTGTGGCAATTTCCGACAGATACACCGATACACCGCCCAACTCCACGCCCGCCGAAAAGCCTTGCAGCAGCCGGCCGCCGAGTACCAGCAGTGGCGCGAGAATACCGATGGTCGCGTAGCCCGGCACTGCGGCCACCAGCAGCGTGCCCACCGCCATCAGCGCCAGCGTGACGATCAAACCCTTGCGGCGGCCGTGATGATCGATATACGCGCCCAGCACGATCGCACCGATCGGCCGCATCACAAAGCCTGCGGCAAACGTCAGCAGCGTCAGCAGCAGCGACGCATACGCGTTGTGGCTGGGGAAATACGTGCGTGCAATGGCCGAGGCGTAATAGCCATAGACCATGAAGTCGTACATCTCCAGAAAATTGCCGCCGACTACGCGAAAGATGGCCTTGACGCTTTCGCTGCGCGAGCGGGGTTCGGTATGAGTCACGGAACGTTGCCTGATTTCTGCAAGGGGATAGAGATTCGACACATGGCACTGGATGCTAGCAGCGTGCAGTGTAGGTTGGTGGTGAGCGCAGCGAACCCCAACATATTGCGCATCAAAAGTTGGAGTTCGCTGCGCTCACCACCAACCTACAAGGGCTTAGTCCGCCCGATGCTCAAGCGCCAGATAATCCTTGCTCTGCATTTCGATCAGGCGGGATTCGGTGCGGCCGAATTCGGCGCGCAGGCGTTCGCCGTCGTAGAGCTCGGTGATCGGTGCGGCAGCGGAAAGCACCAGCTTCACATGGCGGTCGTAGAACTCGTCGACCAGTTGCACGAAGCGCTTGGCCGCGTCGTCGCTATACGTGTTGAACTGCGGCACGTTGGCGACGATCACGGTGGGACCGGCCTTGGCCAGCGCGATGTAATCGGCCACGGCACGCGGGCCTTCGCACAGCGCTTCGAATTCGAACCAGAGAACCTTTTCTGCGCGCTTGTGGAAAGCAATGTTGCGCCCGTTGATAACGATGGCGCCATCCTGCTCGATAGTGCCGCTGGCCTGGCTGGCAAAGATGCGCTCCAGCGCGCGATGGGACTCTGCACCGGGTGGTGTGAGATATACCGGTGCTTGCGCCAGCGCACGCAAACGCCAGTCGTGTGACGAGGCCATCTCCACCACGTGGCAGTACTTTTCGATCAGGGCGATGGCGGGCAGAAAGCGCGCGCGCTGCAGGCCGTTCCTGTACAGGTCGGCCGGTGCGGTATTGGAGGTGGTGATCAGAGTGACTCCGCGCGCAAACAACGCGTCGAGCAGGCCGGCGAGAATCATCGCATCGCCAATGTCGTTGACCAGAAACTCGTCCAGGCACAGCACGCGACACCGAGCGGCCAGGCCAGCCGCTACTTCGATCAACGGATTCTGCCGGTTGCCCAGTGCGCGCAGACTTTCGTGCACCTCGCCCATGAAGCGGTGGTAGTGCCGACGCAGCGCCGTGCCTTGCGGCAAGCTGGAAACAAATAGATCCATCAGGAACGTCTTGCCGCGCCCGACGCTACCCCAAAGATAAAGTCCGGGCACAGCCGCTGCGGGCTCATTGCCGAGCAGCGACTTCAGCCGTCCAAACAATCCGCCGCTGGCGTCCGGTTGCACACACAGTGCCGTATGCATGCGATCGAACTCGGGCAGCAGCGCCAACTGCGTGGGATCGGATTCCCAGCGATGCGCGGCGATGCCTTCCTGGTATCGCGCGCCAGGCGCAAGTTGCGGAGATTCACTCATGAAGCGGAAAGTCTTGGTGTGGGTGGATAAGGGCCGAGCGACGGATAGGCAAAGACGGACAAGCGATGCTCAACGCGCCGGTGGGAGCCAGCCGCGTATGGTGTGCTTGATCGCGCCGCGCAGATCCATCAATCGACGATGGAAAAAATGGCTGGTATCCGGCATGCGCACCAGCTCGGGCTTTTTCTCCAGTGCATCGATCCAGTCGAACACCGCCTGCGGCTCCACCACTTCATCAGCCTCGCCCTGCACGACCAGCCACGGACAGGTCGGCACAGTCAGCTCACCAAAGGCCCAGCGGCCCACCGGTGGTGCGATGCTGATCAGCGCATCGGCGTGCAGTTGGGCGGCGCGAGAAATGGTCACGTAGCTGCCGAACGAGAAGCCGGCCAGCCACAGTGCATCGTCGGGACGCATGCGTCGCACCCATGCAACCACGGCAGCCAGATCGTCGCCTTCGCCTCTGCCGTTGTCGTACTCACCGGGCGAATTGCCGGTGCCGCGAAAATTGAAACGCACGGTGTCGAGTCCGGATTCACGCAGCGCGCGCTCGGCCATCGTCACCACCTTGTTGTGCATGGTGCCACCCTGCACCGGGTTGGGGTGGCAGATCACCGCCACGCCGCGGCGTGCGCCGGCGTGCTCGGCGACATCGGTGATGGTTTCGAGCTTGCCGGTTGGGCCATCCAGCATGAAACTGGCGGCCTGGTCCGGAAAACGATCGGGATCGGCGGGGAGCACGGTGGGGTTCATGCCTGCGATGATAACCGGCCTCGGCAGATGCCTGCCGATCGGGTCGGTTTCACCCACTCCGGGCCGACCGCCACCCACCCATCAAACGCAATGCCACGCCCATCGAGGCCAATCCATGACGAAAGCTGCTGAACGCCAACGCTGTCCCTGGGGTGCGACTGATCCGCTGTTGCGGGACTACCACGACACCGAGTGGGGTACGCCGCTACACGACGACCAGCAACTGTTTGAGTTTCTCTGCCTGGAGGGCGCGCAGGCCGGCTTGTCGTGGCGCACCGTGCTGGCCAAACGCGACCACTACCGCCGCGTGTTCCATGATTTCGATATCGCCCGTGTCGCCGCGATGAAAGATCGTGAGCTGGAAAAGCTTCTGCTCGACCCCGGCATCATCCGCAACCGCCTGAAAGTCTTTGCGACACGCGATAACGCGATAACGGCGCTGAGCGTGATCGCAGAGTTCGGCAGTCTGGACAACTACCTGTGGTCCTTCGTCGACGGCAAATCGCTGGTCAATCGCTGGACGGAAAGTGGCAGCGTACCCGCAAGCACGCCCTTGTCCGATGGCATGAGCAAGGCGATGAAAAAGCGCGGCTTCCGCTTCGTCGGAAGTACCATCGTCTACTCGTTGATGCAGGCGACGGGGATGATCAACGATCATCTGCTGGGATGTTTTAGGCACAAGGCGTGCATGGCAAAAAAGACATAAGCGCCGGGAATACGCCGCTTCCAACGCTTGCGCCAACGAGTATCGTTTTTTACTAGCCTGCTTCTGCTGTTAGGCCAGATCAAACAACGGCTGCCCGATAAAGCCACCCTCTTTCGCACCCGGCGGGCAGGCGAACACGCCGCCGCCGACGTGGGTGACGAACTGGTTCATCATGTCGAACTTGGACATCTTGTCGAAGATTTTCACGAAGCCGGTGCGTGGGTCGCGCTGGTAGCTGATGAATAGCAGGCCGGCATCGAACTCCATGCCTTGATGCCACGGTGGCCAGCGTTCGGCGATGTAGCTCAGGCCGTTGTCGTAGGAATACGAACGCCGCAGTATCTGCGCGCCGTCGTTGTTTTCCGGCGCGCCCAGGCGCACGTGGGCATTTTCCGGAATGATCGGGTTGCCGTTGGCGTCGTTCGCATCGAGAGCGAGGCTGTCGTTTTCGTGCTTCTGGCCGAGCGGTGCACCGGAGTGCTTTTCGCGGCCCATCACCTGTTGCTGGAAGCTGAGCTTCATGCGGTCCCAGTGTTCGAGCGCGATGCGGATCGGCCGTGCAACCATATAGGTGCCGTGCTGCATCCAGCCGCCTTCATCGCCGGCCCAGATGTATTGATTCATGGCGGCCTCGGCGCGAATCGGCACGTTCATGCTGCCGTCCTTGAAGCCCATCAGGTTGCGCGGTGTGCTTTTGTCTTTCTGTGCGGCCATGAAGCCACTTTGCGCCCAGCGGATATTGGCAGCGCCATAGGCGATGCGCGTGAGTTGGCGCACGGCATGAAAAGCCACCTGCGGATTGTCGGCGCAGGCCTGGATGCAAAGATCGCCGCCGGTACGCTCGGGTACCAGCTGGTCGCCGTTGAAGCGGGGCAGGTCGGCCAGCGCGTCGGGGCGGTGTTTGGCCAGGCCGTAGCGATCCTTGCCGTCCTTGGTGAACATCCCCGGTCCGAAGCCGAAGGTGAGCGTGAGTCGGTCGGTCGCCAGCCCTGTCGTTTCGTACGAATCGAGTTCGGGCGTAGCGGGATCGTTGGTCAGCAAATCCGCGGTCTGACCCTGCGTCAAACGCGCAGAGGCCGCCGTCCACGCGCGGAGCAGGGCAATGACGTCATCGCGTTTTTCGGCGATGAGATCGAATGCGGCGAAATAGACGTTGGTCTGTGGCGTGGTGGCTACGCCGGCTTGATGGGTGCCGAAGAACGGTTCGCTGTCGCTGCCGGTCTCGCTGGATGCAGACGATGCGCGTGCATGTGCCGTCGCCGCTACAGGCGCCGTGGCAGCAACGACGGCAACGGTCGCCGCCGACGCCAGGAACCGACGCCGGCCGCGCAAGCGCAGATCGTCTGACTCGTTCATTTGCCGGCTCGCATCAAGGTGTTCATGTCGTCTTCGACGTAATAGAAGCCGTCTCCATTGGGCGTCATGGCGATACCGAACAGGTCGCCGTTACCCGGGGGCGACTGCGCCTGGTCGGAGTCGATCCACTGACTGTAGATCTGCTTACCGGTGACAGTATCAACCTCCACCAGCTGGCCGTCCTTGCCGTTGCAGGCGAGCAAATGGCCGGCCGATGTGTAGACCATCGCCAGCGGCCAGTTGAGCAAGCCACCTTGGGTCACCACCTTGCCGGTGCCTGCGCTGGTGGTGCGATCGAGCGCATCGGGTATCGCGGTAATGATGTTGTCCAGGCCGTCGGTTACATACAGCGTGTGGTCCGGGCCAAGCGCCAGGCCCGTCGGCCCGAGCAGGAAGTTGTCGCGGTCGGCGCGCTGCGAAAAGCCATCGCCGACGACCGTCTGGCTGACCAGCACGGGCGGCTTGCCCTGTGGAATCTGCAGCTGCAGACGCAACACGGTGGCCTTCTTGATGCGCACCGGGAACTTGGTCGCCGGATCGATCACGTCTGGACTCTGCAAGCCAAAACCCGCCATGCTGATGAACAACGTCGCGCTGTCGCCGTTATCGATCACCGCCATGTTGCCCCACGGATCGTTGATGGTCGGCCCGGACCACGCTGCGACCATCTGGCCGTTGGGATCCAGCACCAGCACGCAGCCATCGCCCTTGGTAGCCGTGGTGCCGTCGGTGCTCGGCGTGCTGCCGACGATCACCCAGCCGGACTTCAGCATGGTCATGGCTGTGGTCAGGCCCACGCCACCAGGGCATTGCGCCAGCTTCTGCGGCAACTTGGCAAACAGCGTCGTCTGCTTGGTGGACGGTCGGTAATCCACGATGGTGGTGCCGGTGCCCTGCAGGTTGGAAAGGTTGTTGAAGTTGTCGACCAGGACATCGTCCTTGACGATCTTGCCGGCCGAAACAGGTGCAACGACGATCGCGTAGGGATTGAGATCACCGTTGTCGGTCACGGTGGAGGTCAGCGTCACGTGGCGATGCACGGTTTCGAGAAAGCCGGCCGGTGCCTTGTCGGCAAAGGCGGCGCTCGTGCCGAGAACGGTGACTGTAGCAATGAGCGCTCGAATTAGCTGGCGGCTTCCAGCCTGCTGGCGGTGGGTCTTCATCATGGCATGGCTCATGTAAATCACTATCAGAAAAGGATGTTGGTACGCAGGCCGAGCACCAGCTCGTTGCCGACGCGTCGTGTGGGCTCATTCGGATTGACGATGCCGCCGCCGGGATTGAAAACGTACTGCACGTCAGGTTGCAGCTGCCACCATGGGCGCAGCTGATACTGGTAGGTGGTTTCCACATACGTTTCGGTGTGGCGCACGATGTTGAGGCTGCCGGGGTCCACGATGGCCGCGACGTTTGCGGCATCGCGATCCAGTCCGGAGACGTTGCTGCCGATCTTTACATAACCCATGCCGACGCCGAAGGTGTCGTCGGCGCGATTGCGGAATGGCTCGTGATAGACGAAGCCCGCATTTGCGCTGTAGCGGATGAAGTTGCGATCGTTCTGCGGTGTGCCCATCACGCGTAGGAAGCCGCTTAGCGTATTGTTCGGATCATCCTGATTGCGCCACAGCATCTGGTCAGCCACGGCATATAGCGAGAAATCACCGCGGTGATTCGCCGGTACGCCATTGCTTGCGGGATTGGCCAGCGAGAGGCCGTTGCTGTCGTAGCGTTGATCCGCAAAACTTTCGGTGTCGTACCAGGCGCCGAGCCGATAGGTGCGTGCCAGCGGCGCCGACTCACCCGGGTAGACCATGCTGCCCAGCGCGGGATAGGCGTATTGGACTTCGGCCATGATCAGCCGACCGCCACCGAGCGCGAAGCTGGTGCCCGAAGAATTCTGCTTTTGCGGGTCGCCGGTGTTGTTGCTGGTCGGGCTGCCGTTGAACACCCCGAGCAGCACGTTGATCGAGTCGATGGGTCGATAGCGCAGGCGCACACCGAGCGCCGAGAGGGGATACGCCGGTCCGCCGCCCGGCATATTGTACGAAGGCAGCGCCGGCCAGCCGAACATCGTGTTGACGAAGTAAAGGGCATTGGTGCTGACCATGAACTCCTGGTCGACGCTCTGCTGTCCCACTTTTATGTCGAGCCGGTCTTCCTCCAGAAATTTCTGGTCGTACCAGAGCTCCCACAGGCGTGTCGCGCGATCGGCCTCGATGCCGCTGGCCGTCTGGATCGTGCCCAGATTGTCGGCACTGAAATTCTGCCCGTGGATCTGCAGCGCGCTGACGTTGAACAGGCCGCCGTAAAGGCCGAAGGCGCGTTGCGTATTGACCTGCAACACGAGCTGGGTCAAGCCGTCGTACTGGGCACCCTTCTGGATTCCGCCGACGGGATTTCCCAGCATCTCGCTGGTCTCCTGCGCCGCCAGGGAAATGCCGTATTTGCTCAGAAATGTGCGTAAGCCGAACAGGTCGCCGAGCAGAAAATTGGTGCGCTTGAGATCCCCGAGAAAGGTGGTCTGGTCGGTCGACTCACCGTTCGGCGATTGCTCCGAACTGATCGGTACCGATAGTGGTGGCGGGGCAGCCAGCGCGGCAGTGGTCACCATCAAACCGGCAATGCATGTAGGCACCATCAAAATACCGCGCCGGTAATTCCAGAGCCGGTGTATTGCCATTCTCATAAATCCCCTTCATTCGATTTGATGGTGCAGACGTCATATCGCAGCACGCTGTGACCAGCCTTGATTCCGAAATATCGTGATGCGAATCATTATCAAATGCAATCACAAAGTGGCGTTGTAGCGTGAGTACGGCGGCGTTCGATCAATGACGCGCCCCGACATTTCGCATTATTTTTCGATGACGGTGAAAGGTCGGCCAAGATTATGCTGATGTTGTCTCGTTTCAGTTTGGATTTGATGGGAGATTCGCAATTTATTGCGCCAATGCATACCATTCAAGACAGGTAATGCGCATGCTCTTCCATTGCGGCAGAGCGTCAAGTTGACGCGTGTGCGACGCATCGATCTGCCCGCCGCTTGAAAGCCAGGTAACGGGGCGAGTCCGCTGTCTGTGTCAGCCGGAAAGTCGGTGTTGTTACATCGACAACGAACTGCCATGCCCGCAGATAACGGCATCGTTTCCGGATCGCCACCTCCCGGTGGGGGGCTCCGATGACGCGGGAAAGCAGCAAGAAAAATGAGTACGCACTGGAAACCGGTTTTCAGGACTCGATGGCGAGATTCTTCGACGATGAGCTGCCAATAGCCTCCAGGTCACTCGGCGTCGGTGCCGAGGTGCTTTTATCGGTACTCACCGCCGCATGGATTTGGCCGTTGTCGAATGTCAGATTCAAACGCATCGACTGGACACTGGCGGCTGCCGTGACCAGCGCCAGGCCGAGTCCGGTGTGCACGCCGGCATCCTGGCCTTTGCGCCAGAACCGCCGATGCATCAGCGCCACATCGTTGCGGTCCAGGTCTGGGGCGTCGTTCTTCAGCCACCAAGTGCCTGATTGGTAACCGAGTGTCAGGCGGCTGCCGGCTGGGGCATATGTCACGGCGTTGCTTACAAGGTTACTCAGCATGACTTCGAGTAGCGTGGGATCGGCTTGCCAGATCAGCGTACCCTGCGTGTAAATGCTTAAATCGAGGTGCTGTTTTTTAATGTCACCGCAATATCGGTCCAGCAGCTTGTGCGTCAACGCGTCGATATCGACCGACTCATATTGCACTTGCTCGATACCCGCTTCGATACGCGTGAGTAACAGCAGCGCGGTAACCAAACGCTCCATTTCGATGCCAATGACACCGAGATCGGCCAACATGGTTCGTGGATTGCGCTCACTGGGGTAACGCAATTCCACTTCGATCATGGTGCGCAATTCGGCCAGCGGTGTGCGCAATTCATGCGCGACGCCGCTGGCGAACTGGCGCTCGCGCATGAGGCCTTCTTCCATGCGCGAAAGCACCTCGTTGAAGCGCATGATCAATGGCCGCAACTCGGCCGCACTGTGGCTATCCAGGCGCCGCTCGGGTGACTCAGGCCCGATGAGTTGTACGGCTTCAGCGAGCCTGGACAGGGGCTGCAAGCCACGCCGGATCAGCAGCGGCGTGAGCAGTACAACGATAAGGATGGCGATCAGGATGCACCAGTAATCGATGCGGTCCATTGATCTCTGGAAACTTCTTACCGCATTGAAATCAACCGCCAGACCGAGGTTGCAGCTGGATTGAGATGAGGCTGGCGCATTGTCGTTTCCGCTTGCACGCGAGGCAGGCAGAAAACTCATGGCTACTCCCCGCAGTTTGGTACCGAGCGAATCCGACATGTTGGCAAAGGCAGGCTTTCCCGCCGTTGGCGTCGGCCACGTCAGCACTGCCGCTGCAGGAGATGAGAGTATGTATTTGCCTTGGCACTGGATTTTGAAATAGATAATTTTGTCATCGGCCAGAAACTCAGGCACATGGTCGAAGCCGAGTGTTGGTTGATCGCCATTTGGCGGCATGCGGAAAATATCGGAGAGCGCCTGAGCGCGCTCGAGCAGATTCGTGTCGGCTTGCAAGGCCACTTCGTTGTCGATACGCGAATCAAGCAGCCAGGTCGCTGCGCCCAACGTAAGCACGATCGTAACTACCAGAAATAGCGTGATACGCAGCCGTATCGACATGACGCGAATCATGGAATGAGATAGCCCGAGCCACGGCGCGTTTCGATCACGTCGGTGAGGCCGGCCTGAGCAAGTTTCCGGCGCAGTCCGAACACGACAACCTCGATACTTTTGTCGGAAGCATCGGACTCCGTGCCCGACAAACGATCCAGGATTTCGGTACGTGTAAAGACCCGGCCGCGATGGCGCAGCAGTAACTCAAGCAGTGAATATTGACGAGGCGTCAGCAGCAGCGGTACCCCGCCAACATCGACCTGACGAGCCTGCGGATTGAGGTTGAGCGTTCCGACCGAAAAGGAAAGCAGTCTCGCTTCCTGCGGGCGCCTGGCCAAGGCGTGCAGTCGTGCCACGAGTTCGTCGAACGCAAACGGCTTGACCAGATAATCATCAGCGCCCTTGTTCAGCGCACCGATCCGGTCTGATACCTGGTCGCGTGCCGAGAGCACCAGCACGCGCGGGCGCTTGCTGCGATGGCGTAGATGATGGAGCACGGCGAGGCCATCTTTCCGCGGTAAGCCAAGATCGAGAACAACCTGTTCGTAGCCGAAGCTGTCCAGGTGATGGCAAGCCGCCACACCGTCGGCGGCCAGATCGACAGTGAAGCCGGCGGCGGTGAGTCCACGAGCCAGCGAGTCACGAAGACGCACCGAGTCTTCAACAATGAGCACGTTCACGATCAATCTCCAGGCTGGTTATGGCGATGCGCGTCGCGCGTCATCGGAGAAAATTACGTCTTGGCCATACCTGGCAAAAATCGAAAGAGCTAAGTGGCGTGGAGTTCCCCTGCAACTCATTGGACGGCGGCCAAAACCTGATGCCGTCCTAGTGTGTCAAGCCAAGCTAGCAGCAATAAGAAAACAATTTTCGATAAATGTTCCTCAAGCCAAAAATATCCACACGGAAATTCCGTTAACAATTCTTAACTGTATTTACGGTTATTAATGGACGGGCATCAACAAATAAATAACAACTACTAATCATCAGCAAAGTTTTAGGTGTCACACTGAAATCCGAAAAGAAGTCATGATCAGACTTCGATATCCATCGAAATTTGCGCTAGCGCGCCAGCAGCTTCGGGGTTATATGTGAACTTACTTTCTCCCTGTCACGGGGTTAACGCCATACCCAGGAACGAGATTTATCGCATCCTGGTCTGTCGGCCGAATCATCGGCTCGGGAATATGATTCTTGTCACGCCACTCATTGCCGAGCTCGGACGGCTCTACAAAGGTGCTGAAATCGATATCGTGGCGGAGGGCGATGTCGCCGCTGATATATTTCAAACATTCTCAAGCGTCAGAAATATTTACTGTCTTCCGCGTAGAGGTTTCAAGCACCCTTTCGTTTTTCTTTCAAAAATATTGAAAATACGAAAAACGCACTATGATTTAATAATCGATCCCTGTCTTGGGTCGGGCTTCAGCCGCGCGCTGACGAGAGTATTCAAGGGTCGACGCAAGTTGGGTTTCGACGATGCCGGCCGTCGTCGCGGAATGACACATCTGGTGCCAAGTTCCATGGCACCGCATCACATGGCGAAACGATCCGTGATGCTTGCACGGTGGTACTCATCGCCACACATGGACGACGTCGAAAATTTCCCGGTCCTCGATATCCGCTTGACGGATGTTGAGAGACAACTGGGTGAGCGGCTGATACGTGACATTGTCGTCACGTCGGAGCAGCTCAATACGGGCGGCGTGATCGGTTTATTCGCCGAGGCCACGGGGAACAAGCGCTACTGCCAGGAGTGGTGGAGCGACTTTGTTTCTGCCGTCAGGCTCGCCAGCCCCGATTGCAGCATTGTTGAAATCATCCCGGTGCATGGCCGTTCGATGCTGGATTCGAAGTGGCCCGGCTACTACTCCACCAGCATTCGACGGATGGCATCTGCGATGGCTGGCGTCGACATGATGATCAGCGCAGATTGCGGTGCCATGCATTTGGCGGTGGCATCGGGTACGCCAACCATCGGCATGTTTTCCGTCACGGACGCCAAGATTTATGGCCCGTATGGATCACACAATGCCCATCTGGTTACTCAGGGCATGACGCCGCAACAAGCGGCAAAACGAGCGGTCGATCTGTATCGTGAGTCGTTCTTTGGCAGCGAAGAATTGCAAATCACTCCTCGTCTGGAAGCGACGCTGCTTTGAAAATGCTCGGCGTAGTCGGCACGTGCATCATTGCTGCTTCGTAGCGTGAGAACGGCCAATGGCCGGACGATTGGCCGCCGCGTACGCCTGCGCAGGGGCTGAGTGGAGTGTAACCACGGCAATATTGTCGACGACTCGCAAACTGTACCCGCTGGTAGCGCGGACGACTGCAGACTGACGGGCCTTGGCCAGAAGGTCGGATTGGGCGTGCAGGTTTGCGGCATCGGTTTGCCGGCCCACGTTGGTGATGCCGTCGACGTAGTACATCAAAAATTCGTTGGTATGAAATCTGTCCGCCGAGGCGATGTACGGTGAGATCAGCTTATTGATCATCGGAAACTCCTCCGCCACGTGACCGGTTATCGGCGAAAACCCGATGTTGCCATCGAGCAGGAAGCCGTGGATGCCTTTGGCGGCTTTCAGATCGGCAAGATCGTCGGCCATGCCGGCAGCGATGTGGTCCTCGTAATTCTTTTGTTCACCCAAGGCGTTGCCATAAGCGCTGGCCAGCGAGCACATGCCAACCGCCAGCATGCATCCCGCCGCAAGCGTCCAGCGTGGAGACCTATGCCACTGCGCCAGCGTTGCCTGCATGACGATCAGTGCGGCAACCAGCAGCGCACCCACACCCATCAACACGCGTGGCTCAAATTCTGGCGTGAGCAAGAGCAACATGGGACCGGCGATACAGAGCAATGCTGCCAGAGGCAATACAAGGCTGATGAGGATCAATGCCGCGTTGATCCATGCTGCATGCGAAGCGCGCCGTGTTGTTGCGTATTGGATACCGATGGCAACGGGAAACACGGCAAGCATGATCAGCAGCGGCAGAAAATAGGTCCACCATTGCTGGTCGAAGCTGTTGCCGATAAGCCGGTAGAAGCCACCAATATTCGTGGCGATCAACGGCAGCTGGCTCAAGTTGTGGATCTTTCCGCTCTCTCGCTCGACCCAGCCATGAATGTGGATGCCTATGATCAGCTGATACAAAAGCATTGCTACACCCACTTGCAGCACGCGCAAGAAGAACTGCTTTATCCAGCTGGGTATTGGCTCGTCATGCAACTGGGCCAGCACAACCTCCAGAAGCATGAAAATCAGATAGACGTTGACCGCCGGCTGATAAAAATTGAGGCTGGCAAACAGTGACAGCACACCCAGCCACCAGCCGCGCCGGTGATTTGCGATGGTGAGAATCGGCAGCAAGGCCAGCAGTATCGCGATGCTCATGCTCAGCGCATCGAACTTGTACGAGAGATTTTCCAGATAGAACGGTTGTGCACCGAGCGGGAATGCGATCAGTGTGGCCATCCACGGTGAACGCAGAGCGTAGCGGCGCGCGATCAGTACACCGGTCCATGCCAGCACCGCAATGGCGCCAATCTGTGTCAGCGGCGAGATGTCGACCAACCCGCTGTCGTAACACTGCAGCAACTTCATCAGCAGCGTGGTCAGCGGACGACCATTGGAATCCCAGCCGGTGTGACCGATGAGTGCGCGCTTCAGATCATCGTTGTAGTAGCGATTCGCCCGCAGGATCGGATACAGGATGAGAAAATACAACGCCAGAAGAATGGTGAAAACCCTGCCTTCGTCACGCCGTGAAAGGTCGCGTGCGTGGTTCGGGTGGCTGTGCGGAATAGAAAAGCTCACGTTTTAAATCTCTGGGATGCGCAGCTAATGTAATGTCAGGCCATCGATCGATCGGGCGAAAGAGCCTGCGCAACATGGCGGCACACCGGGAACGCA
>Ga0302226_10001315_pt1 | contig 18866 bp, 23 predicted proteins | sample II_Palsa_E3_3_FD_193524 | JGI IMG/M metagenome (GOLD analysis project Ga0302226, IMG submission 193524) | Peat permafrost microbial communities from Stordalen Mire near Abisko, Sweden - II_Palsa_E3_3 | ecosystem: Environmental > Terrestrial > Soil > Palsa > Peat permafrost | place: Sweden...
GAGGCAACCCCCTTCACCAGGGGTACCAACAGTACGTGTCTACCAAAGCGCAGGGAAAACGGACGTCTCTCCACGGAGAAACATGAACGGGAGTGCTGATCTCGCCAAAAGCCAGGAACCTCGGAAAAAAGTGGTAAACCTACAAGGTTTTTGGTTTCCTGAGACTGATTAGTAATAAACCCGTGGTGTGCATCCCGTGTACGTCTCATTCCTTTTTTTGTTTTTTTTTGAAGGCCATTTTGGCTCGATCGGCTCAATCTGATCCGCACGATGGACAGCTAGCTCTTGTACCGCCCGCAGGAGTACTCAATGGTAGATTATTATTTGAGTAATTAATTATTTTGTTTATTTATTTCTGGCTGCCTTTGGTGGTATGGATCGGTCTCGTCTCCTTTTCCGCATCGGCCACCGCCTCCCCTCACAGAGATGGTCTCAGCAACCCTAACTAATCCATCGCCTGATCCCTCGTTTCCTCGATGTCCGTTTACTGTTACAGTCCTCTTGATGTTCTATGAGACAGGAGGTATACTTGAGGACCCGCCTGCCGTCCCACTGCGCGCGCACGGCATCCCCGCCGCCGACATGCTTGCGTTGAGCACCTCATTGCCCCAGTACAGCCTTTGCGGAGCAAGCCACGGCTGTGTCACGTCCACCCAGCACCCGCCCTCGTAGGCACACGTACTATATTTTTTCGTTGTCGTCGTGGGCACGTTAGCACAGGCACGCAGACACACAGACAAGAGCCACACAACCCAACGTACCTTGCCATGAGGCCTGCAAACACAAGGGTGCACGTCCCACACGGCCTGGCCGTGTGCAAAACGGGGGGGCAGAGACGAACGGATTGGCAGTGTGCTCGTTAGCACAACAAACAGGCGAACAGAGCACGAAACAACAACGCACCTGTGGTGAAGGAACAGGGACAGCAGGTAGCCCAGCAGGACCAGCGGCATGGAGGACGGCCGTGGCAGCAGGGCCAGCGGCAACAGCAGGTGAAGGCAGTACATTCCACGACGACGACACGTTGCGTAAACTCAATCACTAATCTTGTTTTTTTTTTTTCCCAGTGGAGGTAGAAGAGAAGAGAGACATCTGATACGTAAAGAGAGAGATAGTGCGTGACGAAGGGGAATAGAGGGACGACTGACTTGCTTTTTTAGACGGCCGTTTCGTTGGAGTCGAGTGACTCGGCCGTGAAATCAAAGCCGTCAAACTCGCGCTGGTCCACGGCGGTCAGGGTCGAGTCAAAGGGGGTGAGCTGCGGCACCTCGCGCGTGAACTCGGGGTCAAAGTTGTTGGTGTCCCTGACGTCGCGCTAAGCAACAAAATTAGAGATGTTAGAACAAAAGGAAAAAAAAAAAAAAAAAAAGGGGAGACGTACCACGGTGGGCTTGAAGGTGACCGGGACCTGCTTCTTGAGGATGGCCTCCCACTTCATGTCGGCAAAGAACGGGTGCGCCTTCACGTCGGCCGCGTCGCTCTCGCTCGCGCCGAGTCGTTTCGCGGGATCACGCTGGAGCAGGGCCTGCAGGATCGATACGCTCGCGGGCGCAAGCTTGCTCGGATAAATAACGTCGGCAGTGAGGATGGCGTCAAAGATCTCTTCTTCCTCGTCTCCCTTGAACGGCGACTGGCAGCAGCAAAAGTTACAGAGAGGGGGAAAAATAAAAATAAGACAATAAAATACCTGTGCGAGCAACATCTCGTAAATAAGCACACCAAAGGCCCACCAGTCGACGGCGCGGCCGTACGCCTGCTCGAGCAGGATCTCTGGTGCCATAAACTCGGGGGTGCCGCAGAACGTGTGCGTCGTCCGCCCAAAGCCCATGCTCTCCTTGCACAGGCCATAGTCGGCGACCTTGATGTGGCCGTCCAGATCGAGCAGAATGTTGTCCAGTTTGAGGTCGCGGTAGACAATGCTTTGGCTGTGGAGGTACTCGAGGGCGAGGAGGACCTCTGCCGCGTACATCCTAATTTGAAGCAAAGGGGGGAAAAAATTGAGTGCAAAACAAAAACGGCGGCGCTGCGGTACTTTGCACGGGCTTCGTTAAAGAGGGCGCGCTGGATGTGCATCATGAGGTCACCGCCGCTGACGTACTCCATCACGAAAAAGATGCGGTCCTTGGTCTGGAAGCACGAGTGCAGCTTGACAAGGAACGGATGCCTTGCTTGGTTTGCAAACTGGAACACCTTTTTCTCCGTCTTGACGCTGGACACCTCGTCGTTCTCAATAATAAAGTCCTTCTTGAGCACCTTGATGGCGTAGACATTCTTGGTCGACTTTTCCTCCACCAGCATGACCTGCAGATAGCCAGCCAGCAGGGTCAGCCAGACAAAAAAAAAAAAAAAAAAAAAAAAAAATAGAATTGTCACCTTGCCAAAATTGCCCTTGCCCAGGACACGGATGAGCGTAAAGTCCTCCATGCGAGCAGACCGCACGGGCGAGTGGGCCGCCGCCAAGGCCAAGGCCGAGATGGGCGAGGTCGGTAGTGGCGACGAGGGAGCGATATCCATGCTCGACCTGTCGGCCTTCTTGCTGGCGTCCTTTTCGTGCATGAGCGTTCGTTTCCGCGTAGCCGTTGCCTTTTGCGCCGACCCAGCCATGTCGACCGACTGCTTGAAGCCAAACAGCTTGATCATCGCAATGGGGATCTGTTGTTTCTTGGCTTTGAGCAGGCCATAAAACTACGACTGCTTTTACCTGGGGCGTTTTGACCGCACCTCGACGTGCAATGTTGTCTCGTCGCTGCAGACCCGACTGTCTTGGTGCCCAGGACACGTGCACTAGCAGCTCACCTCGTGGCTCCATCTCGAGGCCAACGTCTAGTTCCGTCGTCTCGGGCTGATCCCCGGCAAACGGCTTGATGTCGAAAAAGGCAATGGCAAAGATGTCGTTCTTGTCAAACAGGTGCAGCTCGACCTCGTTGGCACCGTCCAGGTTGAGCTCGATCGTCTCGTTCCACTCGGGCTCGTTGGTGCCGTTTTTCACGCTCGTCCTCGTGTCGTTCTTCTTGTTGACCTGACAAGACAATTCAAAAAGAAGAAAGAGCAAGTTTCGTTTTTACATACCTGATTGTTGATCCGCACAACCACCCTCGCATCCAGCTTTCGGTGGGCCGCGGCAAGGTTTCTGGCGCTGATGACCTTGATCTTCATTTTCCCGGTCAGCGACACCCTCTTCCAGTGGTGCGTTTCCTCCTTGGACTCGAGTGTCATCGCTAGAGATTAAAAAATAGCATTAAAAATTCATATCAGAATGAGCAGTACGTACCCTTGAGGGCCTCCTGGCTCGCACCCGAGTCCTCGTAGATCCCGACCTTGGCCTCGTACTTTTGCAGGGCCACCTTGAGCAGGTTGATCTTGTTGTTCAGGTCCATGATTTTCTGGAAGATTTCTGCCATGTGCTTTTGGTCGGCCATACTTGCGCCGTAGACCTTGGCCAAGTTTTCTGCGCCGCTCTTGAGCTAAACATGGGGCCGTTAGTCCAGGGCAGGCCCATTCGTTCGTGAATTACCTTCATCTCGACCGTGATCTTTTCCTTCAAAAATTCGATGCGCTTCACGATGGCCTCGTCCGACAGGTTCATGTTGTCAATCATGTCCATCAGGTCCGACAGCGTGTGCGCACACCCAAAGCGAGTGATCACCTTGTTGTTGAACGCGGCAATCTTCTCGCGGATGAGCTCGATCCGCTTGGAGCTCTCGGCGAGCTTGACCATCACTTGGTCCTAGATAGTCAATCCGGAATAAGCGATGGGGTAATTACTTCAACGACGCTCACACCTTTTCGCCCTTTTTCTTCACCGTGCGCAGCAAGTTCTCCGCGCCTGTGCGGATCTTGAGCTCGACCTCGAGCTGCTTCTCCAGCGCGTCCACCTCATCGCTCTACAAACAGGTGTTTGGATGGCCCAATTTAATCGTCATGTGGTTTCTTTATGAGACGTACGGGGTTGCTGCCGCTGGACCGGATGATCTGCGACGAGCTGTTGCTGTTGCGCTTGTCGGCCGAGCCGACCGTGGGCGCAGGCAAGCTGCTGCCAATCGGCGTGGATGGCGCGCCGCCCACAAAGCCCGACCCCTGCCGGTTGCGAAGGCTGTAGGGGGACTCCTCTCCAAAGCCCTGCGGTGACGTCGGCACTGACATGGTGTCCTGCTGCGGTGGGTAGGTGTTAGCCCAGCGGGGGGATTAATTTGGATGCAAGGGACGGTTGCACCGCACAAAAAGAAAATAAACAAACGATAATAAAACCAGTACGAGCACGACGACAACGACGACCCTCCGCACTCCAGCTTGGCCCTGTCCTCTCGTCCCCACGAGAAACAACCCTCCCCTTGCATGAAAGAAAAGAAACAACAACACAAAAAGAAACAGCCCACGTTGCACGTGTCTTGGACCACCCATAAATCACCGTTCCAAAACAGTGAACCCCCCGAAAACACAGTCGTCCCCTGCTCAGCGCCACACGCCCTGTTCAACGAGGCAAGCAAGCGGCAGCTGCTGGGCTGTGTCCCAAAAATAACAACGTGCCACGCCGGCCATAATAGCAAGTGTGGCACCCAACAGTTTGGTTCGCATGACGTCTGTCTTGGTCGACCTGCCCGCCGTGCAGCGCCTGTCGCCGCTGGTGTGGCGCGTGCTGGGCTTCAACCCGGGCACGTTCACCCTCCAGGTTCGCCCCTGCGAGACCTGCGTGTCTTAATGAAGTGGATCTCAGGGAACCAACACGTACATTGTGGGCACAGGGCCGGATCGCGTCCTGATCGACACGGGCGAGGGCAAGGCCGAGTGGACGGCGGCCCTGGTGCGGCTGTCCCAGTCCGAGTCCTTCAGCATTGGCCACGTCGTGTGCACGCACTACCACCACGACCACTGCGGCGGCTGTGCCGACGTGCTCGCGTCCTTCCCCTCGGCCAAGCTGCACAAGATCCCCTTTCCGTCGCAGCAGCAGCAGCAGCAGCAGCAGCACGTGCACTACGAGCCACTTGCCCACGGGGACACACTGACGACCCAGGGCGCGACCCTGCAGGTCGTTGCCACGCCGGGCCACACGCCCGACCACCTGTGCCTGTTCCTGCACGAGGAGCAGGCCATCTTCACGGGCGACTGCATCCTGGGCCAGGGCACGACCGTGTTTGCCAACCTGCGCGAGTACATTGCGTCGCTGCAAAAGCTGCTGCCGTTCAACGCCAAGGTGCTGTACCCGGGCCACGGGCCGGTCGTCCCCGAGGGGCACGCCAAGGTGCGCGAGTACATTGACCATCGGCTCGCCCGCGAGAAGCAGATCGTGGACCACCTCGTGGCCTGTGACGCGCAGACCGTGCCGCAGATCGTCGCAGAGCTCTACAAGGCCTACCCCGCCCACCTCCACAAGCCAGCAGAGGGCAGCGTCCTCCTGCACCTCACAAAGCTGCTCGAGGACGGGCGGGTGGCCCACGATCAGGACAGCGGCACGTGGTCTCTGTTGCCCCTCAAGGCCATGAGCTAGAAGCGCATAGAATTTCACGTTCAAACTCAAATGCAATCCAAGCTCTAAATAAAAATGTTGTCACTACCAAGACTTGCCAGAAAGAGGACCTAGTCGTCTTCTTCTTCGTCGTCGTCGTCGTTCTCGTCGTCGTCGTTCTCGTCGTCGTCGTCGTCGTCGTCACCGTTGGAGACGTAGCCCTCCTCGTCCGCACTCCAAACCCGCTTGCCCGTCTCGATCTTCTCCGCCTCGCGAGAAAAGAGCAGGAACAGCGACTTGGCCACCCGTCCGCAGTCGCCCGTCTCGTGGTCGTGGTCGATGATCTGGCCCACGACGCCGCCCGTTTCAAAGTCGGGGTCGTAGTCCATGACCATGAGGTTTCCGCCGCCGTCGGTGCCGATGGGCAGCCAGCCGGGGCGCCACCACGCGAACTTGACGCCCGGGTACTCCTCCTCCGACCCGTTGGCGCCGTTGAAGTCGGGATCGTCCTTCCACACGTCCTCCCACAGCCCGCGCATCGTCGCCAGCTCGTTGATCATGTCCTCGCACGGCAGCAGCGCGTTGTAGTTGCGAATGCTGACCTCCGCGCCGTCCGCGGCCTTGAGCAGCGCGCGCAGGTCTGGATGCAGCGGCTGGCCAAACTGCTCCTCCAGTCGCGCAATCGCCTCGTCCGTCGCCGGCGCACCAACGTAGCTCCTGGGCGCCTCGCCGCCGCCTTGCTTGGGCGTGTACACGGGCAGCTCACCACCGCCGTTGCTCGAGAAGGCGGCAATGTAACGGGCCCAAGCACCGGCCACGTCGCCCTCGAGCGCCGGCTTGGCCTTCTTGGCCTTCTTGGGCGGGGGCTGCTTGGCCTTCTTGGGCGGGGGCTGCTTAGCCTTGGCCTTGAGCCGGGCAGTCACCTTGCCTGCCTTGACGGACGTGGCCTTCTTAGTTGCAGCTTGACCAGCAGCAGCAGCACCGCTGGCCAGGACGTACTTGCCCGGCTGTGCCTTGAACACGGTGCCAAACACGTTCTTGGTCTTCTCCTTGTACTTGGCCTCGAACTCGCCCCGCGCCTCGGCCAGCGGGAACGGGCCCTTGATCGCGCTCTGGCCGCCCGTGCCCGTGCGGCCCCAGCGCTGCCACACGTGGTACTTGCCCTTGCCGTCCTGCACCAGCTGCAGCACGTAAAACTTGTCGTGCTTGTCGTCCGTCTGCGCGCAACACCCCCAATTAATCCCCTCCCAACCCTTAATTGGACCTACCTGTTGCAGTGACGCAGCGTACGACAGCGCGCCGTCCACAAACACACGCGCCGAAGGGCCGCTGAGTGGGCACGCCGCGTCCACGGCCTCGGCCCCAGCCCCTCCCGGCGTTTTCTTCGAAGGGGCCATTCCAAATGAGGCAATCGCTGATTTTTCTCCCCCCCTCAATTTGCGCGCCGCTTCGCTGGACGAACGCTCCTCCTCCTGGGATGCCCCTCATGCCCCGCTTCTGGCGGCCGTCCTCGGCCGGCGACACGGCCGGGTCGTCCTCGCCCTCCCCGTCGCCGTCCGAAGAGAACGAGGCCTCGTTCACGTCGTCCTCGTGCGGTAAGCCACACGTCCACCCTAAAGGGTAATTAATCGGGCAAAAACGTCACATAGAGGACCTGCTCGGGCCGGCGCCGCTGCACCAGTGGCCCGTCCGACTCGAGGGCAGCCCCTCGCCCCTGTCCTCGCTCTTTGCTGCCCTTGACAGCAGCAGCAGCAGCAGCAGCAGCACGGCCAGCACGGCCAGCACGAAGACGGTGATGTGCCTCCCGGACGAGGTCCTCGTGCACGTCTTGCGCTATCTGCCCGTGCCGGACCAGGCCAGCTGCGCCGTGCTGTGCAAGCGCTTTGCGGGGCTGCTGAGGGACAGGCAGTTTGTGTCGTTGCACGAGGCGCGCTTCCAACGGTACCGTCCGTGGTCGGGTGGTGATTTGGCTGTCGACTGATAAACCCTCTGCTGATAAAAGGAGACAGCACAGCGGGGTCCCGTTGACGCACAGCGTGACCAAGGCCATCCGGACCGCCAAGCTGCCGTGGGCACACACGAGGCCCTCGATCAAGCAGGTAAGGAAGGCCCTCCCTTCTTTTATGTAATGTGATATTCTTGCGTAGACGCTGAGGGAGCTCAAGGACGAGCTCGGCCTGGTCGCGTTTGACGGCTCGCACTGCAACGACATCGATCCCGAGCACGTCAGCACCATCCGCCAGTTCAGGAACCTGCGCACCCTCGACCTCAGCTACAACAAGCGCATCACAAACGAAAGCATCATCGACCTGCTCACCAGCCTGCGTCACTTGGACCGTCTCGTGCTGCGCAAATGCGCGTCCCTCAACGACGGGGCCCTGGACCTGCCCCTGGACGTGACCTCTCCCGTGAGCGAGATTGACGTGCGCATGAGCAACGAGGTGTCGGGCATGTTTCTGTACCGGTCGGACCAGTGCTTCCCCCGCCTGCGCTCGCTGCTCATGTCGCAGCTCAACGACCGCACCGCCGCCCTGCTGCCCCGCGGCACGCCCGCCCTCGAGGAGCTCATCGTGCTGGACACGCACCACCTCACCGGCCCAGGCTTCACGGCCATTTCCTTTGTGCCCACGCTCACGACGATCAAGCTGTACCGCTGCTTCCACGTGCAGGAGACAAACGTGGTCCAGTTTGGCCGCATGCTGCCCCACCTAAGGAGCCTTGTTCTCAAAGGTACAGTAGTAATCAAATAGCATTAATAAATAAATAGAGTTTTTTTTTCGTTAAAATAGGCAACCGGATCCAGATCAACGTGGGCGCCCTGCAAGAACTCAACCACCTCAAGGTCTTCCGTCTCTCGTGGAAGAGCACGCTGCAGTCCCGGGAGCTAATCGAGCTCTCCACCTCGTTTCGCCAACTGACCAAGCTCAACCTGAGCGGGTGCAAGTTCCTCGACGACGACTCGCTGCAGAGCCTCGCCCACCTGCCGCTGACCATCATCAAACTGCTGGACGTGCCCAACATCACCGACCGCGGCTACGACGTCATCCTCCAGCTGCCCCGCCTCGTCAAGCTGGTCACGGGCTGGACCATGGACGATGAGCTCACGGACGCGCCGCCACTGCCACAGCAGCTCGGCCGGCGCTCAAGCTCGCTCGCGTCCCTCTTTGTCAGGCCCCCACGGACCAACTCGAACGAGGACTCGTTCTCTGCCATGACATCGCCCACGTCCTCGTTCATGTCCCCGTCGTCGGTGCACGTACCGCCCCTGTCGCTCTCCTCCTCCGTCCACGAGCTGCCAACTCGGCTCTCCTTCAGTGGCAACAGCCTCAGCAACGACTCGATCCACCTCGTGCCGGGCAGCACAGGGTTCCTCCTTGCCACCGCAACCACAGCCATCACCTCCTTGTCGTCCAGTGACGAGTTGTCCACGCCCTCCTCCACCGCCTCCTCGCGTCGGTCCAGCAACCTGGGCCTCCAAGGCTGGCGATCGCGCTCCCACCAGCTGCACGACATCACCGAGGAGCCCCTCCTGTCCCCGAACGACAACGGCCCTGGGCTGGCCACACCGCACAGCCCACTGCGCCTCACGTTCATCGAGGGCCTGGCCAAGCCCGGCGCGCCCCACCTGCAGATCCTCAGGCTGCACCACCACGGCAACAAGGACCTGCTCAACCGTTCCGTGGCCATCGCGGCCATCTCACAGCTCAGCTCGCTGCGGGAACTGCACTTGTGTGCATGGGGCGTGACGGACGAGGATGCGGTCCATCTGGCACGCCTGACAGACCTCGACACGCTCGTGCTCTCGCAGAGTGATCTAACCAGCAAAGGTGCGGTACTAATTTTTATTATTATTATTATTTTTTATTTACTTTGTCATTATCCAGGGTTGAAAGTACTGGGCGACAGACTGCGATCGCTGTACCGGCTGGACCTGCGCCTGTCCAACCGTCTCGTGTGCCGCAACGGCGAGGGGCTGTCCTCCTTTGGCGGGCCGCACCGGGTGCTGCACTCTGTCTGCCTCGCGGGGTGCGAGGCCCTGGACCCGACGGCCCTGCGCGCCTTTGTCCACATGCCAAACCTGCACGTGTTGGACCTGTCGATGACACGCGTGCGGCCGTTTGACCTGCTGCACCTGGTCGGCATCTCGACGCTGCGCAAGCTCAGCCTGAGCGCGTGCAAGCACATTGTCGCGGTGCAGGCCCTGCGCGTGCTGCACGATGCCCAACACCTGCACTCGATCGACATGCTGGGCTGTCCCTTTGACGTAAAATCTGTTGAATTATTTATTTATTTATTATTTTTTGGGGGGGTGGGGCGGGGAACAGGAGCTGCGCCCAAACAACACCTCGCGCGAGACCATGGCCCAGTACCAGTGGGACTACCTGCGCCGGCCCTTTGTCAAGGTGCTGGTCGAAACCATCACCGACGCCAGCCGCGCCGTCGTCATCAGCCCGTACCTTTAACACAACACCACCATGATATGTACACATTGCATTTTTCTTCACTTGAGCGCCCCTTTGACCGCGAGCTCGTCTGCCGCCTCGTTGCCCTCGTCGCCCGCATGGCCCTTGACATGCGTCCACTTGACGGGCGCAGTCCGCTGGGCCAACAGGGCGTTGACTCGCTCCCACAGGTCGCGGTGCTTGATGTCCCTAAAGTCGTCGCGCACCCACCGTGGCATCCACTGGGTCACGGCCTTGACGACGTACACGGAATCGGTGCGGATCTCGAGGGGACGGTCCTTTTGGCTCAGTTCGAGGGCCTTGACGGCGGCCTAGTGCGACAACAGTAAATAATTACTATTATTCTTACGCGTGCCATTGCTTCGGCCCTCCCGTTTGTCTGGATGGGCCCCTCCAGCCGCTCGCTCGTGTTTCGCTCGTCATCGGGCCCAAAGAACACGCCAAAGCCGGCCTTGGCGCCCTCGTTGCCGTTGTTGCGCGAGGCACCGTCGCAGTACACCACCTGTGGCCCATCCATCGCTGTCGCCCTTGTTGGAACACCAGGAGCAGGAGCAGGGGCAGGAACGGGGTCGTCGATGCCAGCAACAAAGGCATCGGCCGCTGCGCGCGACGTAAACTTTTTGTACCGTGCGTTTTGGTGGCCGACGACTTGTGCCTTGCAGTCGTCCCTGTTTTCTTGCAGCCGGGTCAGATGGCTTTGTTCTCCCCACCACAACCACCCACCCATCAGTTTACCACGACAGGAACACGCCACGTTGGCGCCCTGTCCTGACGGCGTAGAACAACGACGCGGCAGGTTTGCTCATCCGCGCCGTTTAAAAAACTGGCAAATTTAGTCGAAGACGTGAAGAAACAATGATGGGGAAAGCAATCAAGTGCTCAAAGTACACGCTCATACACGTGCTTACAAATACGAAAGGGACACATGGCCTGCGCTCTGTGTTCAGTGTGTGTGTGTGTGTGTGTTTTCTTCTCACAAAGTCTCTTTCCGGGCCACTGATGTTCTAGCGACGCTTCAGTGCGACGCCCTGGTTTGCGAGCTTGTCGGCTGCCTCGTTGCCCTCGATGCCCGCATGGCCCGGCACGTGCACAAACGAGGTGTCGGCCGATCGGCCCGCCACGGCCGAGGTGAGCTGCTCAAACAGGTCGCGGTTCTTGACCTCCTTGCCGTCAACGCCGCGGTAGTCGTTCTGCACCCATTTCTTGGTCCACGAGTTCATGGCTGCATTGGGATTAGCGCTGGGATTAGACTCGCAATGTATTGTCAACATAATACCGTTGACGACGTAGCTCGAATCGGTGCGGATCTCGATCGGCGTTGACTTGGGGACGGCCTGCAGGGCACGCAGCGCAGCGGTCGCCTCTGCGCGCTGGTTCGTCTGCAGCGGGCCGTTCAGTGGCTCGCTCAGATTGCTGGTAGTACGACCCACATCAGATCAAACCAAATACGGTCCGTCGGTCTGTGTTTACCGTGCATCGCCGTGGCCAAAAAACACACCGACGCCGGCCACGGCCCCAGTACGCCCGTTGCCCTTGGCAGCACCATCGCAGTACACGACCTGCTTGGCCGACGAGCTGGTGGTGATCGTGGCACTTGCCGGCTGAGCAGACGACGATGCCTGTGCGCCCGTGTTGTGTCGCTTTGCAGGGATGCTGGGGGACGACGAGCCTTGCTGGTCATAATCGGCGTCGTCGTAGGAGCGCTTGACCGACACGGGGGCGGCATGGTACTGCGGCTGCGGCTGCTGGCGCGGGGGCGTCGGTGGCGCATAATAATGGGGCGCGCTCACCGGTGCCGGCTGGTGGTTGGAATGGCCCCGCGAGAACGCCTGTGCCTCAGCCGCCGTGTCAAACCGGCGGAACACAGCCCCGCTGTAGCCCGCCACCTGCGCATTGCACTCGTCCCACGAGGTGAACACGCCCGTGCTACGGCCGTCCTGCACGGCGTAGAACCCTTGCCCGCCTGTACCTTTCCTGCCCATGGATGTGTTTCTTTTTTTTTTCTTTTTTTTTTCTCGAGGCAATGAAAAATCTCAGTCCGGATCTAACCGGCAAACAACGATGCGATGGTTGTGGTGGTCGCAGACGTAGATTGTGTTGTTGCAGGGATCGATCGCGACTCCAAGTTGCAGCATTCGCTGTGCCTCTGCCCCACCGGTGAACGAGTTGGCCCTCGAGGGCCCAGGCCGACACCTTGTCTTCCTCACCGACCACCAGTACTTTAGCGGCAGCATCGTAGGCAATTGATCGCGGCCCGCACGTGTCTGCTAGACCATTCCCCGTAGACTCCGTCGCTGGCAAGAACTGGCAAACTCACTTTCTGGGACGCACACTGTTGAAATGGCCGAACCCAATGTAAGCCGAAACCAAGACCGAAAAACCAACCCTAACGAACCGTACGCACCAGGCCCAGCGCTACAAGCTGCGCTTCAGCAAGTCTCCCCGAGGCCACTACGTCGCCAACTTCAAGGATGCGGACAAGCCTTCGTTCGTGGACGTGCAGGACATGGCGCAGCCGGTGATGGCCCGTGTGCCGCGCTACACCAAGCGCGAACAAGTGTATGGGGAAAGGGCACGCACTGTTGCTCCATCCACTCAACTCTTTCGCTCGGTCTTAGCAACGAGGTCGACAACGACATTGCCCCGATGGCCCAACGTGCCAAGGCCTTCCGCAAGAAGACCAAGATCGTGTACAAGCGTGACAGTGCCGAGGTCTACAACGACCGGCTGGCCTGGAGCCTCAAGGACGATGCCAACAAGGTCGCGTACAACGGCAAGCCACAGGGCGGCGATGGAACGGGGTGCTACGTCCTGTTTATCAACGACACGGTAACCAGTATATTCTCACATCTTTTTTTTTTTCTTTTCGCCAATCCCTATTGTTCCTCCAGAGCGACACGTTTAGGGTCATCCCCGTGCGCAAATGGGTCAACTTTGCCCGTGACTGGGACGCGTACAAGGAGGACCCCGAGCTCAACCAGCTGCAGCAGCAGCAGCAGCAAATGGCGATCAAGGCCGAGGCCAAGTCTGTTGGCATGACCGTGATCAAGAACGAGGTCAAGTCAGAGGCGGGCGTGGTGAGTGCGTCCGACATCTTTTCCGGCAGGCTCAACAGGGTCGCTGGGGCATCGGCGGCCAAGCTGAAACGGGAGCGCACTGATGACGACGGAGAAATGGTGCTTTTTCTGTCAAGAAAAAACATGCATTCTTAATTTTTTTTTTTTTTTGGTTCAGGGCGACGAGGACAACCAGGACGAGCTCGATTTCGACGAGATCGAGGACGACGACATTGCCGACGACGCCTCCGAGACCATCGGCAACATCTCCACCCGCTACAAAGTCGAGACCAGGCTCAAGGCGGAGAAGCTGTCCAAGGTTGGCGAGCAACTCATGAGCGCCGCGCGCCACGTGTCCAAGATTGGCAAGACCCACGCCGTCAAGGCCGCCTCTTCATCTGCTGGCGCATCCAGCTCCTCTACCGCCGCCTCCTCTTCCCCGACGGCCGCCAAGCCCGAGCCGTTGGACGAGGACGAGTTTGGCGAGCCCGCCGCCAAGCGTGCCAGGACCGACGGCCAGTCTCCCAACGGCTCGCCGCCCGGGTCGCCCTCGGGTGGCTCGCCCTCGTCGCCTACCACCGGCGCCGCCGCGCCCGGCACGCTCCTGACCGAGGTCGAGGTGCGCGCCTTCATCCGCATGGCACGCCCCACCAGCGAGGACCTCATGAAAAAGTTCAAGGCCCGTTTCAAGCAGAACCGCGAGAACAAGGCCATCCTCCAGGACGTCATCAAGCGCCTGTGCAAAATGGAGACGGATCCCGATGGAAGCAAGCGATTTGCCCTCAAGAACCCCGTTTAAACTATCTGTCTTGTTTTTGTAAAACAAAAAAGAGTTCACATTATTTTCGTCGAACGAGCGTTTCGATGCGGATCAGGTCCTCGTCAAACTCCTCGTCCGAGTCTGAGCTCGTCCAGTCGCCGCTTCCGTCCGTTTCGTTGCCGTCGCTCTCTTCCTGACCATCGTCGCTGCCGTTGTCATCGTCTTGCTCTTGGGTCGCTTCTTCCACAACGATCCACTCGTCCTCCACGGCGACGGCCTTTGTGACTGGCTCCTGCTCCTCCTCTTCCTCGAGCACGTCCTCCTCCTCCTCCTCCTCGTCCTCTGCCTCCTCCTCCTCGTCCTCCGCCTCCTCCTCCTCGTCCTCTGCCTCCTCCTTCACATCGTCCCCCTCTCGCTTTTCGATCGCCGCCTCTTCGTCCTGCCCCACTTCGTGGCCGTTGAACGCGTCCACTGTCGCCTTGACAGCCGCCTCCTTTGCCCTGCGTCGCCTCGCCCGCTCGGACCGGAGCTGGCTGCGTGCCTTCCTCTCGAGGGCCAGGGCGGGGTCCCACGGCACGTCCGACCTGCGCAGCTTGAACACGCGCACCTTCATGCCGCCCTCGTTGACCGTGAACGGCTTGTCCTCCGAGAGCCAGTAGGGCGAGTCGTCCACGATGTCGTACACAATGTTGTGGCTCTTGAGCAGGATCACGGCCCGCCCTGTCCCAACACGCACAACACGAGCAAGCTCAAACATTGCTATACAGCATAAAACATATTCAGTAACTACGTTTCATAATTATTATTACCGTTTGGGATCAGGGACGCAACGGCCGCAGGGCTCGACAGCCGCTTGCCAAACGGCGGATCACACAGCACGACGTCGATCGAGTTGGTCCTCCAAGGGACCGACAGCGTGTTTGCCAAGGCGATGTCGACGGGCAGAGCAAGGCCGTTTCGTTTGGCGGCGGACACTGCGGCCAGGTTGCGCTGCGAAAAGAGCAGGGCCTGCTTGTCCTTGTCAGCGCCAAGGGCGAAAACATCGGGGAACTTTAGGGCTGTTTCGATCGGAATCGTACTCGCTAAAGAAATCGATATAAATATTACTTTACTTTTGTTCCGTATTTACCTCCGCACATCGGATCGAGGACAACGTCGCCAGGCTGCAGGTTTGCAACGTGGGCCAGGCAATACGCCAGCGAGTTGGCAAACGTCGTCTGCCCGCGCACGGCCAGGTCGCGGTACTGGAGACAAACTGGCGTGAGTCTCAACGCTGCCCTGAACGAGTCGTTGCGGATGTTGACGTGGATCTCGATCTGCGGCCTGGCCAGGTCGGCCTTCCATCCGAAGCGGGCGCCGATGTGCTTGCCAAACGTCGCAGCAGCCTATTAAAAAAAAGGATTTTTAAAGTGAATAAAAAAGTAATTTTATTACCTCTTCGGATGAAAAGACGTGCACTCGAGGGTTGCGCAGATCGAGTCGCTTGCACTGGACGCCAAACGTGGCAATGCCGTTATCGTATGGAGGCAGGAAGAACTTTTCCCGCTCCTCGGGTGGCACCGTCGACGCGAGGATCTCGATGTGCTGCTGGACGTCGACCTTTGACGCGTACTCTTCGAGGATGGCGAGGAAGTTGGGCTGATCCGCGCCCGACTGCGCTTCGTCGTCGAGGAGCAGAAAAATGTGGTGTGTTGTTCCCAACGTGAACAGCTGTTGATGAAAAATAAAATAAAATTTAAAAAAAAAGTTTCTTCTTACGTCGGGGACACGGCTTGGCCGGATTTGCATGTAGATCTTGCCGTCGAATATGTCGCCCTTGAGCTTTTGCACGTCCTCGCCAAGCTTGGTTACAATCTCCTCCAGCGCCACCGTCTCAAAGCCACTGACGGTCGTGATAAACGCCGAGACCCACTCCTTCTTGGCCCGTTTGCGAGGGGCAGGCTTTGGCGCTGGGACGGGCGTTGCTTCTGCCGCTAATGACGAGGGACGGGGTGCAGGCTTGGGTGCGGGGATGGGCGCTCCTTGCTCCTGCCTCTCGATAAAGTCGTCGTAGGCCGCGTCGTAATCGATCCGCTTGTAGTCGGCCGGCGTCGTGTCCTCTTGGTCCAGCAGGTCGATCAATCCGTCGTACGAGGCGTCGTAGTCGGTCGGTTGGACCTGTTGCTCGATAAAGTCGTCGTACACGGCCTCATAGTTGATCAGGCGGGGGTCGAGCTGCACGATCTCCTCATCGGCATCGCCCTCTTCTTGTTCCTCCTCTTCCTCGTGGGCTTGCTGGGCTTGCTGCTCGATGTAGTCGTCGTACACGGCCTCGTGGTTGAGCAGGATCCCGGACCCCGACGCAAAGATTGGCGCGTCTTGCTCCTCGCTCTCCATTGACTGCTGCTCGATAAAGCCATCGTACACGGCCTCGTGGTTGAGCAGGATCCCGGACCCCGACGCAAAGATTGGCGCGTTTGTTGACATACCGGGACGACACTTGCAAAATGGCGAAAGGCACCGAGAACGGGCAGACATATTCTGGAATATGCAGCAGTCCGCGTTCGAGGTCGACGTCGACAACCTGGAGACGGCCTCCAAGAGCGTGCTGACGTACTCCCGTCTGCTGCGCAAGCTGTACGTGGCAGCGGACAAGTCGTTCCCGATCACGGTCAAGATCTCGCCCGGTGTCCCGTTTGGCAATCCCCCAAAGAACGGCACCGGCTACGTCCTCCGCACCAAGCTCGAGTTCCACGACGCCCGCGACAAGGCCATGCAGACGACGCACGTCGAGCCGTGCCCGCTGCACAAACGGCGCGAGCACCCGGACCACGTGCTGCTGTCGGGCGCGCCCAAGACGACGTACGACGACGAGACGCGTTCCCTGGTCACGCCCGTGGCGCCGGGATCCCTCGCCACGCCCGTCTACGTCGCCTTTGCCTGCTGGGGCTCGTGCGCGACCATCAAGCGGCGCGCCCTGCAGCTCGTGTTCTCCCTCGAGGCGGCCGCGACGGGGGCGGTGCTGGCCACGACCGGCATCGGGCTGCGCTGTGGCGCCCTCCCGCCCCGCGATCGCGCGCAGGAGGAGAAGGACTACTCGGACGAGCACGCGCCCAACGCAGACCCCATGGCCAAGAAGCAGCGGGTGCGTGGTGCGGCTGCCAATTCAGCCGCAGCCGCAGCTGCCAATTCAGCCGCAGCCGCAGCTGCCAATTCAGCCGCCGCTGCAGCAGCGATCGAGCTCGCCTACCACCTGCCCCAGACGCCCTCGGCGCCCAGTCTGTTGCCCTCGCGGTCCATCCTGCCCCACCAGCAGCCGGGCCAGCCCACCGGCGCGACCATTATCAGCAGCAGCAGCAGCAGTACCACTACCATTCCGCAAACGCAGCCATTCAGCATGCCCTCGGCCGAGAGCCTCTTTGGCCTGGACGACGACACGTTCCTCCTGCAAGTGCGGGGGCGAGCCACGTACGACTTTCTGCTGACGGTGCTGCGTGGGCTGGACGCCTTCCAGGCCTCCAACGTGGTCCGGATCCACCAGCACTCGTCGCTGCAGCAACAGCAGGTCCAGGTACAGCACGAACAGCACCAAGCGCACCGCCAGGACTCGATCTCGGGCATGCTCTCGCTCTCGCGGCCCAACTCGATGCTGCTGATGCAGCCCGACTCGCCCGACAGCCTTGCCGTGGCCTCGGGCAGCGCGCCGTGGAAGCTGACGTCCAGCGGGGGCAGCGCGAGCAGCAACAGCGGCAACAACCTGTCCTTTTTGATCTCGTCGGCTCTTCAAACGACGGGCCTCATCGGTGGCGGTGGCGGCGGCGGTGGCGGTGGCGGCGGAGGCGACAGCCAGTCGCTCCTGTTTGACATCGACGGGACCAGCGATGGTGGCTCAGGAGCAACCGCAGCAGAGACGCCCACCAAGCGGCTTCGCACACAGCTGTGATTCAGTAAAATAAAATATAAATAAAAAAGAACACGAACTACGCCGCATTTTAGCTTCTTTTTTGTATCGCCCTTTGTCTTTTTGTTAGATTGCTTGCTTGCCTCTTTGCAAGTACAGACCGGCACAATTTTAAACACCATACTGGTCGCGGTACGCCTTGATCGCCTGGACCGTCTCTGGCGCCGCCGTGGCCTCGAGGTGCTTGATGACCTCTGCGAGGCCCACGATGTAGATCACGGGCAGTCCGTAGTCCTTGTTGATCTCCTGCACGGCCGACAGCTCGCCCGTGCCCTTCTCCTGCCGGTCCAGCGCGATCACGACGCCCACAGGCTCGCCGCCCGCGGCCTTGATCAGGGCAATGCTCTCGCGGATGGCCGTGCCGGCGGTGATGACGTCGTCCACGATAAGGACGCGCTTGCCCTTGAGCGCAGCGCCGACAATGTTGCCGCCCTCGCCGTGGTCCTTGGCCTCCTTGCGGTTGAACGCGTACGGCACGTCCACCTTGTGCTGGGTCCACAGGGCGACGGCCGTGGCGCTGGCCAGCGGGATGCCCTTGTAGGCAGGGCCAAACAGCACGTCAAACTGCACGCCCTTGCTCGTGATCGCGTCCTGCACCGCGTCGGCGTAGAACTCGCCCAGCTGCGCCAGTGCCTTGCCCGAGCTGAACAGGCCCGCGTTGAAAAAGTACGGGGAGATGCGACCGGACTTGAGCGTGAACGACCCAAACTTGAGCACGCCCGCGGACGTCGCCGCCTCGATGAACTTTTGCTGGTACTCCTGGGGCGGGACAAATCAAAAGGAAAAAGGAAAGAGCGAATGGGAAAACGGCAGTGGGAAAGACACAAGAGAAGGCGGGAGAAGGATCGAGACCGATTATACCTTGAGTGCTGCCATGCCGCTCCGCTCGCCTTTGAAGAAGAGGAAGAAACGGAATATGAGTGATATGCTATGGGAGGGTCACTCGTGACGTCAGGGACGCCATATTTACCCCACACTTTTGCTTTTTTCCCCACAACGTCAAAAAAACAAACAGCAAATGGTCCGTGGTGCCGCTGCCCTGGCGGCCGCTGCCCTGGTCGCCGTCGTGGCGGTGTGTGTTGCTGGCGCTGCTGCTGCCGAGGAGCAGGACGAGCAGCTGTCGATCGAGGCCATGTCCGCCGAACTGCCCCGTGTCGCGTCTGACTTCGATCCCGTCGCGTACAGCAACAGCAACAAGGCCAAC
>Ga0302226_10001330_pt1 | contig 18705 bp, 16 predicted proteins | sample II_Palsa_E3_3_FD_193524 | JGI IMG/M metagenome (GOLD analysis project Ga0302226, IMG submission 193524) | Peat permafrost microbial communities from Stordalen Mire near Abisko, Sweden - II_Palsa_E3_3 | ecosystem: Environmental > Terrestrial > Soil > Palsa > Peat permafrost | place: Sweden...
GGTCGAACAGGTCACCAAACAGACGGGTGGCGTGCCGCGACTGGATGCTGCGTTGCTCGACGAGTTGGCCAACCTTACGGAATGGCCGGCTGCAATTGCCTGCACGTTCGAGCGCGAGTTCCTCAGCGTTCCGCCGGAGGCCTTGGTGACCACCATGGTGGCGAACCAGAAATTCGTGCCGGTGTTTGATGCAGACGGCAAACTCACCGAGCATTTCATCGGCATCGCGAATATCGACAGCAAGGATCCGGCGGAGATCCGCAAAGGCTATGAGCGGGTGATACGCCCGCGTTTCGCCGATGCCAAATTCTTCTGGGACGAGGATCTGAAGACGCCGCTGGCCAGCTACCAGGAGCAACTGAAGAGCGTCACCTACCAGCAGGCGCTGGGCAGTCTGTGGGACAAGAGCGTGCGCGTGGCCGAGCTGGCGCGCGTGATCGCCAACCGGGTTGGCGTGGATGCCGGTGCCGCCACCCGCGCGGCGAGCCTGAGCAAGTGCGACCTCCTGACTCGCATGGTCGGGGAGTTTCCCGAACTGCAAGGCGTGATGGGCCGCTATTACGCCAGCCATGATGGTGAGCCGGCCGAAGTGGCCGCGGCGCTGGACAGTTATTACCAGCCGCGCTTCGGTGGCGATGCGATCGCTCCCGGCCGGCTGGGCCAGGTACTGGCCGTGGCCGAGCGACTGGACACGTTGGCCGGCATCTTCGCGGTCGGCATGAAGCCGAGCGGCAACAAGGATCCGTTCGCGCTGCGCCGGGCTGCGTTGGGACTGGCGCGCACGCTGATCGAAGGTGGTCTGGAGCTTGATCTGCGCGGTAGCCTCGTCGAGGCGCTGGAACTGCTGCCCGACGGCGCACTGGCCGCGGGCCTGAAACCCGGCAAGGACGGCAAGCCGCCGGTCCTGAATGCGGGACAGCGGCGGGCGATCCTGCTCGACGAGTTGTACGACTTCGTGCTCGATCGTCTGCGCGGCTACTACGCCGAGCAGGGGTTCGACAACGCACAGTTCGAAGCCGTGCTGGCGGTGCAGCCACGCAGCCTGGCCGATTTCGATCGGCGTCTGCGTGCGGTGGCCGAGTTTGGTCGTCGTCCGGAAGCGGCCAGTCTGGCTGCGGCCAACAAGCGTGTCGCGAATATCCTGCGCAAGCAGGCCGAGGAAACCGGCGCGCCGGCGATCGGTCGCGCGGTCGATCCGGCGCACTTCGAGGCGGATGCCGAGCGTGAACTTGCTGATGCCCTCGCCTCAGCGCAACGGGACACGGCCGAGCCATTGGCCGCCGGCGACTACACCGCCGTGCTGGCCCGTCTGTCGCAGCTGCAGGTGCCGGTGGATACCTTCTTCGACAATGTGCTGGTGAATGCCGAGAATCCTGCCGTGCGCGCGAACCGGCTCGCCCTGCTAGGGCAGCTGAAGGCACAGTTCAGCGCGATCGCCGATATCGCCCTGCTCTGAGCAGCGCCTACAAAAAAAGCGGCAGCCATGATGGCTGCCGCTTTTTCTTTTCTTTGATCGCTGCGCGCGGAATCAGGCGGTGCCACGATCCAGGCGGATACGTTCTGCCAAGCGGTGATTGAATGTCACCATCGCGAGCGGATCCACATGGGAACCGCCGGGGCCGAGGATTTCGTACAGCTGCGTCAGCAGGTCGGTGTTCTCCGACATCGAAAGCTGGCTTCCGGCCAGGCTCAACTCAGACTGCAGAATGCGCATGGCGGTATTCAGCCGCTGGGTGTCGACACCGGTGCTCTCGGCATGCCCCTGATGCTGCTGCGTTCCCAGCCGGTGGCGCGGCCGATGGGAGGCCACGTTTTCCGAACTGTACTGGTCATCCAGGGTGGGAACACTCGGGTCGAGCTGCAGCGTGCCCTCGCCCGCCACCAGCCAGACCAGCGAAATGCCCAAGGTGCGCGCCAGTGTCACGCAGCGCGCCCGTGAAGGGTCGGTGTTGCCATCGCGCCAACTGCGCACCACACCTTCCGAGAATCCGCACATTCTGGCGATCTCGGTAGCGCTGCCGACGCGCTGGATCAGCAGTTTTATGCGATCCGAGAAGGTCCCTGCGGTGGTGGGGAGCGTGTTTTTTTGCGTATTCATCGGCGGTGGCCAGGGCGATGATAATGGGGGCAAGCGGACCTATCGTAATACCGAAAGCCAGCGAAATGCTGAAGATTGCATAAAGTTGCGAAGTGTTGCGCGTGTAAATTACCGCAAAGTGCAATAACACGACATCAAAACGCAGCAAATTACGATAAATGCTCAGAGTTGGCGGGAATGCTTGGCCGGCCCGGGTTCCGTACTTCGACGTGGTAAGCGCTCAAAAGTTTCATGGCTTCGGTCCGAGTCGAATCAGCTCTTGCAGCTTGCGTTGTGCATGCGACTTGCACATGGCAATAATCCCTCCGGACGTGAAGGCCTGCGGGCTTACGCGGATCTTCCTTCACCAGGGCTTCGCATGAGCCAATTCGCACTGCTGGGCAAGCGGCGCTTTGCGCCGTTCTTCTGGACCCAGGCGCTGGGTGCGTTCAACGACAGCGCGTTCCGCAATGCGATGGTGATGCTGGCGGCGTTCCAGATGGGGCTGCCGGAACGACAGGTGTCGCTGTACACCAATCTCGCGCCGGCGCTGTTCATCCTGCCGTACTTCCTGTTTTCGGCCACGGCGGGGCAGCTGGCCGAGAAATTCGAGAAGACCCGGATCATCCGCTACGTGAAGCTGTTCGAGGTCGCGGCGATGCTGCTGGCGGCCTGGGGTTTCCACACCCACCACCTGGTGCTGCTGCTGATCGTGCTGTTCATGATGGGCGTGCATTCGACCGTGTTCGGGCCGATCAAGTACGCGATCCTGCCGCAGGCGCTGAAGCCCACCGAACTGGTCGGCGGCAACGGCATGGTCGAGATGGGTACCCAGCTGGCGATCCTGATCGGCATGATCGTGGGCAATGCGCTGATGCTGCTTGCCGGGGTGGGGCCGCTGGCGTCGGCGGCGCTGACCATTGCCGTGGCGCTGGCCGGCTACAGTACAAGCCGGGCGATTCCTCCCGCACCGGCAACGGCGCCCGAGCTGAAATTCAACTGGAACCCAGTGACCGAGACGGCGCGCGTGCTCGGCATCACGCACAGCGATCGTGCAGTGTTCAATGCGGTGCTGGGCATCTCATGGTTCTGGTTCTTCGGCACCGTGCTGGTGGCGCAGCTGCCGATCTACACCAAGTTCAACCTTGGCGGCGACGGCTCGGTGAGTACGCTGGTGCTTACCCTGTTCTCGCTGGGCACCGGCGTGGGCTCGCTGTTGTGCGAGAAAATGTCAGGCAGGCGGGTGGAGATCGGGCTGGTGCCGCTGGGTGCGTTCGGGCTTACCGCTTTCGGCATCGACCTGTATTTCGCACGGCCAGGTGCGGCGGTGCTGCAGGGCCTGGACTGGCTGGCTTTCCTGCATGCGGCCGGCAGCTGGCGGATCGTGCTGGATCTCACCGCGATCGGCGTTTTCGCCGGCTTCTACGTCGTGCCGCTGTTCGCCTTCGTGCAGGCACGCGCGCCACGGGAAAAACTGTCGCGGATCATTGCCGGCAACAACATCATCAATGCGCTGCTGATCGTGATGGCCTCGATGTTCGGGCTGATGCTGAGCCGGCTGGGCATGAGTGCGGCGGAGATTTTCGCGGTCGATGCGCTGCTCAATGTGGTGGTGGCCGTCTACATCTTCACCCTGGTGCCCGAGTTCCTGATGCGTTTCATCACCTGGGTGCTGGTTAACACGCTGTATCGGGTGCGTGCGGACGGCGCGCAGCACATTCCCGAGGAGGGTGCTGCCCTGCTGGTGTGCAACCACGTCAGTTTCGTGGATCCGCTGCTGCTGATGGCGAACCTGCGGCGGCCGGTGCGCTTCGTGATGTATTACAAGATCTTCAATATCCCGCTGTTGAGCTTTGTTTTCCGTACCGCGAAGGCGATCCCTATCGCGGGCTACAAGGAAGATCCGGCCGTGCTGCAACAGGCTTATGACGCTATCGACGAGGCGCTGGCCGCAGGCGAAGTGGTGTGCATCTTTCCCGAGGGTGGACTGACTGGCGATGGTCAGATCGCGACGTTCCGTCCGGGCGTGGAAAAGATCCTGGCGCGCCGGCCGGTACCGGTGGTGCCGATGGCGCTACGTGGCCTGTGGGGCAGCGTGTGGAGCCGGCGTGACTCGATGCTGCGCCGCGCGCGATTGCCACGGCGCTTCCGCGCACGGGTGGAGCTTGTGGTCGATGCGCCGCTGGTGCCGGAACAGGTCAGCGCGGCGACGCTGGAAGTGCGGATACGCGAATTGCGCGGTGACTTCGCCTAGGTTGGGCTCAGCTCACCCAGCCGCCGAGCACGATCAGCGCCACCACACTCAGCCATGCCAGCAGTGCGCGCAACAGGGCGCTGCGCAGGCGCACCAGTTCAACCAGCGGATCGCTGTGTTCCTCGGCGTAGCCGTCGCCCGCCTCGATATCGATCAGAACTTCGGCTTGTGCCGCTGCGCCGAGAAAACCTGGACCGACGCTGTACCAGCTGGTGGCCGTGGCCTGACTGTGCCAGCGCTTCCAGGCGCCGATCACGGCTTCCCAGTGGCCGACTATTGCCAAGGTGAACGTCAGTAGCTGCGCTGCGGGCCAGTCCAGTGCATTGGCCGCGTAGCGGGCCGCCGTGCGGCTGCCTGGATCGAGGCGCAGCCTGTCGTCGCGGCCGAGCATCTGTGCCAGGCGATACAGCAGCGCACCGACCGGGCCGAGCAGAACAAACCACAGCAGCGCGCCGAAGCGGCGACGCAGTGCGGCGTAGGCAATCGCGACGCCCAGCGCCGCCGCGTTCCAGCTGACGGTGTCGCCATCATCGACCAGGGCCTGCGCCGCAGCTTCACGACTGGCGCCGTCGGGCGCCTTCAGGATCGCTTCCAGATCAGCCTCGAAATCGCGCGGGCCGAAGCAGTACAGCAACACCACCAGCGAGAACAGCATCTGCAGCAAATCGCCCAGCAGCAGATGGCCGAGCAGCCACCACAGCAGCGCGCACAGCGCGATCGGCGGCAGCAAAGCCAGCAGCACGCGACCGCTGCCGCTGGTATCCGCCAACTGAGCCACCCAGCGGCGGAACCAGCCGTCGCCGCGCCAGCGTGCCAGCTGCGGCATGACATGCAGCAGCCCGAGGGCGATGAGAATGACAAGCAGACGGATGGCCATGACGGACGGACTCGCGGACAGTGGCTACATTGTATGCGAGTGGTCGGTCCCTTCGCAGATGGAATAAGGCGAAGCGTGTCAGGCGCTCTCGATTAGCCGACGGGCGTCAGTTGCCGAATATCGCGTGATGGGAAAGGGCATCTATCGTGGCGTCGGCCGCTGCGTGCTCGAGATGCGGCCCGCAGTCGTCCATTTCGAGTGTGTGATCGATCATTTCCGGTGTGAAATGCTGGGCACTGTTCTGCAGTTGGAATTGCTCGTTGGTACAGCGGCTGACTTCAGCAAGGCTATGCACAGTCCCCTTGATGTTGGAACTGGCCTGAAGCTGGATGCCGCCGATCCGCGGAGTAGTCGCGCCAGGGATGTGGTTGGCCCTCGTTCGCTGCGCGTTTTGCAAGGCCGTCTGGAACTCGCCGGGCTGGTAGCTGCGGCGCAGCTCGTCGGTCACTGCTGGTGCCGTCATGATCAAGCTGGTGGCCGTCGATGACGGGGTGTTGGTCGGCAGTCTGGCGGCGGAAATGATCGTGGGCGGCACGACTGCTGCTCGCGCGGATTTCGGTCTGGCCGGCGCCCGCGTTGTGGTACGAACTGGTAAAGGTCGGGAGATTTTTGGTAATGGATCGAAGCTAAGCCGAAGTACGCGGTCCTCATGCTGAGGTACCGCAGGCTCGATCTTCTGCCACGAGGGATGCAGCACGGCCATCAGGATGGCGAGGTGGCCTGCGAGCACGCAACCAAGAATGGCGCCGCGTCGCACGGCGTCTTGCCATCTCGGCGTGCCGGATCGGCGCGCCAGGTGCGGGTGCCGTTCTTTATCAAGCGCGCTACCCCTGCGTTCCATCGCCGATCCCCGTGATGTGCAGGGCTAGGACAGGCTGAGTGATCTCAAGTTCGCCGATGTGTGGCTGCGGTGGCGACACGCACGGGAATCAGCGCGAATGGCTGCCGGCAACCAGGCCACCCAGGTCAAGCCCGGCACGCTGCTGCAGCCAGTACGCCAGCAACTGGTACGACACCGACAGCGCGGTGGAAGGCACGAAGCCGCCATCGGCGATGCCGTCGATGATCTGCTGCGGAGTGAACCAGCGCGCGTCTTCCAGTTCATGGTCGCGCATGGTGATTTGTCGCGACCGCGCGGTGGCGATGAAGCCGACCATCAGCGAGGCGGGCATCGGCCACGGCTGCGAGGAGTGATAGTGCACCTCGTCGACGATGACGCCGGACTCCTCGGCCACTTCGCGACGCACCGCATCTTCCAGCGATTCGCCCGGCTCGACGAAACCGGCGAGCGTGGAATAGCGGCCCGGTGGCCAACTGGCCTGGCGACCGAGCAGGCAGGCACCGTCATGCTCGACCAGCATGATCACGGCGGCATCGGTGCGCGGGAAATGCAGGTGGCCGCAGTCCGGATTCGTGCACTGTCCACGGTGGCCGGCGGCGACCAGTTGCAGCGGGAAACCGCAACGCGTGCAGTGGCGCGTCTCGCGTTGCCAATGCGACAGGCCCTTGGCATAGGCGAACAGCCCGGCCTCGTGTGCCGGCAGCAGCAGTCCGGCGGCACGCAGACTTACACGGCGTGCGCCAAGTGCGGTTTCCATTGCCGTGATGCGCGCCGGGTCGTCCAGCACCAGCAGGAAGTGCGGGCGTCCATCGGCGATGCCGAGCAGACTGGTCGGCAAGTCGTCGAGCCAGCGCTCGCGCTCGCTGACGTCGAGCCAGCGCAGGGCCTCATGATCGCTCTGAAGGAACGCCTCGCCAGCCGCGTCCAGCAACAGATAGCGCGCCTGGGTCGAGCGTGCCTGTTCGGCAATCCAGGCGGAGTCGTCGCGTCGTTCGGCGACCCGGTCGAGAACCAGGCTGAGTCCGGCGAAAGTATTGGCAGGCGGCAGCTTGGCCCGGTCCATCGGACGGCCTTTCAGGTGGAGAACGAGGAGCCGCAGCCGCAGGTGGTCTTGGCGTTCGGGTTGCTGATCACGAACTGCGCGCCGCTGAGATTCTCGGCGTAGTCGATCTGCGCGCCGGTGAGATACTGCAGCGACAGCGGATCGCACAGCAGGGTCACGCCCTCGCGCTCGACCGCAAAGTCGTCTTCGGCCTGGGCCTCGTCGAAGGTGAAGCCGTACTGGAAACCCGAGCAACCGCCGCCGCTGATGTAAACGCGCAGCTTCAGCGCCGGGTTGCCTTCTTCGGCAATCAGCTCGTGCACCTTGTGCGCAGCCGCAGCGGTGAACAGCAGCGGCGCACCGCTGCTGCGGTAATCGGGGATCGAGAGCAGAGTTTCCATGACGTTCAAGTGGGGGCGTTGCCGGTTGATGCAAGCATACCGCTTAGGCCGGCATGGCGTCGTCGAGCAAATCCGTAGCTGCGACTTCCGGCGCCGGCAGCTCACGCGGGCTGTCTTCGGCCTGGCGGGAGATACGCCCGTTCACCTGGGCGCCGGCGGCCATTTCCAGTGTGTGATAGCGCAGGTCGCCATCGATGCGCGCTTGCGCCGCCAACTCCAGCCGGGCGCTGATGTGGACGTCGCCGGTGACGTGGCCGTTGATCACCGCGTGCGGCACGCGGATCTCGCCCTGCACCTGGCCGTGCTCGCTGAGCGTCAGCATCGCATCCTCGCCTTCGGCGAACACGGTGCCTTCGATGCGGCCATCCAGATGCAGCGCGCCGCTGAAGCGCAGGTCGCCGCGGATCACCGTGCCGCGGGCGATCAGGCTGGTTTCATGGCTGGCGTTGTTGCGCTCGTTGCGTTTACGGTTGAGCATCTTGGTCCCCCTGGGGTGTGGTGATGTCGCCGCTCAGCGCGGCGCCCCAGGCGACGGTACGGTCAACCGGATCGCCGCTGCTGGGCTGAATGAGAATATGCAGCCGCGTCGGGCGGAAATCCGCCGGCAACACGAAGGTGCCGTGCAGCTGCTGGAAATAGACGAAATGGAACGGCAGGCCATCCTTCAGCGCTGCATCGCCGAGCGCCGGCCAGTCGAGCGTGACCACCTTGTCGCCGCGCAGGCCTTCCACGCTGATCAGCGCGTTGCCGACGGTTTCCTCGTCGCGCTTGGCGTTCTGGGTCAGGCTGAGGGTGAGGTTCCAGCCGTGCGAGCCGGTGATCGGCTGCAGCTTCACTTCCTGCAGTTTCAGGCCGGCCCGCTGGGCGTCGCCGCCCACCAGTCGTGAATAGAAACCCAGGTCGGCGCGCAGGCCGCTGAGTTCTTCCTCGCGCTGGGCCAGGGTGCCGCGCAGTGAGCGGGTGGCGACGTCATTGACCTGGGCCGCGCGTTGCAGGTTCGCGACCTGCTGCTTGAGATCATCGATCTGCGCGTTGAGTGCGCGCAGCTGGCGCTGGTCGTTCGCCGCCGGGCTGCTATGCCGGGTCAGCAGGCCAACCAGCAAGCCGGTCAGCAGCAGGCTGGCCAGCCACGCCGAACCCAGCCACAGCCAACGCTGGCGCGGGCCGGCATCATCATGCCGGCGCACCACGAAGCGCGGTGGGGGTCGTGAAGCCATGCAGGCCATCCCGGGTAAAACCCAAGGTATAGCCCTGCGATGACGAAAGCGTCAAGGAACCGGCGCACGCTTCGGTGCGCCGGTGGGGCGGCTCAGCTCTGCATCTTGTTCTGCAGGTAGCGCTCCGCGCCGATATCCTTGACCAGGCTGAACTGGGTTTCCAGCCAGTCGATGTGTTCTTCCTCGTCGTGCAGGATGTTCTTGAACAGGTCGCGGCTGATGTAGTCGGCGATGCCCTCGCTGTGCGCGATCGCCGCGCGCAAGTCGACCACCGCGGCCATTTCCAGATCCAGGTCGCCCTGCAACGCCTCCAGAGCGTTCTCGCCGATGCGCAGCTTGCCCAAATGCTGCAGGTTCGGCAGGCCGTCGAGGAACAGGATGCGTTCGATCAGATGATCGGCGTGCTTCATCTCCTCGATCGATTCCTTGTATTCGTGCTCGGCCAGCTCGGTATAGCCCCAGTCCTTGTACATGCGGTAATGCAGGAAGTACTGGTTGATCGCGGTCAGCTCGTTGTAGAGCACCTTGTTGAGGAACTCGATGACCTTGGCATCACCTTTCATGGGACTCTCCGGCGGCTGACTCAGGTCGCCACTATACAAACTCCGCGCACGCACGGATGTAATGCGAATGGCAATGGTTTGCCCGCGCCTTGGCCGTGCTGAACGAGCCAGCCACGACGACTGTTTCGGGGGAGGTTGAAGCTCAGGCCGTGAGGATCGGCAGCTGGCCGAGCGCGTGTTCGATGGCCTGATCCAGCGTGGCGCGGGCTTCCTGCTCGCAGCAACCGCAGCAATCCGAGCAGCCGGTGCGCGCCTGCAATTCGGCAAAGCTGTGCACACCATCAGCCGCTTCGCGGCGGATGTCATGGTCGGTAACGGCATTGCACAGGCAGATATACATGCGCATATAAGAACGCGAATGCGAATGATTGTCAACAATCTGGCGATTGGTTGTCGTCGCCCGTTCAGGCAGCCTCGCAGCCGTCGCGTGGCGGGTTGGGCGGCGTATCGGCACTCTCCCGCGGTGGCAGGTTGCCGAGCTCGACACTGAACAGCCCCTCCACCAGCGGCGCAAAGTGGCGCAGCGCCCGCTCGTAGACCTGTCGCTTGAAGTTGACCACGTGCGCGGCCGGGTACCAGAAATCCACCCAGCGCCAGATGTCGAACTCCGGCTTGTCGCAGGCATCCAGCTTCAGTTCTTCCTCGCTGGCGACCAGTTTGAGCAGAAACCACACCTGCTTCTGGCCGATACAGGTGGGACGCTGGTGATGGCGCACATAGCGGCTGGGCAGGCGGTAGCGCAGCCAGCCATGGGTGGCGGTGATTACTTCGACGTGGTGCGGCGCCAGTCCGGTTTCCTCTTCCAGCTCCCGGTACATGGCTTCGAGCGGCGTTTCGTCCGAGCGCATGCCGCCCTGCGGAAACTGCCAGCCATCACGATTGACCCGGCGCGCCCAGAACAGCTGCCCGGCTGCATTGAGCAGCACGATGCCGACATTCGGACGATAACCATCTACATCAATCATGTCGCCTCCTGGGGCCGTACGCCGCAAGCTTGCCGCAAAGCTGCCGCGGAGTCCTGACCCCGATTCAACCACAGCCCGCGAAGCTGCAGCAAGCAACACACTTGAACCAACGTGCCCGGCCCACTACACTTCCGCGCCCGCCCTGATCGTTCAGATCCATCCCGGCGAGCATCCCAATGGCTATGTAGCTCAGCTGGTTAGAGCACAGCACTCATAATGCTGGGGTCGGTGGTTCGAGTCCACCCATAGCCACCAAACGCTTTCACGCATTCTTTATCGGTGCGCAACGCCAAGCCCGCGAATTCGCGGGCTTTTCCGTTTAGTGACGCATTTGATACTGCCCCCAGCAGCTCTGGTACGGCGACGATTAGTTACATCGTCCCATTAGGAAATCATGGAGGACGTTCGATAGTCGTTCCGTGTTGGTCGCGACACCCAGGGGCAATACGCCGACTCGATGTTCGTCTTGAAATGGCGCAGCCTCAAGCCATCCGGCACCCCCTTCTCTGGGTACCGTTTCAAGATGTTCGGTAAGTCGATGTATCCAGTCGTCGTGTATATCCGCAGACCGCTGCGCGACGGCAGACTCGCATGCACTACGCAATTCTTCGTCGTTTGTGAGGTCCAGTGCCATCGTCATCTCCATCAGAATCGGTACGGTAGAGCGGGTTGTCAGGACGAACGTGGAAGCGCCGCCGCCACATCCCGGAACGACGCCAGCGCAGCTTCCAGATGATCGACGATCTCCTGCGCCAGCACATCGGGAGGGGGCAGATCGTCGAGGTTGTCGAGGCTGTCGTCCTTGAGCCAGAAGATGTCGAGGCTGGCCTTGTCGCGGGCGGTCAGCGTCTTGTAGTCGAAGTACTTGAACCGCTCGGTTTCCTTGCGCTTGTGCCGGTTGGCCGGGTGATAGCAGTCGATGAAGTCCTGCAGGTCGTCGCGTTTGAGCGTGCGGGTTTTCAGGGTGAAGTGCTTGTTGGTGCGCAGGTCATAGATCCACACGCCCTTGGTGTGCACCTTGCCGTCCTTGGGCTTGGCGTCGAAGAACACGACATTCGCCTTCACGCCCTGCGCGTAGAAGATGCCGGTGGGCAAGCGCAGCAGGGTGTGCACGTCGCAGGTTTCGAGGAGTTTGCGGCGAATCTTCTCGCCGGCGCCACCTTCGAACAGCACGTTGTCGGGCAGTACCACGGCGGCCTGGCCGGTGCTCTTGAGCATCGCCACGATGTGCTGCAGGAAGTTCAGCTGTTTGTTCGAGGTGGTCTGCCAGAAGTCCTGGCGCTCGTAGGTCAGCGCGTCGCGGTCTTCCTCGCCGTCCTCGTTGGTGATGGTCATGCTGCTCTTCTTGCCGAAGGGCGGGTTGGCCAACACATAGTCGAAGGTCTTGACCGGTTCGCTGATCAGCGCGTCGGTGCGATCCACCGTAGGCGCGCCATCGAGTTCGCCGATGTTGTGCAGGAACAGGTTCATCAGACACATGCGGCGGGTGCTGGGCACGATCTCGTTGCCGTAAAACGTGTCGTGGCGCAGGAATTTCGCCTGCGACTTGTTCAAGGTCGCGCCGTCGCGGGTCAGCCATTCGTGCACGCCAAGGAAGAAGCCGCCGGTGCCGCAGGCGGGATCGGCCACCGTCTTCATCGGCTCCGGCTGCACGCATTCCACCATCGCCTGGATCAGTGCGCGGGGAGTGAAGTACTGGCCGGCGCCGCTCTTGGTGTCCTCGGCGTTCTTTTGCAGCAGACCCTCGTACAGGTCGCCCTTGACGTCGGTCTCCAGGCTCAGCCAGTTCTCCGCATCGATCATCTGCACCAGCCGCGCCAGTTTGGCCGGGTCCTGGATCTTGTTCTGCGCCTTGAAGAAGATTGCACCCAGCATGCCCGGCTCGTCGCCGAGCTTGTGCAGCACGGTGAGGTAATGCGCCTCCAGCGGTTCGCCGGTCTTCGCCTTCAGGCTATTCCAGTCGCAGCTGCGCGGGATGTGCGTGTCGCGGTTGTGCGGCGGCTGCGCATACTCGTGCGCCAGCTTGAGAAACAGCAGATAGGTCAGCTGTTCCAGATAGTCGCCGTAACCCACGCCGTCGTCGCGCAGCGTGTGGCAGAAATTCCAGAGCTTCTGGACGAGGGTGTTGCTGTTCATGGCTTCTTCGGGCCCTTGGTTTTCTTGTGGGGTACGAGCTTGGCGGCAGCGGATTCCAGTTGCGCCAGATCGTCCGTGGCTTCCTGTTCGGCAGTCAGTCGCTCCTGCTCGCGACGGCGCGCGTCGAACTCGGCGAAGCGCTCGCCGAGGATGCTTTCCATCCGGTCATGCGAGACGCGTCCCGCGCCACTCAGGATCGAGCGCTCGTTGAAAGTGAGAAAGCGATCGGTCTGCGCGATCCATTCGCTCATGCGCGTTTCGATGCGGCGTATTGCGCGATCCTCGGCGAAATCGAGGAACATCGTCACCAGCCGATTGAGCTGGTCGAGCTCATCGGCCTGCAGGTAATTCTTGGACACCACCACATCGGCTTTGCGGATACGCGCGCCGGGCCAGTTGGTCAGCCCCATGTCGCTGGCGTCCGGATACGCGCGCGCCACGATCAGCTCGGCAGCGGTCTGGCCGGTGATGGCAAACACCAGCTTGTTCTGGATCGTGGCAAAAAACGTCTTGGCCGTCTGTGCGGTGCCGTCGTAGTCGCTGCTGCTGGCTTTGAACAGGTCGCGCAGCTTCTGGTAGAAACGCTTCTCCGAACTGCGGATGTCGCGGATGCGCGCCAGCAGCTCCTCAAAATAATCGGCCCGCTCGGCGTCCTTGAGCCGGTCGTCGTTCATGGCAAAGCCCTTGACCAGATACTCGGCCAGCACGGTGCCAGCCCAACGACGGAACTGGTTGCCGCGGGGCGAACGCACACGGAAGCCGACGGCCAGGATCATGTCCAGCCGATATAGCTGCACAGCTCGATTCACCTCCCGCGTGCCCTCGGTTTGAACTGTCAAGGATTCCTTGACAGTTGCCTCCGCTGTCAGCTCGCCCTCGTCCAGGATGTTGCGGATATGCAGGCTCACGTTCTGCTTGGTGGTATCGAACAACTCGGCCATCTCGGCCTGGCTCAACCAGACGGTGCCGTCCACCGCGCGCAGCTGGATATCCGCACGGCCGTCCTCGGTGCGATACAGGATCAAGCCACCCTTGTCGTCGCTCATGCTTTTTTCCTCGGATTGCGTCCAGCTTTGCCCGAACGCTTCGCAGTGCTTGAGACGCGCTCGGCACGGATGCGTTCCAGCAGTGCGCTGGCCGGCTCGTCGTTGGGGTCTTGCGGCACGAGCTGGCCGGCGAAGGCAGCTTTGAGGATGTTTTTGCGTTGCGCTACCGAAAATCGAAGTCCCCGCGTGATTGCTTCGTCCTGCGAATCAAGCTCGTCAAGCTGCGCCGACAATACTTCGACGATCGCTTTTTGTTCATCAATCGGTGGGAGCGGTATCGGCAGTTGCTTGAGGATTCCGAGGTTCAAGATTTCCATGGTCCCGCCATGCGATTCCCCTTTGAAAAACGTTCGGGTGATCGGGCTCTCAAGGAATACTTTGACGAAGTGGGGATCAACATGATTTCGCGTGACGCTAATCTTCAACAGGCGGGGGTTGATGATGCCGGGCTCAGCATCGTCTGGAAGCACGAGAACCTTACCGGTTGTTCCGACCAGACTTATAAGCACGTCGCCGGGCTTGACCTCACACGATGAAAGCTGCTCGAACTTTTCCACCGATATGAAGTAGTCACCGTAGCTAGAGTCGCCTCGAATTACCTGCTCCTGACCGTAAATTTTGTAACCTGACGGAACGTAAAATTCCTTTTTCAGTGCGCTCCCGAACGGTCCTGCCTTAAGGCTATGCGGTAAGCCATCAGCTATTTGCTCAAAGCCTGTTGTTACCCAGCCGAAGGGATACATCAAACCGACGGTATCCACAGGCGCCTCCGGCTCCTTGTACTTGGCCTGCCAGCCCTTGAGTGGGGTCTTGCCCTGCTCAGCGAACTTGGCAAGCTGGCTGGCTTCCCAGCGGGTGCGGCGTTCGGTGAGGATGCGTTGCAGCAGTTCGGTGCCGGTTTCCTGCGGCTTGCCGGTCTGCATGTGGGCGGCGCGCCAGTCGGCGGTGAGTGCGCCTTCCACCGCAGCTTTCAGCAACGACTGGCGGTATTGCGCCAGCTTGCGCTGCGCCGCCTTCAGTTCGGCCACGCCGGCATCGAGGTCGGACAGCAGCTCTTCGAGCTTTTCGACGATGCGGGTTTGTTCGGCTCGGGGCGGCAAGGTGAATTTGAAGCTCTCGATATCCCTTGGTCGAACTGCTGGGTACAACGCGCCTTGAACAACGCCGCACATTGCGTCGACAAAGTCATCCGTTTGCACGAGGTAGTAGAGAAATCCAGGTTGAAGCCAAGGCGATCGCAGTACATGGAAACCGGTCGAAGCGATCGATCCATGCAGTTCCTGAGTGACCGGCGCGACCGCATTCAGGTTGGGTCGCGTCATGGAAACCAGTACATCGCCAGCTTCTACCTTTTGCTTCGCTCGGCTTGGCGCCTCGACAAGCGGAACAAGTTTGGGCTCGGCGAAGATTTTCTTTTCGCGATCTACGCTCCCAATGTCGAGATACGTAAAGTCATCGACTGGGCCACTCGAATCGATCTCGTGACCCACCACATCAGCGATACTGACGTCGGTCGTTCGGTCGATAAGATGGACGAAACAGGACCTCGCGCCATCCGCCACGTGCGGGGCTGCGCGACTCCTATCGTCTGCACGTCCTCTCGACGCCTCGCCTTTATTTCTTGCCACTTGCTTCAAGCCGCGAGTTCCTCATTCATTTCCGCAAGCAGCCCATCGAGCTGCTCGCCAAACACATGCCACGCCTTCTGTAACCCACCCTTGTCGGCCAGCTGCGCGAAGTCGAAGTCCTCACGACTGATCGAACAGCTTGCAGCGATGTGATCCTTGATCAGCCGCAGCCACTGCGTCTGTTCGTCGCTGAATGCCGTGGTGCGCTGCGCATTGTGACGGAAGATCCACGCCTGGAAGCGCTTGTCGACGCTGTCGGCGAACGGGCGCAGCTCGTCATCCAGTCCCAGCGCAAAACGCACCAGCGCGACCAGGTCGGTGAGCTGGCGGCGCACGTCGGCACCACCGACCTTGCTGGCCTGTACGCGGGCGTAGGCGGACCACAGCCGTTCGGTGGTGAGCATCAACGGCGGGCGTACCAGCGCGTCGTGCAGCTCCTCGATCATGGCGAAGGTGAGCACGCGGCGGCGGTAGGGTTGCTGGTAGAAGAAATCCAGCGCGGCGAACTCGTCACGATGGGTGACGAGGTAGTCGGCGAACGCCTGCACGGTGGCCTGCGCCTGGCTTTCGGCTAGCGCGCTGTAGCCGCTGAAGGTGACCTGGTCCGGGTTGACGTGGTCGATGAGCTGCTCGTGTTCGCGCCGCGCCGATTCGATCAGGTCGCGCAGCTTGGGGTCGTCGAACGGTTGGCAGGCGCTGGCCACGCGCTGCTGGCGGGCGGCGGCGAGCTCGTCGGCGGTGAGCGTGTCGGCGCTGCGGGTGATGCCGGCGGCCTTGGCCGCGTCCAGCGCATCGGCGGCGATGCGGTCTGGGTCCACTGCCTGCACCAGTCCTCGGGCGAGGTCGTTGAGTGCCAACCCGCCGGCGGTCTGCTTGATCCGCGCCAGCGCCTTGTCGTCGAGCTGCCTGGCGAGGCGCACCAGCCGGCTGCCGAGGCTGAGCACGGTGTCATCGTCGCGGCTGCCGATGGCGATGCCCTTGAGCAGACCGTCCAGGCTCACGCCGGGTTTCTTCTCCAGCGGGCGGCTTTCGGTCTTCAGCGATTTTTCCACGCCGACCGCGTCGATCAGCACGAAGTGGGTCTTGGCGCCGTCCGCGCTGTTGCTGACCTTCCTCAGTGATTCGCCGTCGAGGCTGCGCACGCCGCGGCCTTTCATCTGCTCGTAGTAGCCGCGGCTGCGCACGTCGCGCATGAACAGCAATACCTCCAGCGGCTTCACGTCGGTGCCGGTGGCGATCATGTCCACGGTGACGGCGATGCGCGGGTGGTACTCGTTGCGGAAGTTGGACAGGATGGTGTCCGGGTCTTCGTCGGCCTTGTAGGTGACCTTCTTGCAGAACGCGTTGCCTTCGCCGTAGACCTCGCGCACGGTCTGGATGATGTCGTCGGCGTGGCTGTCGGTCTTGGCGAAGATCAGGGTCTTGGGCACTTCCTTGCGGCTGGGGTAGATGCGCGTTTCCACCGCGCGCTTCATTTCGCTGATGACCTGGCGGATCTGGTCGGGATTGACCACCGAGCGGTCCAGCTCCTTGCCGCTGTAGGTGGTGTCGTCTTCGATCTCGGCCCAGCGTTTGGCGCGGGTCTGGCGTTCGCGGTGATCCACCCATTCCCTGGCCTTCAGCTCGGCGCCGGCGCGGGTGATCTCGGTCTCGATTTCATAGACGTCGTACATCACGTTGACGCCGTCGACCACCGATTGCTCGTAGCTGTATTCGGCCACCACGTTGCCATTGAAGAAGCCGTAGGTGCGGTTGTCCGGCGTGGCGGTGAGGCCGATCAGGAACGCGTCGAAATAGTCCAGTACCTGTTTCCACAGGTTGTAGATGCTGCGGTGACACTCGTCGATCACGATGAAGTCGAACTCCTCGATCGGCACCGCCGGGTTGTAGCGCACCAGCTTGCCGGCACCGGTCTGCGGCACCTCGCTGGCGGAAATATCCTCGGCCGATTCGTCGATGGGCTCGCCACTGAGGATCGAGTACATGCGCTGGATGGTGCTGATGCACACCTGCGCGTGCGGATCGATGCGGCTGCTGGACAGGCGTTGCACGTTGTACAACTCGGTGAACTTGCGCCCGTCGTCCGGCGGCGAGTAGGCCATGAACTCCTGATGCGCCTGCTTGCCGAGGTTGCGCGTGTCGACCAAGAACAGGATGCGCTTGGCTCCGCCGAACTTCAGCAGCCGGTAGACCGACGTGATCGCGGTGAAAGTCTTGCCGGCACCGGTAGCCATGTGAACCAGCGCGCGTGGCTTGGCCATCGCCAGCGATTTCTCCAGGCCGGTGACGGCGCTGATCTGGCAGTCGCGCAGGTTTTGCACGGGCAAGGGCGGCATGTTCTCCGCCAAACGAGCACGCAAGGTGTCGGGTTGCGCTGCCCAGGCCGCCAGCGTCTGCGGCTGGAAGAAGTGGAACAGCTCGCGCGCACGCGGACGCGGATCACCGCCATCGGTGAAATGTACAATCTGGCCGGTGCTCTCGTAGAGGAAGCGCAGCGGGGTGCTTTCCTTGCGCCATTTGAGCTTGGCGCTGGCGTAGCGTTCGGTCTGCATCTCGTGCGCGGTGAGGTTCTCGCCGGCCTCGTCGCGCTTGGCTTCGATCACGCCCACGGGTTGGCGGTCAACAAACAGCAGGTAGTCGGCGGGGCCGGTGTCAGTCGGGTACTCACGCACCGCGACGCCTGAGGCCGCACCGAGGTTGAGCTGCTTCATGTCCTGCACAACCCAGCCCGCCGCTTCGAGCTTCTGGTCGATGAGCAGCCTCGCCTTTGCCTCCGGTGTCATTAGGGACTCCCCTCGCCGAGCCGGCGGTCTGAAAATGCATGACGAGCGCGAGGCTCCGTCTATCTGTCCATGGTACGTCGATCCATCAAGCCGATGCTGACCATCAGCGGGCCCGTTGGCGCGCCATCTTGTTGTGCAACTTCGGCAGTCGGCTCGCGCCTGCCAGCTACCTCTCAGGAGTTATGGCGGCGAGTGGGTCGTTGATATCAGTGAAGGCCTGACTCTGCCAGCTGTACAATCTCGCCATGCACATCTTCAAAGTCTTCACCCTCGAAGCCGCCCACCGCCTCCCCAACGTGCCGCCGGAACACAAGTGCGCGCGGCTGCATGGGCATTCCTTCCGCGTCGAGATCCATGTGGCGGGCGAGCCTGATCCGCAGCTAGGTTGGGTGATGGACTTTGCGGATCTGAAGGTGGCGTTCGCGCCGCTGTACGACCAGCTTGACCATCACTACCTCAATGACATCGAGGGGCTGGAGAATCCGACCAGCGAGATGCTGGCGCGCTGGATCTGGCAACGGCTGCTGCCGCGCCTGCCGGGGCTGGACAAGGTGGTCGTGCATGAGACCTGTACGTCGGGTGCCAGCTGCAGCCGGGACGGTTTTTGACGCGGCGCGATATTTTTCAAATTGTCATAAACGACCGTTTCACATGAATTTTTTCTTAACGGGCTCGTTGACGTCGAAAAATATATTGCACTGCACAAAAACTGCTGGTAGAGTGCGTCCCACTACCCCAATCCTCAGTGAGGACAGCATCATGACTCAGCAGATCAACAACCAGATTTTCGCTTTCACCAAGCAGTTCACCGACAGCGCGTTCAAGGCGCAGGCGCTGGCCCTGAAGGGTCTGGAGACGGTCGCCGAGCTGCAGCT
>Ga0302226_10001331_pt1 | contig 18705 bp, 18 predicted proteins | sample II_Palsa_E3_3_FD_193524 | JGI IMG/M metagenome (GOLD analysis project Ga0302226, IMG submission 193524) | Peat permafrost microbial communities from Stordalen Mire near Abisko, Sweden - II_Palsa_E3_3 | ecosystem: Environmental > Terrestrial > Soil > Palsa > Peat permafrost | place: Sweden...
ATCCAGCGGGAGAGCTGGTGGACGGGAGCGAAGGCGATGGCCTCGTCGGTGGTGGGAAGTGGGGCGTCGGAGTTGGTGCGGAGGAATTCGTTTTTTGCGGGGAGGGTGGGCTGGCCGGGGAGGATGGAGTTGATGAGGGAGTAAGGTGCGGTGTTGTCGGCGATGGCGACTTTGCGCGGGCCGGTGCGGCGTTCGTAGAGCGGGGCCATGGCGGCACGCCAGTTGCCAGCGGCCTGGGCACGGTCTTTTTCCGTGAGGGGGAATTGGACGAGCTTTTCAGCTTCGGCGAAGGTGGCGGGAGAGACCTCTGGGCCTACGGAGGGAGAGGTGCCGAAGGCTGGTGGTGCGCCGGGAGTGGCAGGGGTGGTGGGTGTTTGGGCGAGTGCGGAGGCGGAGGCTAGCAGCGTGAGGGTGCTTTGAGTCAGAAATTCGCGGCGTGATTTCGACATTGGTTCCTCTGGTGAGGATTGTAGCGGGAGATTTGTGGAGGAGATGTCATTGGGGTAGCCTCGCGGAAATACCGGGGGTTCTCTCCATTGCGCGGCTCACGGTGAGACTGTGAGCCGCTTCGGTCGAGATGACGAATCTTCCAGGCGGTAGAGATGAACGGACAGGACAGGAGATTGTTCTGCTCGACTGCGTTGAGAGTCCTTTTTTGCCACACTCTTCCACACCCGGCTTATTGGTTCTCAGGAGAGCGTCTGAGATCATAGGTGGGCGAGGAGAGACCATGTCACGAGAAGAGAAAGTCTCTGTGGTTGAAGCTTATTTGGATTGTTTTGCAACAAAGGACTTGTCCAAGGTGTCCTTTGCCGAAGACGTGACATTTGAAGGCCCGCGCATGCCGAAGTTGGTGGGTCGGGCAACCGTACTCGGATTTCTCGCGCATATTCTCCCAATGGTCAGGGGTATTCAGTTAAAGCAGCACATCGTCGAGGGAGACTACGTTGCAACTGTCTTCGACATGGAGACGGTGAATGGAGTCGATCACGTTTTTGACCGGATTCACATCGTAGACGGACAGATTAAGTCGATAGATGCGTTCTATTACTCGGAGCAGACGGCCGAGGGACAAATATAGTCGGCGAACTCTGCGGTCAATGGGGGATGCGATGCGCTAGTCGGGGACCTGCCAGCCGACTGGACTTTGGGCGAGCGTGATCTTGTCGGTGGCCTGGCTGGTGGTGGCGCGGGCCATGTCGGGGAAGGCGGCCTGGACGTCTTTGCTGTCTGCCCAGACGGGGACTTCCTTCAAGGTGTAGCTGTAGGTGATGGTGGACTCTTTGAAGCCATTGGCGACCGCGACAGGCGTGAAGCTGTCGATGCTGCTGACTTCGCGATGGCCGTAGCAAAAACGCGGGGCGTAGCGGTTTCCAGCTGTGGCGACGGTGTAACGGCTGACGTGGATGGCGGGCTCTGTGGTCTTCTCGAGGAGTTGATTTTTTACGAGAGTGTCCATCTGCTTTGTCTTTGCGGCGTCGCTGGTTTCGAAGGGGAAGCGCATGTCGGTAAAGAGGCACTGGGGATGGTCAACGTAGTGGTTGTTGATGCCGATGGTGAAGTTGGCCGGAGTGGCTGCGGCTTTGCCGGTGTTGTTGCAGGCGGTAAGGGGGATGAGGGCAAGAACGGCCAGTGCTGCTGCGAATACTGTGTGAGTGCGAACGATCGTCATCGCTTCTCCTGTTGGTTTAAGTGTTGGATGCAAAGAAACGGATGGGATTGCTTGGGTGTCTTTGGATTCGGGTTGATTTTTTTCCAATGAGTGCTTTGGCGAGGACTATTCGGCGAGGACTTCGTCGGGGACGGGGTCGAGTTCGCCGATGGTCTTCATAGTGGCGAGAGTTTGGAGATTGGCCTGGACCTGCGCCCACTTCTGTGGATCGTTCTTTGTCTCGATGGGGGCCTGCGGGTCGGCGTAGTAGGCGATGAGGTCGTGCTTGAGCTGGAATGGGACGACATTGGCGGGGTTCTTTGTGATCTCAGCGAGCAGCTTGGCGTAGGTTCTGTCGGTCAGACGGTACCCGCCGGGTTGAACGACGTCGCCGGTGTCGAGATCTCGGTTGGCGATGTAATGGTCGATGTCGTTGTAATTGTTAAGGACCAGGCGGAGCGCGGAGATAGAGTGGTTGACGCTCTTGATGTAGAGGTCCTCGGTGTGTTGATTGGGGCCTTTGATGGCGAGGAGTTTGAGGGTGCCGACTTTGGGAAGGATGTAGATGAAGCCTGCGTAGAGATGGCTGCGGACGCCGGGTTTCTGACGGTACGCCTCCCAGTTGTTGTCAGTCGCGGCCTGGCGTAGATCGACGGCGAGGGTGTCGAGATCGGGGCTGGGTACGTCGGCGGGAAAGTCTTTTTTGTGGAGGAGAGTTTCGGCGCGGGCGATGTTGGGAAGGAATCGGCGGACGGCGTAACGATAGATGCGGATCGAGGTCTCTTTGCTGCCGATGATGTCGGGCAGGCGGAGGCCGTAGGTTTCGAAGAACGCTTTGCGGAGGAGAGGCGTGGGGACTTCGAGGCCGACGAACTTTGTGTATGCGGAGGGGGCGAAGCGGAGCTTGCTGAGCTGGTTGATGTCGAAGGCGAACTCGGTCTGGACGTGGGCGTGAGGGTCTTCGGCGTAGTTGACGGAGGGACCGTATCTTTTTTCGAGCTTGGGGAACTCAACGGGAACGGACTCGTTGACGGCGTATTTGTGACCGAAGTTGTCACCGATGTAGTGCGAGAGGGAGCCGATGGCGAAGGCTACTTCATCGGGGGTTTGGGCGTTGTGGAGGAGCGAGAGGACGAAGTCGCCGGAGCGGACGTAGTGGGTGAGGTTGGAGAAGAACCTGTTGCCGAAGGGATAGTAGCCGAAGTCCTGAATGGCGCTGCCACCGTAGGCGTAGGCGTGGGCTTCTTGAAGTTGCGCTTCTGTGAGGGTGGGGAATTTTTTGAGGAGGAGTGGGCGAATGGACTGCTTCCAGGCGAGGTCGATGAGGGCCTGGTGGGTCTGGACAGAGTAGGGGACTGCGGGGATGGCCGTGAGGAGCAGGGTCAGGAGGGCGGTCGCTTTGAATAGCACGGTGCGGGGTTGGGTGAGAATGATTTCTTTTCCTTCTGGCTGCTCTCGTGCTGCGCCTTTCACACTGTACATAGCTCGGAGGATGGTGGAAAGAGTTTAGGCAAAAGCCCGCTGCGCGCGGGGCGGTCACTTCGTGACTTGTGTACCCCTTCGGTTGGCGCTCCCGTTGGTCGCGATGAGATATTCTTCTCTGCCGATTGCTTAGGGCGAAACGGAGCAGCACGATTCTCTTGGCAACGCGCGAATATGTTGGTCGCCTTAATAGGCGCCTTTGCGGAGATTGATGCCGTATTCGAGGAAGCCTTTGAGGGCGCAACTCATCTGGGTCCATCCGTGGCAGTTGCCGTATGAGCCGTCGAGGCCCTGCTGGGTTTCGCGCCAGCCGGATTCAACGATGCGGACGAGGGTGTTGGTGGGGCTTAAGGATTCAAAGGTGATAACGACGGTGGTCTTGTAGTCGGCTGACGGAGGTAGCTTGTTTTCTGTCGGCGGCTCGTAGGCGGGCCACTCGAAGATGATCTGATGGTTGGGAGCGACTTTCTTTACGGTGACGGGGCAGTCGCCGGGATAGTCGGCGAAGCGCCATATGACAATGGTGCCTTCGTCGAGTGGAGCGCTGGCGCCGCCGGTGGTGAAGTAGCCACTGAGCTTGGTGGGGTTGTAGACGGCGTCGAAGACCTCGGCGATGGGTTTTTGGATTTTGGTTTGAACCTGGAATTTGAGTTGCATGGGTTGGTTCACCTCGTGGTGTAGTGGCGATATTTATAGGTTATATTTTTATAACATGTCAAGAAAAGATTCTCAGGGCGCGGTGTTCAAGGCGCTGGCGGATGACCGGAGAAGGAAGATTCTTGATCTGCTGCGGGATGGGCCGAAGACTACGGGGGAGCTTTGTGTGCACTTCAAACGGGTGGACCGGTGCACGGTGATGCAGCATCTGGGTGTGCTTGAGGGCGCGGATCTGGTGATTGTGAAGAGAGAGGGGCGACTGCGATGGAACTATCTGAATGTGGTGCCGGTGCAGGAGATCTATGACCGATGGATTAGTCAGTATGCACAGCCTTCGGTGGAGTTGCTGACGCGGATGAAGCGGGATCTGGAAGCGTAACGAAAAGTTGGTAAAACGAAATACAGGGATCCTTCCCCATTCGACTACGCTCAGGGTCAGGATGACGGCAGAAGGTGAGAGCGCAATGGCGAAGGCGAAGTTTTCAGCGTCTCATTCGCTGACGATTTGCTTCTCATTCGCTGAGGATCTCGCGCTTTTTGTCGAGGTCGTGGCCGAAGACGAAGCGTTCGACAAGCATGCAGAAGATGTGCTCGAGGGCGAGGTGCGACTCCTGGATGTTCTGGGTGATGTCGGAGGGGATGACGATGTTGTAGTCGCAGAGCGGGCTCATGAGGCCGCCGCCTGCGCCGGAGAGGCCGATGGTGGGGATGCCGATAATCTTGGCTTGCGTGATGGCTTTGAGGATGTTCTTTGAGTTGCCGGAGGTGGAGATGGCGAGGAAGACGTCGCCGGGTTGGGCGAGGGCTTCGAGCTGGCGGGAGAAGAGGTGGTCGAAGCCGTAGTCGTTGCCGGCAGCGGTGAGGATGGAGGTGTCGGTGGTGAGGGCGATGGCGCGGAGGGCGGGGCGGTTGACGGTGAGGCGGACGACGAACTCGGCGACGAGGTGTTGCGCGTCGGCCGCGGAGCCGCCGTTACCGGCGACGAGGAGCTTGTGGCCGGACTGCATGGCTTCGGCGGTGAGTTTGGCGATGGAGATAAGTGTGTCGGAGATGGTTTCGTCGGCGAGGACGGCTTGCAGAGTGGCGATGGAAAGAGCGAGTTGCTTCTGGACCAGTTGCTTCATGAATTCTCCGACAGTGTTTTGTTGCTGATGTGAGGGTACGGGATAGATGGGTTGGCTGTCGAAGATATGCTTGTGGTGTGGCTTGATAGATAAGGTGTATGTGGAGGAGTGAGAGTGATCAAGGGTTTTGCGGGTGGAGTTGTGCTGGCAGGGGCTATGTGTGGGTTTTGTTTAGGACAAACGACTGGCGAGGTAACGCCGCATGGGATTGCGCCGCAGACCGTTTTGTTGTGGCCTAATGGGGCTCCGGGGGCGAAGGGAAGTGAGGATGTTGATAAGCCGTCTTTGACGGTGTATCTGCCGCAGGGCGCTAATGGGACGAAAACTGCGGTGGTGGTGGCGCCGGGTGGTGGGTATAAGGAACTTGCCTGGGAGAAAGAGGGAGTCGCTTATGCGCAGTGGTTGAATGCGCGCGGCGTGGCGGCGTTCGTGTTGAAGTACAGGCTGGGGCCTGAGTATCGCTATCCGGTGGAGTTGGAGGATGCGCAGAGAGCGATAAGGTGGGTGAGGGCTCATGCGGCGGAGTATGGGTTTGCCGCGGATCATGTGGGGATGTGGGGGTCTTCTGCGGGTGGGCATCTGACTGCTACTGCGGGGACGCACTTTGATGGCGGCAACGCCGGGGCTGCTGATGTTGTAGAGAGGCAGGGGAGCAGGCCGGACTTTCTGGTGCTGGCTTATCCGGTGATTACGTTTGAAGAGCCGGCGGTGCATAGCGGATCGAAGAAGTATTTGCTGGGGGAGAATCCCGATCCGAAGCTGGTGGCGTTGCTGTCGGATGAGACGCAGGTGACCAAGGATACGCCGCCGACGTTTTTGTTTGCGACGACCGATGATGGGACGGTTCCGGTGATGAACAGCGTAATGTTTTATTCGGCGCTGGTGAAGGCTGGGGTTCCGGCGGAGATACATCTGTTTCAGCATGGTGGGCATGGTGCGGGACTGGCGGCAGCGAATCCGGCTTTGAGCGTGTGGCCGGATCTGCTGGCGAAGTGGATGAGGGAGCGAGGGTATATGGCTGCTTCGCAGTAGAACGAGATGTCCTGCCGGACTGGCCTCCTGCGCGGAGAGCGGTCACTTCGTGACTTGTATACCTTATTTTGGTAACGCTTTAGGTATAGGCCCTCGCGTTGCTCGGGATTGGTAATGCTTTTTTATCGGCGGAGGTAGCTGTCGTCTTTGTCGATCCAGTCCTGGCGGGGTGGGGCGAAGATGTCGAAGTCGATGGTGTCTTCTAAGGCTGTCGCCGAGTGAGGGAGGTCGCCGGGGATAACGAGGACTTCGCCTGCTTTGACGGTGTGAGAGGTGCCGTCGTCATAATCGAAGCGGAGTGCGCCTTCGGTGATAAAGGTGATCTGCTCGTTGGGATGAGAGTGGCGCGGAACGACACAGCCTTTGGCGAGTACGACCCGGGCAAACATTGCCAGTTGGCCGGTGACGAACTGGCGAGTGAGTAGGGGATTGAGTTGTTCGGGTTCAATTTCGTTCCATCTGTATAGAGTTGCGGTCGACATGGTGGACGCCTTTCGAAGAGTCGTGACTTGCGGGTGATGACTGCGGGATGAATTTCTTGCTTTGTGATGCGCGCTGCCTTGTGTAGAGTAAAGCGAACCGGGGCGGTGCAGAGGTGCTTCGCTCCTTTTGACTTGTGAAGATTGAGTCGTAGGCTGCCAGATTGGCGAATTGACGGCGTATCTCTTCTCTCCTGCTACTTTTCGTTTTATTTTGAAATGACTAACTTTGAAACGGGTGATTGAACCATGCGTCTTCCAGTAGCGAAGGTGTTTCTGGCTTTTCTGTTTATGCTGATAGTTGGCGGGTCGGTCGTGGGTGGATCGCGGGTGATGGCCCAGACCAGTATCCAGACAGCAGCTCCTGCTGCTTCGACGGCGACACTGAGCCAGGCGGACAGGATTGCGGCTCTGGAGAAACAGAACGCGGATAATGCGGCGTTGATCGCGCAGGCGCAGACTGCCGGGGATAACGGCTGGATGCTGGTTTCGGCGGCGCTGGTGTTGATGATGAGCGGGCCGGGGCTGGCGCTGTTCTATGGCGGGTTGGTGCGGAAGAAAAATATTCTGGGCACGATGATGCAGACCTTCGCGATGATGGCTGTGATTACTGTGCTGTGGGCGTTGGTAACGTACTCGCTGGCGTTTGGCGAAGGGAATGCGTTTATCGGTGGACTGCACAACGTGTTTCTGCGTGGTGTGGGGCTGGCGCCGGATGTGAAGTATGCGGCGACGATTCCGTTGCAGACGTTTATGGTGTATCAACTGATGTTTGCCATCATCACGCCGGCGCTGATTACGGGTGCGTTTGCGGAGCGGATGAAGTTTTCAGCGATGCTGGTGTTTATGGTGCTTTGGGCTGTGATTGTTTATAGCCCGATGGCGCATATGGTTTGGGGTAAGGGTGGATTGTTGAATGCTTCGCTGGGCGGACGGTTTCCTTGTCTCGACTTTGCGGGCGGGACCGTGGTGCATGTGACTTCGGGAGTTTCGGCGTTGGTGACGGCGCTTTACCTGGGCAAGAGGCTGGGGTATCCGAAGGTGCCGATGCCGCCGCACTCGGTGGTGCTGAGTTTTATTGGCGCTTGCTTGTTGTGGGTGGGTTGGTTTGGGTTCAATGCTGGTTCGGCATTGAGCTCGGGAACGCTGGCGACTTCGGCGTTTGTGGCGACGCACTTTGGTGCGGCTGCTGCGGCGATTGGCTGGAGCATTGCGGAGTGGATTCGGCAGGGTAAGCCTTCGGCGCTGGGAGCGATCTCGGGTGCGGTGGCTGGATTGGTGGCGATTACTCCGGCTTCGGGATTTGTAACGCCGATGTCGGCACTTTGGATTGGGCTGATCGCCGGGGTGTTTTGCTATTTCATGGTGGTGAAGGTGAAGGCGGCGTTTGGTTACGACGATTCGCTGGATGCGTTCGGCGTGCACGGTGCCGGCGGGACGATGGGCGCGATCCTTACGGGGGTCTTTGCAAGCAGTGCGATCAATCCGATCTTCGGGGCAGGGAAGGCGACCGGGTTGCTTGAGGGCAATGGGCACCAAGTGTTGAACCAACTGGTTGGTGTTGCGATCGCGTGGACTCTTTCGATAGTGGGAACTCTGGTGATTCTGTTTATCGTCGATAAACTGATCGGGCTTAGAGTGAGCGAGGATGATGAGCGCGAGGGATTGGATCTTTCGCAGCACGGCGAAGAAGGGTACGATTGGGCGCACTAAAATTTCGTCAGTAGAATGATTGGGTTGAGAGGAAGATACAGATATGCAGAAGATTGAAGCGGTGATTCAGCCGTCGAAGCTGGACGCGGTGAAGGATGCGCTGGTGGAGATTGGCGTGGAGGGGATGACGATCACCGAGGCTCGGGGGCATGGGCGGCAGAAGGGACATACGGAGTTCTATCGCGGGCGCGAGTACTCGGTTGATCTGTTGCCGAAGGTGAAGCTTGAGGTTGTGGTCGCGGACGAGATGCTGGATAAGGCGATTCTGGCGATTACGGGTGCGGCTCGGACGGGGACGATTGGGGATGGAAAGATCTTTATCTCGAAGATTGACGAGGCGATTCGAATTCGTAACGATGAACGTGGCGAGATTGCGCTTTAGGGTGTGAAGAGGTGTGTCCTGCCGGACGGGCCTCCTACGCGGAGTGCGGTCACTTCGCGACTTGTGTATCCCTTCGGTTGGCGCTCCCGTTGGTCGCGATCACGAATCTTCTGCCGACCATCGGTATGCGCGTCACGAAGTGACCTGTATGCTTAAAGTTCTTTCGAGCAAAATGGCCATGCAGGGAACTGAACACTTAGGGAACTTAGTGCGTGCGGCGTACCAGCGGAAGATGCTGGAGGTTCGTGGTGCGTTCGAGGCGGGAGGCGCGTCGGGGGCGGTGACGATCGCGGCGCGTGCGGCGGCTCTGGATGAGCTGGTGCGTGGTTTGTGGGCGCAGGCAGTGGAGCGTGATCCACGTTTAGGAAATGGGATCTCTCTGATTGCGGTTGGCGGGTATGGGCGGCGTGAGCTGTTTCCTTATTCCGATGTGGATCTTCTGTTTCTGCTGGACGGGAAGTTGGCCGAGAAGGACGTCAAAGACGCGATTCGGCGAGTGAACCAGGAGATGTGGGATTCGGGGATTCGGGTTTCGCCGGTAACGCGAAAGATTGCGGAGTGCGAGAAGTTTGACCCTGAGAATGCTGAGTTTGCGCTGTCGCTGATGGATCATCGCTGGGTGACCGGGGATGCGACGCTGTATGACAAGTTCGCCGAACAGTGTGTGCCGAAGCTGTTGCAGCGGGAGCACAAGGCTTTGACGATTCGGCTGCTGGAACTGACGCGGGCGCGCCATGCAAAGTACGGCGATACGCTGTTTCACCTGGAGCCAAATATCAAAGATTGTCCAGGGGGGCTGCGGGATGTGCATGTCTGCGGATGGATGACGAAGCTGCGTGCGGCTGCTGTGCTGGCGCAGAAAAAGGGTGCAGCCGAGGCTGATCGCGGGCCTGTTGCCGAGGACGATGAGTTTCGCAAAGCTGTAGATTTTCTTTGGCTGGTGCGGTGTTTCCTGCACTATCGGCATGAGCGGGACGACAATACGCTGGATTGGCAGGCGCAGGATGCTGCTGCGGAGACTGCTGTTGGAATGACTGGCCGCAAGCCCAAGAAGGCGGATGCTGCGTATTGGATGCGGCTGTATTTTCGTCATGCGCGCAGTGTGGAGCGGCGGGTGACGCAGATATTGGAGGAGGTGCCTGCTCCTTTTTCGTCCAAGCTGCTCGGGTTGAAACGGGAGCGTAAGGCAGAGGTTGTGCAGCATGGATTTCGGCTGGAGCGCGGGCGCGTAGTGCTTGAGAGTGGGGCTGAGTTTGGTCACGATCCGGCGGAGGATCCGGATGTGGTGCTGCAGGTGTTTTCGGTGATGGCTGGGACGGGAGTGACGCTCGGAAGAGATGCCGAAGAGCGGTTGTCACAGGGGTTGCCGTTGCTGTCGGCGCATCTGGAGGAGGGGCCGGCGCTGTGGCATCATCTGCAGGGGATTTTGAAGGGCTCCCATGCGGGGGATGCGCTGCGGACGATGCATGCGCTGGGGGTACTGGAGCTGCTAATTCCTGAGTTTCATGGGATCGATGCGCTGGTGATTCGCGATGCTTATCACCGCTACACGGTGGATGAGCATACGTTTGTGCTGATCGATACGCTGCATGGACTGGAGAGTGCGCAGTCGGGTGCGATGGCGGAGTGGGCGACGCGTCTTGGTGGAGTGCTGCGAGAGCTGCCGCATCCAGAGTTGCTATACCTTGCGGCGCTGCTGCATGACACTGGCAAGGGACGGAGCACGGGCGATCATACGCGGGAGAGTGCGCGGATGGCCGAGAGTGTGTTGGAGCGGCTGGAGCTGGACACGTATGAGAGCAGGCTGGTGGTGAACTTGATCGCGAATCACCTGGAGATGTCGGCCGCCCTGCGAAGAGATATTTTTGACGAGGAGACGGTGGAGGCATTTGCAGGAAAGATGCAGACGCCTGAGGCTCTTCGGATGCTGACGCTGTTTACCTATGCGGATATCAATGCGGTGCATCCGGATGCGTTGACGCCGTGGAAGGCGGAGAATCTCTGGCGGCTCTTTATTGCGACGTCGAACTACCTGGATCGCAGCGTGGACGATGAGCGGTTGGGAGCGCAGGAGGAGCGCGAGCTGGTGCACAGGGTCGTGGCGCTGCTGCCGGGGCAGAAGGCTGCGGTGCTGGAGTACCTGGAGGGATTTCCGGAGCGCTATGTCCTGACGAGGACGCCGGAGCAGGTGCGGACGCACTTTAAGATGGCGATGGGTTTCGCAAGCGATCCGGTGCAGCTAGATTTTCGCTACGCAGCAGCGGTGAGTGAGTTGACGCTGGTGACCCGGGACAGGCCGCAACTGTTTGCGACGATGGCTGGGGTTCTGGCGGCGTGGGGGATGAACATCGTTACTGCTGATGCGTTTTCGAACCGCCAGGGCGTGGTTGTGGATACGTTCCGGTTCACGGATGGCTTTCGGACGCTGGAGATGAATGCCTCCGAACATGAGGCGTTTGTGAAGAGCGTGCACGATGTGCTGGTTGGGACGATCTCGGTGGAGAAGCTGCTGAGCGGGCGGCGGCGGGGGAGGCGTAAGGCTCCGCTGGTGGTGGTGGAGACCCGTGTGGAGTTCGATGACGAGGCTTCTTCGCATAGCACGCTGCTGGAAGTGGTGGCACAGGATACTACCGGACTGCTGCGCGCTCTGAGCCTGACGCTGGCGGCACAGAGCTGCAATATTGAGGTCGCGTTGATCGATACGGAGGGGGAGACGGCTATCGACGTCTTTTATCTGACGCGAAGTGGGGCGAAGTTAGATAAAGAAGAAGAGAAAGTGCTGCGGGAGGCCTTGTTGAAGGCGATTGAGGAGAACGCGCGCTAAATTTGACGGGGAGTGTCCTAAATTGGCTGTGCGACTTATTTACAGATGTGAAATAAGCTATGCGTTGCCAGTGTTGAGTTTTATATTAGAGAGATGAGCACACCAAGCGAAACCACGAGCAACGGTCGTCCGACAGCCACTCCTCAGAGGAATGACCGCTATATCTTCGGCAGCCTTGACAGCTCGGCCAAGAATCACGAGAAAGTAACCGAAGTGAGCTGGGGAGATGAGCAGCCAGAGGGCATTGTGCTGGCTTCCATGGATGCAGCGATCAACTGGGTGCGGAAGAACTCGATATGGCCGATGACCTTTGGGCTGGCCTGCTGCGCGATTGAGATGATGTCGATGGGCGGGTCCCGGTACGACATTGCGCGGTTTGGAGCGGAGGTGTTTCGTCCATCGCCTCGGCAGAGCGATCTGATGATCATTGCCGGGCGGGTTTCGCAGAAGATGGCGCCGGTGATCCGGCGGCTGTATGAGCAGATGCCGGAGCCGAAGTGGGTGATCTCGATGGGGGCGTGTGCGACTTCAGGCGGGATTTTCAATAACTATGCCCTGATGCAAGGGGTTAACCAGGTAATTCCGGTGGATGTCTACGTTCCTGGCTGTCCGCCGCGCCCGGAGCAGCTGCTTTATGCGATCACGCTTTTGCAGGAAAAGATCCAGCAGGAGCGGGGAAGTATACGAAAAACACTGAATTTGAGTTAATGCAACAAAAAAAGTGCAGTTTACTGGATGGGTTCACCCGGTTAGGCAGTAGGATGTTTTTACCTTTCTTATTGGTAACCTATTGAAAATAGTGTCATCGAGGAGTATTTTTTTTCCGGGATGCATTAGCAACTGAAGTAAGCTGTATGGAATCGAACCAACAAAACGATCCCTGTAAATATGTAGGCTCGTAAAAACGCAATACTTTGAGTGGAGGAACTCGAATGGTTTATCGCCCGTTTCGTAATACACGCCGGTACGTACTGGCTGCATGTGCAGTCGGTCTCGGAGTTGCCAGTCTCAGTGCGCAGACTCCCAGTCCAGCCGCCCCGGTGGGGCCGAACCCTTCGAAGATCGACGTATTCCTTGGCTACTCGTACTTTGGGGCTCACGGCCAAGTGAAGCCAGCGGACATCAGCTATTCGTCGATTGATATAGGTGCGATCGGCAGCGGTGCATACTATTTCAGCAAGTATGTCGGCGGTGAGATAGTTTTTGCAGCTCATCCTGATGGCAACAATGACGGGCTGTATACGGCCTCTGCTGGACCGATCTTCCGTGCACCAATGCAGAACTTCACGTTGTTCGCACATGGTCTGGCTGGCGGCGCGCGGTTGGGCGGGCCGAATTCGGAAATTGGTGGATATCACAATCCCTATCAGTGGGGACCAAGTCTGACGGTTGGCGGCGGCATGGACTACGATCTGCCGTTCTTCAATAACAAATTTTCGCTTCGCCTCTTCCAGGCAGATTACAAGTATGTTCATGCAGACTACGGTCCGCCAACTGCTCCCCCGACCGGTGGCGCTATCGGTGGGCGTGCGAACCTGGGCGGAGCTGAGTTGAGCACGGGTATCGTGGCTCACTTCGGACACATCATCCCGCCGCCGCCGGTAACCTACTCCTGCGCGGTCTCTCCCACGACGGTTTTCCCTGGCGATCCTATTACGGTTACAGGAACGCCTCTAAACCTGAACCCGAAGAAGACGCCTACCTACAGCTGGACTGCTGATGGCGGCACGATCTCGGGTACCTCGACCACTGCCAACATCGATACGAAGTCTGCGAACCCCGGCACCTATACGGTGAAGGGCCATGTAACCGAAGGCGCGAAGCCTGGTGAGATGGCGGACTGCTCGGCCAGCTACACAGTGAAGGCGTTTGAACCGCCAACCCTGAGCTGCTCGGCTAATCCTTCAACCGTTGCTCCTGGAGACTCCTCCACGATTACAGCGAGCGGTGTAAGCCCGCAGAATCGTCCTCTGACCTATAGCTATAGCTCGTCGGCTGGATCAGTATCTGGTAACAATTCGACTGCAACGTTGACCACGACCGGTGCAGCACCTGGCACGATCACGGTGACCTGCAACGTTGTTGACGACAAGGGTCAGACTGCCTCTGCCACGACGACTGTGACGGTGAACGCACCGCCGCCGCCGCCAGCCCCAACAACCAGCCAGCTTTGCTCGATCAACTTCGAACGCGACAAGAAGCGTCCGGCTCGTGTTGATAACGAAGCCAAGGCTTGCCTTGACGATATCGCTCTCAACCTGCAGCGCACCTCGGATGCGAAGCTCGCTGTGGTTGGCGATAAGGACAGTGCCGAAAAGATGGGCGACAAGCTTGCAGCTGAGCGTGCCGTCAACGCGAAGGCATACCTGGTAACGGAGAAGGGCATTGACGCTGGCCGCATCTCGGTCTACACCGGTTCTGACAACGGTAAGACTGTGACGACGACGTTGATTCCTGCCGGCGCAACTCTGAGCACGACGGGCCTCACCCCTGTGGACGAAAGCGCAGTAACCGCCAAGCCACGGACGGCTCCCGTACATCACCACAAGAAGCAGCAGTAACGATTCGTTGTAGTCCTTGCACACGGGCTGACTGGGAAGGTTCCCAGTCAGCTTTTGTGTTATGGACATCCTCTCGCGCAAGTTCGATAATTCTCTTTATAAGATTTACAGACTGGATCCCCTCCCTTGAACAGATTTCTCCGCTTTCCTATCACGCTCATAGCTCTTCTTCTCGTTTTATCCTGCCTTCAGTTACATGCAGCAAGCTGGCTACCGTACGGTCCCGATGGAGGGGATGCGCGAGCTTTCGCGATCGACCCTCATGATCACTCTCATATGTATTTGGGAACTGCAACAGGTTGGATGTATGAGTCCCGAAATGGCGGGGGTGACTGGAAGCGACTGGGGTGGATTGGTAAGCGGGACGACCTTGTGCTGGATTCGATTGTGGTCAGCAACGCTGATTCGAAGCACATCGTAGTGGGGGCCTGGGTGCTGGGCAGTCCGGACGGCGGAATATTTGTCAGCAAAGATGGTGGCGTGACGTGGGAAAGCCCAAGCGACATGCAGGGACAGTCTATTCGTGCGCTCACTGCTACTCCCACCAACCCGGAGAGTCTTGTGGCGGGGACGCTGAAAGGGGTTTATCAGACTCTCGACGGTGGCGACCACTGGAAGCTGATCAGCCCTGCAGGAAGCCAGGAGCTGCATGAGGTGGAATCGATTGCGATTGATCCCGTGGATCCGCAGATCATCTACGCCGGAACCTGGCATTTGCCTTGGAAGACCTTAGATGGCGGGCAGCATTGGACCAATATCAAACAGGGCGTCATTGAAGACTCTGACGTGTTTTCGATCATTGTGGATCCAAAGGATCCTAAGGTTGTCTACGCGAGTGCCTGCTCGGGTATCTACAAGAGTCAGACGGCTGGCGAGATGTTCCAGAAGGTGCAAGGAATTCCCTCGACGGCTCGCAGGACTCGGGTTTTGATGCAGGATCCGACGAATCGAAACATCGTCTTTGCAGGAACTACTGAGGGTCTGTGGCGTACGGTAGATTCTGGAAGCACCTGGCAGCGAACCACGGGGCCAGAAGTGATCGTCAATGATGTGTTCGTTGACCCGACCAATAGCAACCGCGTGATGTTGGCGACGGATCGGGGCGGTGTTTTGGCGAGCAACGACGGAGGAAATTCGTTTGTTCAGTCGAACAATGGTTTTTCTGCTCGGCAAATTACTTCGTATCTTGCGGACGCCTCTAATCCCTCGGCCGTCTACGTGGGTGTGGTCAACGATAAAGCACTGGGTGGAGTATTTGCCAGCACGAATGGTGGCCTGAACTGGTCCCAGACGAGTTCAGGCCTGAATGGTCACGATGTGTTCAGTCTTGCGCAGGGGCCAGATGGCGCGCTGCTGGCTGGCACACGGCATGGAATTTATCGGCTGCAAGGAGCTACCTGGAGCAGGGTGGACAATGTAACCCTCAATCCTCCACCTGCACCTCCGGCCAAGGCAGGAAGGAAGGGAACTGCACATTCGGGGTCTGCAGCAGTCGCGCATAAGACGCTGGAGAGTACGACGCATAAGACCACCGCGCCGAAACCCGTTCATGACTTTGAACCGGCGATCAATGCGTTTGCCCGAGGAGGAGATACGCTCTATACCGCAACTTCGACGGGGCTTTTCGAGAGCGAGACTTCAGGTCAAAGCTGGAAGGAAGTTCCTGGATTCGAACCAAGGAGCTGGAACTTTGTAGCTGCAAGAAAGTCCACCGTTCTCGCGGCAAATCTCAATTCTGCAGTTCTCTCTCTAGACGGCGGTCAGCAATGGACGCCTATCAAGCTTCCTGAGACGCTAGATCAACTCTCTGCGATCGCCGTGGATGGTTCGGATGGGTTGTGGGTTGGAGGGCGGCAAGGTATTTACGTATCTGACGACAAGGGCGCTACATGGCAGACGATCAAGAACCTGTCTCTCCGAGATGTGAACAGCATCTTCTTTGATGAAAGTTCACAGCGTGTCCTGATTGCTGCGGGCAACAAGAACACGATTGTGTTTGCAGTCCATCTGCCTGATCGAAAGATTCAGTACTGGAACACCGGATGGAATCTTAAGTTAGTGCGGCCGATGGGCGACCATCTCGTTGGAACGACCTGGTTTGATGGTGTGGTGATTCAGCCACGCATGGTTGACTCCAAGGAAATGGCTAGCCACTGAGAATATGCCGCTGGGGCAGATGAGGACTAAAATCAACTCATGAGTCTTCAATCGTCCATTCTGCCCCCGCGACACTCCTTTCAAACAGACGATGCTGCACTTTTGCCGATTGCGGCCAAGGTGCAGCAGGGAGAGCGTCTCAGCTTCGAGGATGGGGTCACGCTGTACAAAAGCGGCGATATCCTGGCTGTGGGCTGGCTCGCAAACCTGGTTCGAGAGCGGATGCATGGTGATATCGCCTACTTCAATGTGAACCGGCATATCAACCCGACTAACGTATGTATGGCTTCCTGCCGGCTGTGTGCGTTTGGGCGCAAGAAGGGCGAGGCCGGCACCTACACGATGGCGCTGGAGGAGGCCTGGGAGACGGCGGCGTCTGGGTATTCGGAGGCGGTGACGGAGTTTCATATCGTCGGAGGGCTGCATCCCGATCTTCCCTTTGAATACTTCATGGATCTGGTTCGGGGACTGAAGGTTCGTTTCCCGAAGGTGCATATCAAAGCGTTCACCATGGTTGAAGTGGCGTTCCTGGCTAAACGTGGAAAAATGACGATCCCTGAGACTCTGGAGAAGATGAAGGCGGCTGGTGTGGACTCGATGCCGGGCGGCGGTGCTGAGATCTTCGCCGATCGAGTGCGGCACATTATCTGCGACCACAAGATCGATGGCAGCGAATGGCTGGATACCGCGCGGATGGCGCACCAGATAGGATTGCGGTCGAACGCGACGATGTTGTATGGGCATGTTGAGAACGAAGAGGACCGCGTAGATCATCTGTTGAAGCTGCGAGCAGTGCAGGACGAGACCGGCGGCTTCCAGACATTCATTCCTCTGTCGTTTCACCCGGACAATACTGCGTTAGCTCATATTCCCAAGACGACCGGAATGCTCGATCTTCGTCAGATCGCTGTTGGCCGGTTGATGCTGGACAACTTTCCCCACATCAAGAGCTATTGGCAGATGGTCTCGCCGAAGATGGCGCAGATCTCGCTGCGGTTCGGGGCAGACGATATTGATGGCACGGTGATCGAGGAAAAGATCTACCACGATGCTGGAGCGACAACTCCTCAAGGGATGCGTCGCGCTGACTTGGTACGACTGATTACTGAGGCTGGTCGTGAGCCGTTTGAGCGCGACACCATGTATAGGGCTGTGACTCGCAGCGAAGATAGCTTTACGGTCGCGGTGTGAGCTAAGACTAAGTTAGATTCAGATTATGAACGGAAAGCCTCTTCCTGTTGGAAGGGGCTTTCTTCTTTTAAGGACGTTCCTAATCCAGCCTTGGATTTTGTCTTACGTGATCACGTAGTCGATTTTTCAGGAGTTGCCGCGGATCAATCTGCTTTTTGACGAGCATTAGGTGCTTTGCGAAAGTTTGCAGACCCAAAGTGGAAAAGATTTTCATTTTGGGCAAACTTTTGGTGCAACGTATTGCCTGTTTGTGCATTTTTTTCTTCATGACGGCATAAAAAGCGACGAAATCGAGGGTTTTTAACTTTTTTCTGAATTGGCTCGCGACTTGCAATGACATAGGGCGAGGTAAGTATTTCGCAATGAATGGCCAGCCCTCACGGACCAAACGGGAATGGGTGCCGGCTCAACCAATCGATATTTCTACGAATTCAAGTACCCGGACTGGGTGGGAATTTGTGGAAACAGGGTGCGGTAAGGCTCTGACAACAGTTTTTCCGGGGAGAAGCTTCTTGAAGATCAAATTTGCATTGCTTGTTCCAATCGTCTGTCTTGGTGTTGCTTCCATGGTCGCGAAGGCGGACACACTCACACTCAACAGTGGAACAGTTAATCCCGCTGGCGGTAGTGCCGAGATCTATCCGTACTCCTTTCAGCTTGACACTTCTTCTGGCGCATCGACGGTGAATCTGATGTGCCTTAACTACAACCGCGAGATCACTGCAGGCGAAACCTGGAGCATCACCGAGGAAGGTATCCCGACCGGAAACTCCTTGGTGGATCTGGACTATCGTGCTGACGCGATTCTCTACGCCGAGATTCTCAATCCGCCCGCCGGAGTAAGCGCAAGCGAAATTCAGTATGCCGAGTGGAGCATCTTCGATCCGTCCGATCTGGCAGGGAATTCATTGTTTGACTTATCATCGCGGATTTTGGCCATCACTGCGTTGAATGCTGCAAACAACCAGCAGTTGATCAACTCGGGCTACTTCAGCCAGTTCACTTTGTACATCCCTTCGAACGATACGTCCTCGGGACCACAGGAGTTTATCGGAACAGCGGCGACTCCAGAGCCGTCAAGCTTGCTGTTGCTCGGTTCGGGTTTGGTTGGAATGGCAGGGATGCTTCGCCGAAAATTAGTGCGCTCATAAGTTTTGCGTCAGCTTTTGGTCTTCCAGTTGCACTTACAAGGTTGTCAGCTTCATCGCTGAAATAAATTTGTTTGGCCAGTGACACCAGATTTCAAGGATCTATTTCAGTTACATATCACTCTTTGGGGAAGGAGGCATCATGTATCTCTTGTTCTCGCCAGCCATGGCAGCAGTACTCGTTATCGGCGTTATTCAGCTTCGGGATCACTTTGCAGCTCCTGTCAAATAGAAGCGCAGATGATTTCTTCTCAAAGGGTCAGGCTTAATTCCCCTGACCCTTTTACTTGCTCGATGAGAGGTA
>Ga0302226_10001333_pt1 | contig 18684 bp, 18 predicted proteins | sample II_Palsa_E3_3_FD_193524 | JGI IMG/M metagenome (GOLD analysis project Ga0302226, IMG submission 193524) | Peat permafrost microbial communities from Stordalen Mire near Abisko, Sweden - II_Palsa_E3_3 | ecosystem: Environmental > Terrestrial > Soil > Palsa > Peat permafrost | place: Sweden...
GGTCTTGCCAATCGCGATCGATGGAGACGCTTATCGTTATTGCATCGAGCATCGATTTACTCCTTGAAACAGGCCGCGATTCTGCAATTTGAACCCAAACTACCTTATGACAATCGACCTAATCCGCCGTCCACTCGGCGAGCTTGGCCACGGTATTCATGTTGCGAGCGGTTCCAGTCCCGGCGGCCGGGATTTTCAGTTTTGAACGCGCTATTCCGTCTTTGTAGTGCACGTAAATCTCACGCGTCCCGACTGCTATTTCTTCTGTTTGCTGGCCACTCACAGTATCCAGCACATTCGCGGGAGGCGGTGCATCGAGAAAGATTGCGACAGTTTGATTCGGCGCGGCTGAACTGAAGGGATTGTTGGCGAGGACCGCCGCGAGCTCAGCGCCCGTCCGGATCAGAATCCCTACCGGCTTTCCCGCATAGGTCTCGAGACAACGCTCGAGCTTCGCTTTCACGGATGATTCCGAAAGCTTGCTTTCGAACACAACGTTGCCGCTGGCGATATACGTGCGCACGTTGGAAAAACCCGCTGAGACGCACATCGCGCGAAGTTCGGACATGGGGAGCTTGCCGGTGCCACCAACATTCACGGCCCGCAAGAGAGCGACGTAAGTAGTCATCCCGGTATTCTATTGCCATTTCTATCAGCATGGCTCTGTTCCGTAAGCCAACTACACCCGCTCACGATGCCATTGGCCATTCGGAATACCTCGGTATGTCGCCGTTTTCAGTCGTCCACGGTTGGTCGTGCGAAGTCCAGATGTGCAGGGTCGGTGTTACGCCAGGATCCTCGTCGAGGGTGGGGATCCGACGTTCGGTTAACTGGAGGAAGGAAACCATCGGTGCCGAGTTCGCAACGCTACCGGCGGCTATGGCTCAAAGATTGAAATCAGTTTCACGACCACTTATGCTCGTCCAGACCGGCGTACATCTATCCGATGATCTGGATATACCGATGACACCGGTCTGTACGATTAACTGACGGTAGCGGTCAATGTCCAGCCCTGATAGGTTGCAGCTGGGGCGCCAGGTGTAAGAAATATATAATACGTGCCTGGCGGTTTCGAGGTTAATGTCACGTCGAGCGTACCGGTGCCGTACGCATTGTAATCTATTGGCACCAAGTTAATAAAGTACAGCTTTGGCGGGACACCCGTTCCTCCGGTTACTGTAGTGTGAATAGTGCTGGCGCCCGGCGGAACTACAACGGTGTAGTAAGTCACCGGATCTGTCGCGTTTCCCGCCAGACTGGAGATCGGCTGACCCGACTCTAGTGGAATGGCTGCGGGTGACACGAAGCTGGTTATAGTGGTGTCAGTGTATGAGGTGCGCGTACCGACAATGAAGTAATAGCTTTTCGGCGCAGACAATGGCGCGAACGCCATCTGGCAGGTACGGGCATCGACCATGCATAATGCTAGTTGCTGAGTCGAGGTACTCATGTCCGGACGGTCACTTAAGTTAAGGAGCGGAGCACCCGTGCCTACCACCTGGATTTTCATCGCGGTCGTACCAATCGGAAGAGTCAGTTGATATTCTTGCTCCTGTTCGCCCGCATTCATCCACAAACCTGTCAACGACTGATTAGGTTGAATCTGTACAACTGGTGGCGGCCGACCCGCTTTGGCAGTTGCCTGCGTCTTCATGGAGCTAGCTAATCCGGTTGTATCGGAATCCCCTCCGCACGCGGTAAGCGCCAAAGAAAGCGACAAACATGCGATAGCGGCTGCAGAGCGAAGCGTCGGGTATGTCCTGGTTGGCGAGGAATGATATTTATTTTGCATTTTTATAGTTCCTTCAAATTATTGGGTGCGACTCCGACACATCTTAATTAATAGAATTAAAAGTGCCGGATTGATAATATCTGCCGCGCGAACGCAGGTCCATAGGATCATTTTAAGAGTAATCTTATAATGTCGATCAATGAGATCAGTCGGAATCAATAATTTATCAACGCAACTAAGTCCAGGGAATCTCGTCCACATTCAAACTGCACTTGGAGATGTGCCGAATAAAGCGATATCGTGCAGCGTCGAGCGCACGATAAAATGCTTTCGTGAACCGGCAGCCGATTTTCTCTTTAGCAATGAAGATCTAAATTTCTGCAGGATCCAGGAAGATCAGATCACTCCAGTATCGACGACCTGTTCGATTCTCCAGATTTGTGCAGCGCGATTTCACGCGTAGAGTCCGGCGACAGGTCAAGCCGGATCGATGCCTAATCGACATCAAATCCGACGCATGATCACTGCGGTATCACCTAGCTCTTCGTGCACGATCATTTCGCTATGCGAATCGATCGATGCTCACGTTCGGAGGCGCGCACTTATACAAATCTTATCGACAGGAAAATAGGGGATTCCGACCGTGAGCCAATTCTCCGAACCGGTGCCGTATGACGACGCGCCATCAACTCGCGACGCTTCGTTGTCGGAGACCTCGGAGGACGAATACGCGCTTCTTACGTCGAGTCTGAAAGACAGTAAACAGACTCGTTCAAATTCACTCGGCAACTAACGACCATGCACTGAATTCGGCCGGGTCAGACGTACGCACAACAACGCTGCCACAGCCAGCGCCGCCGCCGCCGTCTCCAACGACCCCGAGAACGAATGATGCGGTGCGTACATCGCATTGGCCACGAGCGGTCCCACGATCTGTCCGATGCCAAAGCACGCGGTCATCACGGCGAGAATGCTCACACGCATCGTGTGTGCAACCCGACGCGCCGCGAGCATCGCAATGGTCGTGGTACCCATGAAGGTACCGCCGACGATCAATGCACTGCCGAGGAATCCGGCCGGGTTTGGCGCCACCACCGGCAAGATGACGCCGACCGCTTGCAGCACGAGATTCATGAACAGCGCGCGTCGCGTGCCAAGGCGCATATGGATTGCGTGCCAGATGAAGCACGACGGAGCGGCGCCCAGGCCAAACAATGCCCAGACCTGGATGGGATCGATTGAACCAATTGCGTTTCGGACGAAGAACGGCAAATAGGTCGCGGTAATGATGTAGCCGAAGCCCGCCAGTCCGTAGAGCGCGATCAGCCGTCCGGCACCGAGCGCAGGGAAAGACTCGTGTCCGTGCAAGGCTGCACGCGTGCCGGAGTCGTCGACCGGGCGTGCATCGAGACTCGGCAGCGCAATTGCACCGAGGATCAATGCGCCTGCTGCCAATACCCACCAAAGCCCGGCGCTATGCAGGTCGAACGCACGTCCCACGATCAGCATCTCCGACGACAGCACAATGCCCAAGCCGACACCCGCATAAAGCAGGGGCGCGCCGCTCGTGTGGCCGCGATGCTGCAGCAACCAGAGCGAAGCCGCCACCATGGTGACCGCGCTGACGGCGCCCGTGATACCGCGCATCGCGATTATCAGCCAGGGCGCATTCAATACCGCGGTCACCCCGAGACATACCACGATGCCCGCGAGCGCCAGCATGCACAGCCTGCGCGAGTGTCGCGGATGCACGGCGGCAGTCAGCAGGGCCCCGGCCAGATAACCCGCATAGTTGGCCGAAGCGGCGAGCGTGCCCTGGTGCACGGTCAGCACGGCATCGCTGACCATGACCGGGTAGATGCCCGTGAACGCAAAGCGTCCGAACCCCATTCCCACTGCCATGACAAGCGCGGCGATCAGTGCCGCGGTGCCTTGACCTGCCGTCGACGAAGCTTGGCGAGTCGTGCTCATGATGATCTCCTCTTTGTTGCGAGTTGCTTCGACACGAATGGCGTGAGCGTTTCGCGCAGCGCGTTGAATGCTGCCGTTTCGTATCCGTTTCGATGGATGAGCCACGTATCCACTTTCGCCACGACATGGGTGCGCAACGCCGGTGGTTCGCGCAGCAGATCGAGCACGCTGCGCGGCACCAGCGATACGCAGCCGCCAGCCGCAACACACGCAAGCATGCTGTGATACGACCCGACCTCCTGGATGTCGAACGGTGCGCTGTCCTGACCCAGCCATTCCTCGGCAAGCACCCGATAGCTGCAGCCCTGTGCAAACGCGGCAAGTGACCGCACGGCGATATCCGCACCCTGGCGGACGGTGGCATGTCCGGGCGGCAACACGAGCAGGATTTCCTCGCGAAAGACCGGTTCGCCGTGAAGCCCGGCTGCTTCAAGATCCAACGCCGACGCCATCTCGCCGCAAGGCGGCAGCGCAGCGAACGCGCAATCGAGCAGACCGTTGCGAACCTGTTCGATCAGTTGCCGCGAGGGCGCTGTCGAAATCCTGAGCTGGACGTCGGGGTACTGGACGTGAAGGGCGGCAAGTGGTCCGGGAAGACGAGCCGCGGCCGTGCTTTCCATGCTGCCAATTCTCAGCGTTCCCGAGGGCGCTTGCGGGCTCAGCACTTGTCGCGCTTCGTCGGCCAGTGCGAGCATGCGGTTGGCGTAACCGAGAAAACGTTCGCCTTCCGTGCTCAGCGTAAGACGGTTGCCGTCGCGCCGAAACAGTGCGACCCCCAGTTCCTCCTCGAGCTGCTGGATTCGCGTGGTCACGTTCGATTGCACGCGGCCGAGCCGCTTGGCCGCGCGGGTCACGCTGAGTTCGGCGGCGACGACGCGAAAAATCTCGAGACTGGTGTGGTCCATGTAAATCTCAATTAGAGAACGATGTAAACATCATATTCCCAAATTGAGATAATATGCAAGCAGTCTACTTCTTTTGCGATGGTGACCCGGATGGACGCACATGCGCCCGGCCATCGCTCAACGCCTGATAGAACGATCGAGGCCCCCATGACTCCGCAAGCAACCAGCTCCCTCATGCCGCCAGACGGCCCTGTGCAAAGGCTCAGCTATGCCGAACGCAACGCGCCGTACTGGCGGCGCAATCTATTTGTCTGCGTATTCGGGTCATTTACAACGCTGCTTAGTCTCAGCATGTTGCTGCCGTTCTTGCCGCTGTATGTACAGCAGCTAGGCGTGAGTTCTCCGGCGGCGGTCGTGCAGTGGTCGGGGGTCGCATTCGGCGCAACCTTCTTCGGCACCGCGATTACCGCGCCGCTCTGGGGACGGCTGGCGGACCGTTATGGCCGCAAGCCCATGCTGATCCGTGCGGCGGTCGGCATGGCTATCGTGATGTCGATGATCGGCCTCGCGCATAACCTGACCGAACTGGTCGTGCTGCGGCTGATCGCGGGGTTGATCGGCGGTTACGCCTCCGCATCGATCGTCATGGTCGGCACGCAGGCGCCACGCGAACGCGCTGGATGGGCACTGGGCGTGTTGTCGACGGGTGCGCTCGCGGGCAATCTCGTGGGACCGCTGGTCGGCGGTTTCTTGCCGACGTACGTCGGCATCCGCGGCACCTTCTTCGTAGGCGGGGCGATCATCGCCGTGGCTGCGCTGCTGACCATTGTGGTCGTGCGCGAAGACTTCGATCGCACGACCGACGTGAAGAAGCGGACCGACGCCGGCGCGGTTTTGCCTCCCACCATCAATCGCGCGGTGATCATCGCGCTGCTGGTGACGGCAATGATGGTGTTACTCGCCAACATGTCGATCGAGCCGATCATCACCGTTTATATCGGGCAACTCGGCGTGCCGGGCGACCATGTCGCGCGCATGGCAGGGATCGTGATGGCGGCGTCGGCATTCGGCAGCATGTTGACCGCTGCGCGTTTTGGTGCGCTTGCCGATCGCATCGGCAGTGCGAAGGTCATCATCGGGTGTCTGGTGGCGACCAGCGTGGTACTGGTGCCGCAGGCGTTCGTTCACCAATGGTGGCAGTTGGCCATTCTTCGCGGCTTGATGGGCATGACGCTCGCGGGGCTGCTTCCATCGATCGCGAAGGAGATCCGGCACGCGGTCGCCGACCACAATTCCGGCAAGACGCTCGGCTATCTGCAGTCGGCGCAGTTCAGCGGGCAGGTGATAGGACCGTTGATTGGCGGACAGATCGGCGCGCACGTCGGGTTGCGGGCAGTGTTCTTCGTGACGGCGTCCTTGTTGCTCGTCTGTGCCGGGTTGAATCGATGGGCGAGAACCCGGCCGGTGAGGTGAGTTGTTGATGCTGCCCCTCTCGGCCTAGGAACCCTGTTCACGGGTGGAAGAGGGTCTCATCGGCTCCGTTAGGCAGGGGGGCGTTCATCGGCTTCGTCCGACAATGAAGGGTTGCGTTGACGCGTTGACAAGCCAGCGTCGTCACGCTGCGAGTGGTCGCTTGCGCTGAAATTTCAACCAGCGCCTCATAGTCTGTTGATCAAAAGACTCGCACTTGACGCCACTATTTTCCCGGCCCGTCATTTTGGACTGACGATGTAGAAGACCACTTCCGTGCTTCCAACGTTCCTGATCGCGTAGGGCTCGGTAGCCTCGAATACCTTCACTTCACCCGTTTTCCATTGCGTTGTTGCCTTCTTGCCATCGGGGAAGATGCGCTGGATTGATCCACCTTTCAAAGCGCGTACGACACGATAAGGGCGTGCCTTGCTTGCGCTTTGGGCACCTAGCCTCAGCCTTTCTTCTGTGACTATCACCTTGTCATTGTTCACCAGCACCTTCACTTCATCTGTGGCAGCGGAGTCCGAGGCCTTTCCTTGCGCGTTGGCGTGACTCGCGCCGCCACCCGTCAACACCAGCGTGGTAATTAAGAGGATAACGAAATGACTGAGCGGATTGTTCATGGCGCACCTGTCCTCCGAGTACTCTCGGAAAAGTGCCGAACACGGCAGGCGACTCGGCGTGCGCAAAAGCCTCGCGCTCAAAGCAGCGGACACTTAAGGGTTGCGTTCGTCGGCGGAACGGCATCAAGTCGCGGATACAACCCGCTGCCCGCTAGGCGCTACAAGAGTATCGGGGCCTTTGTAAGCCTGCAGACGACATCGAAACGGAGTTGTTCATTCACTGAATATACCAATGTCGATGGCAACATCGGACAAAGATGCGGCGGCTTTGGCGCTTTCAATCGATCGATGGGCTTGGCACGGTATTGGGGCGCAGTGACTGGCTAGTTTTCCTGCGGAACATTCACTTGAGGACAATGCGCGAGCCACGCATCGGCGCATGCAAATGCGTAATGATTGAAAGCAGAGTCGACCTTTTGTTTCCAGCGCTGTTTGATATCGAGTGTCACTTGTGGCCCCTTATGACCAGGAGCGTAGACACAATTTGTGCTTGTAGTTAGTCAATCGAGCTTACGGCGAGATGTCGATCTCACCGGCGCTGGGCGCTGTCCGGTCCCGGCAACGCGGCCGCCAAGCAATGACGGCTGGCCGTCGGGGTCGCATTTACAGCCGGCATTGGATCGTCAAGCCTGCTTCGCGGTTAAAAGCTTGATACCCAGACCGAAGAAGACGAGGCCGCTGCAACGCTTGAGGGCTTCAATCCAGCGGCTTGTACCAAGCCCACTGTGAATCCTGCGAACCCCGAACGAGTAAATGGTGTGAACCAGCGCCACGATGCAAGCGACGGTCAGGTACATCACGATGAACTGCGCCGGCAGCGGCTGATCATGCACGATGAATTGCGGCATGAAAGCAGAAAGGAAGATCAACGTCTTGGGATTGCTTCCCGAAACCAATAACGCTTCCCGAAAAATTTTACGCCTGTCGAGGGAGTGCGCGGGCAGGGCGTTGACGGATGTTGCTGTCTTGGGCGTCCGGCTTCTCAATTGCTTCAGACCCAAGACCATAAGATAAACCGCTCCCAAGACCTTCATGGCGAGGAACAACGGCGGCATGGCTGCGAGGACCGCGCCCACCCCCAATGCCACAAGCAGCACCACGACCAACTGGGCCAGCAGATTCCCTGCGATGGTCGCAGCCGTGCCGCGGCCGCCGAATCGAACGGTATTGCGAATGACGAGCAGGACGTTAGGTCCGGGCGAAATAGTGGTGACCAGATACGCTGTTGCGAAGAGAAACCAGGTGTGAAAGGACATTCGCAGGCTCGCTGAACCGTTTCTGATGGGGACAACCGTAGACGAATGATGCCATCGATTAATTGGCGGGATCAATGGGCGAACCGGAGTTGCAGGTAGTCGTTGAACCACCGCCGGGGACAGTACATCCAAGGGGTTGCGCGGCACACAGGGCGCCCGGGCTCATTTTTCGCTTCCTCGCTGCGTGATCAGGGATTCGGACTGCAGCCAGTTGCGAAACGCTGACAGACGCGGCAGTTCCGCGCACTCAGGTCGATAGACCACGTAATAGGCGAGCTGTGACGGACAAACCGTACGGCTGAAGAGCCGGACGAGGCGTCCGGCCGCCAGGTCGTCGTGCACCATGACGCTCCGGCCAAGGGCAACGCCGTGTCCGTCGATTGCAGCTTGCACCACGGCGGCCGAGTTATTAATGCGAAGTCCACGATTCGAAACGACATCGTGGATACCAGCCGCCTCGAGCCAGGTGCTCCAGGTCGGAAAACCGGAACTGTTCTCCATCGAAAGGTCGTGGATTAGCGTGCGCCCCTTGAGTCCCGACAGAGTCCGAAGCCCTCCATTCTTGCGCCGGAATTCGGGTGAGCAGACGGGATAGATTTCTTCGTCAAACAGCTTTTCGGCGGCGAGGCCCGGCCACGAACCCGCGCCATATCGCACGCCGATGTCTATACCGTGCGCAGCGAAATCAAGCAACTTGAGGCTTGTGTCAAGGCGCATATCGGTCTCCGGATGAGCCTGCTGGAAGCGGTCGATCCGCGGAAGCAACCACTTCGCGGCGAACGCGGGGCTCGTTGTCACGGTCAGCACACCGTTCGTCGACGCTTCCTGCAGGCGTGCAAGGCCAAGGGTCAGCCGGTCAAAGCCGGCGCGGATATCCGGTAGTGCGCGTTGTGCGATATCGGTCGGGACGAGCCGGATAGTGCCGCTGGCGCTGCGGTGAAAGAGTGGAACCCCCAGCCACTCTTCGAGACCGCGGACCAGTTGCCCCACAGCGGCCGACGTGACGTGAAGCTCCGTTGCCGCAGCCGAGAAACTCTGATGTCGCGCGCTCGCTTCAAATGCCCGAAGTGCGTTCAGGTGAACAGGATATTTCATAGGGCACAAAGATTTTCTTTAACGTACTGGAAGATTAACTGATTTGTCGGCACGGCACAGGATTCTTACACTGGCTCTATGTGTTGAGGGCGTTCCAGCTTTTTTTAGCGGAATGTCTGAAACGCCCGGCGCGAGCAATTCGCGGAAAGAATCATTGTCAAAAATAGGCGGCGGTTATGAATAGTTTTTCTTTAAAGGTCGCGATCGTGACCGGTGGCGGTTCGGGTATTGGAAAAGAAGTGGCGAGGCAGCTTGTTGCTGAAGGCGCATCGGTTGTCATTGGCGGGCGCGACACGTCGAAGCTTGAGCAGGCAGCGAAGGAAATCGACCCAAGTGGCGCGAAGGTGCGTTACCACGCCGGGGACATTGCTCTACCAGCGACGGCTGCTGCGTTGGTCGAACTGGCGACGCAGGCGTTTGGCGGTGTCGATATCCTGATCAATAACGCAGGCGTGTTCCGTCCCAAAGCGTTTCTCGACGTGGATGAGAAGGAGTACGACTGGTTTATCGACACCATTCTGAAGGGCAAGTTCTTCATGGCACAAGCTGCGGCGCGTGCGATGAAGCTGCGCGGAGGCGGCGCGATCGTTCAGACCGGCTCGCTTTGGGCGCTGCAGGCAATTGGCGCTACACCGTCAGCTGCGTACTCCGCAGCGAATGCGGGCGTGCATGCGCTGACCCGCAATCTCGCGATCGAACTCGCCCCGTTGAATATCCGGATCAATACGGTCGCGCCGGCAGTCGTTGAAACCCCGGTCTACAACACGTTCATGACCGACGATCAAGTCAAGGAAACGCTGCCGTCGTTCAACGCCTTCCATCCACTCGGCCGGAACGGTCAGCCCGCCGATGTTGCGTCGGCCATGCTCTTTCTTGCGTCTGCCGAGGCATCGTGGATTACCGGCACGGTGCTGCCGGTCGATGGCGGCGTAACCGCGGGCCGGATCTGACGGGAGAGGCGAAGATGATAATGAACTGGGACGGTTTGTCGATTTCCATGTTGTCCGCCTAACTAGTTATCGCTTGCGCTGGTGGACGGCGCGAGCGATAACCAATCCCCTACCGCGCCGCCTGCATAAAACTGCGGACCTTGTTTTCGTCGACGGGATTCCACCACACGCCGCCGACCTTCAACGAACTGGCGACGATCACACCGTCAACCACCGACAAGATCTCTGCGATATTGCGCTCCGTGCAACCGCTGCCAACGAGTAGCGGCAATGTCGTCGCATTCCTGATCTGCCGCAAATAATCGGTACTGGCCGCGTCTCCCGTGCGTTGGCCCGTCGCGATGATCGCGTCGGCATCGAAGAACTCCACGTCGCGTACCAGCTCTTCAAGCGATCGATCCGACACGATCGCATGCGCACCGTGCTTGACGTGGGCATCAGCGAAAACGCGGATGCCGTCGGCGCGCAGCTTTGCCCGATAGCGCAACGCAAGCGCAGCTGCGCCTTCTATGAGGCCTTCGTTCGCGACATACGCATTAGCCCACTGATTCACTCGCACGAACGCCGCGCCGCTGGCGGCCGCGATCGCAAGCGCCGGAAGCGCCGCGTTCGCCAGCACGTTGATACCGATCGGCAAACCGGTTTCCCTGACGATTCTATCGGCGGTAACAGACATGAACGCCGATGTCTCCGGACCGATATCGTCCGGCTTCGAAAACGGCACGTCGCCGTGATTCTCGACGATCAGTCCATCGACGCCGCCTTTCGCGTACGCCACGGCATCGGCGAGTGCTGCGCTGTACATCGCCTCGCTCGATGCGCCCTGATAGCGTGGCGAACCGGGAAATGCCGGGCAGTGGATCACACCGATCACAACGCCGCGCGGGCGTCCAAAAATCTGCTCGACGCAATCGGTGCGTCCACGTCCCACTCCAGATGAAGTTTCCATATCGATTGAATTCAGGTTAGAGAGTTGAATAGTCCGAGCAACTCGGCGCGGCTCGGGAAAGCAGCCTGCGTACCGCTTCTTGCGACGGCGAACGCAGCGGCGGTTTGCGCCCGCTGCAAGGAAACTGTCATGGGGATATGCTGCGCAAGCGCCGCGAGGAGGGCACCGCAGAAAGCGTCGCCGGCGCCCACGGTGTCGATGGCATTGGCTCGTGTCGCCGGTATGAGCGCCATGCGTCCCGGGCGGCACCAGAGGACGCCCTCGGAACCCAGCGTGACGATGACCTCGCCTGCGCCCGATTCCTGCAGCGAACGCGCGGCGTCCTCCGGGTTTTCCACCCGGGTCAGCGCCGCGGCCTCTACGCGATTGACCACAAGAATGTCGACGTTGTTCAGCAACGGGCGGCAATCGAAGCAAACCGGTCCGGGATTGAGCAGGGTACGGCGTTCGCCCGCATGCGCGCGACACAAGAGCTCGGCTGTGACGGCTTCGCTCAGGTTGCCCTGCATAGCGATCCAGTCGCCGCTGCGGGTTGCATCGAGTACCGCGCCCGGCGTGGGCACATAGCGAGCCGCTGCATTGTTGCGCGTCACGATCGTATTCTCCCCTCGCTGGTCGACCGTAACGATTGACATATCCGTCATGCACGGCAAGCGGGCGATATGACGGGTATCGATACCTTCTTCCACGAGCCTCGCCAGGAAACGGTCGCCGTCGGCGTCGTTGCCGAGCGCCGCAAACAACTGCGTCTGGGCGCCCGCGCGTTGCGCCATCACCGCCTGATTCGCGCCCTTGCCGCCAAAGTCGCGCAATGCATTGATAGCAAGAGAAGTCTCACCGGCAAGCGGCAAGCGATCGACACGAAACACCAGGTCGATCGCCGCATTACCGATAATGCAAACACGCGATTCATTCATTCGAGGTTAGCCAGTCAAGACAGTTGGTCCATAGCCGCGCATTGCCTTCCCAGGCGGAGAACTCTGGCGGCAGCCAGTGACTCGACATATCGCTCGTCCACGCAAGCGTGCGTCCACGGCCGTGCGTACCCGCGACTAACAGTGGGTGGCCGGTCTCGGGAACCGTCGCGATCAGCGTTGCACCCGCTTTCAACTGCACTTCGTTATAGCCCAGCAAGTGAGGCCACTGCGTTCCAAGTCCCTCGACGATCGGGTGCGAAGCGACCACGTTCGCGATGAACCCTTCCGGAACTTCAACGCGATCGTCGTAAGGCAGGCAGGTGACCGGCAACACTTCCTCGACCGGCGTATTGCGAAACCGCGCACTGCCGTTGATGCCCTGGAAGCTCAGGTAACCGCCGATCATCATCAGCCCACGTCCAGCCTCGACATACTCTCGCAACAGCTTGAGACGGTTTGGCGTGCGCTGGCTCTTGACCCATGTATCTGGATGCAGCAGCAACGTATTCGCACCGATGTCCGAGAGAATGATCGCGTCATAAGCGAGCAGTCCGTCAAGCGTGGAGGGGAAGGCTTCCTGCGCTTCGTGGCTTGGCATATGCGTGATCGCATAGTCGCTGTCCTTGAATATATCCAGGAAGATCGTCGCGCCGTTTTGATAGGTCACGGTCGGAAACTGGTCGAAGCCCTTGATGTGCGTCGACATGCTCGTCCAGCTCTCTCCGGCGAGCAAAACAGATTTCGTCATGCATATGCTCCTTAAGCGCGCGGCGGGCCGTGTCGGCGGCACGCGGCGCAAGGTGGAACCGGTTCACATCGTCTTGTGCGAACTGCCGTTATCTACCCGAGAAAACTCGCGCCGGGTTCGCAATCATCATTGTTTCAATCTGCTCGTTCGTCACGCCATGACGCCGCAGACGAGGCACGAAATACTTGAGGATGTAGCCGTAACCGTGGCCGCCAAAACGCGTCAGCATGATCTTCATGAACACGTCCTGCGACATGAGGATCCTGTCAATAAATCCGGCATCGATCAGCGCCTTGATCGCGCGGGCGTTCTCTTCATCAGACGGTGATTGTGCGTTTTCGTCGGCGTAGAAATACTCCATGCCGATCATGTCGTACTCGAGCCACGCGCCGCGTTTGGCGAGTGAGTACTGGTAGTCCACATCCATGTGGCTCGGGTTCATGTGGCACAGCACGGTGTGGTTCAGGTCGGCGCCTTCTTCCGCCACGATGTCGAGCACGCGATGCCCGTGCCGGACCCAGCCGGGCAGATGCACGGACAAAGGCACATGCGTTGCCGCACTCGCTCGCGCGGCGGCGCGCAGCGACTTTTCCTCGTTGGCCGTGAAAGCGGCCGAGACGCCTATCTCGCCAATCATTCCGGCGACCACGTCGGGCTTTTCAGCAGCACCTCCAACGTCGGCAATGAGTTGAGCGGCCAGTTCGTCGATCGACTTGTGTTTCACATAGTCCGGATGCGACGGTTCGAGATAAAACCCCGTCGACATCACAATGTTCAAGCCGGTACGCCGTGAGATCCGTTGCAACGCGGCAGGGTCGCGTCCAATGCCGAGATTGGTCGGATCGATCACCGTATTACCGCCCAGTTCGCGGAACCGCATCAGCTCTTCAACAGCTACGTCGGCGTCAAACAATTGGCAGTTGTCGCGGTTCATCAGCGGGTTCATCCGCAGCGCGCCAAGGATGCCGATATGAACCTTCTGCTCACCGACGAACCGGTCGCTGCAGCAACTCGGCGGCACCCATTTTCCGGACGCATCCAGCAAAATGTGCTCGTGCATCAGCGTTACGCCCATCTGCGCGACGGGGAGCGGTCCGAGGACGGTCATCACATGGCCGCTGCCGACGCCTATTGGCAACGGTGCGTCGCGGCGGAAGATCGAACTCATCGCTTAGCCTTTCTTGCGCCGTTGCGCGGAGAAGATGCGCGTATTGAGCCATATCGCAAGCAGCATGATCGCGCCCTGGATGATCTGCGTATAGAACGGCGAAACGTTGATCAGGATCAGCCCGTTGCCAAGCACGGCGATGGTCAGCGCCCCCAGCAAGGTGCCGAGAATGGTTCCCCTGCCGCCAAAGAGATCAGTACTGCCGAGAACAACCGCAGCGATCACGGCGAGTTCAAAACCAACACCCTGATTCGACGACCCGCTGCCGAGCCTCGCCGTCGTGATAAGGCCGGCGAGACCTGCTGCCGCGCCGCTGAGGACATAGACCTTCAGCGTGACGCCTTTCACGTTGACGCCCGCGCGGCGCACGCCCTCCGAGTTGGTGCCTATGCCGGTCACATAGCGCCCGAACCGCGTATGCCGGAGCGTGACCCATCCGGCGAGCAGCGTGGCGATCGCGATGACCGCAGGCGTTGGCACGCCGAGCAAACGGCCGCGACCCAGTTCGACGAACCATCCGTCGTTTTCGATCGGCACTGAGAAACCTTGCGTGATCAGTAATGCGATACCGCGCACGACCGACAGTGTCCCCAAGGTCACGATGAACGCCGGCATTCCTGCAAACGCGATGAAGTAGCCGTTGATCGCACCGATCAGCGCGCCAAGTGAGAGGCCGCCCAGCAGCACGACGATACCCGGTGCCCCGGCTCGCAACGCGATGGCCGAGACCGCACCCACGAGCGCGAGCGTAGAGCCGATCGACAGGTCGATACCGCCCGTCGTGATGACGAGCGTCATGGTCGTGGCGACGATCAGCAGCGGGGCGCTTTGACGCAGCACGTTGAGCAAGTTGCCGGCGGTGAGAAACGTGTGCGTGGTGAGCGTAAAGGCGAGGGCGCAGACAATGAAGAATGCTGCGATGCTCGCTACGCCTGCATTGCGTCCGAGCAAGTGCCTGAGCGACAGGCGCGGCGCCTTGGACTTGTTGTCGTGCATGGCGAGTTCCATGTCAATTCTCCGCAAGCGCACGTGCTGAGCGCGCGCTGAACTTATGGCCCACGATCAGATCGACGATCTCCTCCAGATTCGTCTCGCCGATCTTCCGGTCTGCGACGTTCTGCCCTTCGTACATCACGCTGATGCGGTCGCACACGAGGAACAGGTCCTGCAGGCGGTGGCTGATCAGGATCACGCTGACACCGCGCTCGCTGATCGTGCGCACGAGTTCCAGCACCGCTTCGACTTCGGCCACGGCCAGCGCGGCCGTGGGTTCATCCATGATCAACACTTTCGGATCGAACGATACCGCCCGCGAAATCGCGATGGCCTGACGCTGACCGCCCGACAGGTTTTCCACGTCCAGCTTCGTGCTCGGAATGCGGATGCCGAGGTTGTTCAGCATCTCGCGAGCGTCGTGATGCATCTTGCGATGATCGAGCACCGGCACACCACAAACTCGGCGCATGGGTTCCCGGCCGAGGAACAGGTTACCGGCTACATCGACGGTATTGCACAGCGACAAATCCTGATAAACCATTTCGATGTGATGCGTGCGAGCGTCGCCCGGGTCGGAGAAACTGACCCGCTTGCCGTCAATCTCGATGCTGCCGCTGTCCGGTATCACCGCACCCGACAGCACCTTCGAGACGGTCGACTTGCCCGCGCCGTTGTCGCCAACGAGCCCGAGCACTTCACCGGGCATGACGTGCAGATCGACGCCGCGCAGCGACTGCACGGCGCCATAACTCTTGGTGATGTTTTCCATGCGCACGCGCGGCGTTGCAGCATCGGTTTGCATAACGTTCTCCGAGGAAGGCCGAAGCGAGTCTTGGTTGACGAGCTTAACTGCAGGGCTTACTTGAAGATGGCCCGGTATTTACCCACGTTCGCCTTGGTCACGATCGTCACCGGCACCGAGATGTTTTTCTGGACCGGCTGCTTGTTGATGAGCTTCATTGCGGCATTCACGGCGGCATGGCCTTCGCCTTCCGGGTCCTGCTGAACCACTGCTGTCACGAAGCCGGCATCAATGCCCTTGATGGCCTGCGCGCTCAAGTCCCAGCCAACAATCTTCACGCGGGCGGTGGCGTCCTGCGCCGAGGTTGCCGCAACGAGACCGATCAATGCAGGCTCACCGGTTGCATAAACGATTTGCAGATTCGGATTGGCGGAAATCAGGTTTTCAGCGGCAGTTTGCGCTTGATCCTGGACGTTTTGTCCGTCGACGGTAGAGACTATTTTCGCGCCCGGCACCGTCGCGATGCCCGCCTTGAAGCCATCGAGGCGCACGTTCTGGATAAACGAATTCAGCGCACCCACCACGCCAATGTTCGCGTTGCCGCCAAGATTTGTCTTGATGTAATTCGCCGTGTACTTGCCGATGTCTTCGCCGACTTTCTTGTTGTCCACGCCGACTTGCACCGCGTTGTCACCGTCGACGATAGCGTCGATGGTCACCACCGGAATGCCGGCTTTCTTGGCTTCCGTGATGGCGGGCTTGATGCCGTTCACATCGATGGCGACCACGAGAATGGCATCGACCTTTTGCTGGATATAGGTTTCGATCGCGTTGTTCTGCGCGCTCGGGTCGTTGTTCGAGTTGAAGATGGCCAGCTCGACGCCGGCAGCTTTCGCCGCTGCCTGGGCTCCCTGGTCCATCTGCGTGAAGAACAGCGCTTCCTGGTTGATCTGCACCATGGCGATCTTCTTGCCTGCCGCCACTGCACTGCCTGCAACGGAAAGCAAGGCGGTGCTCAACAAGACGGCGGTCATGCGGCGGAAATTCACTGCTGCGCTCATTGGAATCCCTTTCCTGGTTGATCCGGCCGTGGTTCGCGCGCTCCATGTGCGCCCCCGCGGCCGATGATTAAAGAAGGACTTCATGGGCGCAACCGACATTGCGCCGCCCGCTTGTAAACCGGTTTATAAAAATTAATCCGCGAGTATTGGACTGTCAATCTTTTCAAAAAAGATAAGGGTAAATACGGAGAGAAGAGGTTGCTAAACGGAGCGCGGCGGACCGACCGAAGCGCGTTCGATCAACTCGACCGGCAGGCGACGCACGGTGGGCGAAGAAGTGGCTTGTCCGGTCAGCATCGCGACCAGCAGGGCGACGCCGGTTCGGCCAAGCTCGGCGGCCGACTGGCGCACTGTGGTGATCGGAGGCATCAGGAGGCTGGCGAATTCCATGTCGTCGAAGCCGACGATCGACATGTAGCCGGGCACGTCCAGCGCGCGCTCGCGCAACGCATCGAGCACGCCGACCGCGATGTAGTCGCTGGTGGCGAACACGGCGGTGGGCGGTTGCGCGCACGTGATGAGCTCGGCACCCACGGCGCGTCCGAAGCGGCGGTCGTAGGAGCCGTAACGGACGAGGTCGGCATCGAAGGGGACTTGTGCTTCGGCCAGCGCCCGGCGGTAGCCCTCCAGCCGTTCCTGCACGGTGAACAGCGTGTCGGGACCGGTCACGTGCGCGATCCGCCGATGCCCCGCGTCAAGCAGATGGCGAGTCGCCAGATAGCTCCCTTCCACGTTGTCGACGAACACCTTGGGCACGTCGGTACCCGGCACGTCTTCGTCGACCAGCACGATGTTGGCGCGCTCGCCGATCAGGCTGCGAAGCGAGCCGTCGTCCGGGCGATTGGTCGCGAAGATTAGGCCATCGAGATGGCGCGTATCGAGCCAGCGCAGATAAAGCGTCTCACGTTCGAGCTTGTTGCGCGTGATGCAGAGCGCGAGGCCATAGCCACTTTCGGAGGCGGCTTCCTCCACGGCATCCGCGAGCTCCGCGAAGAACGGATTGGCGACCTCTGGCATGGCCAGGCCAATGGTTTCGCTGCTGCCGAGGCTCAGGCGCCGGGCCAGACTGTTCTGGCGGTAGTTGAGCGCGATGACGGCATCGTCGACGCGCTTGGCCGTTTCGGGCGGCAGCGCGAGGCTGCCGTTCAGGTAACGCGAAACGGTTGCCTTCGATACATCCGCCAGTTCGGCGACATCGCGAATCGTGGGTACTTTTGCCACTGAGGGGTCCCCGCTGGAGTGGAGCGTAGTGTAACGCGGGGGATTTTGTTGCTGGATCAGCAGCTAGACTTTCTGTTATTACAATATCTGAATGGAAATCACATTCGAACCGGCGAAAGATTGCTATTAAGGTGAAAGACTATGAGCAAGCGTGAAAAAACCACTGCGGAAATCGAACATGAGTTTGATTCTGCCGAAGTGCCGAGCGCGAACATCAAGGCGATGCGGCCGTTGTCGGAATTGCTGGAAAAAAAGCGCATGGGCCGTCCACCCAAAGACAGCCCGAAGGTACTCGTAACCAGCCGGTACGACGCCGACATTATCGAACGGTTCAGGGCCCAAGGCGACGGGTGGCAAACACGTATGAACGATGCGCTGCGCACGTACCTGATGGAGCACGAGCTATAGCGTGGACTTATTCGGCCGATTCCCTTGCGTGTTTCGTTGGGGCGAGCGGATCGGTTGAATAGATAAGCGCCACGGTGAGTGGAAAAATCGCTGTCGCGAACACCTACCGCGCTACTGACGGGATCGATCCGAGGCCTGTCGGGGACAAGCCGTTTCGTAACGTCACGCACTGCCAACGGACTTGCCTGCTCCCAATCGCCTCGCCGAGCCGCTACCCTAAAAAATCCCCATCGCACCTTCAACACTGCGCACCATCGACAACAGGCGCGGCCCGACGTCGCGCTCCAACTGTCCGTCCTTGAGCAGGTAAGAAGGCACGCCGCAGTTGAACACGAGAATCTCGCCGTCGGCCGATGGTCTCATTGGCACCGCCACGGCGTGCACTTCACGTCGCAGATCACCGTACGACACGCAAAAGCCGCGCTCATGAAAATAGTCGATGCTCTGCGCCACGCGTTTTCCAAAGGTGTTCCATTCATCGGGCGTCTTGACGGAGATCTCATTCAATAGCGCCTCGCGCCGTTCGCCC
>Ga0302226_10001338_pt1 | contig 18646 bp, 30 predicted proteins | sample II_Palsa_E3_3_FD_193524 | JGI IMG/M metagenome (GOLD analysis project Ga0302226, IMG submission 193524) | Peat permafrost microbial communities from Stordalen Mire near Abisko, Sweden - II_Palsa_E3_3 | ecosystem: Environmental > Terrestrial > Soil > Palsa > Peat permafrost | place: Sweden...
AGAACAATAGAAATTATTTTCCTTTTTTTTTAAAAAAAAAAAATCTCTTTCTTGGTGTAGTCGTACTCGCAGACGCAGGCAATCCTTGGACAGGAGGACCTCCTTGAGTGACTTGGAGATGAGAAAGACGTTGTTGGCCTTCACATTCTCGCTTCGGACGAGCAGGTTGCCCCTGGGGAACTTGTCGCTGAAGCCGTACGCCTTGTAGAGCTTCTGGAAGTCCTCAAAGTCTTCCGGCACAAACGTGAAAGGGTCGTTGTTGATGGGCTTGTTGTACTTGTCTGGGTTTGTCTTTTGTCTGCCGCCCGCGGGCTTGCTCTGAGCCTCGACGGCCGACTCGTTTGCGCCGTCGATTGCATTCACCAGTGCCGCGGCGTTTTTGGCGTCGTCGAGCTCTCCCGATAGGTCGTCGATTTGTGCGGCGTCTTCGAGGTCCTTCTGCAAATCGGCCTCCATCGCAGGCCCCGACGCGTCCGCGCTGGCGTCGCCGCTGGCCTTCTTTGCCTCTGCAGCAGCGGCAGCACGCGCCTTGCTCTGTTTTTATTTATTTATGTACTTGTGATATCTACATTTTTTGTTTCCTGTCGTACCTTTGCCATAATCCTGTCAAGCTTGCCGTACTGGCTCTTCTTCTCAAACACGGCGACGAAAAAGCCTCCCGAGTCCTGGAGGTGCGGGAAGATGCGCACGCATCGCTCGAGGTGCATGCCTGCGGCAACTGACGGCTCGGGGGCAAACATCGACGCACGGACGGTGTCCTTCTCAACCGCATCCTGAATGTCCTCGTACTTGTTGAAGACATTGCCCTTCTTGGTCATGACCTATTTTTTGTTGTTGTTGTTATTTATTACTGGCGGCACGAAACATCAACGTACATTCCAGTCGGAGACACCAGGGCGGCGACGGAGCAGTGGCAACAAGTTGGACACGTCGACGAGCTCGAGGGCTCCGTTGGCCTCCTTGAGCATTGTGGCCACGACGGCTTCGTTCTCGACGGGGTTGAACGAGCACGTCGAGTAGATGATCTTGCCGCCAATCTTGAGGAGCTCGACACCGCGGTGGAGGATGCGATACTGCAGGCTGCACAAAGAGAGAGAGAGAGAGAGAGTGTGAGACGGTTCTGACATTGTTATACAGCATACAAGTGGAGGTTGAGGCCGAGAAGGGGGGCCCACTTGCGCCACAGCATCGGGTTCTTGCGCAAGGTGCCGTCACTGCTGCAGGGGACATCGCAGAGAACACGGTCAAACTGGAGGATGTTGGCCTCGAGCGATCCAGGCTATTTTGTTAAAAATTTACTTGAAATGCAACGAGCGCGGCTAAGCAAACGTACGGTGGTGGGGGGCAAAAACACGGTGGGAAACGAGGTGGCGTCCAGGTTGGTGACGGCCGTGCACGGGCTCAGGAGGCGCTGAGTCTGGTGGATGAGGATGAACGCGCGCTTGAGGTCCGAGTCGTTGGCAATGACCATTCCCGTGGGCATTTCATCTCCCGATTCGGTGAGCGAGTCGCCGTGGACAGCCTCGATCAGCTGCGCCGTCTTAGACCCCGGGGCTGCGCACATGTCGAGCACCTTGTGGCCGGCCTGGACGTCGAGGAACATGGGCGGGAGCATGCTGACTGCCTCTTGGCGGCTGATGTTGCCGAGCTCGGTCTCGTTGACGAGGAACTGGTGGAACGCCTTGAAGCCGGGCGACTTCTTGACCTCGCGGCGCGTCAGGTTGAAGCTCCAGCCGAGCTCCTCCGGGTACCAGGGGATCGGCTTGGGCATGGCCGTCGGGTCCATGATGGCCGTAAAGTACCGCTCCTTCATCACGTCGCGCAGCTCGTGCGCCTCGCCCTTGGAGCCCGTGATGCGGTACGTGAACGGCAAGGGCGTCTCGAGCGCCTTCTTGAACTCGTCCCACTCTTCCGGAGCCACGAGTTGCGGCATCGACTGCAATAACGAACGCCATGTGGTCGGTCAGAAGTTCCAGTCACTCGCCTTACCTGGTAGTACTTTTGGAAGAGCTCGTTGTCGGTGGAGAGCGACGTCCACTCGCCGTTGTTGCTCCTCTCGCCACCCTCGCCGGTGGTGCCGTCCGTGTTGCTGCTGTCGCGGCCGCCAATGCGGCGTCGGCGCCCGTTGCCTCGTCCCATGACCACGTGGATTTGGAAATTGCCATTATTGGGAGTGCATTCCCCTTGGCTTGGCTCTTTTTTTTTTTTTTGTTCTTTGCATTCATTCATCTTATGATAATTCTTATCCGTCTGGACGTCCGTCTGCCCCGATCTTGCCGGCGGTCTCAATACTTTTTATCAGAACAACCTGCATGAGTCAGGAAGGTTTCTCACGTGCAAAATTGCAAATTGAGAAGCGCTGAGCGACGCTAGGGTCGAATCCAGGGCCTCCCTTGGGCCAGGGGAGTTCTGAAAACTCTCCTGCTTGGGCAGAGCTCGTTTTGGTGCCTCGTCATCAGCTCAGATGGATCCTCTTCAGTGGTGTTATCTTGGCACTTTCCGCGGCTGCTTCCGTGGTTGCCAACGAAACACAACAGCACATATCGGCACGAGGTCGGAGCGGAGGACGGAAGCCGCGAAACCCCGTAACAAACTTTTTGTTTTGATTGAGCCTGGGTCTTTTTTCTGGGTCTTTTTCGTTTCTTTTCGCACCTGGTTGCGGACATGAAACGCCGTGCCTCGAAAACCGCTGTCAATCGGAAACACGACAGAGGAAGGCAACAAAAGAGGAAAGCGGGCAACTTCATTCGTAAACAAGGTGGGATATAGAAATGTCCGAAAAGAACACGGAGTGCGCGGTACCAACGAGACGAGGAAAGTTGATGAAACCTATTTCGGATCAATAACGACGCCAATCGTTGTGGCCGCCCCACTACAAACCCTTCAAAATAAAGCTTGATTTAGCCCGCCGCGGTAGGACAGTGGAAGTCCTTCCCGGACGAGCGTGCACGCGCGAAAACCAGAAAAAGACAGCCAAGGGAAGCCCTGAAACGTTGTGGGAGAATTGTTTCAAATGTTCTGATGTGTGCCGAGAACTGTCATGTTTTTCACATTGAGCGGGACCCCTTTTGGAAAACCCCTCCACTCTTGGCAACCGAACACGTTTTTTGACACTGTTCTTTTCGTTATTGGTGAGAATTTCACCTTATTTTTTTATATCTCGTCACCGCCGGCTCGGAGCTGGTCCCGAAAATGCAATTTTCACTCTTCCAGATTTCCACTACTCCTTCCAATCAGCTGCTTCGCCCTTGCTGAGTGTTCTCTCGTGTGTCTGATCTCTCGCATCTGTGTCGATGGCATACCTTGTAGCATTGCAATGCACCAAAAAAAAAAAGGAAAGGGACAAGTGTTTTCTTTTTACCTTATCTCCAGATTTTTCTTCCTTTTATTTCTTGCTTTTCGCTTTGGCGATAACCGTTGCCCCTGTGCAACTTTTTACTCCTGCTCGTCCCCTCTCTCCTGAACCCTTTTTTAAGGGGAGGGGTTCGCGCCAAATGCTCCCCACGAATTTTTTGTGACCCCACCCCCCAAACCACTCCAGTCGCGCTGCGTTCGTATTTTTATTTCTCCTTTGACTTTCTTGTTTCGTTGCTGCCGTTTTTGTTTTTGTTTTTTCACTTTCCTTGCTAATGAAACGAGGGCATTTCACACACTTGCACGTCACTCTTCTACAACCCGAGTTTTTTTAAGAATTTTCTTGGCCCACAATGTGGCCGAAAGACGGTCAAATAAACGCAGAACTAAACGGTGCATGGAAATTAACCGTCACTTTTTTTTCCCTCCTGTTCCTGTGGTCGTAATGCTCATCCAGACCTGACGCCCAAAAAAATGCTGTTCGCCAGCCAGCTGATCCCCCAGCAGACGCAACAGCCCCAGCGACTCGTCGCGCCGCGATCAATGCCGACCCGACATACTAACGTGACTGTAGGCGGCGGTCCGAGGTCCAGCTTCTACACTTGCCTCCCAGTCGACGACTTTGGCACCAACGAGGGCACCAACGACGTCCAACAGGACGCGCTCGTGAGACTCAGCGGGGCATCCCCGTTTGTGAGCCGCGGCAGCAACGTACGCAACAGCACGCCGTCCCTCCAAGCTCTCAACGAGGATTACCTTGCAAACAAGCGTACGTTTCATAATGCTTCATAGTATTTTTTATTCGCAACTTGTCCTTTCTGATATAAAAAAAAAAACGGCCTTTTTTCTACGTAGTCCACACTGTTCATGATGTCCCAAACCCAGGCCTCGACGAGCTCTTTGCAAGCACGTTTGACAAGACACGGTATACGATGCACGCCAAAAAAAAAAAAAAAAGGAACGAAAAGTGACTGGATTTCTTGCCACCGGGTACTTGCAGTGTCTTCAACACCCTCGAGTCCGACCAAGACCGCCGCGCTCTCCTCCTGACGGGCATCCGAACGAACCTCGAGAACGTGGACCGCGTGCGCACGTTTCTCACGGTACAAAAATTATAGCTGCACCCAATTTGTCCTTTCCGCTTTCGTTTTTTTCTGTCAGGCGTTCTTTCAGTTGATTAAAAACACTCCCACCGTATTCTAAACACTGCCCCCTCTTGACACTGTTTTGCAGGGCTTTGGCCCTCTCTACTCGTTCCAGAGCAACCTCACCGAGGCCGTGGCCGTCTTCTGCGATTTGAACGACGCTCAGGCAGCGTACTTTGCCTTTACGCACGACCACCGCTCTCGAGAGTTCTTTGGGGAGAGTCACCCGGGACAAGTCCGACTTTTCCCGTTCCTCGCAAACACCCAGGTAAAACTTGTTTCGCGCGTTGTTTCACGAGTAGTATTCACGTTTATTTGACGCGTGTCTGCAAGTCATACATCTCGGCTGTCCTCGGCATCTGGGGAATCCCTGCCACGTCCCTCTCGGTACGTCTCTGCTCTGCTCAAACTTTTGCACACCAGTGAGTGACTCACCGACGGGTACATTTTCGCAGGCCTGTCGAGAGGTGTTTGAGCGCTATGGCCCAGTCAAGGCGATGGTCCTCCCGAGAACCCCCGAGTCATGCCTCCGACTGGAGTACTTTGATATGCGCGATGCCAAGCGCGTACACGACGAGCTCCGCCAGATAGTCATCCCGGTACGTCCGTACAGCCCTCTTCATCCTGTCCCTTTTTTTTTTGACTAGTTCCCTTCCGTTCGTTTTGTAAATTTTTATAGGACAATCAGAACCGACTGATCCGAGTCGAGTATTTCGACAGCCTGGACGGCACCCCCCTCTGGCGCGACCGTGTCTTTCCACTCACTGCCACAGGCCAGCCCCCGCGTCGCAGCAATGACAGCAATGGCAGCAACCACCAGCAGGACCAGGCCACCGCCTCGCGTCGCCGCAGCTCGTCGGTCTACGCAACTCACTACGAAACATACACTGTCCCCGCGCTTGCTGACGAGGCCCGAGGTGTCGAGGAGCGTCTCGCTCGGGCTAGCCTTGCCAGCAATGGCAACAACATCGCGCCTGTGCAGCCGTTTGCAGAGTCAGCGCCCACATCGGTATATGCGGTACCGCCACCCCCCTCCGAATCTGCATCTTCGTCAGCATCAGCATCAGCATCGGCATCGGCATCGGCATCGGCATCGGCAATCGCCTCTTCCTCAAGCATCATGGCCCCGAGAGCGGGGTCGGAATCGGGGTCAGTGCCGTCGGCGTCGGGATCGGCGGCGTCGACGAGTACCCTCTTGTATGCTGATGTGGCCAAGCAGCCCCAGCTCATGCACTCGTCCAAACGTATGACCCACCTGCCCAAGGACAACACGATCCCCTACGCCAATCAAGAGATCGACCTCCAAACCATCCGCAATGGCAATGACAAGCGCACCTCCATCATGGTCCGCAACATTCCAAACCGCTATGGTGTCGTATGTGAACAGCATTTCATGTATTTATTTTATTTGCAGTATTCAAGTTCTTTTTTTTTTTCCAGGACGCAATCATCCAGCTCTTGAACGGCTGCCTCCGTGGACGCTTCGACCTGGTGTATCTCCCCATCGATCTCCACCACAATGCCAACGTGGGCTATTGTTTCCTCAACCTCGTCCATCCCAAGTACGTTAGTTTCTGAAACAAATAGCAATGTTCGTTAACCTTGAAAGGAAATGCAGCGATGTCATCATCCTGTACGAGACATTCCATGGTCGCCGCTGGCCCAATTTCAACTCGCGAAAGGTATGCGAGATAAACTACGGAGACATCCAGGGGCGCGAGCAGCTCAAGGAGCACTTTATGCGCAACCGGTAAGACAAGAACCTTGTTGTTGTTGTTGTTGTTTGCTGAAAAAAACTCTTTATTCATTAGCATCAACTTTTCTCACCCCGTGTGCTGGCCCTTCCGCCCGCGTACCTTCTACACCGCAGGTGAGAACACCGGCGATGAGAAGCCCTTCTTTGTCCTCGACCCCAGCGCTACCACCATGATTGAGGAGGATCCGGCCACCCCCCCTCGTGCAAGCTCGCCTCGTGGCAACCGCCGTCGTGACGATGTCGCCACTAGCGGCAACGGCAACAAGGCTGGTCGTCGTTAAAAGTAAAAGGCTCTTTTTTTTTTCTTTTCCCTAAAAGAAAGAATCATACCTTATGTTTTTCCATTTCATCTTTTGCACTTCCGATTTTTCACTTGTACGCCTTTCCGATTTTACCTTCTCTAACGCTGAGTGCAAAATTGATGTGAATTTTGCACTCAGCGTTAGATATATTTTCACAGCGTTTTGCTTCTTTTCCTGTGTTTATGTGTCCCTTTTATTTTTGTAGAACTCGATCCCTTTGTGATTGCTCCCAGTGTAAAACAGTTTTCAAACAATGATCAAGTTGACGACACACGCCAAACAGGACCTGATTCTGCCCAAGGGAACGCGCGCGGTGGAACGCCGACGCGTCGAGCTGTGGTTCGGCCATCGTGTGGCCTCCCTCGAGGGCCAAGGGGTGACGGTCTACCCGACACGCCCCGCTGGATCGCGGGAAGACAAGTTTGTCTTTCCGTCGTTGTTGTTATCGTCAACCGCCGACCCACATACGACCATATTCAACGTCGTCTTTGAAAGCGACAACGGCAGCTCATCTGCAGTCACAGTGGCGTCCCTGCGCGAGACCATCGACCGCAAGCAGCAGCCGCAGCGCGATCCCTTTGCCGACGTGTTCCAGTTTGCGTCTACTGTCTCGTCACCCTCTACGGCTTCACCGAAATCCTGACGTCGTCTGGCGCCTCGTGGCTTGGAGCGTGGCCCCGCTCATCTCGAGTGTCTACCCCGCCATCACCCCACACTCTGCCGCCTCTCAAGTGCCCCACCGTGACGCCCCTGTGACAATCATCGGACACTTTGGGTGTCTGTCTTCACGTGTTTATTCGCACACTCCCCGCAACCGTCGGTGTTTGCTGTCGGATAGCTGCCTCATCACAAACACCCCACGGTACGTTTTACGAAGTGTCGATCGCCCCCCACTCGTCCCCGCATTTTCCTCCTCTGTCCGTGCGACACTCGCTCTCTCTCTCTCTCTCTCGCGCGCGCGCGCGCGCTTCCTCTGTCCTCTCTCTTTAGTAACCCTAATGACATATACCAGAAAAACCACCCCTCCCTCTCGATGGGCTTCATGAATTCCCTCAAGGAACGCGCCTTTGAGCGTACACTCGTGAAGAAGCCGACCCAGCTGCCCGACGACTACCAGCAGCTCGAGCATGACTTCCAGCTGCACGTCAAGTCGCTCGAGGCGGTCATGCGTGTGAGCAAGGACACGTTTGCCATCGGTGCACGCAATGGCGCCGCGTCCAACCTCACCTTTGGTCAAGCCCTCGTCCTTTGTGGTGCCCAGGTATGTTTATCAAATGTTTAATTTTTTTTAATTATTATTGTGGATACAGTTTTCCGAGGACAGCAACCTCTCGTACACGCTCGTCAAGGTCGGCGAGCTGCAGGAACGCCTGGCCGTCAACCAGCACACGTTCGAGTCGCTCTCGCGCAACAACTACATTGCCTACTGGAATCGCTTCCTCGAGGTCGACGTTTCGGCCGCTCAGCGCGCGATCGACAAGGTCCACCAGCGCCGTCTCGAGTACGACAACTATCTCGGTCGCCGCCAGTACGACCTTGAGACGCCCTACTACGTGAACGAGCATTACCTCGAGGTAACCCTACCACTATTATTCTTACAAACTAAAAAAAAAAAACATGAAATGAATATACATAGGCCGGACGACGCCTCCAACTGGCGATGGATACGGCCAAGGAGCTCATGCTCAAGGCGATGCAAGGCGACGAGTACCAGCGCCAAATCCTCCACCAGTTCCTCGACGCCGAGTACGAGTACTACAACGCCTGTGCGCTCGAGATCTACCAGACCCGCGCGCGCCTCCTCGATGGACCCGCCAACTGGGCCGAGGCGGGCGAGCAAAAGCCCGAGATTACCCCCGATCACAAGCATCTCCTAGGCCACGCCAACGGTCCCGCTGTCAAGTCGGGTGTCAAGAAGGTGAAAAAGTTTGTCCCTCCCCCCGAACCGGCCGTTCCTTCGTCGGCTCTGTTCCACCCAGTCATGACGGTATACTCGCCCCCTTCCCCTCAGCCGCAAACACTCAATTTATCCTACCCCGTTAGAACGACATGAACGACTTTATGCTGCATCCCGACTGCCAGACTGTCTACGCGACCAGTACGCTTTGTTTCTTTGAAACGAAGAAAACGAACAATAATTCAAATCTCGAAAAAAGACACCCGCAAGCCGTTCCACCAGATCCCCGTGGAGCAAGTCGAACGTGGAATGCTGGTGGGCAACATCCCCTTGACTGGAGTCCAACCAATCCATCACCAGGTAAAACCAGTAAAAAAGAAAAAAAAAATGGTTAATTGAAAATAAAATGTTATTGTTTTTAGATGGCGAGTGACTCCACCAACCTCTCCCCCGAACCAGACATGCACTACGGCCCCACGACAGGAGAATCGATCCAAAGCCAGGCCCCATGGAACCGTTACCCGCCCGGCCCTGACTTTTACCACATCAACCTGACCATGCCCCCCAAGCCTGTCAAGCTCGCGAACTTGCAGCCTGATCAATACAACAACAACACGGCCTACATGACGACGCGCGAAATGGTGTGCTTATAAAATCAATGCTTACTCCGAAGTAATTAAAAATATTTAAAAAAATATACAGTCGCAGCCTCACGCCGCTGACTCGCACGGTCTTGCTCTTCCTACCGGTTCGTTCGCTGATCTGCAAAAGGGCACCACCACCGAACGCGATCGCATGTCGGACCAGTCGTCAGTGTCGACTTCATCCTCAATTTTCAACAAGAACTCGATCCCCGTGCACATCATCAACACTCCATCCGAGATGCTCCCGTCGCCCGTGCTGATGTCGGCTGCTTCGCTGATGGAGGACGTGCCCCCTGCTCCACCGCTTCCCTATGCCTCGTCGGCGTCGTCGCAACAGCAACCTCTGCAGGAGCAGCAGCATCCGCAGCAGCAACAAAAGGTCAAGGACAAGCTTTTGAGCAAGACCATCATGTCCCCCGAACCCGAGGACATGGCCCATTTTGCCCAGCAGAGCGGCGGCCTGTTCCCGTCTGGCACTCCGCCCGTCATCTCGACGTCTGACATGGCAGGACCAGGCCAGGGCACCTACAGCACGCTCTTTGACTTCAACTCGGAGGACCCTGTTTGCCTCCCGATCAAGAAGGGCGACCAGATCAACGTATGTCAATCCGACTATTTTAACTAAAACTTTAAAAACTAAATACTAAAAAAATTTCCAGGTGATCAAAAAGTACCCCCAGGGATGGTGGTACGGCGAGGCCAACGGCAAAAAGGGCTTTTTCCCCGAGGGCTTTGTCTCTCTGACCAAAAAGTAGTCCCACAGAGTTCTTTTATTTGTCCTGTAATGTTTTTTTCCTTTCAACATCCAAAAAAAAAAACGCAGCTGACAAACAGGGCACACACTTTTTCATTCACAAAATATGGCTTCTGGTATGGGCGTTCAAAAGGGTGCGAAAAAGAGCTAACGCCTGTGCGGGCGAAACAGCCGGCAAGGGAAGGCCGCTGAGCGACGACGAGGGCGACTCGACGGCGTCAACGTCTGCTGGCCGTTACAAGAACGACAGCGACGGTGACGACGTTGGCCCGCGCGTGCCGAAACGTGCACGACATGAGGACGACGACGACGACGACGACGAGGACGGAGACGACCACCGTCGTGGCAGCGCAGCACCAGCAGCACCAGCAGCGAAAGCGGCAACAGCAGCAGGGCCAGTGTACGCTAAACAGTTCCCCTCTCCCCATATAACCGACGTGTGGTTCTAGCAAACCGGCTGACAAGCTGGGTCGCGCAGGCGGCATGTACATCCCCCCTGCAAAGCTGGCAGCCATGCTCAAGGACGTGAACGACCCAAACACGAAAGAGTACCAGCGGATGACGTGGGAGGCGCTGAAAAAGTCGATCAACGGCCTGATCAACAAGATCAACACGTCAAACATCAAGAACCTCGTGCCAGAGCTCTTTGGCGAAAACCTCATCCGCGGACGCGGTCTCTTTGCACGCTCGTCCATGAAGGCGCAGGCGGCAGCACCCATCTTCACGTCCGTGTATGCTGCAATGATTGCCGTCATCAACACAAAGATCCCCGCAAATGGCGAGCTCGTGCTCGTGCGCCTGATCGTAACGTCGTGCTCTTTGCTTTGCTTTGCTTTGCTTTTATTAAAAATAAAATATGCGATCGCGTCCACAGACCCAATTCCGGAAAGCCTACCGACGCAACGACAAGGCCGTCTGCCTGTCGTCGTCGACTTTTTTGGCCCATCTCGTCAACCAGCGTGTTGTCCACGAGATTGTCGCGCTCCAGATCCTTACACTCATGCTCGAGCGGTAAAACAGTGTTCCTTTTTGGTTGCTGACATGTTTTTTTTTTTTTATTTTTTAAAAAAAAAAAACTTTATTCAGACCAACCGATGACTCGGTGGAAATCGCCGTGGGCTTCATGCGCGAGGTCGGACACTACCTGAGCGAGGTCAGCTCCAAGGCGACACATGCGGTCTTTGACCGCTTCCGCTCAATCCTCCACGACGGCCAGATCGACAAGCGCGTGCAGTACATGATTGAGGTACTCTTCCAGGTCCGCAAGGACAAGTTCAAGGATCACCCGTCCATCCCGCCGGAACTCGACTTGGTCGAAGAGGAGGAGCAGATCACGCACAACATCTCCCTGGATGACGACCTCGACGTGGAGGAACTGCTCGACGTGTTCCAGTTTGACCCCGACTATGTCGCCAATGAGGCCAAGTACAAGGAGATCAAGACCGAGGTCCTGGGCGACGAGAACGAGAATGCGGCCGACAATGAGGAGGAGGAGGACGACGAGGAAGCCGTACGCAGTTTTCTCATGGATGCTTCTGATAACCCTTTTGGCTTAGGGAGCCCCCGAAGCTGGTGGCAATAAGGCCGAGGAGCAGATGCGCATCCAGGACATGACCAACACCAACCTCATCAATCTCCGCCGCACAATCTACCTCACCATCATGTCGTCCGCTGGCTTTGAGGAGGCCGTTCACAAAGTAATTGGAATTTTGAACATGTAGACGCATCTAACCAACTTTCTTTTAACCAGATCATGAAGCTCAACACTGTCCCGGGTCAAGAAAAACATTTCTCCATGATGATTCTCGAGTGCTGTGCGCAGGAGCGGACGTACGTCAAGTCGTACGGTCTCGTTGGCCAAAGGTAAACCTGCGTTGTGTTGCTTTGGCCGTGCTAACGTGAGTGCTTTCAGGTTGTGCCAGCTCAACAAGACGTGGCAAGCGTGCTTTGAGGAGCTCTTCGAGGATCGATACACGACTATCCATCGGCTTGACACCAACGGGTACGAGATTTTCAATTTTTCTCTTATTTTTTAATTACAAACGCATGCACCAGACTGCGCAACACGGCCAAGTTTTTCTCACACCTTCTCAGCTCGGACGCAATCAGCTGGGCAGTGATGCAAATCATCAGCCTGAACGAGAACGACACGACAGCCTCTTTTCGTATCTTCATCAAGATCCTTTTCCAGGAGATCGTAGAGTTCCTCGGCCTTGAAAAGACAAACAAGCGCCTGCAGGACACGACCATGAAGCAATACTTTGCCAACATTATGCCCAAGGGCAACCCCCGCGATACTCGTTTTGCCATCAACTATTTCACCTCGATCGGCCTCGGTGGTCTTACGTACGAGTGGATGCCAACTTTTTTTTTTTTTACCTGTTACTAACCACCCTCCTAGTGACGATCTCCGCGAGCACCTCAAGAACGCGCCCAAGCAAATCATGAACCAACGACAGGCCGACGTGAGCGACTCTGATTCGTCGTCCTCTTCAGACTCTGAATCTGACAGCGACTCGGACAGCGACTCGGACTCGTCATCGTCATCGGGCAGTGACTCCTCCTCCAGCTCTGACTCTGATTCGGATTAGTAGCTGAATAGACACTCATGTGCGAGAAGAAAAAAAAAAAACAAGATTGCTTTATATTTTTGAACTCTACGCTCGAACAACAACAACAAAAATTTTTGACCAAAGAAACCTTGAATAGAAAAGCAAAAACAAACGGGGAAAAAAAAACTAAATACGTTTTACGTTGCTTGGTTGGGGGATAAAAATAGTGTTCGAGCTTTCTAGCCAAGGAGCTCGTCCAAGTCTTCATCGTCATCAGCCCCGGCGCCGGAATCGGCGGCAACAAACGCATCGAGGTCGTCGTCGAGGTCGTCAACGGCTGCTTGCTGCTGTGGGACTGCTGTGGCCGCTGGTGAAGGAGCCACCGGGGTGGAGGGCGTTCCAGGTGTTGCCCTTGATGGGCTTGCAACTGCCTGAGGTGTCTGTTGGCCGTTCACACTGGGCTTGGCAGGGGACTGCGGCGCCTGTTGTGGTTGCTGTGCTGGTTGCTTCTGCTGCTGTTGCTGCTGCTGCTCCTCCTCCTCCTCCTCCTGTTGCTCTTCTTGGTCATCACCCTCTTCCTCACCGAGATCGCCGGCGTTCTTGGTTTCTAGAATCAAGGTGGTCTTAGTTTTGTTTATTTGGTATGCTTTACCATCCAGCAGGTCACGATGCAGGTTCTCGCGGTAGTCGACGTAGGAGAGCGACGAAACGGGGGCGCTGCGCTCCTCCTTGTACAGCTTCTCGGCCTTCAATGCCAGCTCGAGGTCAGGGAACAGGTTGGGGTACTCGGCGGGATCGGCGAGCGACTCGGCAATCTTCTTGTGTGTCTTTGCGAGCTCTTCCTTCCACAACTTGACAATGCCGGAAATATGGCTAACGAAAAAACGAGGGTTAATAAAAATAATGAGAAAAAGCGGGGGGTGGGGAGAAGAGAGGAACCGACGAGAGAATCAGAGAATGTCAAAGTAAGATTGTTACGGCTCATAGACAGTCGCCACAAGAATAAAAATAATTACATCACTTTCATCGCGGAGGAAAAAAAAGATAAGGAAAAATTTTCCGCGTACCTGGGAGCATAGGTGCGAGCAAAGAAGGCGGCCTCGGGTAGCCGTTTGGTCGAGACGAGGAGGTTGATGCACTCGTCGAGCTGACCCAGGAGGAACAAGCATACAAAGCTCACGTTGTGCTTGCCAGTGGCAGTGGCCTGTTTGGCGAGGGTCTCAATGCCAGCAACGTTGCCGAGGGAGCTGTAGAGCAAGAGGAGGGCACTGAGGTCGTTTGCTCGTCGCATGCAGTCTTCGGCGAGCTTGATCTGATGAAAAAACAAACACAGTCAGTTTCACTAGCGTCAAGGGCAAGGAGAGGGTGGAAAGAAGAACAACAAAGAAACCCAACGAGAGAATCAGAGAATGTCAAAGTAAGATTGTTACGGCTCATAGACAGTCGCCACAAGAATAAAAATAATTACATCACTTTCATCGCGGAGGAAGAAAAAGAGAGGGAGGCAAAACAAAAAGAAATCATACCTTCCAGTCTTGAAGGGCTGCATCGGCCAACTGACGCCACTTTGCCTCTACGTCGGCCTCAGCGGCGATTTGGAAAGCGATATCCAGTTTCTTGAGTTGCATGGCAAGCTCGAATCGATGCTCAATGTCGGTGGAGACGCTGAGAGCCTGGTCATAAAGTTCTATCGAAGGAAGTAAACCGGTGAAAACAGTTGTTTAGGAAAAATACAGAGGAATTAGGATGATACCCTGGGTCTCGAGGAAACGAGCGACTTTGTTGCGCTGATCGGCGGGAATCTTGGGAAGGAGGGTCTCTGCGACCTCAAACTCCTCACGCAACACGGCAGTCTTGTACTCGAGCACGGCCAGGGACAAATAATAGCTCACCACGTTCAGGTCCTTGTCAACGAGGTAGACGCGGTCGTCCTTGGTGACGTACCCGAGGAGATACAAAGTCCTATTTTTTTTATTTTATTTTTTCGCACAGTTGAGATTAGTGCCAAAGAAGAAAAAATTCTCTTCTAAAACAAGATACTTGTCAAAGACAGAGACGGTGTTGACCTGCCCACCGACGTAATAGTTGAGGCGGCTTGATGTGTTGGTGTAGATGAAGCAATCGCCAGTCCAGCAGCCCGTTCGCACGCTGTTTTACACACACACAATGCTGTTGGGTCAATACTTTTTTTTTTCTTGAGAACTAAAAAAAGTGCATACGTCTCCTGGTGCTCAGATAGGACCTCAAAGGCCTCTTCAAGACCCTCTTCCTCGCTGGCATTGGCCAGGTTGCTGTCGACAATCTCGCGGTTGTAGCGCAGGACGTAGAAATTGCCCTCGCAAGCAATCACGAGAAGGTCACCCGATTCTGACCAGAAGACCTGCACCATGTCAAACAAACTCAATTAGTACCACATGAATGAAGTCTTGCACATTACATTTTTGGGCATGATGTCAATGCGTCGGATCATCTTGGTCTTCTCCCAGTCGTAAAAGCACAAAAAGTTGCCCGATCGGATACCGAGACACGCACCGCCAAAGATACCTTCGGCGGAAAAATTGAGCTTGACGACTTGCTTTTCCTTGAAGTTTTTGAAGACCTTGACTTTGGAGGTGCTTTCGCGCACAGCGTATCTGCAAAACAGCAGCAACCAAAATGTAAGCAACAAAAGCTTTGTGCTGTATGTTTACTCATTGGCGTCGGCTCCCCACACAAACTCGAGGGCAGTGCCAAAGCTCTTGTTGCGCCATGCCAGAGCAGTGTAAATGATGTACTCGCCGTCACCACAGACGACGACAAAGCGGCCGTTCGGGTTGTGCTGAAGGGTCTGCGGGTAAATTTCGCAGCTGCCGAGCTCCTTGACGGGCGCAGGAAGTCGCTCGCCGTCCTTGGGCAGCTCCTCGTCTTTTATTTATTTATTATTATTATTTTTTATGGTTAGAAACTTTGGACAATTTTCGAAATATGTCAATGAGGGACTTACCAGAAGATGTGCGGTAGTTGGTGTTGACAGTCTGGATCTCGTTGTGGCGAGCCCAGATGACCTTGCCACTACCGTCCATGCTCACCGCGGGCTCCTCGCGACCAAGCTTGACAACGATGCAGCCCTCATCGTAACCCAGGGCGACATCGTTGGTGCCACGGATGCAGGAAATTGCCCACACACGCTCGAGGCCATAGTTGAGGGTGTTCTCGAGGCGGTATGTGTTTGCGTGCCATATCCGGACGGTTCCTAAACGACGACGATTTTGTTTTTTTAAAAAAAAAAAATCACACTCTCCCGTTGGTCTTTCTTTTTACCATCTTCTGAACCGCTGATGATGACAGGGAGCTCGGGGTGGAACGAGACAACCGACACGTTTTGACCGTGGCCCTCAAGGGTCTGCACGCAAGCCTTGTTCTGATAGTCCCAGACCTTGACCAGCCTATTAGAAAAAAGATTTTTTTTTTTTTTTTGTTAGGACTCCTTGAAGAAGAACTGCAAAATCCTGCCTGTCATCGGCACCACTGACGAGGTACGGCTTCTCACCACCTTGGTAGTAGTCGATGCAGTTGACACCCTTGTCGTGTCCTTCGAGGGTGTAGTTGGGGACAGACGAGCCAATGTTCCAGACCTTGATGCTGCGATCGAGCGACGCACTGGCAAAGGTGTTGGTATCCTTCGGGTTGAAGACGACTTGCATGACATAGTGGTTGTGGCCGTCAAACGTCTGTGGAGAGGAATCATTTTAATACGACAGCTGTGCATTCCTGCGGACATTCTACCTGGACGTTCTTCCAGCCCTTTTCCCAGTCCCACAACTTGATGAGCATATCGTCCGAGCAGGTGAGGATGAAGGGCTGCGTAGGGTGGACGGCGATGCTGCGGATGTAGTCTGTGTGCGCCTCAAACGTGACGATCTTCTCGTGCGTGTTGTAGTTGAACGCACGGACCTGCATGTCGTCCGAGCCCGTGACCAGCCAATTTTTGCGTGCAACGAAGCGACCAGCACGGACTGTTGTGAAGTGTGAGAACATAATTTGCACCGCCCAGTGAGCAACGTACCAGGCAACTCGGTGATCTCAAAGGTCTTGACGAGGGTCTGGTTCTCATAGTTCCAGATGTGCACGTTGCCGTTGTACAGACACGCCAGCACCCACGGTTCGGTCGGGTGGAAGTCAACCGACTTGACACGGTCCGACCGCGCGGACAGCTTGCGCTTGATGTCGAGGCGCAGCGGCTATTTTGTGTTGTCCGGTCAGCACGCGGGATGAGGAAAAAGAGATGGACGAATCAGCACAAAAGACACCACAGAAAGAAAAAAAAACCCACGCAGAATACAAGACAAGCGGAGAGGGAGAAAAGAGCAAAGGGCGCCCGTCCCACCGCTGCTTCTGACCCCTCTCTGTGTGATCGCAAGGCAGCAAACAAAAAAGCAAGAAGGAAAAGAACACGTCCACACAAGTAAGCACATCCCTCCCCAATCCCAAACGCCCCGTTTCCTTTTCACTTATTTCGCTCACCCTCGCCTTCCAGGGAAGGCCTAAAAGAGATCGGGACCCCCCTCCAACCCGAAAACAGCTTTTGTCCCGCCGCCGCAAACGTACCATGTTCGCTTTCGCTTCGAGTCGACCCGCCCTCAGAAAAACTCTCGAATTTTCCTCGGAAGGATGACATCATCGTTCTTCAGCCCGTTCACCCCAGCGGCCTCGTCGCCGCCGCCACAGCCGAGCACGCTGTTGTACCCCGGCTCGCCGGGCTCGTCGGCGCTGCTGGGCGGCTCGTCGTCGAATTCGTCGGGCCTGTCGAACTCGTCGTCGACAACGACGACTCTTCCGCTGGCCACTGGCGATGAGGTGCGTGCGTCACGTAGCAGAATGGCCAGCAAGCGGTCGTCGCGCGTGTTTGAGACCAACGAGCTCACGGCACCCATGGACGAGGGCCTGCAGGACGGACCCGTGTTCCGCGCGACGATTGAGGAGCTCGAGCGCGGTGCTCTGGCCCTGCGTACCAACCTCAAACAGATCATCAGGTCGACCAAGGACTTTGTCGAGCAGGACAAGAAGCTGAGCGCGACCAGGACCGACATGTTCAACTCGCTCCGCGGCCTCCAGACCATTGCCCCCGCCGTGCAGTACCTGGAGAAGGTCTTCTCGCAGCTCAACGAGGCACACGAAGACTTCCAGCACGTCGTGCAGACGGTCGTGATCGAGCCGCTCGAGCAGATGTACTCGACCGAGCTGCTCACCCTCGAGGGCCAGAAGAAGCAGTTTGACCAGCACAACAACGAGTACAACGCCCAGCTGGAGAAATATCTGTCGACAGACCGCGACGCCAAAAAGGAAAAGCTGCAGAAAACCGACCAAAAGTTCCTCGACCGGAGGGCCGCCTACAACATGAAGCGCTTTGACTATATCACGGGCCTGGAGCAGATGCAGTTTCAAAAGGTGCTCTAATTTTAGGAAAAAAGTACTGAGTTTTTTTACATTGTTTTTTATTTTTATTTTTTGCAGGAGCAAGAAATCCTCTTTCTCGTCAATGCTTTTGTGAGGAAACATGCAGCGTTCCAGAACAAGTGCGTTAAGGCGATCGAGTCACACAAGCCTGACCTAGAAGAGCTGGACAAGAGCGAAAAGGTGTCGTTTGCGGAAATTGCGTCCTTTACCAAGGTTTGTCATTGTTTATTCTGCTTTTTTTTATATATTTACTTTTGTTTCATAGGAGCGAAATGAAATGCGCAAGGTTATCGCAAGCGCGTCGACCACTACCGCGGAGAAGATGATCACCATGACTGCTCAAGCACACCGCAGTGTCAACAAATTCAGCGGCATTCGCGACCTTGTTCTTGTCGACAGCACAGCCGAAGTCAGCGACACAAAGCAAGGCTTCCTCTTCACCAAGCACAGGTATCAACCCTTTCAATAAAGCGAAAAGTAAGAAAAATCAATGAATAGCTCGTGGCGAGAATGGCGGAAAGTATGGGTCGTTGTGGACGACGGCATGTTTAACGAATCCGCCCACTGGAAGCCTGATTCAAAGATGAAGAGGTATCACTGACGAGAAGGAAGGAGGATGAAATATTCAATGTTTTCCACCCGCCCCCTTTTTTTTTTCGTTCAGCGGCCACTCGATTGACCTGCGAACGTCCATGGTCAAGGAGGCGATAAAATCCGACAGACGTTTTTGCTTTGAGTTGATCTCGCCGCAGAGCAAACGAGTCTATCAGGTATACTTGTTTTTTCTTTCGTATCGTCGTTTCTTA
>Ga0302226_10001357_pt1 | contig 18496 bp, 21 predicted proteins | sample II_Palsa_E3_3_FD_193524 | JGI IMG/M metagenome (GOLD analysis project Ga0302226, IMG submission 193524) | Peat permafrost microbial communities from Stordalen Mire near Abisko, Sweden - II_Palsa_E3_3 | ecosystem: Environmental > Terrestrial > Soil > Palsa > Peat permafrost | place: Sweden...
ACCCATGATCGCGGGAGATAATATGGGCCTTGATGTCGTCCCCCCGCGGAACTCTAATGTTCGAGCGTCCGCCTCTGCGTAATCGTATCTTCGGGACGTGACTCGAACGACGTTGCCGATCATGAACACTGAAAAGAAGCCTATTCCATATTGCCCAATAGCATTCATTCCCTTTGAAATTAGTCCAGGAAATTCTTGCGTGACTAATCCTGAACGCCAAAATGATTTTCCAAAGTCTATCAGTGGTCCAGTAAGCACGCGTTCCGACATGCCAATGCCATTATCTTCTACAGACAACCATGTTCCATCACACCTTTCCACCAATTCAATGGAAATTTCGCCCCAGCCATCCGGTCGCTGTTGATAACGTCGCCTTGCTTGTATTGCATCAGCGCCGTTTTGAATGAGCTCCCTTAGTGCAACGCTCGGGTCATTTCCATATAGTTTTTCGCCGCCAAGGGTCTCCACCAACTTAGGAATATCTGACACACGTAAATGCGCATCGATGGGACGCCATCCCGTGGCCTGTATGCACTTGGCGAGCGCCTCAGGATTACCTGCCCCTTTCACCCTTTTAGCTCGTAAATATAGCCCTCTACTTTCTAGGCCTACGTCAACGTCCTGAAGCTCCTTATCGACCATTGATATGGTGTCATATGCAAGCCACCAAGCGTCCGCATCATCAATGGAAAACGGTGAGCCAGTAGTAAACACTACTGCCTCATATTCAATATGTGGTGCAGCCAATCGCTCCTGAAAAGACCAATGATCAGCAGAGATTCCCTCGGGCTGGACAAGGGCACGCAGAAATCTCGGAGCACGTCGCTGGTCGAGGTGGAGCGCGTCGGCAACACGAAGGAGGCACGCAACCTTTACGCGATCAATTTTGCTGTTGGTCTTGTTAGGAAACGCACCGAGATCTTGGGCGAAATTCTGTATGACTTGTGAAACTGGCCACCAATGGCTGTGTGCAATTTGCCCTATAGTCTCGCCGTAGAAGTTACGCAATTCCGGGTCGTCGATTAGGTACAGTGTTTCACCATCCCGCGTCTTCCAGCCTTGCTTGGCCAAGACTTGCGCTTGCTTGGCATGCAATCGCCTCAGCACTCCTGGTAATACCTTCGAAATTACTTCGTCTGAAGGATTGTCTTTGTCGGGCACGCCATCGCCGCCCGCGGTAACAGCGGCTATTGCATCTTTCCATTCAACGGTTTGCTTTAGCTCGTCTAAGCCACCGGAATATGCGGCTACGCTCATCGCAGAGTCGTGAAGCAACACGCTAGCTCCGAATACGAATGCTTCGGCAGGGGAGACAGTAATGGCACCTTCTGAGACAAGCGAAGCCGTCTCCCACAGTGCATCCAAATGGGTGGAATCATGGACTGTTAAGCCGGGCATAGCAGCCCCGATTTGAGACACAAGCACTATTGCCTTTTCTCGCATGGCTAAATATCTGGAGGCAAAAAACTCCTGCTCGGCTGGCGTAACGTCAGCTATTGGATTGGTGAACGCGTGTCGCCACAGCCATGTGCGGCGAAAATCGTAATCAGATGACATTCCTGTGTCCCCTGCAGAAGGTTTGAGGTGCAACCTTGAGCGATTGTGCCGGAAGAGGCCGCGGGTAGGTTCATTTCCCCCAGACCCAAGCCCATGGTTGCACGATTTCCCGCGCCCTCCCTCGCTCCTGGACCGGCCGACAGACAAAGGGGCCGGGGGTAGTTAGCTGCTGTCCAAGAACAGCTGGTAACTCCAGAGGTAGTTAAACCACCGACATAGGCAGCGGAGGCCGACGCGAGACGGCCGCAGTAAAAACGGACGAGGGCCAATCCCAGCGCCCGACTTGACGTTGAAAACCACGTGGCGCGATTGATCGATTCAAATAAGCGTCGCCGGTAGGCATGCTTATCTACGCCTATCCGGCGCACAATTACTAACCCGCTTTGGCCCCTTGTGATGTTGGGTCATCCGCCCACATGTTCGTATCAGGGGCGGCAACCTTCCTGCCGCAGGGAATAGTCACGGAGGGCTTATGGGACTTTTGGATGACATCTTCGGGTGGTCCGGCAACTTGCCGGCTTGGCAGCGCGATGCACTGCGCCGGCTGTTTCGCAACGGCAAATTGGAGCCTGCGGACCTTGCCGAACTGATCCCGATGGTCAAGGAGGAGCATGGCGGCGGATCACCTGCCGCCGTACAACCCATTCCTTTGGCGCTTGACGACACCCCTCACGCCGGCGGCACCGGGGTGACAGTTCGGTTGCTGAAACTCGACAACCTCCAAAACGTCAATCGGTTTCCTGCCGGCCGTTCCGTGGAGTTCGACCCGGATCGACTGAACGTGCTGTTCGGCGAGAACGGCGCTGGAAAATCCGGATACGCACGTGTGCTGAAGAATGCATGCCGTGCCCGAATCCGCCAACCTGTGCTGCCTGACGCCTTCGATGCCACTCGTCCGCGCCCGATTCCTTCGGCGGACATCACTTTTGCCGTTGATGACCAAGCCCAACAGACGGCCCCGTGGATTCAGGGAACAGCGACCGCGCCCGTACTGGGCAACATCACGGTCTACGACAGCGCATGTGGCAATGACTATGTCGCCAGTTCAGGCGCCAGCGATTACCAACCATATGGCCTTCCCCATCTCAACCGCCTTGTCCTGGCGCAACGGCAGATGCTTGAAGCGATCGAGCGCGAACAGCAACAAATCCGCTTGAACCCCAACGCGTTCACCGATCTCCTAGGTGATCATGAGGTGGGTCGGCTGGTTGCATCCCTTGGCAGAAAGACTGATGTTGCGCAACTTCGCACTCTGTCGAACCTGACGCCCGAAGATCTGTTGCGCACTGAGGAACTGGCAAGGGTATTGGGGACCATGAACCCAGAGCCAGAGGCCCAAAGTGCAACCCTCTTGGCGCAACGCTTGGATGCTGCTGCGACCGCCTCCCAACTCGCGCAGCGCTTCACCACGGATCGTGCTCTGGATGAGGTTCGCACGCGACATCAAGGCCAGATAACAGCCCAAGAGGCGTGGACCGTTGCACAAAACCGGCTTCATCAAAATGACAACGGGGCACGTTCGGACCTTCTTCCTGGCACCGGCAACGACGTGTGGAAAGTGTTGTTTGAGGCGGCAGAGAAGTTCTCAACCCAGTTTCCTTATACGAACCACGAGCACCTCAACGTCGAGGTCGGCGCGAAGTGTGTTCTGTGCCAGACGCCTCTGGATGAGAACGCCAGCGACCGCCTTACACGGTTCGCCGCCTTTGTAGTGGACGACGCATCCACGAATGCGGAGAACACAGCGAGGCGCATGAAAGAAACGATGGACGCAATTCGGGCAGCGGCGCTGGAACCCGTTGATGCGCCCACGATGACAGAACTCGCGACCGCCGATCCGGACCTGCACATCTTCATCTCCGGTGTCACTACCAACTGGAAAGAGCGTCGCCAGTGGGTCGAAAAAAGTGTTGAGACGAACGACTGGACCACGCCACGACCCGAACTGCTGGAGGGCGATGCGCTTGATGTGCGCCTCCGCACCAAGGCCGCAGCGCTTCGCGCGCGCGCGCAAGAACTCCGAAACTCCGTTGACCCAGCCGCCAAAGCATTGTTGGAAAAGGAACAAGCCGCTTTGGTGGCCCGGCATGGCCTGAACCACCGGATCACAGAGATCGAGCAGTATGTGAAAGATGCCACCACGCACCACCACTTGGGTTCGTGCGTCACCGCGCTTAATCCGCGCAAGGTATCGCTCAAGATGACGGACTTGTCCGGCACCTATGTAAACGATGCCTTGGCAAATGCCATGAACGAAGAACTCCAAGCGCTTCGTTACCGAAGGAAAGTCGAACCCACCATCTCAACGCGCACAGATGCGGGCAAGACCATGGTGACGTTGAAGATCAAAGACGCCCAGGACAGTGCCACTCAAGTTCTATCCGAAGGCGAACAGCGCGCGATGGGGCTTGCCTTGTTCCTGGCAGAGGTTCGCTTGCAGGACCATAAATCAACCGTGGTGTTCGATGACCCTTCCACGTCCTTCGATCATCACTATCGGCGGTTTATGGCTGCTCGACTTGCCGCGTTAGCATTAGATCGTCCGGTGTTGGTGCTCACGCATGACGCGATTTTCCTGTCGGAAATTAACTTTGCCGTGAAACACAGTGCACAGCCGGTGGTCTACCAAACGGTCGGGTGGAGTGGACAGGGTCCGGGCTTTGTTGGAGCCGGTCTCACTTGGGAAACAATGGGCGCCGATGAGCGAATTGCCGAATTGGAACTGAGCGCTGCGCCATTGCGACAGCACACCAGCGACTACATGGATGAGACTACAAAGGAACAGGTCAAAACGGCTTACACAAAGCTACGCGGCACGATCGAGCGCGCCGTTCGTGAGGTGTTCTTGAACAACACCGTTCGTCCGTACAGCGACGAAGTTTCGGTCGATAGTTTTGGTTCTGTGATCAGGCACCCGCAAGAGGAGTGGAATCAGGTCACGGAGATCTATGCCCGCTGCTGCGAGGTGACAGACGCCCATGACACGAACGCCGCCCACCAACTCCCAATTCCCGAACCAGTCGCCTTGGTGCAGGACATCGCCAACATTAAGGACCTTCTCAACAAAGCAAAACAAAGGCGTCGGGCATACGCAAACGAACGAAGCGCGCAAACCACTTCGCGTCGAACTCCATTCGTAGCCTAGCGGGACCCTACACCAGGCAAAGGGGACCGAGGCTGAGGTATCCCCACATTTCCCAGTGCTGGATCAGTAACTTACAGCCACTGTGCGTGGCTAGAGGTGCGCGCATGGCGCAGTCTTCAAGGCGACGAAACCATACGAGGACCGCAGACCATGCGCGCCAGCCGAGTATTGCAGAAGTGTCTTGTTCGTTCACTGGAGTCCATGCACGAATCGCGCTCGCGGGTGTTGTTGCGCTCGGTCGAGGCATTGTTGGCGGGCCGTCGATTAACGTTGATGGATGTCGCTCGCGCATGGCCCGATGCCGAGCGTGTACGCGCGCCATTGAAAGCGTTCGATCGTCTGCTAAGCAACCGGCATCTTCATCGCGAGCGCGAGACGATCTATGCCGACATGGCGCGTTGGCTGTTACGTAGCGAGCGCCCAGTGATCGTGATCGACTGGTCAGATCTCAAGGCCGACAAGGCGTGGTGTCTGCTGCGTGCGGCGGTTCCCGTCGGCGGACGAACCTTGCCGGTGCTGGACATGGTCTTTCCCGGCAAGCAGCAAGGGACACCTGCCGCCGAGAAGCTTTTCCTGACTCGCCTGCGCATGCTCATTCCCAGCGCAGTACGCCCGATTCTGATTACCGATGCAGGCTTCCGGCGTCCGTGGTTCCAGGTTGTATCGGCCATGGGTTGGGACTGGGTGGGTCGATTGCGCCATCGCACGTTGGTAAGGCCAGTGGACGTGGCCGACGAGAACGATTCGTGGGTGCCGTGTCATGCGTTGCATGCGTTGGCCACCGCGCATCCACGTGACCTGGGACTGATGGAAACCGTGCGCAACGTGCCTTGGGTCTGTCGTGTAGTGGCCTATCGCAAGCCACCTCGGGGGCGAAAGCATCGCAATCGTCTGGGCCATGTGGCGCGCAGCAAAATCAGCTTGCAGTGCGCGTCACGCGAGCGCGAGCCGTGGCTGATCGTGGCATCGCCGGCCTTGGCTGATTTGAGCGCACGTCAGTTAGTCACACTGTATGGACGACGCATGCAGATCGAGTTGTCGTTCCGCGATTTAAAATCGCACCGCTATGGCCAAGGCTTCGAAGACAGCCTGACGCGCAGCGGAAAGCGCATCGAAATCCTGCTCTTGATCAATGCACTGGCTGCGTTTGCCAGTTGGCTCGCCGGCCTCGCCTGCGAAGCACTCGACATCGTGCACTGGCTTTCACCACGACGATCCACACGCAAGCTCTACTCGGTCCTTCGACTCGGGCGCGAAGCGCTGATCAGATCGTGGGCCATCGAGCCGATTTCACGATGGCTGGAGCGTCTGATATACCTTCCACCAACGACTCTCGCTCAGATGCAGGTGCCTGTATGAATTCGTGGGGATACCTCAGGGACCGAGGTAGTTAAAGCACTGAAAATCAGCAGCGAAGCGCACGCGAGACAACCACGGAAGAAGGACTCCGGCTGGGCCCTGCGATCGACCTAACCACCTCCGCCCCCTTGCCGCGCTTATTGACCCGGACGGCGAAATGGTGAGCTCTTCTTCGGTTGCCCGACCTGCTCACGCGTCGACGGCCAGAAACTCTCGTGCAAGGCATAGTCCAGCTGGTCGGCCAGACGATCGAAGCACCGGGCTAGGGCGTGGGGCGAGAGCTGGAGATGGTCCGCTTCGCCGCTGATGCGCGCAGTGAGATCGGCCAGCAGCCGGATCTCTTCACGTGTATGGCAGAGCCGTTCGTGGGCTGCTTCGGGAAGGTGGTAGCACAGCTCGGCAACCTGATCCTTTTCCATGGCTCGTCACTCCTTGTGAACTGAACAACTGTCGAAACGGACATATTGCGAATACTTCGGATCATCTTGCGTCAGGCCAACATTTCGAGGACTCGGGAGCTGCTGTTCAGACCGTGATTCTCCGTTGCCTTCTATCGAAGACGACAAAGGCAGGACTGGAGAAGCGCTGCATGTGGACCGGATCCAGGCTGAGCGATTCCCGTTGGTTGATGTCTGCCGTCGGCACGATGGTAGCTGTGGATTTCAAAAATGTCACGTATAGAGGGTGCACTTATAGGGCGTGGCCTGATAGAGGTCCAACCGGGCATCGTTCCGCGAAATCGGAGATCGCAATGCTAACTGATCCACGCGTCTTATTTGGGCAGCGCCTAGCCCAGGTTCGCAAGGCCAAAAACTGGTCTCAAGAGCGCCTCGCCCTTGAGAGTGGGATCGCGCGCAGCTACCTCGGAGGGGTTGAGCGGGGGCAGCGCAATATTGCGTTGCTCAATATCTGCAGGCTGGCCGATACCTTGGGGCTATCAGCGGCATCCCTGATGGAGCTTCCTAACAAATAGGCGGGGAGTTTGCCCAGCAAGAGAGCCCAGGGTCAGGTTCATTTTCCGCCAGACCGAGGCCCACGGTTGCACGATTTTATGTGGTCTCCCGCGCTCCTGGATGGCAGCAACACAGCGACGACAAAGGGGACGAAGCGGACATTTATCGAACCAACAGGCGCCATGCGTTCTGGCAGGCGCCAAACAGCAGCGTGATGGCTGCGGAATATGTCAGCTCAGGCGCGGCCGGCCATCCCAGGAGCGCCGCACCACCTGCGATCGCCAACAACAGAGTCGCGGCTATCGATCCCACATACGCTATTAGACTAAATGCCCGTGCCGAAGTTGCGCGATAGGTTCGCCAATGATTTACGTGCCAAACGACGCGGGCGAGGGTGAGCCACACCAGCGCCCAGCCTACGGTACGGAGCGTTATGTCGGGCATCAGGAAAAGCAACGCGATCACCAGCACCGCGAGAAAGTCGAGGAAGCTGCGCTTGGCGACGAAGAGCATCCACTGGCGTTCTTCACTGGATGCCGTATTGAGCTTCATGGAGAGCGAGACAAACAGGAGGCCGGTCAATGTCGCAGCGACCTCTGCAATCGTCCCATAAGCGACTAGCCAGCTACTCATTGCTTCGCCGCACCTTGCAGACCAAGGCTCTGCTCAGGCCGGCTCGGCCGTTGTGGCGTGACGGGCTCAATGATCTTCTTGACCTCGTAGGGTTGACCGTATTTTGCTTCAAGCCAGTCAAAAAGGGCAGCCCGCCAAAGCCCGGGGTCTGGTTCATTTTCGCCAGACCGGAGCCTACGATTGCACAATTTTCCGCCGCCTCCCGCGTTCCCGGATGGTGGCCCAGGGTCAGGTTCATTTTCCGCCAGACCGAGGCCTATCCCTGCACGGTCCTCAGCGGCCTCCCAGGCTCCTACATGGCGGCAACACGGCTGAGCTCCGCCTCCATCGCCTCCTGGAAACGCGTCGTTCCCAGCGCGCATTGCTTTCGTCAGAAAGTGAACCTGACTCCGGCTCTAAAAGTCAGCGGCGAGCCGCACGCGAGACGACGACGAAAAAAAGACGATGGCTGGGCCCAGCGATCGATTTAACCACCTCCGCCCCCTCGCCCCCTTTGCCGGTTCTGTCCGCACCAAGTCGCGAAGCGGACCTTCGGGTAACTGATTTGGGGAAGCAATGGGGGCGATGCGCTGAGCTCACTTTCTTAGTGCCGACACTATGGCAACTAAGATTACGCTACCCATCGTGCAGAGAAATGAGTACACAGCGAACCAGAAATAATTAGCGCTCTTCCATGCTTCAATTACGTCCTGCGGTGTTTGCTTGAACACTCTTCGACTGCCTGATTCGATGCTCATCGCGATAGTTTCGTTTCCGAGTAACGTCTTTAGGGAAACCACTTCGGCAGTGACAGTTGCGCCGGCTGGCAGCCCATCCCTTCCGTAACAAGACAGGGATTTTATAGCGCTTACCTCGCAGTAGAGGTGGATGCCATTCAACCAAGTGTCGCCATCGCCGCGAGCACGGACATAGTGCCAATACGATCCAGTCTGTTCCTCAAGATGATCGAAGTCATGAAGGGTTGGAGGTGGCGCGCAGTAGTAGCAGATGATCATCTGAGCGAGGAAAGCCAGGGAGAGGATTCCAAAAAAGAACAAAAGGCTTTTGATAACGCCGATTAACCCTTCCATGAACTGAGTCATAGGTATCCTGTGCGCATTTTTTACGGTGACGTCAGTCGGTGAACGCCGCACACTATAGACGCACAAGTGGAAGGGGTGTTGCCGGTGACGACAGCACCCGGGAACTGGCAGGCGGTAGCGCCCCCCTTTATGTAGCGATCCCTTTATGTAGCGATCCCTTTATGAGCCGATTGCTCGCCTGCAGGAGCCTGGGGCAGGTTCACATTCCTCAAGACCGAAGCGTTTGGTTGCTTGATTTTCCGCAGCCTCCCACGCTGCTGATTGGCGGCAACACTGCCGAGCTCCGCTTCGATCGCCTCCTGGTTGCGTCGTTCCGAGCGCACGTTGCGTTCGTCAAAAACGACCCTCACCCCGCTCCTCGAGAACCTTACGGCGCCGGCGCTGATCAGCCCAGTTCCATTCGCTAGCCGTTCGAGACTGCGGTCGCTGCTTCATCAATCAATGCAGCGACCTCGGCTGGTCTCGATGCAAGCGAAGCATGGCTGGCATTCAAGGTGATGACCTTCTTGGCGTTGAGCCTCGCCGACATCATCTTTTCGTTTTCTGGCGAGATCATTCTGTCTTCGCTTGAGATTTGATACCAACACGGCTTTTTCTTCCACGCCGGCGCCGTGATCGCGTCACCGAACGTGCTGGCCAGCGGAGCCTTTTGCGTCACCGCCATCACCAGTGCTTCGTCCGCCGTCAGGTCCTGGCAGAAGCTCTCATGAAACTTGTCGGCCTTCAGCCACAAATAGCCGTCACTATCGGGCTCCAGGTTGGCGGCTGCGGCGGGCAGATGTTGCTGGGTGATGCCACCAGGGCTTTCACCGGCGTCGGGAGCAAACGCCGCGATATAAACGAGGCCCACCACATCCGGCTGATCGCCTGCCTCAGTGATGACGGCACCACCGTAGGAGTGCCCCACCAGCAAAACGGGACCTTTCTGTTGCGCAACCATCTTGCGAGTGCGCTCCGCGTCATCGGCGAGTGATGTTAGTGGGATTTCGACAGCGCGGATGGACGTATAGCCCTTACTCGCAAGTTCAATGATGACCTTGCTCCAGTGGGCGGCACCACCCCAAAATCCATGCACAAGAACAATGGTGGGTTTGCTGTTCATCGTCTGACATCCTCGTGGCAAATGGAGCGGTCCGCCGACGATCACTTCAACCTAGCCCGCCGGCGTAGCAGGCAAGTCGTGTAAACGATTGAGCAATGGATGCTGGCAAAGCTTGGAAAGCCTACGCCCCTATCCTTTCGAGGTCATGTGCGTGCACTGACAATGGATCGCCCGATACCGCAAGGATCAGCCATCCAGAAGCGTGGGAGGCCGCCGAGAATCTTGCTGCCTTGGACGTCGATCTGGCGAAAAATGAACTTGGCCCCGAGCTCCAGGTTGCACTTTCTCGCGCCTGCTTTGATTTCTTGGTCGGCGGAAGTGCACTCTGCCCCCAGTGTCGGACCCCAGCTTCGATAGAGCCTACCGAATCCGTTGGAAATCAGTGGTCCAATTTGTCTCCCACGTCTTTCCATGATCCGTTGAAAAGGCCTGTTCCCATCGGACGTATGTAGGTGTGATATGCGACCAGGTGAACCGTATACGGATTGGCTTTCCCTGGAATGTATCGTCAGCATAGAAGGTGCCCACGCCGTTTTGGAAGCGGCCTTTCATCGGTGGGTCAAGGTCAGCGAGGGGTGTGCGTGAATCGAGCCCCCAAATGGCCCATTGACCGGTAGCCGGATCGTAGGAGTACAGCGAGACGCCGCGAAAAGCACCGCTGGGAGCGTTGAAAATGCTGTCGTCCACATCGGCCAAACCGCCCATTAGTTTTTGCATCGTGAGCGTGCCATCGAATTCCACCCAATCATGACTATTGACCAGACGCTCCTTTAATTTGCGATGCTGGGCATGCCACGTACCGATGAAGAAATCGAAGTCGTGCAATCCGCTTGGGCTGGGTGTCGCTTGCGAAGGCTTGGGAGCATCTTCAGTAGCACAAACAGGATTCACCACACCTATGGCGGTGGCCAGCGCGATAACGATAAACCTGATGCGGAATATGTTCATACGATGGCTCTCTTCATGTGTGGGTGTCGCTAACCTAACTTGCCAGCCATCTGCTTCATGAAAGTAGGCGCGACGCCTTAGACGTCTACTGGGCCTCTCTCGTGAAGTCGCTGACCCAAACGAGTTCACACATGACTGGGGCCGCGCCGCGGCCAATCCCGGCAAGCCAAATGCGGCTGCTCCACCGGCCGTCGTCAAGGCCTAGATGAAATCGCGGCGTGAAAGAGAGTTGGAAAAGTGTCGACTCATGGGGACGCTCGCGCAGGGTCAAAGAGGGGATGGATCCGAATGTTGGCGAAGTGGACGACCGTTGACCACTCGAAGATCATCCTCCAGGCCAAAGCCAACTTATGGTCAGCAACCGCCGGTTCCGCCCCTTTCTTCTCTACGGGCCTTCGAGGCAGCGGCCCGTCTCAGCAGCTTTGCCAAGACGGCATAGGAACTCGATACCACGCCAGTATCGGTCAGCTATCGCGTGCGACGTCTCCAGGAACAAATCGGCGTAACAAAACAGGCGTCAGGCTGCACCTTCTCGCGATAGCCTTGATGTCTTGGGCGCCGGGATTGCACTCTGACTCAGTTTTGGAGTCGTGAGGGGCACATCAAAGGTTCAGCGCTTAGGAACCTCTAGGCTCGGCTGATACTTCGCAAGCGCTGCCCAAATGCTATGCAGCTCCTGATTCATATCCTTCTGATCATCGTCAAAGTCGCTCATATTGGTGAGCAATATGCGACCCGTGCCGGTGGAAGGATCGAAATATATTTGGGTCGTTACGCCGGGATCACCCCCGGAGTGGCCAAGCTCCCCGCGTTGCCAGCGTTGCCAGATGATGCCTTCATTGAGTCCCTCTCCGGAGCTCGCATTCTTTGGTTGCCCACCCTTGGGAAATTGCGCCGAGAACATCTCGTGAAACGATGTGGCTGACAATATCCCCGGCTTCCCTTCGTACCCTTTGATCATGGCCGCCAGGAATTTCCCAAGGTCACTGCAAGATGTATAGAGCCCACCATCTGCATAACTTGGAAACGAATAGGGGGCTATGACTTCCTTGTGCTTGTCGTAAAGCGTTGCAACCACGCCTTTAGTCTCGAGAGGTGACCACCCCGAGGCGTACATATGCAAAGGCTCAAGGATGTGCGTTTGAGTGTATTTGGCATAGGACGTTCGCGCCGTAGTCTCCACCGCCAAGGCTGCAAGGGTCGCCCCAAGATTGCTGTATTCGTAGGCGAATCCAGGGCGTTCTTTGCTGAAATTTCCGACGCTATAAGTGGTGCCACCTGGGGTGAGGTACGCCTGCAAGAAGTCCTTGATATCGAATTTCGTCTGCGCGCCATTGAAGTAGCTGTCGCCATAAAACGGATCGCGATCAATGATGCTCGACGTATGTGTAGCTAGCTGCCTGATGGTGATGGGGATCTGAGGGAAGCGAGGATTTCTGACATGGAAAGGCACCACCGTGCTCACATCGGTGTCTAACGTGAAATATCCCTTTTCGACGGACTGCAGTAGCGACACAGCGATGAGTGTTTTGCTGACCGAGGCGATGGGTTGGACAGTGTCGGCTGTGTACGGAATTTTCTCCGCGATATTTGCGAAGCCAAAGCCACGGGTGTAGCGCACCCCAGTGCCATCCACGATGGCAACGCAAAAGCCAGGCAGCACCGACTTGGCCTGTATTGACTCAAGCGCCTGATTGATAGGGATATCGGCAGACACGGGCTGGGCAGGAACTACTGTGGCTAAAAAGCCAAGCGTCAAGACGAGCAGTGCAGAGTGTATCGAACGAAAAAGTCTGTTCACAAAGATGCTCTCGTGATGGATTCAAGCCGCGGATCTGCTTCGAAGCCGATACTATCCTTTGCCGTTGGGCCGATCGCGGACATTCAACGACAGAGCAACGCCGATCTACGAAGCGCCTATGGCTTGGATGAATTGTCAGCCCACTTGAGACGCGACACCGGCAACCTGAGGTCGCCCTGTTGCCACCACGACATTTGAGCGAAGCAACGCATAACTCGCGATTGAGTACCAACCAAACGCGACTATCGCAAAAGCCCGCTGCGTAAGGCCCTGAAATCCCGCCGGGTCGAAATGAACAATCATCATCCAGTTGTAAAGGAGGCTGATGACAGCAATCGCCATGGACAGTGTTCCGATCGTCCGTGAGCGCGTCGAGTCGCGGAATTCTGCGGCAAAAAACGCCGGGGCAACGACACAGAAAATGCCGATACCGTAGAGGCCGTGGAGCGGGCCACTCATGGTAAAGATACCGTTGGATACCATGCTGATGCCGAACACGATCGCAGCCAGAGCGGTGAAGGCAAACTGCCGGAGTCCGATTCGCAAGAGACCCAGACCGAACAACACTATGGACGCGCCGCTAACGATGGCCGCGATACGTGTCGCGATGTCTGCAGCAGGAGCGTACATTTCCAGCTCGCTCATCTGCTGTGAAATAGATGAATACCCCGGCAGCGCAAGACCGACAAGCATCGGAACGATCATGGCAGCGAGCGGCACGACAGTGGCTTGCTTGATTGCAAAGTTGGTCACTATAACGATCCCTGTTTGGCATGTGGCCCGAGGAATCCGGTGGCTAAGCCAACCAGACAACGCACTTCCCCAAGCCCGGCTATATATCCCCGATTGCGCACCTACGCTGCTACGCAACCCCCGTACTCGATCAAACCCTAACTTCGTCGGCCCCTGCTTTCAACGCGGCTTACAACAGCGCGCGCACTCTCAATTTGATCGCATACCTTTGAGTCTGGCGCAATGACCTCCCGGAGTCGAGAGCAGACTCACGAGCGCCGCTGGGAGCCAACCAGAGAGCCAAAGGGACAGAATTATTTTCAACCTGCCAGGGCGCCATGCCATGCGTGGACTCTGACAATGTCTCTGACACCATTTGATTTTCGCATGGGAGCTGATTTGACGCGTCCGCCCTGGATGACCGGGGGAAGCCTTCGACTCGTCCCAGACGTCTCCTCAGTCCGCAATCGAACGAATGACTCTCGCTGGGTTCCCTCCAATAAGAGTATTCGCGGGAACGTCCTTGGTAACCACGGAACCCGCCGCAACAACAGAGTTTTCGCCTACCGTCACTCCGCCAATGATCGTTGCGCCGGCAGCGATCCAGACGTTTCTCTTAGTCACGATGGGGTTTGCGATTACGCAGGCGCGCCGCTGGGATGGTTCAATGGGGTGTCCAGACATGATGAGGCTCACGTTCGGACCGATCATCACATCGTCGGCGATGTCGAGTCCGCCAAGGTCATAGAAAGTGCAGTTCTGATTTACGAAGACGTTGCGTCCCACGCTGATATCGACTCCGCCGGTTGTGTAGAACGGTGGTATCAATACAAAACTGTCGTCCACCTTCTTGCCGATGAGATCGCCGAACTAGGCCCGGACTTCATCTGCATCGCTGTACGTCAGACGATTGAGCGCGGCCGTGATGGCCATCGCTCGTTTGACGTTAGCTGACATGGCCGCTGATTCCGGCGTTCTGCTGGGAATTATCCTGGTGCGATCATCATTCGCCATTCGTTACTTTCCTTCAGACCCGGTCGGACCAACGTTTGGCGAGCCCGGGGCCAGGTTCATTTCCGCCAGACCGAAGCCTATGGTTGCACGATTTCCCGTGGCCACCCTTGCCCGTGGATGGTGGCAATACAGCCGAGCTCTGCTTCGATCGCGCGGTTAAAGCGCGTCGTTCCCGGCGTCCGTTGCTCTCGTCAGTAGCGAGCCGGACCCTGGCTCGTCCCGTGGCATGCTGATCGAGATGAGCGGCCCCATCGAGCAGTCCTCAATCTCCTATTTGATAGTGCCTTTCGGCAGTGGTCCCGGTGTTGCGCGTTGCTTAGTCTAGATCTGGGATTTGTGTTCGCGGCTTGATGCTGCGCACGACGCTGCATGGACATGGACGCTAGAGGGAGTGGGGGATGTTGAAAATATTCAGGTCGTCGCTGCTGGTTACACCACTGATCGCCACATCTTGTCTGGCAGCGTTATTCGTAGCCATGCCGGGTCCGGCCCGCGCCGTGGTCATACGGGCTGATGTGCCCGACGCCCGCTATCTCACCTCAGCCAAGGCCGTCCCGGCTCTGGTTGACCTTCCCTTCGAAGGGCATGGCGCATTGATCGCACCTCGATGGGTCGTGACGGCGGCGCATGCCGTAACGTTCATGCAGAGCAAGCCCAAATTTGCCTACGTGACGATCAACGGCAAGCGTAGAGAAGTTGAAGAGATCATCATCTATCCAGACTACGAGGCTTCAACCGTGGGCTGGAAGGCTATGTTCAACCAAATCAAAACGGGCGACGCCGGAGCATGGAAGAAGCGCTACGACACGGCCATGGCGTCCCTTCACGATATCGCGCTGCTTGAGCTTAAGTCGCCGGTTGACGATGTCCCCGCCATCCCTTTCTACCGCGGCACGGCAGAAGCCGGGCAAGTGGCAGAAATCTACGGTGCCGGAGCTACGGGCACGAACATCAATGGCGCTCCAGACAATGCGCCCCACCGCGGAGCGTTGCGCCGGGCCGAAAATCGAATTACCAGCGCTGATGGCCCCTGGCTTCGCTACGTGTTCGATTGTGGCGCCGCAGCGCTGCCGCTGGAAGGCGCGATCGCTGGTGGCGATAGTGGCGGGCCGGTTCTTATCAATGAAAGCGGCAAGTGGATCTTGGCTGGACTATCTCACGGGCTCGACGGTTCACTGGAGGACGTGCAGCACACTCGTGCGGGCGACTTCCACCAAGGGGTGTGCGGGCAGACATTCGCCAGCACGCGCGTGTCCTTTTACACACACTGGATTGATCAGACGATAAAGGGCACGCCGAAATAAGGGTGTTCTTGCCTCCAAGAATTTCCGATGGCGCCAAACTCTCGCCTACGCCACCCTCATCCTTCAACGGCTCACCAGCCAAAGGGCTCAGCGTCACCTCAACCTGCCAGGAAGCAACGCTAGCCGAACGTCGACCCTGATAATGTCTCTGACACCATTTGATTCGTCGCCCGCGAATGCTCGATGTCTCCGGGGGAAAAGATGAGCCAGGCCGTCCATTCAAAGTCTCCGTCGAAACCCGGCCGCCTTGATTTTCGGGTGCGCAGAATCCGGGGTTGGACGTTGTTGAGTTGCGCGCTGGCCGCGCTCAGCCTGGTACCGCGGACGGCATGCGCCTCCACCCAGACTGAAAACGACATCGTCGTAGCAGCGCCGCAACAGGTGACGCCTGGGGTCTGGCTCATTGCTGGAGCTTTGCGTCCGAAGCGGGAGCCTGACGGCAACACCGTTGTATTCGAGGGACCCAAAGGTCTGGTCGTTGTCGACACTGGCCGCCATCTCGCACATCGACAAGCGATCAAGGCTTTCGCTGAAAGCCATCACGCCAACATCGTTGCGATCGTCAACAGCCACTGGCATCTGGATCACGTAAGCGGCAATGCGTATCTCAAGAGTGCCTACCCCATGGCCAAGGTCTACGCGAGCCGCGGGATAGACCACGCGCTAACCGGATTCCTCGCCAAGAGCGCCGCAGATTCCCGAAAATATCTCCAATCCGACAGCCTGCCTCCGGAGATGAAGGAAGATATCCGCAGCGACCTCGCCACGGTGCAAAACAGCGCAGCGCTGCGCCCCGACGTGCCGATCGATTCCTCACAGGTCCTGTGGCTCGGGGGATTGAGACTGAACGTCAACCTGGCACCGAACGCGGCGACAGAAGGTGATGTGTGGGTCTACGATCGCGCCAATGGAGTCGCTGCAGTCGGCGACCTCGTCACCATGCCTTCGCCATTTCTGGACACTGCCTGTCCACAAGGCTGGATCGCTGCCTTGACCCGGATCTGGGAAACGCCTTTCAAGACCGTGGTTCCTGGCCATGGCATGCCTATGACTCGCACCCAATTCGCCACTTATCGGATGGCGTTCTCGGCACTCATCGCTTGCTCGGACTCCGACCGGACCAAGGCGGCATGCGCCGCCGATTGGACGAGGGCAACTGCGGGACTGCGTGGATCTGACCCGCGTGAGCTCCAACTCGCCCAGAGCATGACCGAGTACTACGTGGGAGACGTTCTGAGAGCGGACGGCGGGAAGAGCGCCTATTGCACTGCAACGTGATGTGACAGGTCACGCTGCTCAAGCCCCCGGGGCCCTTTCCAGTCGCGCTTCGTTGATTTTAGCGGTCCCTGGCTGGCCACGGATCGGCCCACGCCGGGATACGCGCCAACGCGTCGAGCCAGCGAACGATATGGGGAAACGCCTCCATCGGCGTTTCCGATTCGCGCCAGTAGCTCGCCATCGAGGCGAGCTGGAAGTCTGCGATCGTCAGCCTTTCGCATGCCACAAAGCTGCGGTCCGCCAGATGACCATCAAGGACTTTTGCGTATTTCACAAATTCCGGGACGCTCGTCTTCAGCGATGCGATGTCCGGCGGCCCGATCCCGAATGTCGCCTTGACGACATGTTCGAAGTAGAACGGCGAGACAGCGGTCGCCCAGTGGCAATTGTTCCAGGACAGCCAGCGCAACACCTCAACTTGCTCCGCCGGGTTGTGCGCGGGCCACATGTCCGAACCCGTCTTGATGCAAAGGTAGGCCATGATGGCCTCGGACTCCCACAGCACAAGATCGCCATCGATCAGCGTGGGCACCTTCTTATTCGGATTAAGCGCCGCGTATTCAGGCGTCTTGAGCCCACCAGCCATCAAGTCAAGTTCGACAAACTCCGCCTCGATGCCGAGATGCTTGACCAGTGCCAGCACACGCTGCGGCGCCTGCGCCTTGATCCAGTAGATTTTCATGTCACTTCCAGTTGAATGCTGGCCAATGCCGCGGCAATCCGTGGCGGGGCGGTGGGGCGCGCATACATTCTTTCCAGGTAAGCGCGCAGATGAGGATACCCGTCAATCAAATGAGATTCATTGGCCCAATCCATCAGGTAGGCCGTCACGCAATCAGCTACGGTGATGCTGTCGCCAACGATGAACTGCCGCCCTGTCATGTGCTCATCCAGGATGGCCGCCATGGCGATGAACTCCTGGCTGGCGGCAGGGATTTCTTCAGGTATCCGCTTGTCTTGTGGGTATAGCCAGGTGTGGCGTGTGAGACGCCACAACGGCTGCTCAAGTTCCGTCATGGCAAACATCACCCATCGATACGCCTGGTCCAGCTGTTTGCGATCGGCAGGAAGCAACCCTTTATCGACGTATTTTTCAGCAAGGTAGATGACGATCGCTGCGGATTCGGTGAGTACCACGTCGCCGTCGATGAGCACCGGCACCTTGCCGGCGGGGTTGATGCGGAGGAATTCCGGACGATGTTGTTCTCCGGCCAGGAGATTGACCGGCACGAACTCGAATTCGGCATTCAGTTCGTTCAATGCCCACAGCACGCGGAGCGAGCGGGTGGCGGCAAAGCCATAGAGTTTCATCATGATCTTCCCTTTCAGACTCAAGTTAGTTGCCCATAACTAGTCGAATGGCGAAGCGCCAAATGGACATCGTCGCGAATTATTTTTTTTGTTGGGCAAGAATTGACGCCGCTGCTGGCGTGTTTCAGCACTAACCGAATCGCTGACCTGGCCAATCCCCGCGGTCACAACGCCCCGCTACAGCCGCCTGGCGGCGAGAGCGCTCCGCCTGGTAGGTGACCCACGGCGTTATCGAGATTGAAGGCGCGGGTGTTGACCGCAGACTCGGGCCTCTTAT